>Ga0214473_10008103_pt1 | contig 12442 bp, 10 predicted proteins | sample RVTome_7_FD_203509 | JGI IMG/M metagenome (GOLD analysis project Ga0214473, IMG submission 203509) | Soil microbial communities from uranium-contaminated site in the Upper Colorado River Basin, Wyoming, United States - RVT98D197 | ecosystem: Environmental > Terrestrial > Soil > Contaminated >... | reverse complement strand
GCGTATTCGAGCCATTCTTCAAAACTGGATATGCCAAAAGAGTGAGACCGCGTAACAATGAGATCTTCGTTGCCAAGATGTGTCGGTGCGTAACGGCATCTGTGCTGCCAATCCGGCTGAAACGTGTAATGGACGCCGCCGCCCCAGCAGACCACCGCCCTAAGACGGTTCGTTGTTGTGTGAGCAATTTTGGTGGTCCAGTAGCCGCCGAAGCTCATGCCCAAAACCCCGATACGTGATCCATCGATATCACTCCTTTTTTGCAGATAGTCTATCACGGGATCATAAATACGTTCCGCGTCCAACGACCCCAACAGGGGAGATTCACCCGTCCCTGCCATATCCATTGACAATGTAGCAATTCCTCTCTTCAAAAAAGCCGGTTCCATGAGGCACTGCTCTTCTTTGAACACATCTACCCCGGCATGGTTAATCAGTACTGGGGGGTGGTCTATTCCCATGGGTTTTCGCAAATAGGCTCTGATCTCGTTCCCTTCTCTTGGTCTTCCTGCAAACGGAATAATGACTTTTTCCAAAGGAGGATCAAAATAGCGTGATGCCCTTACGTAATTCTCCACGGAGGAACGATAAGCTGCTTTCTTAACCGGAGTATTGGGGACCGGGAATCGAGCAATCCTAAAATAGTTATATGCGAGCATATAATTGTCTTTCGCTTCATCGGATCTGCCCGCTTTCTCTTCTGCCTGACCTTGTTCTTCATAAGGACGCGCGATTTCAGACCACACTTCGCACCAATGGTCGGACTCCACGTTTTGAAGTCGATCACAGGCCCGGCGCACGTCTTGTTCCCCTGTCATCTCCATGGGATGCGACTGAGCAAGTACAGCCTTGAGAAGATCTGCCTTGATCTGTGCGAGAGTCTTCGGTTGAAACATCTTATTCCTCCTTCAATTTCGCAAAATTGATCGGCCCGTTACAGCCTTTTTCTGATCTTTGAACCAATGTTAAACCTTTCGTTTTCGTCCTCTTCAGCCTCAAATGGTCCTTGCCCATAAAACCAGCGTTTATTGCGATGCCGTCAAATCTCTCTTCCCCTCCTTTCATGAACGCCAGGATCTTTGAACTAACGCTTATTCCATGGAGGCATGGGATAGGCCAGGGGAGCTGAAGCTTGATCATTCGGCCAGACCAATTCCTTCTTACCATTCTGCCATTGCGTCACAACTTGGAGATACTTTCCTTCCCCTCGACCATTCGGTTTGAACTTGATGGGTCCCATGATGGTCATCATGTTGGCTGCGGCGATCGCATCTCTCACCTTATCCTTTTCGAGGGTCCCTGATCGACGCAGAGCATCAGCTAATATCTGAATACAGGTATAGGCCGTCCCTGATACTACCTCAGGAATATCCCCGTAGGCTTTTTTGTAGTCCTGATTAAACTTTTCTACTCCCGGAAGCTTTAAGTGGTGATCCCATCCACCTGTAAAGCATATGTAGTCGCCATCTTTGCCAAGATTCTTAGACCAGGAATTGTCATCCGATGCTCTACAAATAAAGGCGAGCTTTGGACACCAATCAATCTCTTTCATCTGCTTTATTAATCGCACACCTTGAGAAGGAGCAGGGATCGTAAATAACGCATCAGCCCCAGCCCTTTTGGCATTGATGATAAGAGAGGAAAAGTCCATAGAAGCGAATGAAAACATCTCAATGGGTGCCATTTCGATGTTTCTCTTCGCGGCAAATTCCTTGAAGTACTCTATCTTTTCTGTACCTGCCTCATCCTGTGTTGCAAAGTAGACGAATTTCTTGGGCCTCTGGTCTTTCGGAACGGATTCAAGAAGATCAAAAAAGGCGATCACCTGATCCATACAGCTCTGAAAGGGGGTAAATACATATTTGTATCCTTTCTCAAAAGGCCCCTTAACCACCATCGTCGTCACAATAATAGGTGTCTTATAATTCTCCGCCACCGCCAGCTGGGGGATAAGTAGATTTCCTGAGAATCCTCCCAGAAAAACGTCGACTTTGTCAACAGAGTATAGCTTATCCATCCGGCGTGTGGACTTGACGGGATCAGATTCACTATCGACATACAAAACTTCTAAAGGTATTTTTTTCTTGAACTCTTCGATATACACTCCTCCATCACTGTTGATCTGGTTGATCGCTAAGTCGTAACCTTGTTTTACCCATTTCCCTCCTATTCCAAAAGGTCCTGTGAGAGCGATGGAACAACCTATCTTAATGGTTTTGGGTGCCTCCGCAGCTGCTGATTCCCCATGTACTCCTGTAAGAAGAAGTCCAAGCGCTAAAATGGTGATCTTTGATAGGGTCCAAAATCGTTGTGCCTTCATCTCTTTCTCCTCCTGTCTTTGGCTTTCTTTGGCTCACACGAATTCGACTGTCTGGCTCATTCCGCTGCCCCCAGTTTCCTGACTAACGTTCTTTCCACGGCGGCATCGGATAGGCCACGGGAGCTGAAGTTTGATCTGTCGGCCAGACCAACTCCTTCTTGCCATTCTGCCATTGCGTCACAACTTGTAGATACTTCCCTTCCCCTCGACCATTCGGTTTGAACTTCATGGGTCCCATAATGGTCATCATGTTGGTTGAAGCAATCGCATCTCTCACCTTATCCTTTTCAAGGGTTCCTGCCCGACGTAAAGCATCGGCTAATAGCTGAACGCAGGTATAAGCTGTCCCTGCCGTCACTTCAGGAAGATCCCCGTAGGCCTTTTTGTAGTCCTCATTAAACTTTTCCACTCCCGGAAGCTTTAAGTGGTAATCCCACCCCCCTGTCGAACATATGTAGTCGCCGTCTTTCCCAAGATTCTTGGACCAGGAATTGTCCTCGGATGCTCTGCTGATAAAGGCCAGCTTTGGACACCAATCGATCTCTTTCATCTGCTTTATTAATCGGACACCTTGCTGAGGAGCGGGTATCGTAAATAACGCATCAGCCCCAGCCCTTTTGGCATTGATGATAAGAGAGGAGAAATCCATAGAAGCCAATGAAAACATTTCAATCGGGGCCATTTCGATATTTCTCTTCACGGCAAGTTCCTTAAAATACGCAACCCTCTCCGTTCCCGCCTCATCTTGAGTCGCAAAGTAGACAAATTTCTTGGGCCTCTTATCCTTCGGAATGGATTCAAAAAGATCAAAAAAGGCAATTACTTGATCCATACAACTCAGAAAGGGGGTAAATACATATTTATATCCCTTCTCAAAGGGTCCCTTAACCACCATTGTCGTCACAATAATGGGTGTCTTGTAATTCTCCGCCACCGCCAGCTGGGGAATCACCAAATTTCCTGAGAATCCTCCAAGAAAAACGTCGACTTTATCAACAGAGTACAGCTTATCCATCCGGCGTGTGGACTTGACAGGATCAGATTCACTATCGACAAACAAAATTTCCAAAGGTATTTTCTTTTTAAATTCCTCAATATAGACGCCTCCATCACTATTGATCTGCTTAATTCCTAACTCGTAACCTTGCCTTACCCATTTCCCTCCTATTCCGAAAGGCCCGGTGAGAGCGATGGAACAACCGATTTTGACGGCTCCTGGAACGTCACCAGCGGCTAATGACTCCCCATATATTCCCGTAAGGAGAATGATCGTTAAGCTAAGCACCAAAATAGTATCCCTTGGTGTGACCCAAAATCGTTGTGTTCTCATTTTTTCCTCCTCGTGCTTTTGACCTTCCTTTAGTCCACGTGAGCTTCAACAGTCTGGCTCTGTCTACTGCTCATAGATCCCTGATTAACGCTCTTTATAGGCGGCATGGAAAAGGCTTATCGAAATAATACATTGGAGATCCATTTGACCTTAGCCATCAGTTCCCTTTCCTGTGACACCATTCCAATAAATTCGACCAGACTTAAAAGGCTTCCCATCTAATCTATCCCTTAACCAATCTGCGATCACGGCTGTCATATCTCTACTATCAGATGGCCCATGGCCCTCGCCTTTCATTACCACGATGTTCTTGGGGGCTCGGATTTCATCATACAACTTATAGGAGTTTTCGATTGGACTTAAATCATCATCTTCTCCGGCAACGATTAAAATAGGACATTGTAAGCTTGCTCCCAGCCCATTAAGAGAAAGTGTCTTAGCAAATTCATCGAACTTACTCTCGTCCTCATAACCAGCCATCCACATATACCGATCTTTGAAGATAGGGCATGCCAAATTGAAAATCGTATTCATGCCCGGCTCATGGCAAACATAATAGCCGCAGGCCGCTATGTATCTATGATCATATGCTGCGATCTGAATCGCCCAGAATGAGCCCATACTCACTCCAGCTATTCCGATTCTTTGGGAGTCTATCTCCGGGCGATTGTTTAGAAAGTCCATCGCGGCTTTTCCCGCCTGCACAAAATTATCAGAAGTACAACAAATCTTGCCCGTAATGCGAGCCTCGTTCTGACCGGGGCCGTCAATGGATAACACCGCCATGCCTCTCTCCAAAAGCTTATCCCCGTAAACCGTGGTCAACATCTCCTTGAACATATCCATCCCACCAAGGTGTACGATACAGGGCATATTTTTTGAGTTCTTTCCTGAAAGATGAAGGAAACCCGGAAGCGATTTGCCTCCGAAGGGTATTTCCACTCTCTCTATATGATGCGGAGCATACTTGATAAATTTATCGTAGCATTCGTTCTTCCTGGCACTACAAAAAAGGTTTAATTCGTTATCGTCTTCGTGGATTGGGCCTTGTGCCATAGTATAGAAAACGGCGGCTGTAAAATAATTATCTCTGGCGGTTATTAAGTGTCCTTGCCCTTCCGCCTCCTCAGCCATGGCCTCACGTTTGGCGCCAATATTCGCGCATTCTCGTGAAATGTCGTCATATTTTCTTATCCTTTGCCGAAGCCTCCTGATGTCAGCAGAAGCATCCATGCCAACAGCGCACAAAGTCTGCTCGGTCATTGGCCAGAAAAAATCGGGGCCGTTTGCTTCAATGATCTTATCGAATAACCACTTTTGGTCCGCCACCCTTCTCGTTCTTTCCTGTCTATTCATGTGGCCTCCTTCAATGCTGATCTCGATAATCGAACCTCTCTCAAACCTTTTTAAAGTATTAGAATTCGGCAGATGTCAATAAGCCACCGAGTGGCATCTGGCACGAGTTGACCCAGCTGCTGCTCAGCTTAATGGCGATAGCCCTCGAGTTTTGCGAAGCTTTCCGCCCCTAACTAACGCTTATTCCATGGCGGTATCGGATAGGCCAGGGGAGCTGAGGCTTGATCTTTCGGCCATACCAGTTCCTTTTTGCCATTCTGCCACTGAGTCACAACTTTCTGATATTTCCCTTCCCCTCGACCATTCGGTTTGAATTTAATTGGCCCCATAATGGTCATGAAGTTGGTCGCAACGATTGCGTCTCTTACTTTAACTTTTTCGAGGGTTCCTGCTCGACGTAACGCATCTGCTAAAATCTGAACGCACGCATAAGCCGTCCCCGATACCGCTTCAGGAACAGTACCGTACGCAGCTTTGTAGTCCTCGTTAAACTTATCGACCCCCGGAACCTTCAAATGGAAATCCCAACTGCCAAAAAACAATACGTAGTCGCCATCCTTACCAAGATTTTTCGACCAGGAATTATCATCCGATGCTCTACTAATGACAGAAAGTTTTGGACACCAGTCGAGTTCTTTTATCTGCTTTATCAATCGGATACCTTGAGGGGGAGCGGGTATCGTAAACAATGCGTCAGCCCCAACCCTTTTGGCATTTATGATGAGAGAGGAGAAGTCCATAGCAGCCAGTGAAAACATTTCAATGGGTGCCATTTCAATATTTCTCTTTGGTGCAAGGTCCTTGAAATATCCAGCTTTTACGACTTGCGCCTCCTCTTGTGCCCCAAAATAAGCCAGTTTTTTGGGCCTCTGGTCTTTCGGAACGGATTCAAAAAGATCAAGATATGTGGTTACCATATCTAGGTCACTTATAAAGGGCGTAAAAATGTACTTGTACCCTTTCTCAAAGGGCCCCTCGCTGGGCATCGTTGTCACGATAATGGGTGTTTTATAATTCTCCGCAATCGCCAGTTGGGGATTAACAAGATTACCTGAAAATCCTCCAAAAAAAACGTCAACTTTATCAACAGAGTATAGCTTATCCATCCGGCGTGTAGACTTTACAGGATCCGACTCACTGTCTACATACAAAATTTCCAAGGGTATTTTCTTCTTGAATTCCTCAATATAGATTCCCCCATCGCTATTGATATGCTTTACCGCTAAGTCATAACCTTGCTTTACCCATCCTCCTCCTATGCCGAAGGGCCCAGTGAGAGCGATTGAACATCCGATTTTAATGGCTTGGGGTGCCTCCGCGGCCAGAGAAGGCCCATATCCCCCTACGACAAGGATAACCGTTACACCAAGTAGTAAGATCCTGTTCCTTGATACTTTCCAGAATTGCTGTCTGTTCATTCTTTTCTCCCCCTTTCTTAAGCTTTTTGTGCCCCATGGGCAAAAAGCATATATGTCCGCACACATATCACAAGTTTTGATCGATTTCAGAAACAATCTCCGCTAACAACACAGCCTCAGGCAGCCTGTATTTGCCTGTTTCACAAGAACATGTAATCCGTAAAGGTTCCGCTAAGGCCTAAGGCAAAGAGGTTCGGACGCGAGTTGCTTTATCGCTCTCTCCTTCTTCCAGTTTGGTATACCTATACGATTCGGTTACTGCAGGGCTTTTACAAACTTCTCACTCGTTGTTACCCAGCCAAGACAGCTTTTGACATTCCAGATCGTTGTCTCTTGTGTAAATTCTGGTCCCGTGTTCGCACAAGCGTCTGAAACAAGTATGGGCCAATACTCAAGGTTGTATGCATCTCTTATGGAGGCCTCTACACAGCCGTTTGTAGCTATTCCCACAAACACTGCATACTTAGTATCATAACTTCTCAGTGTCATATCCAAATTTGTCCCCGCAAACGAACTGTACCTTGGTTTCTCAATAACAATGTCTCCTTCTTGGGGCTTCAGTTCGTCTATAATTTCTGTACCCCATGTGTCACGAAAATATAGCTTATCTGTCAATTTGGGGTGTTCACGCCATATGCGCAAAGTGCCGTCTTTATGCCAATTGAGGGAATTTGGGCCACCAGCATTGTCCAAATTGAGAGAGTATCGATGGACGATGTATATTATTTTACATCCTCTTGTCCGCGCTACATCGATTACTCTCTTGGCAGGTTCAATGGTTTTTTCACAACGCGAAATATCCACAATGAATTGGTCAAAGAAACCGCCTTTCCTCACAAAGGCATTGGTCATATCTACGATGATTACAGCGGTTCTTCGCAGGTCGATTTCCAACGGTTCAGGTTCAGCCTCAAGTATCGACCATTCTGGATTCACGCCTTCTACTGCTTTTCTCATTTGGACATCCCCTGAAACAAGAGCATAATCCTCCAGATATTCGATATCGGAGGATTTAGAAAAATCTTGACCTTTCCTCTTTGGGTGGAGTTTCACATATACCCACGTTCTTTATAATACCGCTCGGCCCCTGGATGCAGAGGTATATCTCCAACGTTTCTCCACACTATCTTCATGTCAATAGGATAAGTCAAGTCGCTTCTCTCTAGGGGTGTATTTCGAAAGTAGGCTTCAAATTGGCCTCTTCTCTCATCAAAGATCCTCGCAATAAGATATGCTAAATCGTCAGCCATATCATCACGCACGAACAGGAGCCATTCCGAAAAGTCTATGCACGGCACGTCTTTCTCAACACCTCGGAGCATCCCTTTGGAAAGGATTGCTTTTCTGTATCCATACTGCTCTTCCATTTTTTGAAGTACATCCTCACGAATGGGTAGAAACTTCATTGAACGTGATTCCGTCAGTTGAATCCAGGGCGGCGTTTTCCGGGCCTCATCTATTACTGCGTCTGCCTTACCCTTCGTGACAAAAACTGGTATTTTGAGCGTATGGCTCTCCTCTATAATCTGCCAACCACGCCGCTTCAGGTCGCTAAGGGAGGTACCGTATGCCTCCAATATTTTTTCCACAACAAACCTCACCGGGTGCTCTGCCCTGCGTAGGACAAGCCGATGGGGTTTATCTATCATTTCTTCTATTAAATTGATTCCCGAATCCACAGTTACGGCCCACATCAACCTATCGTCATGTGGAAAGGAACCAATCGCCCTCAAATTCTTCATCTTCTTTTTGAAAGGTCCCAACCCTCTATAGGCCAGGGTTACGCCCACAGGCGGAGTGGTTAAACCCATATCTGCCTCTCCTTCAGCAACTGCAAAGATAGGCGAGAACATTCCTGGGATCAACTTAATCGTAGTCTTATGTAAAGATGGCAACTCATAGTGCAGAGCGTCCGCAATGATTGTGAACGCTATTCCAAACGCATATATCGGATCACTTTGGAATATTAGCTCGAATTTCTTGGAATTCATATCAACCTCCTTGTATAATAAAACCAGTTAGCGGTAACTAATTAAATATTCACATGCAATGGCCCGTTGTCTGGATCGAAGTTTAAGGTCACATGCGGCCTTGCAAGGACCGTCCCCCGTAATTCGCTTGTCTCCACTCCATAAGCGAAGCGACGAGAATCAATCACAGTGGCCGTCCAACTAGGTCCTTTTCCCCTCCCAATAGGAATTCCTCTCTTTAAAAAATATATTACGGGAGATTTTAACAAACATATACACCTACCTAATTATGGACCCCTTAGTGACCTCGTGCTCAAAGGGAGTTTAATCTGTTTGAAGAGTGACATCAGGCCTCCTGGCAGAAAGAGTACAATCAAAACAAAGCTAAAGCCGAAAATGACAAGATGAATCTGTCCTAAGGTTATGGCAAACAGCTCATTGAGGGTGAGAAAACAGACCGAACCCAGAATTGGACCGATGATCGTGCCCAACCCGCCTATAAAAGTTGCAAGGGTCGGCAGAAAAGACCAGGATAAATTAAAAGAAGCCTCATGGTAATAGCTGACCTGGTGGTAGGCAAAAATGCTGCCTCCAAGACCGGTGAGAAAAGCGCTGATCAGCAATGCCTTGACCTTAAACTTAAACGTTTTGATTCCCATTGCCTCAGCTGCTGCTTCGTCATTCCGAATAGCGAGGAACGCCAATCCTGTTCTGGAATTGACCGTACGCCAGACGACCCAAAGGGTGACAATCGCTATTGATAACGCAAGGTAATACCGGGAAGAATGCGTATATCCCTCCATATACTCCCTTGGCAGGTAAGTGGGGAGAGGCAGGATATTTCCAATTGTAATTTGAGCGATCACAGCCAAGGCTAATGTCCCAATCGGGAAATACCCTCGTTTCATCCGAAGACACGGCATGCCTACGATCGCAGCCAACAGCATGGATGAAACACCCCCTGCAAATGAGGCTAGCAAGATGGGCAGTTTCCATGTCCAAAGCAGTCTTGTCATCAAGTCACCCATGCCGAAAAAAGCGGAATGACCGAGGCTAACCTGGCCTGTGAAGCCTCCCAAAAGATTCCAACTCTGGGCAATGGTGGAATAGAGGAAGAACATAATTAGCAGATTAATCAAATACTCAGACCTTATCACGAACGGAATGAAAACCAGGAGGCCAATCACGCAAACGGCGATAGAGAGTTGTCTCAAGTCTTTCACGATTCTATCCTCTTGCCCATCAAACCCCTTGGAAAAAGAATCAGGACCAACATAATTACAACAAGTCCTGTGACCTCGCGATAGGTGGCACCGAAGAAAAAGACGCTGAGTGCCTCGATGATTCCAAGAAACAGGCCAGCAGGAAATACCGCGTAGATATTTCCCATTCCGGACAGCATCACGACAACAATTCCCTTGTTGAACCACTGCATCCCCGAGGTAGCCGAAAAGGATTGGAGTCCGATTAATACCGAGGGAATACTGGCTAAGCCCACACTGATGGCAAAAGAGATTAAATAGGTCCGGTTAACATTAACTCCCATCAAACCGGCGGCCTCATGGTCCTGACTGACTGCCATAACGGAGGTGCCAAAGTACGTCTTTGAAAGAAGTAGATGAAGAATGGTTATAAGAAAAAAAGCAATCAGGCCCCCGATGAGTCCAATCAGGGGAATACGGAGGTCAAGTATCTCAAACGTCACTCCTGAATAGGTAGGCGTTAGACTCCTTTCGTTCCCTGTCCATATGATAAATGCTAAGTTATCGAAGACATTCATCAACCCAAAACCTATCAAAAGAGAATTCTTAATCTTTTCCCCTTCAGGCAACTCGATCAGACGACTGAAAAAGAGTTTATAAAGGATAGCTCCTCCAAGAAAGAGTGTGACCAGAATCACCGGAATTGAAGCAAACGGATCCACACCCATACGAAACAAGAAAAGACTCCCATAAGCCCCGATAATAATCAATGAGCCATACGCCAAGTTGAGGTATTTCATAATCCCAAAAACCAATGCAATTCCTAACGCAATCATTGCGTACACTGTTCCATTTAGAATGCCGTAAACTAATGTCTGCCCCATAAAGCCAACTTTTCGCATAATTAGGGAAATAATCAGACCGGTTTCATTCCAAGATATGCCTCTTTAACGTGAGGGCTTTTCAAAAGAATCTTGGCATCTCCCTGTCCAACGATGCGCCCGCTTTCCATGAGATAGGCGCGGTTAGCTGTCCTCAATGTCAACGGTACATTCTGTTCTACAATGAGAATGCTTATCCCGTTTTTGTTGATTTTGGAAATGATCTCAAAGATATTTTTAACCATGAGGGGGGAGAGCCCCAGAGACATTTCATCTAATAAAAGAAACTTGTTCTGGGCCATTAACGCTCTTCCAATGGCTACCATCTGCTGTTCGCCCCCGCTCAATAACCCTGCAAGTTGTTGGGATCGCTCCTTCAGAATAGGAAAAGTCGCATAAACCTGGTTGAGAGCTTCAAATCTGGTCATTCTCGCCTTCTTCACGAAAGCCCCCATTTCCAAATTCTTCAAAACGGTCATTTTAGGAAACAACCTTCTACCCTCTGGCACCATCGAAATTCCCACCTCTACAATGTTATGAGGCGATTTATTGTTCAACAGGATTCCGTTGTACGTTATGGCCCCCCTCTCGAATTTGAGTAACCCGGCGATCGCTCTGATGAACGTGCTTTTGCCCGCACCGTTGGAACCAATGAGGGCGACGAATTCTCCTTCGTTAACTTCGAGGGAAATATCCCAAAGCACTTGCAGATCCCCGTATAGAACATCCAGATGTTCAACTTTGAGCATCCTGATCCACCCCTAAGAAGGCTTCGATGACCTGTTGATTCAGGAGCACCTCGCGTGGCGAACCCTCAGCAATCTTCTTTCCTTCATTGAGAACAATCACACGGTCGGATATCCCCATGATGGCCTTCATCATATGTTCTATGACGATGAGGCTGACCCCCGAGTCATTAATGCTTTTTACGAGGTTCGTTGCGACCTGAATTTCCGTAGGATTCAACCCCGCCATAATCTCATCTAAAAGAAGGACCTTCGGTTTCGTCGCGAGAGCCTTGCCAAGCTCAAGCCTCTTGCGATCGATCAACCCTAAACGCCCTGCCATGACTGAGCGTTTGGAACTTAAACCGATGAAATCAAGAATCTCATCCGCTTCGGCCTGAGCTTGAGCCAGTGTTTTTGCCGGTGCGCTTCCATAAGCTCTACCGATCTTCACATTCTCAAGCACGCTTAGAAAAGGAAAGGGCTTGGTCACCTGGAACGTCCTGGCGATCCCCATTTGGCAAGTGGCAGCACAACCGGCTGCCGTAATGTCTCCCCCTTTAAATCTCATCTTACCTCTGTCCGGTTTAAAAACGCCTACAATGAGGTTAAATAGAGTGGTTTTTCCCGAACCGTTGGGACCTATAAGTCCCAGTATTTCACTATCCACGAGGCTAAAATCAACCCCGTTTATGGCCATCAGCCCGCCAAATGATTTATATAAATGTTCTCCCTCCAATACCCAAGTCACGACTCTTTTCCCCTCAGGAAAAACTCTCCAAGATCAGAAAGTATTGGCCCTTCAAATTTTATCCTAAGAATGTTAATCGAAAGGTAAATTAACGGCGATCTATATAAAATAGACAGTTTGAAGAACAGATCAATTTAAGGGTTACTGATTGTTATGAGTTTACTCAGAACCGACTATAGTTTGTCGTTAAGAGTCGGCAGAATATCCTCCTCGCGGAGAACCTACAGCAACCAAATTAAGTTTGTTTTCGTCCTGGGATAAACGGTCCACAGACCCCAATTTTAGAGCAAGCGCTCGATTCAGTTTCTACCAAATCCCAAAAACCTTGTCAAGCATTTTTTAAGATTTTCTTTAAATCTCTGGCAGAAGGTTCCCTTCTTGCTTCAAAGATAGCCAGGAACAGACAGGCTGGTTGAGAAAACTTTAAAGCGGAACCTTCGAGTGATCGCGCTCATCTTCCTACTTTTGATTATTTTAGGAACTTATATC
>Ga0214473_10008102_pt1 | contig 12443 bp, 11 predicted proteins | sample RVTome_7_FD_203509 | JGI IMG/M metagenome (GOLD analysis project Ga0214473, IMG submission 203509) | Soil microbial communities from uranium-contaminated site in the Upper Colorado River Basin, Wyoming, United States - RVT98D197 | ecosystem: Environmental > Terrestrial > Soil > Contaminated >... | reverse complement strand
AACGAGCAACCGGGGCGACCCGAACACGGACTTATCGCCTTGACCTTGATTCACTCCCCACGGTCAAGAGCATCCCGGGCGAGGCGGCCGTCGGGGAAGCCAGGAGGCTTGCCTGCGTCGGGGGCTAAGGGAGGGAGGCCAGCCACCGCGCCACCACGGCGTCGTCGGTCATCGAGCCGCCGGGCCAGCGCACGACGGGCTCGTACCACTCGTTGTTCCGGCGGACGCGGTTTCGGTGCACCTTCATCGAGTAGCCCAGTCCGGCCAGGCCCGTGCGCAGCAGGGCGTAGGTGTTGTCGATGTAGATCGCATCCGCGGATGTCGGAAGGCCGACATGGGTGACCCCCGGGAGGCGCCGTATCAGGTCGGCGAAGTCCAGACACGCGCTCGCACATTCGTGGTCCGTGAGCAGGAACGCCCGTCCGGACACGGGGTTCGGCGGCGGTGGACCCTCGATCGGCCGGGGGCGGTCTTCGACCCGTGCGAGGTCCCTACCCTGCGACCGCGCCGCGGTCATGGCCTCGAGCGCACGTCCGGAGTGCCCGGCGGCTTCGCTCAACCCCGCACGACTGTCACGATCCACGAGGCTCGCCATGAATCGGATGTTGGCATCCGACGCTCGCCAGTCCATGGTGTCGTCGAAGCCGCTTTCGACACGGCTCACCCACTCGCTGCCCCAGAAGACCCTCGCGATCTCCCGTCCCCAGGCGCTGTTGCCGCCGCGGTTCTTGCGTACGTCGAACACCACCCTCGAAGGGCGGAGCTCGGGGGCCCTCGCCCCGAGGTCGGCAAGGAGCGCCCTGATCTGCCGAACGGCGGCATCGCTCGAATAGGCGAAGGTGGGGGTGGACACGAACCAGACTCCGTCGACCCGATGCAGGCGTGGCTCGCGCGACCGGGGGCCGCCCGCGCCCTCGAGAGTGCGCGCGTAGTCCTCGCGGCTCGCGCGGCGCCACTTGAGGGCGACGTCGCCCGAAGAGAAGCGGCAGGACGCCAACCGGCCGAGTGAGTCGCTCGGGTTCAGCTCGAACAGGTGATGGAGGTGTTGGCCGCGCTCGTGGGGGATCGCCGCGTTCCAGAAGTAGGGGTCCACGCGGTCCTTCATGAGGTCGTCGATGCTGCGTCCGTCGCACCCGGTGATGCGGTCGCCCGTGCGGACTCCCGAGTCCGCCTCTGCCTGGACGACCTCCGGGTCGCCGTCGGCCGAAGCGCCGACGACGAAGCCCGGCCAGTCGACCTCTTCGGGGCTGACCTCGAGCCCGATGCCGATGTGTCCGTCTCGAAAGCCGTTCGTGTAGAACCGCAGCGCCCGGACGTAGTCGCTGTAGGACCGGGCGGTCTCCGAGCGTCCGATCGCCCGGGTCAAGCCGTCTTCCAGCCACTCCCGGTAGCGCGAGTTCTCGGGATCGACCGGGCCCGGGTGGTTGTCGCGGAGCAGGTCGCGGATGCCCCGCAGGTCGTTTCGGGCGAGCGCGGCCCACGTCGGGTCGTCGGCGTTCGTAGGTGCCGCGAGGCAAAGGACGGCGAGGGCCGGGGCGATGCGGGTCATGCCACCTCCTTGACTCGGGAGAATCCGTCGGATTGGACGTCTCGCGCCGGTCGGACCGTTTATCGGGGAATCCCCGACGCGCCCGGGCGCAGGGTCGAAGCGGGGGCCAAAAAAGGGCGTGGCGGTGGAGGGAGCTGACGGGTTTTGGTGTCACTTCTCGCGTTAATCAGCGATGCCCGGACCGGGAAGGCCCGGCTAGGAGAATCAAAGGGATGCCCAAGCCCAGGGCCTGGATCGCTTGTCTCGTCGGCCTCGGGCTCCCGCTCGTCCTGCCTTCCGGGGCCGAGGCGCGCCGTCAGCTCTTCGGGCTTAGGCACATCCGTCAGCAAGTCGCGCGCGCGCAACACCTTTACTCCCTCGAGGTGCGCTACGCAGTAAAGGACCCGGCGTGCTTCGAGGGGATCGACTTCTCTCTCGACCGGGCGCCCGCCGGAATGCGCGTCAGCGAGAAAGGGTGGATCTCGTGGATCCCGCTCGCGAGCGAGGCAGTGCAGACCTTCGAGGTGGTGGTACGGGCGCGCGGCCGCCGAGCGGTCCGGCCGCCCTGCAACGGACGGTCGGAAGAGAGAACCGGGAGATTCGAGATCATGGCCCGACCCGGAACCGACGTCCTCGTCGGCTCCTTCTCGGCCCTGGTCTACAACACGTACCTGCTGAATCCGGAGGGCCCGTTCGCCGAAGCCCCGGACAACGACTGTCGAGGCTTCCACATCGGGGCGGCCCTGAGGGATCTCGACTACGACATCGTCGCGCTCGCGGAGACGTTCGACGACAAGGGACGGGAGGGCCTGTGGGATCAGGTGAACAGCTACTGCGTGCCGGACGGCGACGCGGCCGACGATCCCTCCGGCACCAACACCCAGTGCCTCTACCCGGCCTGGGTGATGAACTGGCCGAGCGCGAGCGACGGCGCGTGCGGCCGGTACTGCACCGAGACGGGCGGGCTTTCGATCCTCAGCAAGCGCGGTTTCGTCTGGAACTCCAGCTCCACGCACACCCAGCACTATCGGGGGTCGAGCCTGTGCGGCGCGGTCGACTGCCGGGCCGGCAAGGGCTTCCTCCGCGCCGAGGTGAAGGACGTGGGCGGAATGCACGCCACCAACCTCCAGGTCTACGTGACGCATGCGCAGGCGAACTACCAGACGGACCCCTGCGGCGTCCTCGAGCCCTTCTCCTCGTGCGGGCGCTGGTACGAGGTGCGTGAGCGGCAGATGCGGCAGATGGCGGGGCACGCGGGTCAGTACGTGGGGGACGGCGACGGCCCGATCCTCTACCTCGGAGACCTGAACGTGCCCGCGCGGGACTTCGCGGCGGAGAACGTCCATCGATTCTTCAGCGTGTACGACGAGGGGGGCGAGGCCGAGTACGACCGACTCCTCGGGATCCTGGACCAGTCCGGGACGGGGCGGGGCATCCGGGACAGCTACCGCGAGGCTCACCCGCCGGACGACGACTCGGTGGACCCCGAGGAGATGCTGCCGTACTTCACGTCGAATCCGACCTTGAACCACTTGGCCGAGCCGCCCTGGCACGGCAGGATCGACTACCAACTCGTGGACGACAGCCGAAGCTGCTATCGACTCGAGCCGCTCTCGGCCGAGCACGTCGACCTGAGGTATCCCGGCTGCAACACCGGACCCGGAGACTCCCTCTCCGATCACTTCGCGGTCGGTGTCCGGTACGACGTCTATCGGAAGATCGATCGGCGATGCAACCTCGTGAATCCGCCGCCCACCCTCGACCCGCCCGTGCCCCGCGTCTTCCCCCCGCCCTACGGGTCGGGGATGAGCCTGAGCTGGTCCGAGCCCTCGAGTCCGGGAACCGAGCTCTACGAGATCCAGTTCTCGACGAACGGGGGCGCCACGTGGCAGGTCTACACCGACAGCCGCAGCGCCTCCTATGGGCCGTGGATCAACCATCACGGCACCCTGGCCTGCGGGGATGGCTACTTCTGCCTCGAGAGCAACAAGCGCTATGACTATCGGGTTCGTGGGCTCGACGGCGCCAGAGCCCCCCTCACGCCTTGGTCGAAGGTGGCGGGGGCAACGTCACTGGACTAGGTCTCGTCTGAGATAGGCCTCCAACCGCGTGGATGGCTTCCTCCTCGGGGGCGCCGGTGCTCTACGCGATCTTCGTCCTCGACTCGAAGATCGTGAGCGGGCGGCGCTGATCCAGCGCCCGCAGCCGGGTTCGCGCGCTCAGTGTCGGGATCCGCTGCCCGAAGGCGACGGCGGCACCGCTGCTGGAGGCGGAGAAGTGATCCACTGCGCGATGCGCTCGCGAGTCCAATGATGGTCGTCGTTGAGATGAAGGATGATCGCCCCGAGAGGGAGACGCTTCCGGCATCCCTCGGGGCAGGTTCTCAGGGTGTGCTCGAGGCAGTCGAATAGTCGCTCGAGGTGGCGCGGGCGGATGCCTTCGGCCTCGCTGGGCAAGCGATACATGCCCTCGTAGGCCGCGCCCAGGGCGCAGGACGCGCGCCGTCCCTCGTAGTAGTGGCCGAAGGCCTGGTCGGGGCGGTGGGCCGTTCCATCGAGGATGGCCTCGGCCAGCTCCGCCTCGTCGTGCCGGATCTCGTCGCGCGTGGGGTAGCGCGGCGTCCCGCCGGGGCTCATGAAAACCATCGCGGCCTCCTCGTGTTCAAGGGCGTGGACGGGCTCAGCACGCGTCACCGACCCCTCCCACGCGCCTGGGCTCATGTTCGCATATTCGGAGCCCGAGAGGACATTGGGGAATCAGTTTGCGAGACTCCACAACCCTCACGGCGGAGGCGAGGGCGTCGTTGGGACGAGCCGTCGGTCGGGGCGGCATTCTCGATTAGTGGCGGCATTGGGATGCCCTGGAGAGCCAGCCCGTCGCTGCGAGCGCGAATGCCGTCTTCGTGTGTACGATCGCGACGAGGGTCCGGTCGCCTGGCCCCCCCCGCAGCCATTGCGCCATGCCGGGTGCCTCTCGTTCACTGGGTCCGCATTCTTTTCACTTAGGGTGAAACCGTCCGTAGCTGACAAAGGCACAGCAATGATGGCCTCAACCTCGCCGAAGGAAAGACGGCCATCCTTCGGTACTCCGAGAGCGGGGAGTCCTTCTCGCTCGACATCATGATGGTCCCTGGCCGCTTTCGTGGGCAGGGCATCGGTACCCTGCTCGTGCGTCGCCTGCTCCTCATGGCAGACGCGTTGGGCAAGCCTGTGCTCACCGTGGCTAGACCCCTCGGCGGCGGCAACAGCCCGGATGCGCTCGAGCGGCTGGTCCGCTACTACGTCCGCTTCGGGTTCCAGCCCGGGCGGCGAGGTCTGACCACGGTGCACATGCGGCGTCCTCCGGCCGGCGCGCAGATGTCAGGTGTCCCGGAAGACGAGAGATGAGCGACGAGACCGCCGGCCCGGCTCGGTCGAAGAGCGGCGCGCTGGGTGATCTCTGCATCCTGGCGTTTGATGCCGTGGGTGAGCCTCTCCTGCTGAGCGACACCTCGTTTCGGGTCGTGGCCGCGAACCGCGCCGCTCGACAGCTCTCCCCGGCCCTCGCCGCTGGACAGGCCGTCCGCTGCAGCCAGCTCATCTACGGTCGTGCCGGTCCGTGTGCAGACCCCGACCTCCAGTGTCCGCTTCGTCGCGCCGCTCGGGAAGGGCGAACCACGACCGTGAGGCACGAGCACCCCGGCCCCCTCGGCCAGGTGAACATCGTGGAAGTGACGGCCACGCCGCTTCACGACCGCGATGGCCGATTGGCCGGGATTCTCCAGATCATCCGCGACATCACCGAGAAGGCGAAGACGGAGGAGATCGTGGGTCGGGCCCGCGACGAGTGGGTCGCAACCGCGGATTCCGTGCCCGACCTGATACTCCTGACCGATCTCGAACGCCGGATCATCCGCTGCAACCGCGCCGCCGCGCGGTTCCTCGGAGCGAGCTATCAGGATCTCATCGGCAAAGGCCTCAGAGAGGCGTTCCGATCGGTGTCGGAGGACGTCGGAGTGCTCGACGAGGAGCGCGGCGAGCTGCGCTCGGACCGGCCCCGGGCCACGCTCGAGGTGGCGAGCTATGCGGCCCAAGTCGAAGGCCGCCCCTACGGCACGGTCTGGGTGATGCGTGACGTCACTGCAGTCCGCCGCCTGGAGACGATCGCGGCCAGCGTCGACATGATGAACAACCTCGGCCACGTCCTGGGGACGGTGCGACACGAGCTCGGCAATCCCATCAACGCCATCAAAACCGCGCTCAGCGTTCTCCGTGAACGCTTCGGCTCTTTCCCGGAAGAAAAGAAGAGGGATTACCTCGAACGCTGCCTCGACGACGTGGCCCGCGTCCAGGCGCTGCTCGAGAACCTGCGGACCTTCAACATGTTCGAGGCGGTCCGCTGCGAGAGGATGGACCTGATGGGTCTCCTCGTCTCTCTCGCCGGTTGGCTGGAGGACCATCTGCGGACGCAGAGAATCGCGTTCGAGCTTCACCTGCCTCCCGCAGAGCGGAAGATCGTGGTTTCCGCGGACCGGCGGGCGCTTCAGCAGGTCATCCTGGGGCTGATCTCGAACGCGGCCGACGCGGTGGCCGCTCGACGAAAGCCGCGGATCGATCTGGAGGTCGAGGAAGAGGGCGACGAGATCCGCATTGCCGTCGTCGACAACGGAGGGGGGATCGCCCCCGATGAGCTGCCCATGGTCTTCCTCCCGCTCTTCACCACGAAGCCCCAGGGGACGGGCCTCGGCCTGGCCATCGCCCGCAATCTCGTGGTGCGGATGAACGGCACGATCGATCTCCGGAGCCGCCTCGGCCGGGGGACCCGCGTCGAGATCCTCCTTCCCCGCGTCGAAGGCCAGGTCTCCACACCCAGCCCGGGCTCGGGGACGACGCATGGATAGAAAGGGACGGATGCAGCAGGGCCCTTGCTGCCGGCGACTGACCGAGGGATAGACACGCCGTCGCTGTAGAGGACCTTCCTTCGACGGATTGCCGACTGGAGCCCCGCGGCGAGGTTGTCCGCGGCGGCGAGAGAAGGTCGGTCGGCTCCGTACTCAGGACCGTAGCGGCTTTTCTCATCCGGCGAGCTCCGCATGCGGTCGAAGAAGGACCCATGGGCTCCCTGCGGCAGCGGTCCTTCTCCGATTCTGCGCACGGTCGGTCGGGTCAGCCGGTAGAGCAACGTCCGTGATCGTGAGACTGGCGCGAAGGGATCGGCGTCGACGTTCTCGAGGTACTGCTGGTCGAACTTCAGACCTGCCGCGGTCGCCTTGTCGGCCATCCATCTGAGCGCTATCGCAGAGAGCTTGGTGGTCTCCAAGCCACCGCCGACGTCGGAGTGCGCGCCCGCAAACCAGCATTGCTCGACGACTTGTCCTTCTTTCTTCGACGTCCAGAGGACGGGCGCGAACTGGCTGCGCAACTCGTGAATGGCGAGCGCCTGATATAGGCGAAGGTCACGTTGCCGGGAAGGGCGGTGTCGTGAAAGCGGACCCACCGGCGTGTCAATGACCCGAGCAGGGGAGTGGGTGCGCCGAGGGCGCCGACGGTGTCGAAGCACCCCAGAAAGTAGATCGGGATCTCCTCGACCTGGACGATGCGGGAGGCGATCCGGGCGAGCGCCATGTCGTGGGTGATCATGACGACCGTCTGGCCGCCGGAGAGCTCGGTCGGCTTATGGTCCATGCGGTCGGCGAGGTCCACCTTCTCGAGCATGGCCTTCGCCTGCTCGCGTCGTCTATCGGCCCGTCCGCGTCGAGCTCGGGGACCAGGGGTTGCGTCGCGGCGTCCCCGCCCAAGGCCCTGGCCCACCAGATTGACTTGCCTTCGCCTTCAAGTTAGTCTGCACCCATGACAAGGTGCAGGACATCGCTGCACCTTCTTGAGGGTGCCAGGAATGAGACGCTCCGCTACCCATGTAGCCGTTGTCACGGCCGACATCATCGAGTCGTCGCGCTACAGCCAGCAGGACCGCCGCCGTCTGGATGGCATCCTGCGCAGAGGCTTCGGAGAGGTGGAACGGCGGTTTCAGGATGCAATCCACACACGGCTGGCTTTCCGCATCACCGCGGGCGACGAGTTTCAGTTCGTGGTCTCTGCCATTCCCCGAGCCTTCAGCGTCCTCATGTACCTTCGCGCCTTGGTGGCAGCTGGGGGGCTTCTGCCACCAATCCGTTTCCGGGCTTCCATTGGGGTGGGAGAGATGAGTGTTCCGAAGCGCGCGAGCCCGTACGAAGAGGACGGGGCTGCATTCGCCCGTTCTCGACATGGTCTGGAGGGGATGGCTAAGAGCGGTAGCCGGGTCCGCTGGACTACGTTGACTACGGGAGCACCGGAGGTCGATTCGACCGCTGATGTTGTTCTCTGTCTGGTGGACCACATGCTGCAGTCTTGGACGGTCCCACAGTGGGAGGCGATAAGGTGGAGCCTGCTTGGCTTGAAGAGAGAGGAAATTGCGAGAAGGCTCAGAAGGCCTTCGACATCGCGCTCAGGAAGATCCCCCGATCGAGGACGAGCTCGAATCGCGCACCAGAATGTCACGAAGAGGCTGTTGGCCGCCGGCTGGCCGTACTTCCAGGTCGCGGACTCCTTCCTGCTGCGCCTGCTCGAAGAGGCGGAACGCGACAGACAGCGCGAGCCGAAGCGGGGCGGTGCACCCTAAAGAGGGTGCAGAGGTCTTTCGCACCCTTCTGAGGGTGTAAGAGGTTATTCATGCTTCTTTTCCTTCAGCTGTATCTGGCGCATCTGATCGGCGACTTCCTCTTGCAGTCCGATCGCATAGCGAAGAACAAGCTAAAGGCCTGGGCGCTGGCGGCTCACGCCGGGATTCACGTCGCCATTGCCTGCGTGATGGTCAACATTGGCTTGAACCGGCGCGTGGTGGTGGCCGTGGTCATGCTCGCCGTGGTGCACGCGCTGTTCGATTACGCCAAGGCGCGGCTTTCGAACGACACTTGGCTCGCCTTCACACTCGACCAGGCGGGTCATCTGCTGGCGGTTGCCGTGGCGGCCGTCTGGCTGACGGCATCCAACTGGGGCGATGCCGTCAGCGTCCTTCGCGCAACCGCCGAAACGAAACGCATTTACCTCTACCTCTGTGCCTACGTGGCGGTCGTCTTCGGGGGGGGCTTCTTCGTACAGAGGGTCACGCAGTCGTTCCTGGAGAGCATCGGCGACGGCATGGCGGCCCTAAAGCCGGGGCTTCCGAACGCCGGAAAGTACATTGGTTGGGTGGAACGCTTCTTGATTCTGACCTTCGTCGTGGGGCACTACGGCGAGGCCGTGGGGTTTCTGCTTGCGGCGAAGGCTCTGGCGCGGTACCCGGAGATCAAGGACGATACAAGAGGGCACTTTGCAGAGTATTTCCTCATCGGTACCCTTACAAGCGTCGGGCTTGCGCTCGTCGGAGGGCTGATCGTGCTCAAGGCCCGACGTTTCTTGCTCTGAGCAGTCCGAACATCGCGCGGGGTCTGGACGCAACCTCGACGTGAGTCCTTCATTCGCGACGATGAGGGCGGGCGATGGTCGGGCCTCACGCCGCGGCTTGCCGGTCGTCGACGATCTCGCCGTCCCTGATCTGGACGATGCGGGAGGCGATGCGGGCGAGACTCATGTCGTGCGTGATCATCACGACGGTCTGGCCGCCCGCGTGGAGCTCCTGGAAGAGGCCGACGATGCCCTTGCCGGAGGTGGTGTCGAGGTTGCCGGTGGGCTCGTCGGCCAGGATCATGGTGGGGCGGTTGACGAGGGCGCGGGCGACCGCCACTCGCTGCATCTGACCGCCGGAGAGCTCGGTCGGCTTGTGGTCCATGCGGTCGGCGAGGTCCACCTTCTCGAGCATCGCCTTCGCCCGCTCGCGGCGCTCCTTCGTGGGCACCCCTCCGAAGAGGAGCGGCAGCTCGACGTTCTCGAGGGCGCTCGCGTAGGGGAGGAGGTTGAAGTTCTGGAAGACGAAGCCGACGTGGCGGTTGCGGATCTCGGCGAGGCGGTTGCGGTCGAGGCCGCCCACGGTCTCGCCGGAAAGACGATAGAGCCCGGAGGTGGGGGTGTCGAGGCAGCCGAGGAGGTTCATGAGGGTGGACTTGCCGGACCCCGAGGGGCCGACCACCGCCACGAATTCGTTGCGGTCGATCTCGAGGTCGATCGCCTTCAAGGCCTCCACCTCGACCCGGCCGGTGCTGTAGACCTTACGGATGCCCTGCATCTCGATCATCATCACTCGTACCTCAGGGAGACCGCGGGGTTGACCGAGGAGGCGCGCCGGGCGGGGAAGTAGCCGGCCATGGTGCCGATCGTGCCGAGCACGGTGGCGGTGGCGGCGGCGATGGCGGGCGAGAAGGTGGGCCGCCCCATGAACTCGAAGGCCTCGTTCTTCAAGGGCAGGGCGGCGATCGTCGCGATGAGGCCGAGCGAGACCGCGGTGCCGAGGATCCCGCCGACGACGGTCATGAGGAGCGCCTCGAGGACGAAGGGCAGCATCACCTGACGCTCCTTGGCGCCGAGGGCCATCTTCACCCCGATCTCCCGGGTCCTCTCCTTCACCACCGCGTACATGATGTTGGCGACGCCCATCCCGCCCACGAAGAGCGTGAGCGCCCCGATGATCCCCAGGAAGATCTGGATGCCGAAGGCGATGTTGTCGGTGACGCGCTGGTCCTCGCGGGTGTCCCAGATCCCGAGAGACCGGGTGTCCTCCGGGTCGAAGTGGTACTTCGTCCCCAGGACCCGGTAGACCTGGGCCTTGGCCAGGTCCCCGAGCTCGACGCTGACGGGCCGATAGACGAGGTTGCCGATCTTCGCGTCCGTGTACATGGACTTGAAGGTCGTCCAGGGAACCGTGGCCTGTCTCTTGTCGGGTCCGCTGTACATCCCCATCATGATCTTGGTCTGCATCACGCCCACCACCAGGAAGGCGGACTGGCTGATCTGGACCGAGCGGCCGACCACGTCCTGTGTTCCGAAGAGGTCTTCGGCCAGCTCCTCGCCGAGGAAGACGACACGACGTTTCTCGGCGACGTCGAGCGCGTTCACGAAACGGCCGCCGGGCTGGGGGATGAGGTTGCGGAGCTCGCCGAAATCGGGGTCCACCCCCCGCAGGCGGGCGTTGACGCTCTTGCTGCCCACCGCGAGGGGGACGCGTTTCGCGTACTCCACGGAAAGGGCGGCGATCTCGGGGACGCGGGCCCGGAGGAGCGCCGGATCCTCCTCTTTGATCGGGATCGGCCGGCCCGAAGGCAGCCCCATGTAGGCGCGGGTCGTGGCGCCCGGCCACACCACCGCGATCCCCTCACCCATGCCACGCGTGCCCTTGCTGAACGCCCGCTTGAGGCCCTCGCCGAAGGAGAGGAGGAGGACGATCGAGAGCGTGCCCCACGCGATGGCGAGGACGGTGAGGACGATCCTCTTGGTCTGGTGGCCGAGGTCGGCGCGGAAGAGGCGCCAGACGAGGGCGAGCTCGGCCGCCGCGAGCCTCATGAGAGCTTGAGCGCCACGACCGGGTCGAGGAGCGAAGCGCGGCGGGCGGGGAAGTAGCCGGCGACGGTGCCGATCGTGCCGAGGAGCACGGCGGTGGTGAGGACGACCATCGGGGAGGCCTGGGGCGTCCCCACGTACTCGTCGAGGTTCAGGTGAGGGAAGAGGAGCAGGATCCCGAGCGTCACCAGGAAGCCCAGCAGGCCACCGACCGCGGTGAGGGTGAGGGTCTCGAGGAGGAACTGGGTCTGGATGAAGCGGGGCTTGGCGCCCACCGCGAGCTTCACGCCGATCTCGCGGGTCCGCTCCTCGACCACCACGTACATGATGTTCGAGACCCCGAGTCCGCCCACCATCAAGGTAAAGGAGCCGATGACGCCGAGGAAGGTCCGGAAAGTGAGGAAGAAGACGGACAAGAACTTCTCTCCCTCGGTCGTGTCCCACATCCCGATCGCCTCCTTGTCGTGGGGGTCGACCTTCAATCGCCGGCCGAGCACCTCGTAGACCCTCTTCGTGACCTCGGGTACGAGCGAGGGGCTCCTTGCCTGAAAGATGAAGTTGCTGACGTAACGCTCCCCGAAGAGACCCTTGAAGGTGGCGTCGGGCACGAAGGCCTTGTCCTTGTCCCGTCCCCCGTAGCTCGAGTCCTGGGCCTTCTTCTGCATGACGCCCACGACGAGGAAGGGGATGTTGTCGATCATGACCGTGCGCCCCACCGCTTCGGCGTCGCCGAAGAGGTCCTGCTTGAGCTTGTCGCCCAGGAAGACGACGCGGCGGCGGCGGTTGACGTCGAGGTCGTTGACGTAGCGCCCCCCGCTATCGGGGATGAGGTTGCGCATCACGGCGAAGACCGGGCTGGTGGCGGCCATGTCCGGAGTGAGGCGGACCCGCTCGCGGCGAAAGGTGCTCTGGTCCCGCTCGTACTCGCCGGAGAAGCGGGCCTCGGGGATCTCGCGCCGGAGTGCCTCCAGGTCCTCCTCGCTGACCCGGAGCCGCCGGCCCTTCCCGAGCCCCTCGTAGGGGATCGAGGTGCGCGAGGGCCAGGCGATGACGATGCTCTCCCCGAGCCCCTTCTGGTTCGTCTCGATCCGCCGCTGGAGGCCCTCGCCGAACGCCATGAGCAGCGCCACCGACACCGTGCCCCAGGTGATGCCGAAGAGGGTGAGGAGGGTCCGCACCTTCTGGTGCCGGATGTCCTGCAGCATCTGGCGAAGGAAGGAAAGGGAGGTCACGGCGCTCCTGGATGGTCGGCGGACGCGAGCGGCGCCTTCACTCGATCTTCTTCGGAGGCCGCTCGACCACGAGGTCCTTCTCGGCGAGGCCCTCGGCCACCTCGACGTTGATGCCGTCGGAGAGCCCGGTCTTGATCTCCCTCTTGATTGGCGGGTCCCTTTCGCCCTTTCCGGGCAGCTCCACGCTGGCCTTGCCGTCGGCGAAGGTCACGAGCCTCTCCGGCAGGAGCAGCA
>Ga0214473_10008101_pt1 | contig 12444 bp, 7 predicted proteins | sample RVTome_7_FD_203509 | JGI IMG/M metagenome (GOLD analysis project Ga0214473, IMG submission 203509) | Soil microbial communities from uranium-contaminated site in the Upper Colorado River Basin, Wyoming, United States - RVT98D197 | ecosystem: Environmental > Terrestrial > Soil > Contaminated >... | reverse complement strand
CTCAGTATGGAGTGGATCAGGAAGTGTTCGTCACGTTCTCGAACATTGACCCTGCCAGTACGCAACAGGTGTTGTTGCTGAAAGCACAGAGCACCAGTTCATTGACTGCCGGGGTAATGGCCGTTATCTACGATGCGGTAAACCACCGGGTGCAGGTCTATACGTATTCCAGTGCCCAGGGCTTTGTACAACGAGGGGCGGATATTCCAGTCACATTAGCGAATGGCGATCAATTGGGAGCGCGAGCCAACCAGGCGGGAATTGTTGACGTTTACCGAAATGGCACATTGATCGGATCGCGGACCTCCACTGCATGGACCTATACCGCAAATGGCGGTTACACTGGTTTGTGGTTCATCGGCGCAGGCAATGCGTTGTTGGATGACTTTGGAGGCGGGACGGTGGGCGTGGGGTCAACCAACACACCAACTTTTACCCCAACCTTTACACCAACGGCTACGACTACCTCTACCGCAACATTTACCCCTGCGGCTCCAGTCGACACGAATACCCCTTCGAACACGCCTTTTACGCCAACAGATACCGCTACATCAACTCTAACCTCGACACCTGCACCACCAACAGCCACATTCACACCATCTGCGACGAGTACAGCGAGCTTTACACCAACGAACACACCCTTCGTTACATCGACGATCTACCGCGCGGCCGTGGGTGGAGCCACGAGCGGCTCTTGCGGCGCTAGTTGGGCAAATCCCTGTGATCTGCAGTATCTATTGACAACGTTTGCTGTTGCTAACAGTGAAATCTGGGTTCAGGCTGGAACTTACAAGCCCGGGACCAGTGACCGCAATGCAACCTTTACGATTAAGAACGGCCAGGCAGTCTATGGCGGTTTTGCCGGCACAGAAACATTACGCAGTCAGCGCAATAGCAATCCCGCCACGAATGGGACAGTCCTGAGCGGTGATATCGGCACCGTGGGAGCTATTGCTGATAACGTATTTAATGTCGTGACGATTTCAGGAAACCTTTCCAACTCGTTTATCCTGGATGGATTCACGATCACGGGTGGAAATTCCAATGGTTCTTCAGGGAACGGGGGCGGATTGATGATTTCGAATGCCAATCCGGTCCTGGCCAACCTGATCATCAGCAACAACAACGCCAGTGCCAACGGTGGTGGCTTGTTTGTCAATTCGCCGAGTGCCACCTTGCGGGCGAATTACAGTAGTCCTACACTCACCAATGTGACCTTCAGCAATAACATAGCTGCGCGCGGCGGCGGCATCTATGCCATCAATGCCAACCCGGTGCTGACCAATGTCACCTTCAATGGCAATGTCGCCAATGGCGGAGCTGGTGGCGGCATGAACAGCCAGACGTTGAACGGCGCTCCAACCGACGAGTACAGCCTGCCTATGTTGACGGATGTCGTATTCAGTGGGAACTCGGCTACCGGCGGTGGCGGTCTGTTCACCACCAACAGCTATGCTATTCTCAATAACGTGACGTTTAACAATAACACGGCCACTCGCCGCGGCGGCGGTATGCTCAACGAATTCTCCGATCCGTCACTGACCAATCTGACCTTCAGCGGGAACATATCGAATGATTCGGGTTCCGCTCCGCTGGGTGGCGGCGCGATGATGAACGTGGACAGCGACCCGGTCCTCAAACACGTCACCATCACAGGCAACTCCAGTGCCGCTGGCGGTGGGATCCGCAATGCCCAGAACAGCAACCCACAGATCTCGAACAGCATCCTGTGGGGTGACACCGCCGGTGAGATCACCAACGATGGAACGGGAACCACTACCGTTGTAGATAGTGTCGTGCAGGATGGATTTGCAGGAACCAATGTAGTTAGTGGAAATCCGAACCTGTTGAGTTTGACGAACAATGGTGGCTTTACGCAGACGCATGCCTTGAGTGCAGGCAGTTCGGCGATCAATGTCGGTGGCTTGAACAGTACCTGTGCAACGGTGGATCAGCGTGGGATGACCCGACCGCAGGGAGGGGGCTGTGACATGGGTGCGTTTGAGTACGTGACGCCTCCCACCCCAACCCCAACTGCCACCTTTACACCAACTGCCACATTCACGCCAACATTCACACCCACGCATACACCGACGAATACCGCAACGTTTACTCCAACGAATACTCCCCTGCCCGGAACGAACGATGTGATCTATCTGAGTTCTGCGTCCAATGGTACTGTGAGCGGGGTCGCGTTTAATGATGAGGACATCATCGCCCGAAACGTTCCTCTCAACACCTGGTCGATGTACTTTGACGCATCAGATGTCGGTATCTCCGGTGATGTGGATGCGTTTGCTTTGATGTCGGATGGCACGATCCTGATCAGTCTGGATGTGGCTGCAACAGTCGGCAGCCTGGGCACGGTGGATGATTCTGACATCGTTCGCTTTACACCCACGTCCCTGGGTTCCACAACGGCAGGCAGCTTTACCCTGTACTTCGATGGTTCGGATGTGGGCCTGTTGGACGCAGCCGAGAACATCGATTCGATCAGTTTTGCCTCCGATGGAAAATTGGTTGTTGGAACAACCGGTGCATTCAGTGTGACAGGTGCCTCGGGTGGTGGCGAAGACTTATTGGTATTTACCTCCACCTCCCTGGGCTCGAACACCAGCGGCACATGGGCGATGCACTTCGATGGTTCGGATGTGGGTCTCACAACCACCACCGAGCTGATCAACGGTATCTGGATTAATTCTGCCAACAGGATCTTTATGACCACTGTCGGTGCGTTTAGCGTAACGGGTGCAAGTGGTGACGGCTCGGATATCTTTAGCTGCGTGCCGGGCACTTTGGGAAGCAATACGACCTGCACATTCAGTCTCTACTGGGACGGATCGACAAATGGTCTCTCCGGCCATGATGTGGATGGCATTAGTATTGCACAGTACGTTCCCCCAACAGCTACGCCTACATTTACTCCCACCGCGACCTTTACTCAGACTAGCACACCCACCAATACGCCGACATTGACTCCGACGAGTACGGTAACATCTACCCCCACAAATACAGCCACAGCTACAGCAACAAACACGCCCTTCGTTGGGTCGACGATCTATCGTGTGGCAGTCGGTGGAGCCACGAGCGGGTCGTGTGGTGCCAGTTGGGCAACTCCCTGTGACCTGCAATATGTTCTGACGAGTCTCGCGACATCAGGTAGTGAAGTATGGGTCAGAGCTGGAACTTATAAACCCGGAACCGACCGGAATTCCACATTCCAGCTTGTCAACGGCGTTGCCGTCTATGGCGGCTTTGCTGGCACAGAGACCTCCCGCTCCCAGCGTAATAGCAGCCCTGCCACAAACGGGACCGTGTTGAGCGGTGATATCGGCACGGTGGGTAATAATGCCGATAACGTATACAACGTGGTCTCGATCATCGGGACTATATCCAATTCCTTTATCCTGGATGGATTCACGATCACAGCCGGAAACTCCGATGGGTCCTCGGGTAATGGCGGTGGTCTCCACATTTCGGGTGTCAGCCCAACTCTGGCCAACCTGATCGTCAGCAACAACAATGCCAGTGCCAATGGTGGAGGCTTGTTTGTCAATTCGCCCAGCGCCACGTTGCGGGCAGACTACAGCAGTCCTGTCCTGACGAATGTGACCTTTAGCAACAACTCAGCAGCGCGCGGTGGTGGTATCTATGCCATCAATGCAAACATAACGTTGACCAATGCGGTCTTCACCGGCAATACCGCTATTGAAGGTGCAGGCGGTGGTATGAACACCCAGACACTCAACGGGGCGACGGATGAATTTAGTCTGCCCGTGCTGACGGATGTCGTCTTCAGCGGGAACACAGCGACTGGCGGCGGCGGTCTGTTCACCACGAACAGCAATGCTATCCTGAACAATGTGACTTTCAATGACAATACCGCTACCAGACGAGGTGGTGGTATGCTGAACGAGTTCTCCAATCCGACGCTCACGAACGTGACCTTCAGCGGCAACATCTCGAATGATTCGGGTGCCGCTCCTCTGGGGGGCGGCGCAATGATGAACGTGGACAGCGATCCAGTTCTGAAGCACGTTACCTTTACTGGCAACACCAGCGCTGCTGGCGGTGGGATCCTCAATGTCCAGAACAGCAATCCGCAGGTGTCCAACAGCATCCTGTGGGGTGACACCATCGGTGAGATCACCAACGATGGAACGGGAACCACTACCGTTGTGGACAGTGTCGTGCAGGGCGGGTTTGCCGGGACCAATATTCGAACCGGAAATCCCAACCTCCTGGGTCTGGCCAATAACGGTGGCTTTACGCAGACGCATGCCTTGAGTGCGGGCAGCTCCGCGATCAATGTAGGAGGGTTAAACAGTGTGTGTGCGTCAGTGGATCAGCGTGGGATGACTCGTCCGCAGGAAGGTGGTTGCGACATGGGTGCGTATGAATATGTCACACCTCCGACCCCAACTCCGACCGCGACCTTCACCCCAACCAGTACACCTACACCTGTGCCCGGAGGCAGTGACGTGATCTATGTCAGTGCCAGCGGCACTGGCACAGCAGGTGGTGTCTCGTTCAGCGATGAGGACATCCTGGCCCGCGACACGGGGACCAGTACCTGGTCGATGTACTTTGATGGTTCGGATGTGGGGATTACGGGCGATGTGGATGGGTTTGTGCTCATGTCCGATGGCACGATCCTCATCAGCCTGGAGTCGGCCGCAACGGTCGGAAGCCTGGGAACCGTGGATGACTCGGATATTGTTCGCTTTACACCCACGTCCCTGGGTTCCGCCACGGCCGGCAGCTTTACGATGTACTTCGATGGTTCGGATGTCGGACTCTCGACTACCGATGAGAACGTTGACGCAATTGGTATTGCGCCAGATGGAAAACTGGTCTTGAGCACCACCGGTCCTTTCAGTGTGACGGGCGCTTCGGGTGAGGATGAAGATTTGCTGATCTTCACAGCCACCGCGCTGGGCTCGACCACCAGCGGCACCTGGGCCATGCACTTCGATGGCTCGGATGTGGGCCTGAGTAGCTCCGCATCTGAGAATATTGATGGAGTGTGGATCGACCCCTCCAACAACCAGATCTATCTGACGACCGAGGGAACGTTCAGTGTGACGGGTGTGAGTGGAGATGGCCCGGACATCTTCATCTGTACGCCTGGCTCGCTGGGTGGCACCACCACCTGTACCTTCAGTTCCTACTGGGATGGTTCAACCAACGGCTTCTCAGGGCAGAATACTGACGATATTAGCATCGTACCCTAAGTGAATTGTGCGGGCAGGATTCCGGCGCTTCTTTCCAAGCCGGATCCTGCCCCTCGTTCCTTCGCGTAGTCCCAGCCCAAAGCATTCCTACTTACGCACTGTGCAACACACCTGTAGTATCATGTAGATATGAACGTAGACATAAAGCTTAAGATTTTCTCGTTCTCTCGCAAGATATCCATTGATAGAAAATGGATAAAGTATGGCATCATCCTCGCGACGGTGCTGGCGAGCATCGCCGCCACCTTCTGGGGGTCAACGACGATTCTTATCGTGTTGATCGCAGCAATTGCTGGTATTTCGACACTTCTTCTATTAATCAAATACCCGAACCTTGGTTTCATCTTTGTTCTCCTGGGGGGCTGGTTTGTGCCCTTTAAGGGCCCCGGAGGGTTTAACGCATCGATCCTGATGGTGATCCTCATGCTCTTCCTCTGGTTCCTGGACATGTTCATCGTCAGGCGGAGGTTTGAGTTTATTCATTCCCGTGTCATTCGCCCCGCTGCTTACTTCATGCTCATATCCACAGTGGCCTTCGGGGTGGGTCAGATACGGTGGTTCGCCTTTGCGAATCAGGCCCCGCTGGATGCCCAGATTGGCGGCTTTGCCATTTATTTTTTCCTGGTCGCCACCATGATCATGACAGCCAATATTCTCCACGATGTCCGCTGGTTGAAAGCGATCGTGTGGACGTTCGTGGGGCTGGGGACGATCTATGTGCTGGGTCGCGCAGCAAATCTCGAGGTGATCGATAAGATTTACGCGCGTGGGGTCTACGCTAACAGCATGTTCTGGACCTGGCTGGTGGCGCTGCCGCTCGGTCAGGCCATTTTCAACGACAAACTGAAACTCAGGGACCGCATCGTGTTGTTTGCCGTCGTGGCGGCAGCATTTTACATTGCGCTTGGTAAACAAAACGACTGGAAATCCGGTTGGGTGCCGCCGGCAGTGGTTGTGGGCGCCTTACTGGCGTTGCGCTTCAGGAAACTGGTACTTTTTGCCATACCATTTGCTGTCATCATTGCAGGATATCTTGCCGTCGACCTGATCGCGACCGACAAGTATAGTTGGGCAACGCGCGTCGATGCCTGGCTTGTCGTTTTGGATATCAGCAAAGCCAGTCCGTTGATTGGGCTTGGTTTTGCAAACTACTATTGGTATGCAAAAGTATTCACCATTCGCGGTTATCATATCAGGTTCAACTCGCACAGCCAGTTCGTGGATATCATCGCCCAGACCGGTATTCTTGGTATGATTTGCTTCTCATGGATCCTGGTTGAGATAGGACGGCTGAGCTGGGATTTCATGAAGAAATTACCGCCAGGCTTTCCTCGTGCATACGCCTATAGCGTGTTTGCGGGCCTGTTGGGTTCGCTCATGGCTGCTTTTCTCGTGGATTGGATTTTGCCGTTTGCCTATAATATAGGCCTGGATGGAGTCCGCGCAAGCATATTGCCCTGGATATTCTTTGGGGGCATGATCAGTATTGAGCAAATTTATCTCCGAAGTAAAAATTCATAGAGAGGTCTCATGGAAGAATTAATTGGCCTGATTCCCGCTGCCGGGAAAGGTGTCCGGTTGGGATTGCCTTATCCGAAGGAGTTGTATCCTGTTATTCGGAACAATCACTATAAACCCATTTCCCAGTTTGTCATCGACAACCTGACGAATGCCGGTCTGGGGCATATTGTTTTCGTGGTCAATGAGACAAAGCATCAATTGATCGGCTACTTCGGCAATGGACAGAGGTTTGGTTGCGATATCAGTTATGTGGTGCAGGAAGTGATCGAGGGCAAGACAAAGTCAACCTCCCCCGGGCTTGCCCATGCCCTGGATTCTGCATATCATCTCACCAAAGGAAAGACTGTATTTTTCGGCATGGCTGATACCCTGATGCAGCCGCCGGATGTCTTTGCGCGCGCATTCGGCGCCGCCTCTGCGGAGGACGATGTGGTCATGGCGCTTTTCACGACAGCACGACCCGAGAAATTTGGTATGGTGAAAATGAACTCGGACAATCGTGTTCTCGAAATTATCGATAAGCCAAGCAAGACTGATTTGACCGAGATGTGGGGTTGCATTATCTGGCGTGCGAAATTTACCGAGTATCTTCATCACTGCGTTGCCGAAGAGGGTATTTCTGATTTTGCGAAGATCATGAACGATGCCATCGCCGGTGGAATGCGATTCCGGGGGGTCCATATGACGGATGGAACCTACATTGATCTGGGTACCTACGAAGAGATCGCAGACCTGGATCGAAAGTATCGGGAGGAGTAAGCACATGTTGAAAACAGCAGCCCAGCTTGAGGTCCAGAAGAGAGGCGAAAGTGACCAGAACCCGGACATGTCCATTGTTCTGGTCTGTTGGAACAACAAAAGTTATCTCGATCCCTGCCTGGAATCCCTATACGAATCTCGTTTGAAAAGCACTTTCGATGTTATCGTGGTGGACAACGGCTCGACCGACGGTAGTCAGCAGATGCTCGCAGAAAAATATCCCCAGGTAAAGATCATCCAAAATGAGGGGAATGTCGGTTTGGGAAAGGCCAGCAACCAGGGGATCGAAGCGACCCATGGGCGTTATGTGTTGTTACTCAACAACGACACGATTGTTAACCGGGATTCTTTGGATATGCTGGTGGATTTTCTCGATACTCATGCTGAGGTCGGCGCGGTCGCCGGGAAGCTGTTGAATCCCGATGGCTCTTTTCAATCAGGCTATGCCGGATTTTCGTCCTTGGCAGAGGAATTCCTGATTGCCACGCATTTAGGCGAGCTCTTGTGGAGTGGATATCCCTCCCATGGCGATTCGAACGAGACGAAAGCCGTTGGCTGGTTGAGTTCCGCCTGTCTGTTGGTCCGCAGGAGCGCCCTTGATCAGATTGGGCTGCTGGATGAGGGATATTTTATTTACGGTGATGAGGCCGACCTGCAATATAGACTAAATAAAGCCGGCTGGAAGGTCTACTTTTTGCCAACCTCCACCATCATCCATTACGGTGGGCGGAGCATGGACCGCTGGAAAAGACGAAAAATGGTCTATCGGGGGAAGATGCTCTTCTACCAGAAGAATTACGGTTTTCTGCCTACGCTGTTGCTGCGGATTTTATTCGCGGCCATGAGCCTTCTAAAATTGGTCGTCTGGCTGGTTGGCTTTGTCATTCCGAGTCGAAATGAACAAGCCAGGAAAGAACTGCATTCCAATCTGGATGTGTTGAAGTTGTGCGTTAATCTGAAGTAAATAATCTGGAAGGGGATTTTCCTCCTCGGCGGTCCTATGACCGCCATTTTATTTGGCTCATTACAAAATTGCACGTGCTCTCGGTTTTCGCAAAATCCTGCGGGCGCGATTTTCAAAAGAATCACAGATGCGTATCCTATTCCTAACCCAGATCGTTCCATTCCCCCCTGATGCCGGGCCAAAAGTGAAAACCTGGCATGTTTTGAGATCCCTGGCCGGGCAGGGGCACCATGTAACCTTGATCTCTTTTGTTCGTCCAGAAGAAGTGTCGCACCTCTCTGCTTTGAAGGAGATTTGCGAAGCTGTACATACCGTGCCGATCCGCCGGTCTCGTTTTGCGGATGTCGGTTACATGGTACGGAGTTATCTGACAGGTCGTCCATTTTTGATCGAAAGGGATGATCTGCGGCCCATGCAGGAAATGGTCAATCGTTTGATCCAGGAAGGCGACTTCAACTTTATCCATGCCGACCAGCTCACGATGGTGCAATTTGCGTTGAGAGCCGCCTCTGCGTTTGCAGACAAACAGCCGAAGGTCATTTTCGATGCGCACAATGCGGTCTGGTCCATTGTGGAAAGAATGCAGGAAAATGCGCGCTGGTTCCTGAAGCCCGTCCTGGGCATCGAGGCAAGACGGGTCAAGCGTTATGAAGGCGAACTGTTGAAAACCGTGGATCATGTGCTGGCAGTAACAGATGTGGATCGCGCCGGACTCGAAAAAGCGTTGGAGTTTGCCGGGGTATCCAGAGATGACCGCGTGGCACCAATCACGATTGTGCCGATTGCAGTGGATACGCAACAACTCCAACCAATCCGTCGAAAGATGGGCTCGAAGAATATCGTCACGCTGGGCACGCTGCATTACCCTCCAAACGCAGATGGGATCCGCTGGTTCTTCAATGAGGTTTTTCCATTGGTGCGCCAGCGTGTACCTGACGCAACGTTGACCATCATCGGGAAGAACCCACCAAAGGATTTTCTGGAGTTAACGGCAGGGAACCCGGAAACGATAAAGGTCACAGGCTACGTACCCGATCTGATCCCTTATCTGCAGGAGAGTGCTTTGATGGTGGTACCGGTACGCGCAGGCGGCGGGATGCGTGTCCGCATCCTGGAAGCATTTGCGTATGGAATGCCGGTCGTGACGACCACCATCGGTCTGGAAGGCATCCACGCCACGCTGGGCAAGGATGTGATAGTTGCAGACTCGGCAGTCGATTTTGCGGATAGCGTGAGCAATCTTTTAGAAAATGTTTCACAGCAAAGCGAACTTGCGGTGCATGGAAGAAAATTAGCAGAGAACAAATACGATTGGCAAGTTGTGTTGGATGCGATGAGACCTGTTTATGAGTAACGAGATGAAGGACAAGAACCCAATCCAGAGATTCCGGAGTCAGCTTGGTCAGCGACCACTGTTGCTGATCATTTTGCTGTCCATCTTCCTGCGACTCGCTCTCGCGGTGACCATGGGTGAGGAAGTGGTCGAACTGCCGGGTATCTTCGATCAAATCTCCTATCACAATCTCGCTCTACGAGTTTTGGATGGACATGGCTTCTCCTTTGGGGAACTATGGTGGCCCATCACACCTGCCGGTGAGCCGACTGCGCACTGGAGTTTTTTGTACACGCTCTACCTCGTACTGATTTATGCTCTGTTTGGCCCGCACCCTTTGATGGCAAGAATTTTACAGGCAATCATTGTTGGCTTTTTGCATCCCTACATCACCTATCGTATTGGCGAAAAGCTATTCGGAAAGAATATCGGCCTAATCGCCGCGGGAATTACATCGCTATATATTTATTACATCTACTATGGCGCCGCGCTGATGACCGAACCGTTCTACATCACGGCCATCCTGTTCAGTTTATTCCTTTCAATGCAATGCGCAGAGAGCACAAGCAAACAACAGGACATCAAGCTGGGAATTGCTTTGGGCATTTCGATTGGGATCACTGTTTTGTTACGACAGGTCTTCCTGCTCGTCATCCCGTTCTTGTTTCTTTGGATTTGGTTCGCCCGCCTCAGACGAAGCCTGAGCCTTCCTGCCGTTTCGACGGTTCTATCCCTCATCCTGGTCGTGCTCTTCATCCTCCCGATCTCGCTCTACAATCAGTCCCGGTTTGGGCGTTTTGTGTTGCTAAACACCAATTCCGGTTATGCCTTCTTCTGGGGCAATCATCCCATCTACGGGACACAATTTATTCCGATCTTGCCAACTGGGACATATCAAGAACTTATACCGGAAGAGGTGCGCCACCTGGACGAGGCTGCCCTCGACCAGGAATTGCTCGGACGTGGTCTGCAATTTGTCGCCGATGATCCGGGTCGCTATGTGCTTTTGTCGCTGAGCCGGATCCCTGCGTACTTTATGTTCTGGCCCTCCTCCCAATCGAGCACCCTGAGCAACATTTCCCGGGTCGGCAGTTTTGGGATCATGCTGCCCTTCATGCTGTACGGTTTGATCCTGGGCATACGAAGGTTCATCGCCGAGAAGGGCAAATGGGTCCTGCGGCTCCTCTCTTCCCCCGAGGGACTCCTGATCGTCTTTGGAGTGATCTATGCAGGGGTTCATCTGCTCACCTGGGCGTTGATCCGCTATCGCCTTCCGGTGGATGCGGTGTTGATCCCCTTTGCCGGGCTGGCTTTGTTCGACGTTGCCCAGCGTATCTCTGTCAGGTTTCCCGTTGTTCAACGCCTCATCAAGGTTGGAGAATAAAATGGAAAAGATCAAACGCGTGATCGCGGTTGTGTTGGATGGAGTGGGAGCAGGGGAGGCGCCCGACGCCGCGGCGTATGGAGATGTCGGGAGCAATTCGCTTGGCAACGTTGCGCGCGCCATCGGTGGACTGAATACGCCGAACATGTATGAGTTGGGCCTGGGCAACATCACTTCCATTCAGGGCGTGCCTAAAAACTCGAATGCCAGAGGCGCGTTTGGAAGGTTTCAGCCTAAATCCGCCGGCAAGGATACGGTCATCGGTCACTGGGAAATGATGGGCATCTATCTGCCTACCGCTTTTCCAACGTATCCAAATGGTTTTCCCCCCGAAGTGCTTGACCCGTTTAGGAAGGCAATCGGGCGCGATGTGCTTGGCAACAAGCCCGCTTCGGGAACCGAAATCCTCAAGGAATTGGGCGTCGAACATATACAAACCGGCAAGCCTATCGTATACACGTCTGCGGACAGCGTCTTTCAGATCGCCGCGCACGAAGAGATCATTCCTGTCGAAGAGTTATACGACATGTGCGAAAAGGCTCGGAGTATTTTACAGGGAGAACACGGCGTCGGACGTGTGATTGCCCGCCCCTTCCTCGGCGACTCGCCCGAGAATTTCAAGAGGACACATCACCGAAAAGACTACCCGCGAATGCCCAGGTACCCAACCATGATGCAGAAACTGGTGGACGCCGGGAAGGATGTGTATTCCGTCGGCAAAATTGATGACATCTTCAATCATCAGGGCATCACCAAAAAGAATCATGTGCTGACCAATATCGAAAGTCTCAAGGTCACGTTTGATTTGCTGGAGGAGGATTTCGAAGGCTTGATGTTCGTCAACCTGATCGAGTTCGACATGATCTATGGACATCGCAACGATCCGAGGGGCTACGCGGATGCGCTCGAGGAGTTCGACAGCTATATTCCTGAAATTCAAAAGCGCTTGAAACCTACAGACCTGGTCATTGTTACTGGCGATCATGGCGTGGACCCGACAACGCCCGGTACGGATCATTCGCGCGAGTACGTGCCTCTGCTGGCGTTCGGACCGCAGGTCAGGCACAACATCGATCTTGGAATCCGCGAAAGCCTTGGCGACATCGCAGGAACGTTAGCTGAGATCTTCTCGCTTGAGCCTCAGCCCATCGGTAAAAGTTTTCTGAAGGAAATCATTTAATAATGAAGTTTATATCCGTTGTCGGCGCGCGACCCGAATTCATCCAGGCCACACCGGTCAGCCGTGCGT
>Ga0214473_10008100_pt1 | contig 12444 bp, 6 predicted proteins | sample RVTome_7_FD_203509 | JGI IMG/M metagenome (GOLD analysis project Ga0214473, IMG submission 203509) | Soil microbial communities from uranium-contaminated site in the Upper Colorado River Basin, Wyoming, United States - RVT98D197 | ecosystem: Environmental > Terrestrial > Soil > Contaminated >... | reverse complement strand
GGCGACGGTCGAGGTGAGGCTGGCGACAACCTGACCGGCGGCGTCGCTTTGCCCGATGTTCAGCCATTCGCCCGCGCTGGTCTCGACGCCGTTGATCCAGTTGTGGCTTCCACTTACGTTGAGGTAGACATCCTCGCCGACGATCGGCATGCCGAACGCGTTTACCAGATTGATAGTCACGGTCGCGGTTTCCAGATTGTCGGCGATCAGGCTCGAGGGGGTCGCCTCGACGGTCGAGTTGTTCAGGTCCGCGTGGCTCAAGTGGTCGACCGGGATCACCATCTCATCATCGAAAGAAGGTGAGTTCCAGAGCAGCCTGGCGGTCGCATCTATCGCGAGTTCGAAGTACTCCATGCGAAGGCTGTACTTCTGTCCGGCCTCGAGCTCGATCATCCCGCTGTCACGGGTCTCCCCGTGTTCCGTCCAATTGTCGATCAAGAGTTGGTCATCGATCCACAACCGCACTCCGTCGTCGGACAAGGTGATGAACTCGTACGTGTCGCTGTAGTCCGCCTCGACCTGGCCGGTCCAACGGGCCGAGAATTCCGTGGCGTTGATCTCGGGGTCCGGGCTCCCAAGCCCCCACACGAAATCGACGACGTCGTCCGAGCGAACGAGGTCGGGCGGCGGAGAGAGCGAGATGTTGTTGAAGTATTCGGCCTTCAGACCCGGGATGAGGAACTCGTAGACCTCGAGCTCCGCCGATCCGGTGAGCACAGGCTCCGTTTGATCCATGGCCGTCAGCGTCTGGTGTCCGGCGGTCATCCAGGTCACGTCGATGATCGCCGTGCCATCGGCCAGCGCGGCCGTATCGGGGAGGGTCGCCAGCAGATCGGTCGTGCTGAGATCGACCTGGCCGGCGAAATCACTGACGAGGTTCCACTCCGTATCGACCGCCCAGATCTCGACCGAGGTCGTCTGACCGACGATGACGCTCTCCGGCTGGCCGGTCTTGCCCGGCGCCGCGCCGGGCGTCAATGATTCCCCGGGGAGCAGGACGAGGAAGCCGCCTGGCTCGCCGGCGGCGAGGGCTGCCTCGAGGCGTTGGCCGGAGAGGCTCCCATTGGCGCGGCTCGCTGGCGAGGTGGCCAGCGCGACCCCCGGGACGGCGACACCACGGCTCTCCGGTCCAGCGTCGGTCTGGGAAAGCGGCCCGAGGTCGGCCGCCAGCGCAGGCAACGCGACCAAAGCGAACGCCAGGCCGATCAGAGCCAGCCCGAAGGAGACTTTACGCAAACCGGGCGCGCCGCGGCGCCCGGTCAGAGACAGCCGAGTCAACGCGATCCAAGAACCCCGGTCGCGCCACGATGTGGCGTGCTTGAGGAGGAAGTGGGGGGAACGAAGTACCGTGCGGAGGTCGGCCACGCCAGCAGCCCCCTTTCGGGAATAAAAACGACCGGCCCTGAGGGCTGCGCTCGATGCGCAGCCTAGTGGCCGGTTTCGCTACTGGCTCCCCGCGGGCTTCGCTGAACGTGCTTTTCAGCGAGCGACCAGCACTACCCGCGGCTCAAAGCCTCCACATGGACCGAGAATTCAGTTGTTTTGGGTAGGAGAAGGCGGGCGCTTCCAACCCCACGTGCGCACCGACGACCGCCTTGTCCGAGCCCGAAACCCTCCGGCTCGATCACTAAAGTAGATCACTTTAGCACAAAAAAACGTCCGCGGTCAATCTGCATTTCGTCCCGAACCCCCCGCCGCCTCGAGTTTGTGCCCAATCCGGGCCGACGGCTCACCGGCGGCCTGCCATGAGCACCCGCGCGGCAATCGCCAGATTCAGCCCTAACAGGTAGAGGTCGACGGCCCAGGCTGTGCCGGAGGGATCCGCCGGGACCGGGTCAAAGTCGGCAAACCAGGTCGGGCTCGGCTCGCCGAATGCCCACGCTTGCGAGAATCACGAAGGAAGCGATTTGCCCACTGGGGTCGACCAGGTTGACCGGGTTGACCGGGTTGTTCAGCGCGTATTGATACGGATGCAGGGTCGTCGGCAGAGCCGGCAGGCCGGGGAAGGGATCCTACGTCGGGAAGAGCCTAGTGAAAAGGAGTATGTCCAAAACCCTCAGGTTAGGGATGACGGACTCCCGGGCCCTCCGAGCGGTTAGCGTCTTGCCCACGAACGAGGGATTGGGCCAGAATAAGGGAGACGCCATCGCCGCGTTCCGGGCATCGATTTCCAAGACAGCGAATGGTCCCGAAATACACACTCGACCTTAGGCAGCTAGCGAGTCAGTGTGTGACAGCGACCCACTATTCGAACATGCAAGAGACGACCGGCAACTTCCCACTGTATGTCCAATAGTGACATGTCTTCCCATACATCCTCGTGGTCGGGCGCGATTAGAAACCTCCACCCAGGCGGTAGCGCCAGGTACGGAAGCACCTGCGGACACAACGTCTCTAGGTGTTCCACGGGGACGGGCTCGAAGAAATCCGTGTCACTTGACAGATGCTCACCGGCCCAGATATACCAACCCGTGGTGTCACCTTGGGGGGGTGATGAAGACCATTGATAGGCAACAGGCTTTCACGTACGTTTCGGGCAAGCCCGAACTTCAAATCCCCAAGCGCCGCCACCGGCTCGACACCGAAACGACGACAGACATCATGCTGTATCGACGTTACCAGATCGTCATTCAAAGCCATAGAATTCCCTCATCAGCCTCGAGTACCAGCTCTCCTCCCTGCCGCGCCGAGCAAGCCAGACAGATCGACTGAGTATTCACCACATCGATTGGAATTTCCAGGGCTATTGTGCGCGTAATCGGGGAAGTGACGAGATCCGAGGCCTGGGGCCCCTCGGGCAAAGAAACCATCCCCCCTTATGACGGCCTCGTTCACGATCCCTGCTCAAGTATGGCCTCGACCAGGCGCTCAATCACAACCAGATCACCGATCGCGGCATGCGCCTCATATGCCGCTTCTACTGCTGAGACGAATGGATCTTCCCAGAACGCGTGCCATAATGCATTTGCGGCTCTCGCTCTAGAGAATGCTGCCATGTAGGATTCGTGTTCCGCCTTGCCTCTGTCGACATCGCCCTGCAGGTCCCATTGGATCTTGTCAAGGTCCTCTGTGAGGTGCTCCAATTGAGACTTAATCGACGCGTCGGAAGACAGATCAGCTTCCAACTCATTCAAGGCACCATCGACAATCGGGTGAGTCAACCCAGTCCGCTCAACTGCCAAGCGGCAGACCACTCTGGTCACGGACCTCAATTGAGACGGCGACGCTCCCCTCAAGCGCTCAACTAGCTCGGGGGAGATGAGTTCCAGTCGGTTTGTATTGATCTCCACGATACTTGCTTCCGAGATGTGACTAGTATTGCGCCCACCTTTCCCAGCTACGTGGCACATTGACGGGCCAGACTGACACAGCTGCCTCCGACGTCATGGGCCGCCCAGCCCATGAACATAATCGGCGAGCACATAAGACCGCCTACGGAGAATTCCTAAAGAGGACAAAGGCTCTTGGTAGAGCCTCCGGTCACCACACATACCATACGTCCGGCCCAGCATCAAAGATGACCGCCTCTGGTCCGTGATGGTCCTCGGGCCGCAAGGACACCTCGATTGTGAAATCGTTATCGAAGGCAAGGGTCAGGCTGTCCCCTTCGGTTAGGGACCCACGCCGCACTCTCTTTCCGATACACTTGAGGAGCATGTTGCAGAACTCGGGAGTGTCCCTCGAGTAACGGGCGTCGGCGGTCACGATCAGCGGATCGGTTATGACGGTCAGCTTTGGCCCGTCAAATGCAAGTTGCAGGTAGTCACGTACGAATGTGACTGAGCTCAACTCCCTGGAGTTGAGGATCTCGAGAGGGTCTGTCTTGGCTACATGCAGAGGCATGGCCATTCCTCCGTGACCTGTGTTATTTGAGAGGGATGTGCCACCAAGGGTCGGCTTTCGACACCGTCTGGCCGATGTAAGGATTGACCGCCCCTCCTGATTCATTGTAGTACGACACGTACCCTTTGGGGTATCCAGGGAAGGGCCCTCCTGGAGAGGTAGGATCCATGATCCTTACCCCGGCTGTCTTCGGGTCCAGGCCGTGACCTCCACTGCCACCCTCAAAACGGAACCCTTTTGCGTTGATGGCTGGTACCGGGCCGTGAGAGCCCTCAGGGATGGGGATCAGGTCCCCCGATGGCGTTCCGACAAAATCGGGTGAACTCGCTCCGGCTGAACCCGGAATTGGCTCGAATCTATTCGGCACGACCGAGCTCTCGCCACTGAGGCCTGAAATCGCCCTCCCAATCCCATACCCCACCCCCGCAAACGCCGCCCCGACGACCGCCCCCACAACCCCGGCGACAACGATGTTGCGCGGGCTAACGATCCGACCGTAGTCCCAGAGCTGGCTTAGGCTCTCAGCCACGACGCCGCTCACCGCGCCGCCCAACAGGCCACCTGCCAAGGCGCCGCCGAGACCACTGCCGATGAGACCTGCCCCGGCCGCAATGCCAGGGATCAACCCCGCCAGTGCACCCGCCACGGCACCGATGCCTACCGCCTTCCAAAAGCAGGACGAATTCAAGTAGTCGCTTGGGCTGCCGCCAGGATGTGTCAGGATGTAACCTGCCGCGGACACACCCCCGCCGATGACACCCCCGATAGCTGCTGTGGCAATCAGCAAGGGGACGATCTGCCCGCTGGGGTCGACCAGGTTGACCGGGTTGTTCAGCGCGTACTGATACGGATGCAGGGTCGTCGGCAGAGCCGGCAGGCCGGGGAAGGGATCCTTGGTCAGGAATCGGCCCGTCCCCGGGTCGTAGAACCGCGCCCGCAAGAAGACCAGACCGGCCGGGTCCTGCTGCTCACCGGTGAACCCGAAGGCCGTCGAGCCGTATCCCGCCGACGCCATCGTCCCGCCGAACGGCTCGAAGTCGCGGCCGAGTGTCACCATACCGGCTGCGCTGGTGAGTTGCCGCACGCTTCCCAACGCGTCGCTCAGGCTGTACGCCCATCCGCTGGGCCCGTCCTGGCCGATCCGGCCAAGGCCATAGAGGTATTCCGAGGTGCCGTCGCCGAGCACCTGGGTAAGCCCAACGGCAAGATCAAGCGTGTACTGCGTCGTCAGCCCGCCGAGCGTCTGCGTCAGCCTGCCACCGAGACCGTTGTAGGCATACGTCGCCGACGACAGACCATCGACGATGGACGATAAGCGATCGGCGTGATCATAGGAGTACGTGCGATCGCCGTCGGAAACCAGGTTGCCGTTGGCATCCCAGCTAAACGGCTGGCCGTCGGCTTCGAGAATCCGGTCGGCGGCGTCGTAGGAGTACGAATTCGCCCCGGCCAGCGTGGTTTGCGTCAGGCGGTTGCCGACGGGGTCATACGTGAAGTGGAAGAAGTCCCCGCTCGAGTAGTCCGCCGCGATCAGACGGTAGAGCGGATCGTAGGCATAGTCGACGGTCCGTGTGACCACCACCGGGGTCAGTGTCGGTGTGGGGGAAGGCGTGGAGGTGTCTGTCGGGACGGCAGTGTCGGTTGGAACGGTGGTATCCGTCGGAACAACCGTGTCTGTCGGAACCGCGGTATCCGTCGGGAACGCGGTCGCGGTGTCTGTCGCCGTGGGCGAAGCGGTCCACGTAGGCGCCGGGGTGGGCGTCGGGGTCGGGAGGCAGGCAGCCAGCGCCACGCTCGCCCCCGCCATCACCGCCAGGATCAAGACAACCTGCGACGCCCCGCGCGCGCGCCGCCGACCGATCGGCAGCAGAACCAGGAGTGCCATCGGCCCCATCAAGGCCACCAACGGGTCGAAGGCTATTCGGCCCCCAGACGAGGGAAGAGATCCGCCGCTCGAGGCCGACGACGTTGAGGCGGCCGCCAGGCTCGGCGTCCAGGGATACGTCAGCGCCTCTACGGCCTGAGTCCGGTTGCCGACGCCGTCATAGTCGTACCGATAGGAAGCCAGGACATCGGCCTCCAGGGTGTGGTTCAAACCGGTCAACCGGTTTGCGACGTCGTACTCGAAGCTTGAGACAACCCCGTTGGGGAGCGCGATGGTGGTGAGGCGATCGGCCGCGTCGTAGCCATAGCCCGTGAGAGACGCCTGCCAGTCGGTGACGTTGATCAAGCGATTGGCAGGGTCATAGGCATAGGTGACGGCTTTGTCGTCGGGATAGATCAGGCCGGTTTGATTCCCGACCGGATCGAATGTGTAACCGACCGAGTCGCCGAAGGGATCGGTGATCGCCATCGGGCGGTTCAACGCGTCGTAGGTCCATTGGGTCAGACCGACTCCATCGGTCATGGAGGTCAGATTTCCAGCCGGGTCATAGGCGAAGACCACGTCCTGATCCGGGTCCGGGTAGTCGATCTTGACGAGCCGGTCGGCGGCGTCGAACCCTAGGGTTGTCGTAAGGCCGAGGGGATCGGTCTTTGAGGTCGGATTGCCGACGGCGTCATAGCCGAAGACCACCGTGTTCCCCAGAGGATCGGCTGCTCCGAGCAAGCGGTCCAGCGTGTCATAGTTGAAAGCCCGCACGTTGCCGCGTGCGTCCTTGACGGTTAGGCGGTTGCCGACGGCGTCATAACCGTACTCGGTGCGGACGTTCGTTTCCTGATCCGGCGGCGAACCTCCGACCGCGTTCTGGACCACGGCCGTCAGCCTCCCCTGGCGGTCGTACTCGAATCCGGTGACAACCCCGTTGGCATCGGTCGAGCTGGTCATGTTTCCCAGGGCGTCGTAGGTGTAGGTTGTCACGTTCCCCAGGGGATCGCTGACACTCGCCAGCAGGTTTCGAGAGTCGTAGGCGTAGACGGTCGTATTCCCAAGCCCGTCACTCGCCTGGCTCAGATTGCCCGCCGCATCGTAGACGAACCGGCGAGTGTGCCCGTTCGGATCGGTGACCATCACCGGCCGGTTGAGGCCATCCCAGCTCGTCGCCGTCGTGTGATGATTGGCGTCGGTGACCGAGGTCGGATTCCCAAGGGCGTCGTAGGCGTAGGCGGTCACTCCCCCCGCTGGGTCGGTCGAGCCCACGAGGCGTTTCAGCCCGTCGTAGGTGTAGGTCGTGACCCGGCCGAGTGCATCGGTCGAGGTCATCAGTGTGCCGTCGGGGTTGTACGAGATCAATGTCTCATGCCCCAGCGGGTCCGTCTGCGACACCGGTCGGTTCAGCGCGTCGTAGGTCAGAAGCGTCGTCCGACCGAGGGCGTCCGTGACCTCGACGAGATTCCCGGCCGCGTCGTATGCGTAGGCCGTGGCGCTCCCCGTCGGATCCGTTCGTTTGATCCGATGGTTGGCTTCGTCGTACTCAAAGCTTATTCTCCTGCCCAGCGTATCTTCGGCCGTCAGCAGGTTGCCGACCTCGTCGTACGTGAACGTTGCCGTGATGTTGTACTGGTTGAGGTCGTTCTGTGGGCGCGCCGGGTCGTAGTTCTGGATGATTCGAAGAGGGTGACCCGAGGCGTCGTACTCGACGTGCGTGACTGCGCCCAATGGGTCCGTGGAATCGGTCAACCGCCCCAGGTCGTCGTAAGCGTACGTCCACGTGTTCCCATCGGCGTCGGTCATCGACGTGCGCTGGCCGAATCCATCATTGGCGAATGTCGTTGTATGACCGAGCGGATCGGTAACCGATTCCAGGAAACCTTCGCTAGAATAGGTGTACGACGTCGTCTGATCCAGCGCGTCGATCATCCGGGCCAGCAGCCTACCCGAGTAGTCGAACGTCGTCGTGAAGCCGCGGGCATCGGTAGAGGAAATCAGGTTGCTCGCATCATCGTAGCCATAGTCCGTCTGATTTCCTTCGGCATCGACGAGGCTCAGCAGCGTCTCGCCTTCCTGGCTCCATTCGAACGTCGTCGGATCACCGCCGGGATCGGTCGAGGCATGTATCCGAAGCGTCGAGTCATACGATCGGGTCGTCGTCCCGCCGAGCGCATCCTCGACCGAGACAAGGAGCCCTTGGTCGTTGTAAGTGTGCGTCTCGACGTTGTCGCGCGCGTTGGCGATCTCCGCGGTCCTGTCGCCGTTGTAGGTGATATCGGCGATCTTGTTCCCCAGGCCGTCGAACTGGCGGACGGCCCGGCTGTCGCCGTCGTACTCGGTGCGGAGCGCCGCCACGCCGCGCGGATCGGTGATCTGCGTCAGGTGGTGCGCGTCGTCGTAGGCATATGTCCATGCGTTGCCGAGCGCATCCGTCGCCGACACCAGGTCGCCGGCCGAGTCGTAGTCGAACGAGACGCTCCGGCCGGTCTGGTCGGCCACCTGTGTGATACGGTCTTGATCGTCGTAGCTGAAGGAAAGGTTTCGTGCGCCGGCGCTGACCCGCTCTAGGCGGCGTTCGCCGTCGTAGGCGTAGGCGAACGTGTTCCCTTCGGCGTCCGCCCAGGTCAGCAGATTGCCATCTTCATCGAAGGTGTAGACCGCCTTGGCGGAATTCACCAGGGTGTAGGTGACCGGAGTGCCGGGTTCTCGCGTGAGATTGGCCAGCACGCCCGGCAGCGGGGCGAACGTCCCCGTGTCGAACCGGCTGAAGCCGTACAGGTTGGCGGAGTGGGCCTTGAACCAGACCATGCTCGGCTGGCCACCGGGGTCGTCGGCGAAGATCAGCCGTGTGTCCTGGTTGTGGGTCCATCCGAATCCGAGCGGCGTCCCGTTGAGTTCGCCGATGGCCGAGGTGTACGTCCGCTGAAACAGGAGCGGCTCACCTGCGGCCGGCAGCGAGAGGTCGACGACGGTGAAGTCAAAGCTGCCCGTCCCGGAGTTGATCGGGTCTCCGGCGGAGCCCTGTCCATCGGGGCAGGCGGCGATCGGGCACTCGCGCGGATCTCCCGGGCCGGATCCGCCGCCCAGACCGGGCTTGGGCTGCGGCGGGGCGGGTGGTGGACCTTCGAACGGCCAGGCCGGCTCGGCGAACTCATAGCCGTTTAGGGATTTGACCCAAATCTGCCAGGTGAAGGTCGCAGGTGCCTTCGGTGGGCGGATTCCAGGTTGTCGCCGACCCTCCCGGCCGAAGCGGTGGCCGATGCTGATGCTGGGGCCGTACCGCATATCCAATTCGTTGCGTTCGCACATCCAGCTTCCGTATGTGAAACTCACGGTCTTGGGGAAGTTGAAGACCGGTCGGGCCGTGGGGAGCTGGAGGAGGCCACCGCCATCCCATTCCGCATAGGGCAGATTGCCACGCGCGCACAGTTCAATGGCGCTTCCCGTGGGGACGTTGGTGGTGGCGAAGAGCACGTGTGCCTGCATGTTCTGCCAGTTCCGGCCATCGCCGGGGGTGGTCCAGGTCTGGATGCCGGACATGCCTGACCACTCAGAATCCCACAGGCCGACTACGTCCCCTTCCCAACCCGTTGGATCGAGCGAGGGAACTCCCTCAGTGGGTGTGGGAGTAATGGTCACCGTCAGGGTCGTGGTCGATGTCGCTATCGCCGTGACGCTGGCAGTGGCCGTCGCCGAAGACGTCGGGGTAAGCGTGTCCGATGGGATCAAGACAGGCGTGCTGCTCGCGGTGAGAGTGGGGGTTCCTGTAGTGGTCGGAGAAGAGCTAGACGAAGCGGTCGCCGAGGCTGTTGCGGTGGCTGTAGTTGTGTCTGTCGCCGTCGCCGTGTCGGGGGGCGTCGGCGAGGGTGTCTCGGTCGGGGTGGGCTCCTCCGATGCAAGCTGGGCTATCGGAAGTCCGCTCGGGCGCCCGGAAGCGGGCACGGCCGATGCCCGCGCCGGAAGCGCCCAGGCGGCCAAGGCCAGGCTGAGGAACATCAAGGCGGCGCCAAAGCGACGGAGTCCGCTCCTGGAGAGATGGCTTCTCAAGGAGGGTTGGATCGGCCCGGATCGGGCCGGCCGTGGGTGAGGCGGGGTAATTCGTCTGAGTGAGAGATGAAAGGACGACAAGCCTGAGCCGAGGATGCCCATGGTGGAGCCCCCTTTCAGGAACAATAAACCGGCCCACACAGCCGCGCTCGGTGCACGACCTGTGGCCGGTTTCGCTACTGGCTCCCCGCGGGCTTCGCTGAACGTGCTACTCAGCGAGCGACCAGCACTGCCCGCGGCTCAAAGCCTCCACATGGACCGAGAATTCAGTTGTCGCAGGCAGGAGCAGGCGGGCGCTTTCAACCCCACGTGCGCACCGATGACCGCCTCGCCCGAGCCCGATTCCCTCCGGCTCGATCTGTATAGTGAATCACTTTAGCACGATAAACCGCCCCTGGTCAATCTGCAATTCGTCACCAGGTCCCGGCTTCCCTGAGTCTGTGCCTAAGCCGGGCCGCCGGCTCACCCCGCGCTCACCAAGAGCACCCGCGCGGCGATGGCCAGGTTGAGGTCTAGCAGATACAGGACGATGCGCAAGAATGGGTCTTAGTGTCCGACGTTGACGGCCCGTCTGTCCATCGTGTCCGTCCCTCACATCTCAGAGTGCTCCGGCAAACACCTGAGAGGTCAACCCTTGTCGGGTCAAACCGTCCCGTGGCTGCCCCTTGAGTTCGCGGGGCAGCCGGTGGCCCTCCGGGGCAAAGGTCAGGCGGACGGTCCGGGGGAGCAGGATGTCACCCTCTTAATCCTGCGCCTAACGGCCAGTCTCGATCTCCCCAAACCCCACGATCTCCAACCCATCGATGTAGCTCAGGCGCCCTGTTTCGAGATTCAGGATCACGCTTCCCAGGGCGGGGTGATTCCTGGGTGGTTCCATGACTGGCCAACCGATGAATCTCCCATCGACGGACGCCTGGACAAACCATGGTTCCCCGTGTCGATCGTCCATCTCGCCCATGTCGAGGGCGTAGTCTCTTAGAATCGCACTGTTCAGATCCACCGCGATCAATATCTCCGAAAACCCGGTCCCCATATCGCCACTCTCCCTCACTCCAAAACCCACCAATCCTGCATCGGGTTGCCACCACTCGATATAGTTATTGGCGATCTCATACCCTGTCGGGAGGAGCGCGACCTCAGGCTTCATGTCGGGCGCCAGCAGCTCCTCCTCAGAGAGACTGAAGTCGAAAGCGATTCTGTCCTCTTCGGGAAAGGCGAATGACACACCGTCGTAGTCCCAGGAGAAACGATACTTGTCGCGACGCGTCGCGTCGACTCCCGCCATGACCCTTCCCCTCCACACGGAGTTGAAGTCGATGAGCTTCCATCCGATGAGGGGGTCGACGATGATCCCCTTCGATAGGTCGGGGTTATAGAAGGGGATCGGAAAGCACAGGGGAAGCGGCCCCGCATTAATCAGGTGGTTGACGTTGGGCATGTTCCTGACTTCTCCGGTGGTTGCATCAATGACCTTGACTTCCCCAGGGCAACGGCCGCTGGACTGATACCATGAGATGGCCACATGCCGGTCACTCAGCCAGCGAAGATCGAACAGAGACTCCGTGTCCCCGAGCACTTCATGTGGTTGGCGTCCATCCGCGCCACTGATCCAGAGGCCATAGATTGCAGTGCCGCTGTTGCGCATCCCTTTGAAAACAAGGAATGCAATCTGCTTGCCGTCCGGGCTGAACTCGATGGTATCCGGCCGTACTTCCTCCGGCAGCCTAAGTTCCTTTAAGACGAACCCATCTGCTGCGCCGATGGTGTACACCTGCTCCCAGTTGGAGTCCATGAGGAGGACAATGGTGCCCGGCCCGAGACCGAGCTCCGACAGATCCACTACCCGATTGTCGGGGGAGATCGTCTCGATCGTCAGCTCGATCGGGGGCTTCCCCGGGGTAGGCGTAACGGTCGAAGTGGGGGTCGCCCGGCTCACCGATTTGGTCGGCGTCCCCGTTGGCAAGATCGTCGCCCTCGCGGTTCGGGACGGCGTGATTTGTGCCGCCGGGGGACAGGCAGCCAGCGCCAGGCCGAGAGCAATGCTGATGAGGAGCGCTCGGGGACGATCGTGCATGCTCCCTCCCCAATCAAGTGAGAAGAAACGACCGCACCAATGGGACGGCAGAAACCGCATCAGGGCAACGGTCAGGCGGACCGTCCGGGCGAGCCGAATGTCACCCCTTCCACATCACCACCCGCGCGGCAATGGCCAGGTTGAGGCCTAGCAGGTAGAGATCGACGGCCCAGGCGGTGCCGGAGGGATCTGCCGAGACCGGGTCGAAGCCGGCAAACCAGGTCGCGCTTAGCCCGCCGAACACGACCAACCCGCCGGCCGCCCAGGCTTGGATCCATCCTGGAGGTAAGTGGAGCACGGCTACGACGACCCAACCGAAAAGGTACACCCAGCTCAGCAGCCACAGCCAGGCGCCGATCCCCGCCAGCCGGGGTCCGAGGCGGCGTCCGGCCACCGCCGAAATCGCCAGGATCAAGACCGCCGCCGAAACCGCACCGAGCCAAGTGCCCCCGATCCGGTCCTCGAACAGCCAGGTGACAACACCCCCTGCGGCGAATGAGAAAGCGACGAGCAGCGCGGCGTTCCACCCCCGGGCGCGCTTGAAGGTCACCATCGCCACGAAAAGCAGCAAGCCAAACAAGGCCACCGGGACGACGGATCCCGTCGTGAT
>Ga0214473_10008099_pt1 | contig 12444 bp, 11 predicted proteins | sample RVTome_7_FD_203509 | JGI IMG/M metagenome (GOLD analysis project Ga0214473, IMG submission 203509) | Soil microbial communities from uranium-contaminated site in the Upper Colorado River Basin, Wyoming, United States - RVT98D197 | ecosystem: Environmental > Terrestrial > Soil > Contaminated >... | reverse complement strand
CTTCAGCAGGTACGCGAAGGGAACGAGCCAGCCCACGACGAAGATGGCCCAGGCGATGTGCCCCCACGGCGGGTTGAAGAAGCGGTTGAGGAAGAACCGCGTCTCGACGGGCACGTTGCCGTACCAGATCACGAGGTACTGGGAGAAGAAGAAGTACATCCACATCACGCACATGGCGAAGGTCAGCTTGGCCATGTCCTGGATCACCGACGGCGTGACCTGAATCACCCCTCGGGCGTTGGCCCGGATCGTCAGAAAGGTGACCAGCCCGAAGCCCGTGTAGAGCGAGGTGACCACGTAGTAGCCGCCGAAGAGGCCGCTGTACCAGGTCGGGTCGAGCGACATCATCAGGTCGAAGCCCCAGAGCGACAGGATCACCACGAAGAGAATGAGCAGCACGGTCGCGAGCCTGTTGCGGCGCGCGTGCGCCTCGGGGGAGTCCCCTCCCGGCGCGTCCTCGGCGAACACCGCCTTGGCGAAGGTCAGCGCCACCCAGTAGAGGGCGAGGCTCCCCACCGCGATCCGCAGCGACATGAACGGCACGTTGAGCCAGGCGGCCTTCTTCTCGAGCGGATGGCTCACCCACGAATAGAGCGCCGACCGCCCGAAGAAGAGAATCACGAACCCGACGAGGGACACCGGCAGGAAGCCCGCCGTCGTGAGCGCCAGCCGCTTGACGGACGGCGACCACCTCGCCTCGGTCATCTGCATCATCCCGGCCAGAGCCGGGCCCGTGATGCCGAAGCTCGACCAGAAGAGCAGGTTGACGAGGTAGATGCCCCACGTCCCCCGCGGGTCGGAGCCGAGGACACCCCAAAGGAAGGAGGCGGCGCCGGCCGCGGCCAGCGCCCAGAGGAGCCCCGCGTGTTGCGGTGAAGGCTCGGCGGCAGCCACCGTCGCGCTCATTTCTGGGCCAGAGTCCTGAGGTAGTTGATCACGTGCCACCGCTCCTCGGCGGACAGCGACTCGCCGTAGGACGGCATGACGGCGCCGCCGACCGAGAGGTAGCTCTGCCAGTAGCCGTCGGTACGCGCCTTCTGGAGGTCGGGATTGGTGAGATCCGCGGGAGTCACGAACTTGGCCGCCACGAGGCCGTTGCCCTTGCCCGAGGGGCCGTGGCACGGCGTGCAGTAGACGACGAAAAGATCGCCGCCCTTCTTGATGGACTCGACGGTGGCCGGGACCGGATTCCTCCGCAGCGCGGCGGCGTCGCGCTGCTCCTTCGGGTAGTAGAGCTGGCCGCCGGTCCGCGGGAGGCTGCCGGGCGCCATCGCGAAGTTCATCTCGCCGGGCATCACGCGCTGGGTCTCGATCATGTCGTGGTTCCACCGGTACAGGAGGGCCACGCCCTGCACACCCGCAAGCGCTCCCACGAGCAGGAGCACGAGGACGAAGACGTACTTCATCATCGCCTCACCTCCTCCGCCCCCGCGGCGGTCAGGAGGGAGCGGACCTGATCGGCCGTCTCTGCCGGACAGGTGACGGCCACCCCGAAGCGGTCCACGGTGAAGCGCGGGTCGTAGGTCGCCGACGGCTTGAACCTGGGCAGCCTGCCCAGCAGGAGGACGGCGACCAGGGTCGCGAGACCTCCGAAGAGGATCGTCAGCTCGAAGGCGATGATGACAAACGGCGGGAAGGAGACCGGCGCCTTGCCGCCCGTGACCAGCTCCCACTTGAGCGATGACCAGATGGTCAGGAAGAAGCCCGTGGCCGTGCCCGTCAGGCCGCCGACCAGCGTGAAGAGCCGCACTTTGCTGAGCGGCCGGACCTTCTCGATCTCCTCCTCGATCTCCTCGACCGGCACCGGCGTGTAGACGGTCAGCTCCAAGAAGCCCTTCTCCCGGAGCTTCCGGATGGCGTCCAGTGTCGTGTCCACGTGGGCGAAGACTCCCAGTACGCTGGCCGTGGCCATGCTAGTGATGCCCTTCGTGGGCGTGCTTGAACGGGTGCGGCAGCGTTTCCTTGACCTCCACGATGGACAGGGACGGCATCACCCGGATGAAGCCCAGGAACAGAAGGAAGAACCACGCGAACGAGCCGACGATGATGGTCGAGTCCGTCACGGTCGGGACGTACGTGCCCCACGTGTACGGGTAGAAGTCGAAACCCAGGCCCAGGACGATGATGTTGAAGCGCTCGAACCACATGCCGATCAGCACCAGGATGGAGATCACGTAGAGCCACGTCGTGTTGATGCGCGGCTTCTTCCAGAAGAAGACGAGCGGCGCCAGGCTGTTGCAGAAGTACTGCAGCCAGAAGGCCCAGGCGTACTGCTTGGTCGCGCGGTCGAGGAGCGAAGCCCGCTCGTAGTGGTCGGCGCTGTACCAGGACGTGAAGGCCTCGCACGCGTAGAAGTAGGTCAGGACCAGGCTCGTGACCAGGATCAGCTTGGCCATCGCGTCGAGGTGCTTGTCCGTGATGTAGCTGTACCAGTTGAACACGTAGCGCATCGGCAGGATCAGCACCAGCACCATGGCGAAGCCGGAGAAGATGGCGCCGTCCACGAAGAAGGGCGCGAAGAGCGTCGAGTGCCACCCAGGCACGAGCGCCATGGCGAAGTCGAAGGACACGACGCTGTGCACCGAGAGCACCAGCGGCGTCGCCAGGGCCGCGAAGAGGCCGTACCCGCGCCGGTAGTGGCGCCACTGCGAGTCCGAACCCTCCCAGCCGAGCGCCATCACCGTGTAGACCTTCTTCTTGAAGCCCGTCGCGCTGTCGCGAAGCGCCGCGATGTCCGGCACCAGCCCCACCAGGAAGAACACCACGCTGATCGTCAGGTAGGTCGAGATGGCGAAGACGTCCCAGACGAGCGGCGACTTGAAGTTCGGCCAGAGGTAGCGCTGGTTCGGGTACGGCATCAGCCAGTAGGCGAACCACATGCGGCCGGCGTGGATCAGCGGGAAGAGGCCCGCGGTCATGACGGCGAAGACCGTCATCGCCTCAGCGCCGCGGTAGATGGACGTCCGCCACTTCGCCCGGAACAGGTACAGGACCGCCGAGATCAGGGTGCCCGCGTGCCCGATGCCGATCCAGAACACGAAGGTCGTGATGTACATCGCCCACATCTGGGGCGTGCGCTTGCCGGCCGCGCCCATCCCCGACCAGATCTGCCAGCTCCACGCGACCACACCCGCGCCGAGCGTCAGCGCGACGAGGCACATCCAGGCGAAGTAGGTGTTGCCCGGCATGCCCACGGTCCGGACGACGTCGCGGTTGACGTCCGCCCAGGTCGGCTGGCCCGGCTGGGTCGCCGCGCTCATGCCTTGTGCTCCTTCGCGTCCCCGCGGCCGGGGACCGCGCCGCGGACCACCTTCGCGAGGTAGGTGACGGCCGGCCGCGTGCCGAGCTCGCGCAGCACGTGGTAGCCTCGCGGGCTCACGGAGAGCTTCGACACCCTTGCTGTGGCCTCCTTGAGGTTGCCGAAGGTGATGGCCTGCGTCGGGCAGGTCTGCTGGCAGGCCGTCTGGACGTCGCCGTCCCTGACGGCGCGGCCGGCATCGCGGGCGTCGTTCTTGCCCTTCTCGATGCGCTGCAGGCACATGGTGCACTTTTCCATGACGCCCAGCTGGCGCACGGTCACGTCGGGATTCAACTGGAGGTCGAGCGGCGCCGTCCAGGTGTAGTTGAACCAGTTGAAGCGCCGGACGTGGTACGGGCAGTTGTTGCCGCAGTAGCGGGTGCCGACGCAGCGGTTGTAGACCTGCGCGTTGAGGCCTTCCGTGGTGTGGTACGCGGCGTAGACGGGGCAGACCGGCTCGCACGGCGCGACCTCGCAGTGCTGGCAGAACATCGGCTGGAAGACGTTCGTCGTCTTGCCCTTCGGCCCGTGCTCCCAGCGCTCGAGACGGATCCACTGCTGCGCGCGGCCGTAGGCGACCTGGGCCTTGCCGACAACGGGCACGTTGTTCTCGGCCGAGCAGGCGACAACGCAGGCCTGGCAGCCGGTGCAGGCGTCGGAGTCCACCGCCATGCCCCACCGGTACTCGGGGTACTTGACCGCCGGGTACATGCTCGGGTGGCTCGCGCCCTCCGGGGCCTTGCCGCGCAGCTCCATCTCGCGAGCCGCGGCAAGCCCCACCACCTCGACGATCTCGCGGTTGTCGTCGTCGAAGGTGGCCTGCGGGATCGCGAGCGCCCTCCGCGCCCCGGTCTTGGCGAGGGACACCTTCACGGCCAGATGCGGCAGCCCGCCCGACGCAGCCTCCGGTGCCGGGCCGAGAAGGCGCATCGGATTCGCGCCCGTGTTGAGGACCACGTCGTTCGCGACGAGGCTGCGAAGCCTGCCGCCCCTGGCGTAGTCGCCCGGGAAGTCGTGCCCCTGCCCCATGGCCACGGCCACCGCGCCCGGGTGCAGCGTCGTCGAGGGCCAGGCCGGCAGCTCGATGCTGCCGTGGGGCGAGGTCAGCTTGACCATGTCGCCGCGTTCGAGCGCGAGCCTGGCCGCGCTCTCGGCCGGCACCTCGACCCAGCCGTCCCAGGTGATCTGCGTCATCGTGTCGGGCGCTTCCTGGAGCCACGGCTGGTCGGCGCCGCGGCCGTCGTAGAAGCGCGAGGACGGATACACGATGAGCGCGTGGGTGCCGTCGCCCTCGAGCTTGGCCGGGCCGGCGCTCACGCGGCCCGCGTCGATCTTCGCCGGCGCAGGAGCCGGAGCCTCAGCGCGCCAGACGCCGCCGCGCCGCAATGACGCCTCCCAGAAGTCCGGAAAGGCCTTGCCGGCGCCGTACTCCCGCGCCAGCCCCTGCCACCGCTCCTTGACGTAGTCCTGGAAGCTCGCCCACTTGAGCGGCCCCTTGCCGGCTTCCGTCCCGAGCGCCAGGCGTCCGACCGACAGCAGGATGTCGCCCGCCGCCTTGCCCTCGACGGGCTTGCCGTCGATCACCACGGGCCCCATGGCCGGCTGCATGAGCCCGATGACGCCGTCCCGCGCCGCATAGTCGCCCCAGGACTCGAGCGGGTGCAGCGGCGGCAGCACGAATCCGGCCTTGGCCGTGGTCTCGTTGGGCCGGCTGGCCAGGCTCACCACCAGCGGCACCGTGGCGAGCGCCTCGGCGAAGCCCGACTTGGGCGGCATGGCGTAGACGGGGTTGACGTCGGCCAGGACCAGCACCTCGATCTCGCCCGCGGCCATGGCCGCCGCCAGCTTGACCATGTCCGCGTAGGGGCTCGCCTTGCCGAGCGCCGAATCGGCGCCGAAGCGCACGGTCTTGCCGACGGCGCCGACGGCGACATTCAGGAGGTTGACCGCCACGAGGGTCTCCGTGGCCTGAGGCCCCGCCGCGGCCATGCCCCCTCCGACAGCCAGAGCGCCATTGGCCCTCGCGAAGTCGTGGGCGACGCGCTTGATCGCCTCGGCGGAGACGCCCGAGGCTAGGGCGGTCTTCGCGAGGTCCACGCTCTTCACCGCGGCGCGCAGCGCGCCCGCATCGGCTTCCTTGGCCTGCAGTCCCTCGTCGAGGATCAGCTTGAGGACCGCTAGAGCCACGAGCCCTTCGGTGCCCGGCGCATTGCGCAGCCACTCGTCCGCATTGCCGGCCGTCATGGACTGGCGGGGCTCGACCGCGACGAAGGTGCCGGCCCGCCCGCGGCCCAGCGCGTGCATCTTGGCAAATGAACCGGCGTAAGAGACCGGGTTGAGCCAGGTCTCGAGGAAGTCGGCGCCGAACGACAGCAGGTAGTCCGCGTCCTCGAAGGCGTAGTACGGGATGGCGTCGCGGCCGAAGGTCGCGCGGTTGGCCGCGCGGAGGGCCTCGTAGCCGAGCGGCTCGTAGGCGATGCGGGGGCGCGCGCCGAGCGCCCGCGTCCATTCGTCCATGAGCCGCCCGAGGCTTCCCGTCTCGAGCCCGCTCACGAGCGCGATCCTGCCGCCCTGCTTGCCCTTGGCAAGGGCGCCGAGCTTCTCGGCGACCTGCTTCTCCGCGTCGTCCCAGGCAACGGGCTTGCCGCCCTTGAGCGCCCCGCGGAAGCGGTCCGGGTGGTACAGCCCCTGGAGGGCGGCCTGCCCGCGGATGCAGAGGGCGCCCGCGTTGACCGGGTGGTCGGGGTTGCCCTCGAGCTTGATGATCCGGCCGTCGCGATTCTTGGCCACGAGGCCGCAGCCCGCCGGGCACTCGCGGCACACCGTGGAATAGTACGAGGCCACGCCCGGCACGATCTCGTCCGGCGGGATCACGTAGGGGATCAGCTTCACCGGCACGCGCCCCAGCAGCTCGTCGGCGTCCTGGCCGCAGCCGCCCGCGGCCACAGCCGCCCCGGAGGTCGCGACGATCTTGAAGAACGACCGGCGATCGATCCCGCTCATGCGCCTCTCCGTGGGACGCTGGCCCTGGGGTGGGACCGGCTGCTGCGGTCATGAAACGGGGGCGCCTGGATTCCGGAGAATGACGCTGGGACGGAAACGGCGAGCTCACAGACCATCTACGCTCGTACGCTCCTCGCGCGGCATCGCGCAGGCAAGACATGCGCTCCCAAGACGTGCGATCCAGGCTGGCCGGCAAACGGAACGACGGGCTCCAGGCTCGCGGCCTTGTGAACCCTATCACGCGAAAAAATCGAGGTCAATAGCGACGCCCGGGCCCGCGGGTCAGCGGGCCTGCTCGAAGGCCCGGCGGGCCGTCCCGGCGGCCTCCTCGAGGTCGGAGGCGCCGTGGGCGAGGGACACGAAGGCCGCCTCGAACTGCGAGGCCGCGAGGAAGACGCCGCCGTCGAGCATCGCGTGGAAGAAGCGGCCGTAGCGCGCCGTATCCGAGCGCTTGGCGGAGGCATAGTCGGTCACCGGCGCGTCGGTGAAGAAGGCGGTGAGCATCGAGCCCACGCGGTTGACCGTGAGCGGCACGCCCGCGGCCTTCGCCCCGGCGACGAGGCCTGCCTCGAGCAGCGCCCCGGATTCCTCGAGGCGCGGGTAGACCCCGGGGCTCGCGAGCGCGCGCAGCGTGGCGAGTCCCGCCGCCACGGCGAGCGGGTTGCCCGAGAGCGTGCCCGCCTGGTAGACGCCGCCGAGCGGCGCCACGCGCTCCATGATCGCCCGCGCGCCGCCGTAGGCGCCCACCGGCAGGCCGCCCCCGATAATCTTGCCGAGGCACGTGAGATCCGGCCGCACGCCGTAGAGCGCCTGGGCCCCGCCGTAGGCGACGCGGAAGCCCGTGATCACCTCGTCGAAGATCAGCAGCGTCCCGTACGTGTCGCACAGGGCTCTCAAGCCTTGAAGGTAGCCCCGCGCCGGCGGCACGACGCCCATGTTGCCGGCGACGGGCTCGACGATGATGGCGGCCACTTCCCGTCCCCGCGCCGCCATCATGCGCTCGACGGCGGGGAGGTCGTTGAACGGCACGGTCACGGTCAGCGCCGCCAGGGCCGCGGGAACGCCCAGGCTGTCGGGCACACCAAAGGTGGCGCCGCCCGAGCCCGCCTTGACCAGCAGGCTGTCGGCGTGGCCGTGGTAGCACCCCTCGAACTTGATGATGACCTCACGCCCCGTGGCGCCTCTTGCCAGGCGGATGGCGCTCATCGCAGCCTCGGTGCCGGAGGAGACGAGGCGCGCCATCTCCATGGAGGGCACGACACGCGAGATCAGCTCCGCCATGTCCACCTCGGCCGCCGTGGGGGCGCCGTAACTCGTCCCGCGCTGGAGCGCCTCGCCCACCGCCTCGACCAGCATCGGCGCAGCGTGGCCCAGGATAAGCGGACCCCACGAGCCCAGGAAGTCGATATAGGTGCGGCCGTCCACGTCCGTGATGCGGCAGCCCTCGGCGCGCGCGACGAAGAAGGGTCTGCCGCCGACGCCGCGGAAGGCGCGCACGGGGCTGTTGACGCCGCCGGGGATCACGCGCTGCGCTCTCTCGAAGAGCGCGTCCGAGCCCTGCGCGGTCATGGCTCCCGGATCATCCATCGGTCTTCCTCCAGTCGATGGCTCCGAAGTCGCGGAGCGTCGGGTCCCAGCGGAACGCCCCCGACTCCACCACGCGGCGGTCGACGACCGAGAGCACCACGTACGTCGCGTCGGGATAGGCAGGCTCGCCGTTGATGAGGGCATTGTGCCTGTCGGTGGGCGAGAAGTACGCGCCGGCATCGATGTGCGAGTGGTAGATCGTCAGTACCCGGAAGCCCTGCGCTTCGTGGCGCCCCATGGCGATCAGGTCCCGCGGGTCGATGTAGTAGGCCGTCCGCGCGTCTCGAGGGTGGCGCTTCGGATCCTTGGCGTGCAGCTCGTTCTGGATGTTGCGGCACGCCAGGAGCAGGCGCTCGGGCTGCGCGCCCGACCGCTCCATCACGACCCCGCAGCACTCAGACGGGTACTCGGCAAGCGCCTGGGCATGGATCCGCGCGTACTCCTCCGGCGTGAGGATCATCGTGAGCGAGTCAGCCCCAGGCAAGGGCCGGCCCGCCCCCGGCAAGGGCAGGCCCGCCCCCCGCGAGGGCTGGCCCGCCCCCCGCGAGGGCTGGCCCGCCCCCCGCGAGGGCTGGCCCGCCCCCCGCTAGGGCTGGAATGATCGAGACCTCGTCCCCATCCTTGAGCAACGTCTGAAGCCCCTGGAGCGACTCGATACCCTCGTTGTTGACGTAGATGTTGACGTGGTGGTGGACGTCACCCGTCTCGTTGCGCACGAGACCCTTGAGGCCGCTGAAGCGTCCCTCGAGCTCGTCGAGCAGCCCGCGGACGTCCCGCGCATCGACGGACACGCGGTCCGTGTTGTTCGTGGCGCGCCGAAAGGGCGTCGGGATATAGACGTCGATGCTCATGCCCTTCTCCTTGCGTTCCTAGAGCGACAGGCTGAGGTAGCGTTCGCCAGTATCGCACAGCACCGTCACGACGATCCGATCCGACGGCAGCGCTTCGGCGACGCGGCAGGCCGCCCAGACGTTGGCGCCGGCCGAGATGCCGACCAGCAGCCCCTCCTCCCTCGCCAGGCGCCGGGCCGTCGCGGTGGCGTCCTCGTCACGCACGAGGATGACCTCGTCGAGGACGGCGCGGTTGAGCACGCCCGGCACGAAGGAGGCGCCGATGCCCTGGATGCCGTGGGGCCGCGCCCGGCCGCCCGAGAGCACGGGCGACCGCGCAGGCTCGACGCCGATCACGCGGACGCCCGGCACCCGCTCCTTGAGCACCTCGCCCACTCCCGTCACGGTGCCGCCCGTGCCCACGCCGGCGACAAAGGCGTGCAGCCGCTCCTCGGTCGCGTCCAGGATCTCGAGGGCCGTCGTCCGCCGGTGCGCCTCGGGATTGGCGGGGTTCTCGAACTGCTGCGGCATGAAGTAGCCGGGGTGCTCGCGCAGGAGCTCCTGCGCGGCGAAGACGGCGCCGCTCATGCCCTCGATGGCCGGCGTCAGGTGGATCTCGGCGCCGTAGCGCGAGAGCAGGCGCTGGCGCTCCACGCTCATGTCGTCGGGCATGGTCAGGATGAGCCGGTAGCCGCGGACCGCGCAGACCATGGCGAGCCCGATCCCCGTGTTGCCGCTCGTCGGCTCGACCACCACCGCGCCGGGCTTGAGCAGCCCCCGCCGCTCGGCGTCCTCGATCATGGCGACCGCGATCCTGTCCTTGACGCTGCCTCCCGGGTTGAGCGACTCCATCTTGGCGAGGACCGCGGCACCGCCGGCCGTGGGCAGCCTGTTGAGACTCACCAGCGGCGTGCCGCCCACGACATCGAGCACCGAAGCGGCGATGCGTGGTCGGACCGCGACTGCAGGTCTACGTAACGTCATGGCGCCCAATCCTATCGGGAACGCTGGTTCCCGGCCAAAAAAAAGGTCAGATATGGTACATGGGCTTGGTCGACGCCCGCCGCTCCACCGCCTGCCGCCTGAGGTCCTCGAGCGTCGTGCCGTCCACCACCGCGTCCACAGCCTCCACCACAGCCCGCCAGAGGTGGATGAGATCGCCGCCCGCGTCACCGGCCGGCCCGCGCGCGGCGCGCCCGGCGGCACCGACCCCCGGCTGGCCCTCGACGGCACGGAGCAGCGCGCCGGCCGTGATCTCGGCGGGCGGCTTCGCGAGACGGTAACCACCCGCCGAGCCGCGCCGCGAATGGAGAAACCCCGCCCGCTTGAGCCCGAGCAGCACCTGCTCGAGATAGCGCTGTGGAATGCCCTGACGCCTGGCGATATCCTGGATCGGCTGGAGCGTGAGGCCGTCGTCGCACAGCGCCAGGTCGAGCATCGCCTTGATGGCGTACTCGCCCTTGGCGGAGATTCTCATACCCGCCCCCGCTCCAAAATCCGCGCGGCTTCCTTTGCGAAGTAGGTGATGACGATGTCGGCGCCGGCCCGCCTGATGCTCGTCAGCGTCTCCATCATCGCGGCCTTTTCGTCGAGCCAGCCGAGCTGACCCGCCGCGCGGATCATGGCGTACTCGCCGGACACCGAGTAGGCCGCCACGGGAAGCCCGAACTCGTTCTTGACCCTGGCGATGACGTCGAGATACGGCAGCGCCGGCTTGACCATCACGATGTCGGCGCCCTCGTCCACATCGAGCGCGACCTCGCGCATCGCCTCGACCGAGTTCGCGGGGTCCATCTGGTAGGAGCGCCGGTCGCCGAACTGCGGCGCCGAATCCGCCGCCTCCCGGAACGGCCCGTAGAAAGCCGAGGCGTACTTGGCCGAGTAGGCCATGATCGGCGTCTCCTGGTAGCCCGATTCGTCGAGGGCCTCGCGGATGGCCGCCACGCGCCCGTCCATCATGTCGGAGGGCGCCACCATGTCGGCGCCGGCCTCCACGTGAGACACCGCCGTGCGCGCGAGGAGGTCAAGCGTCGGGTCGTTCTTGACCCTGCCGTCCTCGACGACGCCGCAGTGTCCGTGGCTCGTGTACTCGCAGAGGCAGACGTCGGTCACGACGAGGAGATCGGGGATGGTCTCCTTCACCGCGCGCACGGCCTGCTGGATGATCCCGTCCTCCGCGTAGGCCTCGCTCCCGCGCGGATCCTTCTCCGCCGGCAGGCCGAAGAGCAACACTGCGGGGATGCCCATGGAGGCGGCGTCCTTGCACTCCTTGAGCAGCTCGTCGATGGACAGGTGGAACTGCCCAGGCATGGGGCCGATGGGCTCGCGCACACCGCGGCCGTGGACGGCAAAGAGCGGATAGACGAGGTTGTCGGTTCTGAGGATCGTCTCGCGGACCATCTTGCGCACGAGCGGCGACTCGCGGAGCCGGCGGGGTCGGTACAGTGGAAAAGGCATAAGTCAGGTCTCCTTATCCATCGTCATTCATCCTCAACATGCCTTTCGGCATGTTGACCGTGGGCCAATAAGGTCGGGTCATTCGCGTGCGCCTGCGACGTTCGGGCGCGGTGGCCCCGAGGCGTAGTGGTCCGCGATGGCCTGGGCCAGCGCTGGGATAGTGTACTCCCTCGGCACGATGCGTGTCTCGAGTCCGAGGGCCTCGGCCGTGGCGCGCGTCACGGGGCCGATGCAGGCCACGGCCACGCCGCGGAGGAGCCGCGGCAGGTCCTCGCCCGGAAAGAGCGCCGCGAAGTGACGGACGGTTGACGAGCTGGTGAAGGTGACCACGTCGACCCTGCCCTGGCCGAGCGCCCCGCGGAGCTCGCCCGCGTCCTCGGCTCGTTCCGGCCGCGTCCGGTAGGCCGGCACTTCGTCGACCAGGGCGCCCGCGGCCTCCAGCAGCGTCACGAGCACATCGCGAGCCTCGGCGGCCCTGGCGAGCAGGACGCGCTCGCCGGGCCGGATCAGGGCACGCAGCCGGCCGGCGAGCGCCTCGGCGACCTACTCCTCGGGCACGACCTCGGCCTCGAGCCCCATCGCGTGGAGAGCGTCGGCAGTGGCGGGACCGATCGCGGCCAACCGGCACCCGCGAAGCGCCTCGGCGCCGCGTCCCGTCTCCTCGAGACGGCGCCGCGTCATCTCCACACCGTTGACGCTGGTGAAGACCGCCCACCGGTAGTCGTCGAGGCGCTCGAGCGCGCGGTCCAGCGGTTCCCACGAGGCGGGAGGCTCGATGGCGATGGTCGGCACGAGGAGGACGCGCGCGCCGGCCGCTTCCAGCAGGCCGGCGAAGGCCCGGGCCTGGGCACGCGGGCGCGTCACGACCACGACCCGGCCGGCAAGCGGCTGCGCGGCCGCGACGGCCGTCATGGGGTCTCTCCGGCGTCGAGAAGGGCGCGCGCCCCGCGAGCCAGCAGATCGCCGGCCAGGCGCTCGCCGAGCCCTTCCGCCTGGGAGCACGGTCCGCTCGCCTCGCCCGTGAGCACCGTCGCGCCGTCGAGGCTCGCCACGAGCCCGACGATCGTGATGGCCTCGCCGTCGAGCCGCGCGTGACCCGCCACGGGCGTGTGGCAGCCCGCGCCGAGACGGCGGAGGAACGCGCGCTCCGCCAAGGCCCGCATCCTCGTCCCGGCGTGGTCCACGCCCCGCAGCGCCTCGAGCACCTCCTCGTCCGCCGATCTCGCCTCCACACCCAGGATGCCCTGCCCGACGGCAGGGAGAAACTCC
>Ga0214473_10008098_pt1 | contig 12445 bp, 14 predicted proteins | sample RVTome_7_FD_203509 | JGI IMG/M metagenome (GOLD analysis project Ga0214473, IMG submission 203509) | Soil microbial communities from uranium-contaminated site in the Upper Colorado River Basin, Wyoming, United States - RVT98D197 | ecosystem: Environmental > Terrestrial > Soil > Contaminated >... | reverse complement strand
CTGTCGACGGCGACGACGATCATCACCATGACTGCCGGCACGATGTTCGCCATCTGGTTGGGCGAGCTGATCTCCGAGTACGGCATCCGCAATCAAGGTTTGTCGCTTATCATCTTCGCTGGCATCGTTTCCAGGATCCCTTTCAACGTCGGCCAGCTGATGGCTGACCAGCAGCAAAGGGTGGGATTGACGGCGTTTCTGCTGTTCATCACCGTCGCCACCATCTTCGTCATCGTTTACGTCCAGGAAGGACGCCGCAACGTTCCGGTGATGTACCCAGGCCGGCGGGTCGGGAATCGGATGTCGATGCCGGTCAAGGGCACGCTGCCGCTGATGGTCAACATGGCCGGCATGATCCCCTTGATCTTCGCCCAGTCCTTCCTGACGTTCCCGGCGGTGATCGCCCAGTTCTTCGTCAACTCGCCGAACGCGACAATCAAGACGGCCGCAGTCTGGCTGCAGAATTCGTTTGGGGGAATCAATTCGACCTACTGGATCCTATACTTTCTGATGGTCGTGGGCTTCACATTCTTCTACACGGATGTACTCTTCGCCCAACAGAACTATGGCGAGAATCTGAAGCGGGCCGGCGCTCAGGTGCCCGGTGTCACCAAGGGTGCGCCCACGCAGCGCTACCTGACGCGGGTCTTGCGGCGCATCACGCTACCCGGCGCGGTTTTCCTGGGGATCGTCGCCATCATGCCGTTCCTTGTCGGGTTGATCTGGCCGCTGGCGGGGTCAAACCAGGGCTTGCTTTTGGTCTCGTCCGCCGGTCTGTTGATCGTCGTGGGTGTCGTCCGTGACATATATCGCTCAATCGAGGCCGAGCTGAAGCTACGCGGCTACGACTCGGCGGTGCTGGTGCACTAGCCATGGAAGGGGCTGAGCCAGTCTTCGTCGTACTCCTGGGCGCACCCGGTGCGGGAAAAGGGACCCAGGCCAAGTATCTGGCGAAAGCCATCAGCGTGCCGCACGTTTCGAGCGGTGACATCTTCAGGGAAAACCTTACGCTTGGGTCCGAACTGGGGAAACAGGCGAGCGATTTTCTGGCTCGCGGGGAGCTGGTGCCCGACGACATTACCATCGCCATGATGCGCGATCGACTGGCCCGATCGGACTGCGCGCCCGGGGCAATCCTCGACGGATTTCCGCGCACGCCCAACCAGGCCGTAGCTCTGGACGAACTCCTGGCGGAAAGGAACGCCAAGGTGGGGGCCGCGCTCTACATCAAGGTTGATGAGGAGCTCCTGATCCAGCGCCTGAGCGGGAGATGGATGTGCCGGGAGGCGGGCCATGTCTACCATCAGATGTTCAACCCGCCCAAGACGCCGGGCGTGTGCGACGTGGATGGCTCGCAGCTTTACCAGAGACAGGACGACTCGGCCGAGACTGTGGCCCACCGGATCAAGGTCTATCTCCGCCAAACGGCACCCGTGATCGAGCATTACCGGGCGCGGGGGCAGATCATCGAGATCGATGGCGGCCTGCCGATCGAGGAGGTCTGTCGACAGGCTCTGACGGCGCTGCCCGAAAGAGGCGGCCGATGAAGGGGAGCCGGGGTGTCGTTTTGAAGAGCAATCGCGAATTGGCGATCATGCGTCGGGCGGGGCGGATCAATGCCCTGGCCTTGCTGGCAGCGGTCGAGGCCGTCCGACCGGGGGCGACGACGGCCGATCTGAACGAAGCCGCCGTCGCGGTCCTGCGGGAGTACGATGCCGAACCGGCATTCCTCGGTTATCCCGGGGCATACCCGTACCCCGCGGCGACGACAGTCTGCATCAACCAAGAGTTGGTGCATGGGATCCCGGGCAACCGGCGCCTTCAAGAAGGGGATCTCGTGAGTATCGACTGCGGGGCGATTGTCGAAGGCTTTGTCGGCGATTCGGCTATCACCGTCGGGGTCGGTGAGATCTCGGCCGAGGCCGAGCGGCTGATCCAGGTGACTGCCGAGGCACTCAGGGTCGGAATCGAGGCCATGCGCCTCGGGCACCGTACCGGGGACGTCTCGGCGGCCATCCAGCAGCGGGTCGAAGCGAGCAAGTTCAACGTGGTGAGAGAGTATACCGGCCACGGCGTGGGCAGGGCGATGCATGAAGATCCACAGGTCCCGAATTACGGTCGGGCCGGGACGGGTATGACGCTCCGGGTAGGGATGACGATTGCCCTGGAGCCGATGGTCCTGGCCGGACGTCCGGAGACCCAGGTCCAGGAAGACCAGTGGACCGTGTCGTCCGTGGATGGCTCCCTGACAGCCCACTTCGAACACAGCGTGGCCGTCACGCCGAACGGGCCGCTGGCGCTCACTACCCTGGATCCCGTTCTGGACGCAGGCCTGGGCGATCGGTATAATGGGTACTTTGCCGGCTTTCCCAAGCCTGTGAAGGATCAAGGAGCACGAGGCTAATGAAAGTTACGTCATCCGTTCGCAAGCGCTGCCCAAAGTGCAAGATCGTGAAGCGCCGCGGCAAGGTTTATGTGATCTGCGAGAACCCTCGCCACAAGCAGAGACAGGGATAGTCTATGGCACGTATAGAAGGCATTGATCTCCCACGCGACAAGCGGATCGAGATCGGACTGACGTACATTTACGGGGTCGGTCCGAATGCGGCGCGCAAAGCACTCGCCGAGACCGGCGTAAGTCCCGACACTCGCGTACGTGATCTTACCGAAGACGAGATCACTCAGCTGCGCGATTACGTCGGGCAGAAGCTGACCGTCGAGGGCGACCTGCGGCGCGAGGTCCAGATGAACATCAAGCGGCTGATTGACATCGGCTGCTATCGCGGCCTGCGCCACCGGCGGGCACTACCGGCGCGCGGCCAGCGAACCCGGACCAATGCCCGGACTCGAAAAGGCCCTAAGAAGACCGTCGCCGGCCGCGGCCGACGGCGCGGAGCGAAGAAGAAGTAGACCTGGCCCGAGTCACTGACCCGGAGGACACGTATGGGCATCCTTCCCCCATGCGGCTGAAGCGTGTCCTGCGGCCCAGGTCGCGATCGTCCGCTTTCATCTAGAGAGGGTAAGGGAACATCTATGGCACGAAGAGCAGCAAAGGCAGCACGGCGGGCATCTAAGAAAGTCAAGCGTACGCTGTCGCATGGGCACGCGCACGTGCACGCCACATTCAACAATACGATCGTGACGATCACCGACACGCAGGGCAACGCGGTGGTCGCTGGAAGTGCTGGCGCGGCCGGCTTTAAGGGCTCTCGCAAGAGCACACCCTACGCCGCCCGGGTTGCGGCCCAGGACGTCATCACCGCCGCCACCGAGTTGGGGCTGCAAGAAGTGGATGTGTTCGTCAAGGGACCCGGGCCGGGCCGCGAGGCCGCCATCCGGGCTATCCAGGCCTCGGGGATCCGGGTTCGCTCGATCACCGATGCCACGCCGGTGCCGCATAACGGATGCCGTCCGCCTAAGAAACGCCGCGTTTGATTACGGGAAGGAATTGACCGCTTATGCCGAAATTTGCTGGACCTGTCTGTAAGCTCTGCCGCCGCGAGGGAGAGAAGCTCTTCCTCAAGGGTCAGCGCTGTTATACCCCGAAGTGCGCCTTCGAGCGGCGGGGTTTCCCGCCCGGCGACCACGGCCGGGACGCCCAATTCCGTCGACGCCGGGTGTCCGACTACAGCCGTCAGCTGCGAGAGAAGCAGAAGACACGCCGGGTGTACGGGGTTTCGGAGCGTCAGTTCCGCCGCTACTACCGGGCCTCGCTCAAGCGGCGCGGTCTGACCGGCGAGAACCTGCTTCAGATGCTTGAGCGGCGGCTGGACAACGTGGTCTACCGACTGGGTTTCGCCCCAAGCCGCTCGGCGGCACGCATGCTGGTGACGCATGGCCATTTCAATATCAACGGCCGCCGGACGGACGTGCCCTCGATGCTCGTCCGCCCTGGCGATTCGATCGACGTACGGCTCGGGTCGCGGGCGCGGCCATATTTCAAGGAACTGCCGGAGATCGCCGAAACCCGGACTGTCCCCCACTGGCTGGAGCGAGACGTCAAGGGCCTGGCCGGCAAGGTTGTCAACGATCCTGAGAGAGCCGATATCGACGCCAATCTGAGCGAACAGTTGATCATCGAGTACTACTCGCGCTAGCTCGGATTTCGAGCAACACCGGTCAATCAGCCTTCGGTCGGACAGATCCGGCGGCAGGCGGACGATCGCCAGATAGGGAATAGTTGACCGGCAGCTTCATGAGTGCACCTGACATGCTGCCGGGACGAAGAAAGAATCAGAGGTCGCGGAGGGGAAAGTGGCTGTATCCACAAGCATCGTTATGCCGAAGATCGAGCGGGAAGCAGTAGCGCGCAACTACGGCAAATTCGTGATCGGCCCCCTCGAGAGCGGCTATGGCATCACGCTCGGGAATGCACTACGACGCGTCTTGCTGTCGTCGCTGGAAGGCGCGGCGGTGACGTCGATCCGGATCTCCGATGTATCGCACGAGTTCACCGACATCCCCGGGGTCCGCGAGGATGTCTTGCAGGTCATGCTCAATATCAAGCAGCTGCGAATGATCCTGCATGAAGGCGACTCGGCCCGGTTGCGCCTGGAAGTTCAGGGCGAAGGCGTCGTCACGGCCGCCGACGTCATGGCCCCGGCAGAGGCCGAAATCGTCAATCCGGAGCTATACCTCTTCACTGTCGATGACGAGAAGGCCCGGCTCGAGATGGAGATGAACGTTCAGCGAGGGCGAGGCTATTCGCCTTCTGACGAACGCGGACGCCTCCCGATCGGCGAGCTTCCGACCGACGCTATCTTCAGCCCGGTGCGCCGGGTTCACTTCGAAGTCGGCCGGGCGCGTGTCGGACAGGACACGAGCTTCGATCGTCTAATCATGGAGATCTGGACCGACGGGGCCGTCAAACCCGAAGAAGCCCTCAGTCGGAGCGCGCAGATCGTGATGACTTACCTGCGTGATATCGCCGGGGTGACAGAAGAAAGCCTTGTTTCTGCCGCCATTCGTGAAGAACAACCAAGATTGGGCGGCGAGATTTATGACACGCCGATCGAGAACCTCGATCTTTCAGTGCGAGTCTTCAACTCCCTAAAGCGAACCGGCATTACCACCGTGGGCGAGGTCCTCGACATGCTCGAAAAAGGAGCGGAGGCGATGCTCTCGATCCGAAACTTCGGAGAGAAGAGCCTGGATGAGCTCAAGGAGCGCTTGCGAGAGAAGGGCTACCTCGAGACGGCAGACGAGTTCGCTACCTCAGAGGTGGAGTAACGTACGATGAGACATCAGATCGCCGGCTACCGGCTCGGCCGCTCGTCGGCCCATCGCACGGCCCTGCGTCGTAATCTGATCACGGAATTCTTCCGGCATGAGCGCATCCGGACGACACGGACGAAGGCCGCTGCGGTACGCGGCGCGGCCGAACGTTTGATCACGCTGGCCAAGCGCGGCAACGCCGAGGGTGATGCGAAGGCGGTCCATGCTCGAAGGTTGGCGACCGCCAGGCTGAACGACCCCGAGGTGGTGAAGAAGCTCTTTGACGACATCGCGCCTCGCTACGTCGAACGCCCCGGAGGATATACACGCCTCTTAAAGCTTGGGCCGCGACTGGGAGACTCTGCGGCGATGGTCATCCTGGAGCTTGTTGAGGAGTAGCCGTCCCGGATGCGTGCCCCCGCGGGTGGCCCGGATCAACGGCATCCGGCCGGCGGGTAAGCGCGAATGGCAGATTACAAATCGATCGTCGCATACGACGGAACCGAGTTCGAGGGCTTCCAGCGCCAGGCGAACGGTCATCGCACCGTTCAGGGCGAGTTCGAAGCCGCCTTGCGCAACCTTGACTGGACGGAAAGAAGCCTGCGGGCTGCTGGTCGGACCGATCGGGGTGTGCATGCCCGAGGTCAGGTTGTCGCGTTCGGGCTGGAGTGGACCCACGGACCGCTCAGGCTGACACAGGCTCTGAACAGCGACCTCCCACCAGACGTCGCCGTTCGCAGCACACAGCGAGTCCCGGATGGGTTCCATCCGCGATATGCTGCGCTGAGCCGCTGCTATCGCTACCTGCTCTACAGTGAGGCGACCCGCGATCCGTTGAGAGAACGCCGGGCGTGGCGAGTCTGGCCGGCGCCCGATTTGGCCAGGATGAGGCGGGCAGCGGTAGACATTGTGGGCCAGCGGGATTTCCGTCCCTTCGGCACGGACCCGGGATCCAGCGGGAACACCATCCGGCGGGTGATCATGGCGGAGTGGAGCGACAGCGAAGACGGGCTGGCGTTCCGGATCGAGGCCGACGCCTTCCTGTTCAGAATGGTCCGCCGGATCGTGAGCGCCATGGTGGCCGTCGGTCAAGGGAAGACATCGATCGAGGCCTTTGAGACACTGCTTGAGGACCCGGGGGAGCGGTGGCAGTTGGGACTGGCGCCGGCCCGAGGCCTGTGCCTGGAGAGCGTGAATTTCGAAGCTTGACGGCGGTGCGACGCCAATTGTCCGAATTGAAGATCGACAGACGAGAGACTGGACCGACTGGTCCGGGGGAGATCGAACGTGCAGAAGTCGTATTATCCGAAACTGGGTGAGGTCGAGCGGAAATGGGTGCTGGTCGACGCACAAGACCAGAACCTGGGCCGATTGGCCACTCGCATCGCCAGAACACTCCTGGGCAAAGACAAGCCGCAATTCACGCCAGGTGTGGAAACGGGCGACCACGTTGTCGTGGTCAATTGCGAGAAGATCACCGTCACCGGCAATCGGTTGGATGAGAAGATCTACTACCGGCACTCGGGCTATCCAGGCGGCTTGAAGCGCATTACCTTGCGCCAGCAACTCGCCCGCTTTCCTGAGCGAGTCATTCGGTCGGCCGTCTGGGGAATGCTTCCGCACAACCGGTACGGTCGTAAACTCTTGAAGAGGCTCAAGGTCTACGCTGGCCCCGACCATCCTCACGAGGCTCAAATGCCGGAGCGGCTTGCATAGCCCGCGGTATCCATTCGAGAGGGTGAGATCACGTAGAAGAAGGGAAGACAGGGAATATGGCTGTCCGGTATCATGAAGGCATTGGCAGGCGGAAGACGAGTTCGGCGCGTGTCCGAGTAATGACGGGAACCGGCGGGTTCACTGTAAATGACAAGGCGGCCGGGGACTACTTCACCCGACTTGGCGATTTGCAGGCCGTCATGTCGCCCGTCAAAGTCGCCGATCTTGAAAACAAGCTGGATATCACGGTCAAGGTCAAAGGGGGCGGGGTTACGGGCCAGGCAGGCGCCGTGGTTCAAGGCTTGGCCCGCGCCCTCGTCGCGCTGGATGAGAACCTGCGGCCGGCGATGCGCGCTCATGGTCTCCTGACGCGTGATTCCAGGATGAAGGAACGCAAGAAGCCCGGGTTGAAACGGGCACGCAAGGCCCCCACCTACACCAAACGATAAGCGCCTTCCCCGCCGGCAGGCCTATCCTCCGGCGAAAGGGATCGAGCGGAGATGTCTATTCGGAGAAGGGGGCAGCATAGCTGCCCCCTTCTCGTGTTTGCCCCCAACCCCTCGGATTGGTCGGGGAACCCGTCAAGGACCTCATCCAAGGGGTGAACCAGCGCTAGGATGACCGGTGAGCCGTGATTTCGGATGGCGATGGCTCTCAAGGAGAACGGACTATGACACCTGGTATCACTGTCGTCGGCCTCGGCCCGGGAGATCCCGGGCTACTGACGCGGGAGGCATGGCTGTTGCTGAGTGAGCCGGGCAAGGTCTTTCTGCGCACGCTCGATCACCCGGTGATCCCCAGTCTTCCAGCCCATATCGAGCTTCATGCGTTCGATGATCTCTATGAGAGGCATGGGACGTTCGATGAAGTCTATGCGGCGATCGTCGATCTGGTGGTCGCCGAGGCGGCCGGACCCTCCGGTGTGGTTTACGCTGTTCCGGGCGACCCTACGGTTGGTGAAGCGACGGTATCCGGCCTTCGCCTGAAAGCGCGAGACGCCAGTCTTCGATTTGACATCGTGCATGGGATCAGCTTCATTGAGCCGTGTTTACGCGCTGTTGGACATGACGCGCTCAACGGGTTATCCATTGCCGATGCGATCGACTTGGCCCGAACGCACCATCCTCCGTTCAGTCCGGACACGCCAGCCCTGGTTGGTCAGCTGTATTCCAGAATGGTTGCGGCCGACGCCAAGCTCACCCTGTTGAATCAGTATCCAGCCGACCATCGGATCCGTCTCATCCATCGCGTGGCTACGCCGACAGAAGCCGTGGAAGATATCCCCCTGCACGAGCTCGACCGTTCACGCAAGATTGGAAGCCTCACGGCACTCTACGTACCTGCGCTTTCCCAACCTTCGGGCTTTGAGACTTTCCAGGACATCGTCGCCCACCTGCGCGCCCCGGAAGGCTGCCCGTGGGACCGCGAACAGACCCACCAAAGCCTGCGAACGCATCTGATGGAGGAGACGTACGAAGCCCTCCAGGCGCTCGACGATGAAGACCCTGAGGCGTTGAAAGAAGAATTGGGCGATCTGATGCTGCAGGTGGTGTTGCAGACGCAGATCGCCGTCGAAGCCGATGAGTTCAGTATGGCCGATGTCCTTTCGAGCATTCGTGAGAAACTCGTTCGCCGACACCCTCACGTCTTCGGAGATCTCAAGGTCGCCGATGTCGATGAAGTGCTGCACAACTGGGAAACACTCAAGGCAGCCGAGCGCGAGGCCGAGGGCAGGGTAAAGGGCGCGCTGGATGGGGTCCCGGCCGGTCTGCCGGCCTTGGCGCAAGCGGCCGAGATCCAAAGCCGGGTCGCCCGATTGGGATTCGATTGGCCGGCGATCGAAGGAGTAATGGCCAAGGTCCTCGAGGAAGTGGACGAGATTCTGAACGCGCCGGACAAAGCATCCCTCGCTGCAGAGATCGGCGATCTGATCTTCTCGGTGGTCAATCTCGCTCGCTGGAAGGACATAGATCCCGAGGCTGCCCTTCGACAGGCCAACGGACGGTTCCGAATGCGCTTCGCTCACATTGAAGCTTCCTCCCGGGAGTCAGGCACGCCGCTGAGTGAAATGCGGCTGGAAGAGATGAATGCGTTGTGGGAGTCGGCCAAGGGAGCGAACGACTAGCGCCATACCGTCTCGTCGTGCGCTCAAACAGAATGTACGGCTCGCAGGTCTTATCTCAGTCCGTCGGAGAACTGCCCCTCATCCGAGTCGGCCTCGCCCGGCGCCAGCGTGGGTGCCGGGGTCCAATCCATGCGTGATAGACTCGATAGACGAATGCGGCATTGGTGGGTCTGTCTGAGTGCAGATCCTTCGGCATTGTGGGGATGCCGACTGGCTTCCAGCCCGCTGCGAGGAAGGAGTTCGTATGGAAGACGGCGGTCGTCCAATGGGGAACGTTTTTGGATCTCCAAGCACCTACTCGCTCGATGAGCACGGCCTCACCAACCTGAACGTCGTCTACTGGACATTGCCCTCACCAGCCCTTGTAGAACGTATCCTGCAGCGCCGGGAGGGGGTGCTGGCGCATCTGGGCGCGGTCGTCGTCCGGACAGGGCATCACACCGGGCGGTCGCCGAATGACAAGTTTGTCGTCAAGGGTGGTGAACACGATGACAAGATCTGGTGGGGCGAGGTAAACCAACCTCTGCCTCGAGACAGCTTCGAAAGGCTGCTGGCCCGCATGACGGCCTATTTCCAGGGCCGAGACGTGTTTGTCCAGGACACAGCCGCCGGGACGCATCCGGATTACACGCTCCCGATTCGGATCATGACGGAGTACGCCTGGCACAGTTTGTTCGCCCGCAACCTGTTCTTGCGCCTGCCTGCCTCGGTTCTGGCCGAACACATACCCCAGTTCACCGTTCTGGATGCTCCCAGGTTTCACGCCATCCCCGAGGAGGACGGGACGAATTCGGAAGCTTTCATCATCATCGATTTCGATCGTCGGTTGGCGCTGATCGGGGGGACGAGCTACGCGGGGGAGATAAAGAAGACGATCTTCACTGTGATGAATTATCTCCTTCCCCAGCGGAACGTCCTCTCAATGCACTGCTCCGCCAATATCGGTCGGGAAGGGGATGTCGCCCTTTTCTTCGGGCTTTCGGGCACAGGCAAAACAACCTTGTCTTCCGATTCCTCGCGCCGGTTGATCGGCGATGATGAGCACGGTTGGGCCGACGATGGCGTGTTCAATCTCGAGGGTGGGTGCTACGCTAAGACCATCCGTCTCAGCCGCGAAGATGAACCGATCATCTGGGATGCCACGCGTCAGTTTGGTACGGTCCTGGAGAACGTCTCTGTGGACTCGATGACCAGGCGGGTGAATTACGACGACGACAGTCTGACCGAAAATACGCGTGCAGCCTATCCCTTAGGCGCACTTAAAGACAGCGTCACCGAAGGCCGGGCGGGACATCCGCGCAACGTGTTCTTTTTGACGGCAGACGCCTTCAGCGTCCTCCCGCCCCTTGCCCGTCTCTCCCCGGATCAGGCAATGTACTACTTCCTATCGGGCTACACAGCCAAGGTCGCCGGAACGGAGAAAGGTCTGGGAACGAAGCCCCAGGTGACCTTCTCGGCCTGCTTCGGCGCCCCGTTTCTCCCGCTCGCCCCTTCGGTCTATGCCCGGATGCTCGGCGAGAAGATCCGGGATCACAACGTTCAAGTCTGGCTTCTCAACACCGGCTGGAGTGGTGGACCCTACGGGGTTGGAGAGCGGATCCGACTTCCATTAACGCGTGCCATGGTAGGGTCTGTCCTGGACGGCAGCCTGGAAGCCGTGCCTACCCGCCTGGATCCGGTGTTCAACCTCACAATTCCCACGCGCTGCCCCGGCGTCCCGGAGCATCTCCTCGATCCTCGCCGGACGTGGAGCGATTCTGCCGCGTACGATGCGCAGGCGCATCAACTTGCGGAACGGTTTGCGGCCAATTTCGCTGTCTACGCGAACGAAGTCCCGTCGAGCGTGCGCCAGGCCGGACCGAAAGCGACCGCGTAGGCCGCGGCAGGCCTCGAACGACCGAGGGACGCTTGCCCATTCCTGGGCTTCCCACGTTGACCAAGCATCGTGACCGAGGGGATCCGGCCGCGAGGCGGGTGTTTCAGCGAGCTCACGTCAGACATGATACGCCTCGAACACCTGTCGAAGACATTTGACGAAGCCGGTCGGCCACGGCCGGTCTTGCAGGACGTGACGGCTTCGTTCGCCGGCGGCGAAGTCGTCGCGATTCGCGGAAGAAGCGGCAGCGGGAAGACCACACTCCTTAACCTGATCGCGGGGATCGAAACCCCATCATGCGGGGAGATCTATGTCGATGATCTGCGGTTGACCGGTCTTCGTCCTCGTCAGAGGACTCTCTTCCGCCGCGACAATATCGGCATCGTCTTCCAGTTCTTCAACCTGATCCCAACGCTGTCGGTCTTCGAGAACGTTCTGCTGCCGGCCGAGCTCGCCGGGGTGGATGGCAAGACATCCGCCGAGCGGGCCGAGATGCTTCTCGATCGTGTTGGGCTGTTGGATAGGAAGCGCGAGTTTCCCGATCGCCTCTCTGGGGGCGAGCAGCAGAGGGTCGCAATCGCCCGGGCGATGGTTCGTGATCCGCGCTTGGTCTTGGCCGACGAGCCCACCGGGAGTCTGGATCGGATCTCCGGTGACGCGATCCTCTCGTTGCTTGAAGCGCTGACACATGAGGCGGGCAAGACCTTGATCGTGGTCACCCACAGCTACCGCGTTGCAGATGTGGCGGACCGGACGCTTTCGGTCGAAGACGGCCGGCTGGTCCCTGCAGAGAACCCGCAACGGTGATTGCAGCCTGCGCCGCCGAGGGCGCGAAGTGAGGATCGGTTTGAGAAGTCGCATGCCAGGTTTCACATTGTTCAAGCTGGGGCTGCGGACACACACGCGCAGGCCAGCCCAGAGCGCTCTAATGATCATCGGCGTGGCTCTGGGGGTGTCGGTCGTGATAGCCATCGATCTGGCGAATTCCAGCGCCCGGCGAGCCTTCAGCCTCAGCACAGAAGCGGTTGTCGGCCGCGCAACCCATCAGATCCGTGGCGGGCCGGCCGGCCTCCCGGACGAACTCTACAGCCAGTTGCGTGTGCAGTGGGGGTATGAGGAGAGCGCCCCCGTCGTCGAGGGACACGCTCTCGCGCTGGATCTCGGCAAGCAGCCCGTTACCATTCTCGGACTGGATCCGCTGGCTGAGGCTCCGTTCCGCGGGTTCCTTACAGGCGTGATGGCGCGGTCACCCGGTTTCGAGCGCTTCTACTCCAGGCCGGGGATGGTCATCGTCGGGAGCTCCTTCGCAAGGCGTTTCGGCCTGGCCCCCGGTGACCGTCTTCGAATACAGGCCGGGGATCGAATCATCGGGTTGACGATCCTGGGTGTCCTGACGCCAGCTGACGCGTCGGCCTCGGCTGGACTGGAAGACATGCTTCTGATGGATGTCGCCGGCGCGCAAGAGGCCGTGGGTACGCCGGGGCGCCTCAGCCGGATTGACCTGATCCTCAGCC
>Ga0214473_10008097_pt1 | contig 12448 bp, 7 predicted proteins | sample RVTome_7_FD_203509 | JGI IMG/M metagenome (GOLD analysis project Ga0214473, IMG submission 203509) | Soil microbial communities from uranium-contaminated site in the Upper Colorado River Basin, Wyoming, United States - RVT98D197 | ecosystem: Environmental > Terrestrial > Soil > Contaminated >... | reverse complement strand
CCGCGCCGCCGCGCCGCCGGGCCGCGAGCGGAATCCGGCCCCAACCTGGCCAGATGGATATCGACCTTGATACGGACGGAGGGGGGTTTATACACGAACCGACGGACTGCCCCAAACCCCTATATCGCCACGCTAGATACCCGAGGCGGTTCATGGCGGCTTGTCCGGCTTGTGATGCGACCCTCCCCGAGGGCCACCGTGCGTGTCCGGATTGCGGAACGCTCGCGGCCTTCTCGTTCGAGCGGGCGCGCGGGACGGAGGGCCAGGCGACCCGCCAGGCCGCGCAGGTGCGGAAGGAGATCGGCCTCCTGCGGGCGACGGGCGTGGAGCCGCCGACCGCGGAGCGCCTCGCGGACAAGGCGGACGCGGAGGCCCGCCAGGGGCGTTTCCCGCAGGCGCACGCGTACGCGCAGGCCTCCCGGCGCGCGGTGACGATCGCGAGGACGAGGGCGCGCCTCCAGGAGGACCTCGCCCGGCAGGAGGAGGCGGTCCGGCTCGCGAAGCAGGCGGGGGCGGACACCGTGGCGGCGGAGAAGGCCCTCCAGTCCGCGGCGGAGGCGCTCCGGGAGGGGAGACTGCGCGTCGTCCCCACGTGGCTGAAGAAGGCCTCCGTGCGCGCGGCGGAGGAGACGCGCGTCAAGTCCGCGGAGTCCGTCGTCGCGTTCGCGGAGAAGGCCGTCCGATACGCGAAGGAACGGGGCGCGGACGTCGCCGGCGCCGAGGCGGAGCTCACGAAGGCGCGGAACGCCCTCCGCGCGAAGGCGTTCGACGCGGCCCGCGAGGCCGCCACCGCCGCCCGCGAGGCCGCGGAGCAGGCGCGCAAGCACGGACGCTACGAGAAGTTCATCCTGAGCGCGGACCACCACGTCGACCTCGCTCGGAAGTCCGGCGCGGACCTCGCGGCGGCGCGCCACCTGATCACGGAGGCCCGCCACGCCCTCCGGGACGGCCTGTTCGCGGACGCGCAGGCGAGGGCCGGCGCCGCCAAGGAGGCCGTCGCGGAGGCGAAGCGGTACCGTGCCGGGGAGGTCGTGCTCTCCCGCGCGGAGAAGCTCGCGCGGAAGGAGGAGCGCCGCGGGACGGACGTCTCCGGACCGGGCGTCGCGCTGATCGAGGCGCACGAGGCGCTCGACGCCCACGACTACCGGCGACTCCGGGACCTCGTCCGCGAGACCCGCGAGTCGATCGCGGACGCGATCGTCAGCCGTCGCCTCCGGAGCACGCTCGTGGGCCTCGCCGAGACCGTCCAGGAGCTGCGGACGATCGGCGCGGACGCGACGGAGGCGGACGGGCTCCTGGCCCAGGCGACGGCGTCGCTTGACGCGCTCGACTTCGACGCGTGCCGCCGCTTCGTGGAGCAGGCGCGGCGGGCCGCGGACGACGCGCGCGAGGCCCGCCACCAGGAGATCCTGATCGACACAGTCCAGCGCATCGTCGCCGCCGCGAGCTCCGGGGGCACCGTGGACCCCCAGCAGGTCCGGGACCTCATCCAGGACATCGACGCGATGCTCGCGGGCGGCGAGGCGGTCGACGTCGCGGAGCTCGTGAAGGCCCGGCTCGCGGCCACGGACACGGGGAAGCTCAAGGAGGCGACGGAGCGGCTCAGCGAAGTCCGGATCCTCCTCCTCGAGCTGAAGCGCGCGGACATCGACATCGCGGGCGCGGACGACATCCTCTCCCGTGCGGGCGTGGCGCTCGACGAGGGGCGGTACGACGAGGCGGAGAAGACGATCGCGGACCTCGAGGAGATGGCGGGGTCCCTCGTCCAGACGCTCCAGGAGTCCGCCGTCGAGACGATGAAGAACGCCCAGGAGGCGGCGGACAAGGCGCGGCGCGCGGGCATCCCGATCCCGGACGCGATCCGGATGCTGAACAGCGCGCAGGCCGCAATGGAGGCCGGGGAGGTCTACGAGGCGCTCGAGTTCGGGCGGATCGCCCAGGCGCGCGCGGAGACCGCGTGGAAGCGGCACTTCGAGGAGGAGTCGAAGCGGGACGTCGAGGCGATGAAGGCGGTCTCGGACCGCGTGAAACGCTCGCGGGAGCGGATCGACGTCCTCGTCTCCCACATCGAGTACCTCACGAACGTGGGGGTCGACGTCGCCCCCGCGCGGGACTCCCTCGCAAGCGCGCAGGTCGCGCTGCAGGAGAAGCGCGTGGAAGAGGTCGAGGCGTACCTCGAGGCGACGGAGCGGATCGTCGAGGGGATGCGCGGGGCCCTTCGAAAGAGCGCGGTGGACGGCCTCGAGCGACTCCGGAAGACGGTCGCGGAAGCCCGCGCGACGAACCTGATGACACCGGAGATGGAGGCCGTCTTCTCGCGCGCGGAAGTCGCCGTGCGGGAGGATCAGGTCCGGGAGGCCCTCGACACGATGCGCGCCCTGGAGGAGACGGTCGAACGCGCGCGGGAGGAGCATTCCGCGGAGGTCCAGCGGCGGGAGATGGACCGGGCGAAGCGCTCCTCGGACCGGTTCCTGCGGGTCAAGCGGATGGTCGAGGAGCTGAAGAAGGCGAACATCGACATCCAGGGCTCCGAGGACACGCTCCTAGCGGCGGAGAAGGCGCTGCAGGCGCGGGACTTCGACGGGGTGGACACCACGCTCGCGGACCTCGAGGAGACCGCGCGCGAGATGCGGGCGGAGCTCGTCGCCGCCACGAAGTTCCTCGTCGGGAAGGCGAAGGAGGCGGTGGACTCCGCGGAGACCTCGGGGATCGACGTCTCGGACGCCCGCCGGCTCCTCGAGAACGCGGACGGGTTCCTCTCGAAAGGGAAGCTCGACGACGCGGTCGAGAGCGCGAACACCGCGAAGCAGCGGGTGGACGCCGCCCAGCGGCTGCGGACGGAGGAGATGGCGCTGGCGGAGCGCCGCCAGGTCGAGACCGCGCGCCAGAAGATCGACCGGCTCCGGATGGTCATGGACGACCTGCGCCGCGCGGACATCACGGTCGACGGCTCCGAGCAGGCGATCGCGAAGGCGGAGGAGGCGCTCGCGCAGAAGCAGTTCGGGGACGTCCACGAGATCCTCTCGGAGACGGAGTCCCTCGCGGAGTCCCTGCAGGAGGGCCTGCGGACCGCCGCGGAGCAGTTCCTCGAGCAGAGCCGGGCGAACGTCGACGCCGTCAAGAAGGAGGGCCTGAGCGTCCGGCGCGCGGACATGGTCCTCGGGAACGCGGCGGAGGCGATCCGCGACGGGCGCTACGTGGAGGCGATCGAGTACCACAAGGTCGTCGACGACATCGTGGACGACGCGCGGCGGCTCCGGACGTTCGCCGAGCTCGAGGCCCAGGTCAAGGTCCTCCGGGCGGACCTCGCGCAGATGGCGGCGATGGGGGGCGACACGAAGGCGACGGAGGAGCTGCTCGACAAGGTCCAGCAGGAGGCGTCCCTGGGGCGGTTCGACCGGGTGGAGGAGTACGCCGCCCAGGTCCGGGAGGGGCTGACGATCACGCGGCGGCGGATCCTCGACGCCCGGCTGGACCGGGCGCGGGTCGCGATCGGGAAGGCGCAGATCCTCGGGGCGGCCGTCCCGGAGGCGGAGGCGCTCCTGCCGGAGGCGGAGAAGGCCGTCGAGGCGGGGAACTGGGACGCGCTCGAGGTGATCGTGCGGAGCATCGAGGAGAAGGCCGCCGCGGCGAGCGCGTCGCTCCTCGCCGCGAAGGCGGAGCAGGACTTCCTGGCGGCGGAAAGCCTCGCGGAACAGGTCCGGGCCTCCGGGCTCGACGTCGCGGACGCCGTCAAGTTCCTCGACGACGCGCGGCGCTTCAAGGAGGAGAAGGACTTCGACTCGATGGCCCAGGTCGTGGCAGAGGCCCGTCGCGTGCTCGAGGAGGGCAGCCGGGAGCACGTGGTCGCGGAGCACCGCCGGAAGATGCGCGGCCTAGCGGCGATGCTCGAGGCGGCGAAGCGGATCGGCGCGAACGTCGACGACACGGAGACGATCCTGCGCCAGGCGGAGAGCGCGATCGCCGCCAACGACCTGCCCCTCGCGGACATCCTCGTGAAGCAGGCCGAGGTGTCGACCGGGCTCAAGATCCAGTCCTTCATCCAGAACAAGTACCCGAACCTCGTGGTGAAGACGCCGACGACGGGGCTCCAGGCCGGGACGTGGAACAAGCTCGTAGTCGAGGTCGCGAACAAGGGGACGCTCGGCGCGAAGGACGTCGAGCTGAAGTTCGACGGGGATGTGGAGGTGCGGGGCGTCCAGCCGATCCCCGAGATCGGGGTCGACGAGACGAAGGCGATCGAGGTCGGCGTGAAGCCGACGCGGGAGGGGGAGGTCCCCGTCGACGTCCGGGTCTTCTACCGCCGCTACTTCGACGAGAACAAGTACGAGGTGAAGGACCTCCGGCAGCTCAAGGTCGAGTCGGCGGGCACGTACCTCGTCGAGGACGTCTTCCTGATCCACACGGACGGGCGGCTGATCGCCCACGAGTCCCGCAAGTTCCGGGAGGAGATCGACGAGGACATCTTCTCCGGCATGCTCACGGTCGTCCAGGACTTCATCCGGGACTCGTTCAAGCAGAGGAGCCAGACGGGGATCCGCCGCCTCGACTTCGGGCAGAGCAAGATCCTGATCGAGCGGAGCCCGAACTGCTTCCTGACGGGCGTCGTCCTCGGATCGGAGCCGGCCCTCCTGCCCCTCTACATGGCGGAGGTGTTGCGGGAGGTCGAGCAGAAGTACGGGAACGTGCTCGCGAACTGGTCCGGGATGCTCCACGAGCTCCCCGGCGTCGACGCCATAATCCGGAAGCTCGTCCTCGTCACGGAGTCCGCCGCCGCGGAGCGCGGGGACCTGAGCGAGTCCGAGGTCGCGGAGATGGAGCGCCTCCTCACCGCCGCCAAGGAGTCCGGCGCGGAGACGACAGAGGCGGAGAACCTCCTCGCTCGCGCGGAGTCGTCCCTCGAGACGGACATGGAGCTCGCCTGGCAGCTCCTCGGGAGCGCGAAGTCGCGCGCGAAGGAGAGCCGCGAGAAGTTCGTCGACCGGATGAAGGGCCTCGTCCAACAGACCGCGGAGGCGGTCGAGACGCTGAAGGGGCTCGGGGCGGACGCGGGACCCGCGGAGATCCTGCTGAAGGAGGCGCGGGAGGCGTTCGAGACCGGGCGCTACGAGAAGGTCGAGGAGATCGCGACGAACGTGCGGGGCACGATCGACCGGATCCAGCAGGACTCGATCGCGAAGCGCGTGGAGTCCGACCTCGGCACCTTGATCCAGGACATCGAGCGGGCGCGGGTGGACGGGGTCGACGTCGGCCGCGCGGAGGCGTTCCTCGTACGGATCGAGGACGCCCTCCAGCGGAGGAACTTCCGCGCGGTCGAGGATTTCCTCCGGCGCGCACGCGAGGCCCTCCAGGAGGAGCGGAGGAAGGCAATCCTCCAGCGCGCCCGGGCCGGCATGGAGAGCCTCACCGCGATGCTCGTCGAGGCGAAGGAGTTCGGGGCGGTGTCGCCGGAGGCAGAGGGGCTGCTCCTCCGGGCGCGGGAGGCCCTCGCGGAGGGCCGCGCGGAGGACCTCGACGCGATCGTCCGGCAGGCGGACGCCGTCGCCCGGCAACGGATCCAGGCGTTCCTCGAGGACAAGTACCCGCGCCTCTTCCTGTCCGTGCCGGACAAGGGGATCCAGGCGGAGGCGTGGAACAAGTTCGTCGTCGAGCTCGTGAACCGGGGGAACTTCGTGGCGCGGGACGTCCGCCTCTCCCTGGAGGGGGACCTCGAAGTCCGCGGGATCAAGCCAATCCCGAGGATCGACCCGAACGAGAAGAAGCGCGTGGAGTTCGGCCTCCGGCCGAAGGCCGCGGGGCCGATGCCCGTCGACGTCCAGGTCCGCTACCGACGGCCGCTCGACGACCGGGAGTACGAGATCGCGGACACGAAGCAGGTGAAGTCGGAGGCCGCGGGCACGTACCTCGTCGAGGACGCCTTCCTGATCCACCGCGACGGCCGGCTGATCGTGCACGAGACCCGGCAGTTCCGGGAGGGCGTGGACGAGGACATCTTCTCCGGCATGCTCACGGCAGTCCTGAACCACGTGCGGGAGTCGTTCGCTCGCGCGGAGGAGGGCCTCAGGCGGATCGACTACGGCGCCAACGGGAAGATCCTGTTCGAGCGGAGCCCGAACGTCTACCTCGCCACCATGGTCGCCGGCGGGGAGCCCGGGGTCCTGCCGGTCTTCATGGTCGACGCGCTCCAAGAGATCGAGGACCGGTTCGGGGACCGCCTCGGGAAGTGGACGGGCTTCCTGTCCGAGCTCCCCGGGATCGAGGACCTCGTGCGGCGCCTCCTGTGGGTGACGGAGGCCGCGGAGGCCGACCTCGGCCCGCTCGCGGAGTCCCCGATCGCGGACACGATGCGCCTCATCGCCGAGGCGGAGGGCGAGGCCGCCAGCTTCGTGGACGAGGCCCGCGCCGTGATCGAGTCGAAGAGCTTCTCCGACGCGTCCGAGTTCGTCCGGAAGGCCGTGGCGTCGTACACGGCGGGGCGCGAGGAGCTGCACGCGCAGCTCCGGGAGGCGGTGATCTCCCACGGGGAGATGACGGGCCTCCAGATGACGGACGAGCAGATGAAGGCGTACATCGACGTCGTCCGGAACGTCGTCGACGCGGTCGTCGCCGCCCGGGAGAAGGCGGGCATGGACCGCGTGTGGCCCGTCCGGCGCGTGGCGGTGAAGGTCGACCGGCCGGACGCGCTCGACGCGGTGCAGTCCTTCCGGAAGATCATCGTGAACCAGGCGGGGGCGAAGGAGCTCGACATCGTCGCGCCGGGGGAGACGTGGCGGGGGCTGAACCTGATCCTCAACCTCGACTCGGAGGCGATCGCGAAGGCGTACCGCCTGTGGGCGCGGAAGATCGAGATCCTCCTCCGTTCCCAGGACGCGTGGAAGATCAAGCACGGGCTCGACAAGGGAGAGTACAACGTGGGGGTCGAGGGGCAGAAGGTGCGGATCGACCCGTCCATGGTGTGGTTCACGGAGACTGTGCCGGACACCGTCGTGGAGCATGCGTTCGACGGCGGGTCCGTCTACGTGGACACGGAGATGACGGAGGATATCCTGGCGGAGGGGTACGCGCGCGAGCTCGTGAACATCATCCGGGACGTGCGGCGGGACCTGAAGCTCAGCGGGGACATGTGGATCGAGACGAAGATCAAGGCGAGCGAGAACCTGAACCGGCTCCTGCGGAAGTGGAAGGACTTCATCTCCCACGAAACGAACACGCAGGCGCTGAAGTTCGTCCGCGGCGACCTCACGGACGGATACGTCGTGGACTGCAACCTCGGGACGGAGAGCTTCTCCGTGAGCGTGAAGCCCGCCGAGGGTGCGGCGGCGTGACCGCCAAGCCTTTTACACCGCGGTCCCCTTGCGCGACGCGATGGGCGTCGACCTCTCGGACCTGATCCCTGCGACGCCGCGCCGCCTCGAGGACTTCGCGACCCGCGCGATCGCCATCGACGCGTTCAACACCCTGTACCAGTTCCTCGCGATCATCCGCCAGCCGGACGGGACGCCCCTCCTCGACCGCCAGGGGCGCGTGACGTCCCATCTGAGCGGGATCGTGTACCGCACGACGAACCTGTTGGCGGTCGGGATCCGGCCGATCTTCGTCTTCGACGGCGCGCCGCCGGCGCGGAAGGGGCGGACGATCGAGGCGCGGGTGGCGGTGAAGGTAAAGGCGGAGCGGGAGTGGGAGGACGCGAAGCTGAAGGGCGACCTCCCCCGCGCGCGGACGAAGGCGATGCAGACCTCGCGCCTCACCCGCGACATGGTCGAGCAGAGCCGTCGCCTCCTCGGCCACCTCGGCGTCCCATGCGTGCAGGCCCCGTCCGAAGGGGAGGCGCAGGCGTCGCACATGGCGCGGCGGGGAGACGCGTGGGCGACCGCCTCCCAGGACTACGACTCCTTCCTGTTCGGCTCGCCGGTCCTCGTGCGGAACCTCGCCCTCTCCGGGCGGCGGAAGCTCCCCCGCAAGGACGCGTACGTCGAGGTGCAGCCGGAGGAGGCGGATCTGGCGGCGACGCTTGCGCGCCTCGGCCTCACCCGCGAGCAGCTCGTGGACCTCGCGATCCTGATCGGAACGGACTACAACGAGGGGATCAAGGGGATCGGGCCGAAGAAGGCGCTCGCGCTCCTCGCGAAGCACGGGGCCCTCGAGGCCGCGCTCGCGGCGATCGGCGCGGAGGTCGGGGACGCGGAGGAGCTCCGGGGGATGTTCCTCCGGCCCGACGTCACGGACGCGTACGCGGTCGCGTGGCGGGACCCGGACGTCGAGGGCGCGAAGCACATGCTCGTGGACGAGCACGACTTCTCGGAGGAGCGCGTGCAGGGCGCCCTCGACCGGGTCTCCGAGGCGAGGAAGAAGTCGGGCCAGCGCGCGCTCGATCAGTGGTCCTGAGGCCCGAACCTTCTAATAGGGACGCCCGATACGCGCGGCCCATGGCCCTGGCGCCCGAGGCGTCGGTCGCCATCACCTTCCTTCTGTGCCTCGTCCTCTCGGGCTTGGCGTACTACCGGAAGGTCTTGACGCTCGACGGCACGATGGCGGCGTTCGGCGTCGGCATCCTGATCGGCGTCTTCGGGGACGTGACGTGGCTCCTCCTCCTGCTGTTCTTCCTCGTGAGCTCCTTCGCCGCCACGCGGTACCGGTTCGCGCTGAAGGAGGCGATGGGCGTGCAGGAGGGCGCGCGCGGGGAACGCCGGGCCGCGAACGTCCTCGCGAACGGCTTCGCGCCGGCGGCGATCGCGATCCTCAGCTTCCAGGGCTTCGGGTTCGGGCTCCTCGACAAGTCCCTCGGCGCCCTCCTGTTCGTCTCCGCCCTCGCCGTCGCGGGCGCGGACACCCTTGCGAGCGAGATCGGAGTGCTCTCCCCGCACGCGTACCTCATCACGACGTTCAAGCGCGTGCCGGCGGGGACGGACGGCGGGGTCTCGTGGCTTGGGACCGCGGCGGCGATCGCCGCCGCGATCTACTCCGCGCTGTTCGGGTACCTCGTCCTCGTGCCGATCGCGTCCTGGGCGGGACTCCCCGCGACGTACCCGTCGGGTCCGGTCGCGATCGTGATCCCCGCGGTCGTCGGGTTCCTCGGCTGCCAGATCGACAGCGTGTTCGGGGCGACGCTCGAGCGCCGCGGGATCTTCTCGAAACGCACGACGAACCTCGTGTCCACGAGCCTCGGGGCCGCGATCGCCCTCGCCCTCGCCGTAGTGCTGATCTAGCCCTTGAGGAAAGGTTGATGAGCGCACAATCCCCTCGACGGTCTGGGGGGACACACATCACGGAGAGAACGACGGAAGCGATCGCGAGTCTGTCGTTGGTGGTCTTCGGCGTCCTCCTTGCCCTTGGGGGCCCGGCCTTGTTCCCGTTCGGCCTGTTGTTCGGGATCCTCGGTGTCGCCGGGTGCGCGTTCGTGACGACGCGTCCCGAGCCGAAGTGAGGGGTCCTTAGGCGCCGAGCGCGTCCCGGACGAGCCGCTCCCCGAGCGCACGCAGCGCGTCCGCCTGCTCCGGCGTCTTCCCCTCCGCATAGATCCGGAGGATCGCCTCCGTGCCGGACGGGCGGACGAGGACCCAGCCGCCCTCCCCGTACACCTTGACCCCGTCCGTCGAGTCGACCTTCCGATCCGCCGCCAGCTCCCGGAGGCGCGCGAGCAAGACGTCGCGCCGCTCCGGCGGGCACGGGGCGCTCGCCTTCCGCAGGTGGTACGCGGGCACGGAGGCGGCGAGCGCGGAGAAGGGCGTACCGCGCACCGCCAAGAGCTCGACGACCTTGGCGGCGGTCATGCCGCCGTCCCGCGCGAACAGGTGTTCCGGGTAGATCATGCCGCCGTTCTCCTCGCCGCCGAAGACGGCACCCTTCGCATACATCGCGCGGGCGACGACAGGCGCGCCGACCTTCGTGTACTCCACGCGGCCCCCTGCGGCGCGGACGACGTCCTCCACGCACGAGGAAGAGCTCACGGGCGTCACGACGAGGCCCGGCGTGCGCCGCACGACCTCGCCCGCGAGCAGGGCGAGGAGGCGGTCCCCGTGGACGAACCCCCCGCCTTCGTCCACGATCGCCGCGCGGTCCGCGTCCCCGTCGTGAGCGATCCCCAGGTCCGCGCCGAGGGCGGGCACGAGCGCGCGCAGGCCCGCGAGGTTCTCCGCGGTCGGCTCCGGCATCCTCCCGGGGAACGCCCCGTCCGGCTGCGCGTTCATCGTCGTCACGCGGCACCCGAGGCCGCGGAGCAGGCGCGGCGTCGTCGCGCACGCGGCGCCGTTCCCCGGGTCCACGACGACGTGCGAGCGGCGTCTCGCGATCGCGGCCCCGTCCACCCTGGCGGCGATCCCCCGCACGTACGCGTCCACGGCATCGCCGGCGGCGGACGCGTCCCCGACCTCCCGCCAGCCGGGCGTCGCGAACGCGCCCGAAGCGACGAGGCCCTCGATCCGCTCCTCCGCCTCCCGCGGGATCTCCATCCCGAGGCCGTCGATGACCTTGATCCCGTTGTACTCCGGCGGGTTGTGGGACGCGGTGACGATCACGCCGCCCGCGAGCTTCCGCTCCTTCACGTAGAACTGGAGCGCGGGAGACGGGAGGACGCCGACGTCGAGCACGCGGGCGCCGGAGGCGAGGAGCCCGGAGACGACCGCCTCGCGGACCATCGGCCCGGATGTTCGCGTGTCCCGTCCCACCGCCACGAGCACGCGGCCCCACACGGTCGCGACCGCACGACCGACCCTCACCGCCAGGTCCGGCGTCAGGTCCGCGCCGACGACACCCCGGATCCCGTTCGTCCCGAACAGCCTCATGCCTTCACCCGCGCGTCCACGAGCTCCATCTCCGGGTCCACGACCGCGCCGTCCCCGACGATCGAGTCCCGGACGAGCGCCCGCGGTCCTACGACGCTGTCCTCGCCGAGGACGCTCCCCGTCACGGTCGCCCCGTCCCCGACGCGCGCCCGGTCGAGGAGGACGGAATGGGAGACGCGCGCGCCGGCGAGGACGCACCCGCTCCCGATCACCGCCACGGGGCCGATGTCCCCGTCCACGGTCGCGTCCGCCGCCACCGCCACGGGCTTCGTGATCTTGGCGGTCGGGAGGACCTTCGCGCGGCGGTTCACCTCGCCCCCGTGCGCGCGGAGCAGGATCTCCGTCGCGCGGATCAGGTTCTCCCGCGTGCCGACGTCGGACCAGTACCCGGAGAACCGGAACCCGTACAATCCCTTCCCGAGGACCTTGGGGAAGACGTCGCGCTCGAGGGAGGCGGGTCCGTCGCGCGGGATCGCCGCCAGGATCTCGGGCTCGAGGACGTATGCGCCGGCGTTGATCCAGTTCGACGGGGCCCCGCCCCTTGGCGGCTTCTCCACGAACTTCGTGATGCGGTCCCCGTCCGTGGCGACGACGCCGAACGCGCTCGGGTCCTCGACCTCCCACAGGGCGATCGTGCCGACGCCCCCGCGGCGGCGGTGCGCCGCGACGATCTCCGGCACCGCGAGGGAGGAGACGACGTCCGCGTTGAACGCGAGGAACGTCCCGGAGAGGCGGTCCGCGAGGTTCCGAAGGCACCCGGCGGTGCCGAGGGGGCGCTTCTCCCGCACGATCGTGACGGGGCGCCCCGCGTCCACCTTCGCGAAGAACGCGCGGAGCTGCTCCGTCCGGTAGTTCGCCGCGATCAGGACCTCGTCGACGTCCGCCGGGAGGCGTTCGAGGACGTGGAGCACGAGCGGCCGGTTCACGAGGGGGATCAGCGCCTTCGGGCGGGAGAACGTGAGGGGCCGGAGACGGGTGCCGAGCCCGCCCGCGATCAGGACCGCCTGCACGGGCGCGGAATCGCGGCCTTCGGTAAGAACGTTGCTCAACGCGGGACGATCGTCACCACGTTGTTCCCGCGGAGGATGACCGTGCCGATGCGCCGCACCTGCTCGTCCTTCGTCTCCTCCGTGTCCTCAAGGACCATGTTCATGTACTCGTCGTACCCGACGAGCTTCCCGTCGAGTATCCGGTTGTCCTTCAGGAGGAGGGAGATGCGCTTGTTGATAGACTTCTCTAGCACGTTGAGTGGCATCACCATCGGCTTTCCCCGGACGCTCGAATCTGGACGAATGTATTAAAGGTTCCGTTTGCCCCCTCGTCGGCGTCCGGCCGCGAACATCGGCGTCGGCGGTTCCCCTGGGGCGGGCGGATCGCCCTCGGTCTCATGGACCTCGAACCCCGCCTCCGCGGGGAGAAGCCGCTCGTCCCGCATCCTACGGGCCGTATGGGCATCGCCGCCAAAAGGGCTCGCCCGGCATAGGAACGCTTTTCGCCCGCCCGCGGATGCTCCCGCGATGGGACTCCGGGAGCGATGGCGGTCCGGGCGGCCCGTGTTCGTCGTCCTTGCCGGCGCCGCCGTCGGGGTCGGGGGGAACGCCGCGTGGATCGCGTGGCTCGCCCTGGCGGGAGGCACGGGGACCGCGACGCTGGCGGCGTGCGTCCTC
>Ga0214473_10008096_pt1 | contig 12448 bp, 9 predicted proteins | sample RVTome_7_FD_203509 | JGI IMG/M metagenome (GOLD analysis project Ga0214473, IMG submission 203509) | Soil microbial communities from uranium-contaminated site in the Upper Colorado River Basin, Wyoming, United States - RVT98D197 | ecosystem: Environmental > Terrestrial > Soil > Contaminated >... | reverse complement strand
CCGGCGAAGGTCGATCCGGTGGTCAGCTCCTCGCGCGGCGCCCGGAGAGTTTCAGTCAGGACGAAGAGATTCTTGGCGGACGGCGTGAGCGGCGCGGCGCAATGCCCGCAATAAATCGTGTCCTCGGGATTGTCAAACTCGCATTTGGGACATTTATTGGACATGCCGCCTCCCCGATCGGGCTTGAGGCCGGAAGAATATCAACTCGCGGGCGCTTAGTCAAACAAAGATAGCGGCCAGTTCGAACAACTTAGCCTGCGGCTCTCGATGCCCCCGGAAACCGGGTTCGGATGTATTTGACGGCGCTTTCGGGGCTGAGCCTCACGCTTCCCGGGCCGCTCCGGACATAGAAATCGCCCTCAGGGCTCGCCTCGGTTTCCTTCCATTTCAGGAATACGGGTTCTGGACTGCGCTGGCACGTTACGACACAAACGGTCTTTCCCTGAACAATCTGGGTTTTGGGATCTATGCATGTGCTCGCCCGGTCTCCGAGGCCGTTCCGGACGACCTGCGCGAGATGGCGCATGAACTCGTCGTCATTATCAAACTGGTCGGCCTCAACTCCCGTCACCTTGCCATTGTCGCCGACTCCGATCAGGAGGTCGCCGCCCGCGGTGTTGAGGAACGCGGCGATAGTCTTGAGCACGACATAAGTGATAACCTTGTCATCCTTCCGGTTCTCCCGGAGATTCCAGCGCAGCGTCGATTTAAACTCCAGGGTCTTTGACTCGCCGCGCTTGATCAGCTCTTCGGCCTGACGGTGGGCCCGCAGGTAATGGTCGAACAGAAAGTCCCTGAGGGCTTCTCCAAAGGCGCGGTCATCGGTTATTCGCTTGTAGAGTTCGAAGTTCGAATCCACGATCTCCTGGATGACATCCTCGACCTTGTGGTCGAATGTCAGGCGGATATTCTCGCGCGTGTTGACCCGGGCACTGGCGTCGAGAGCCACGTCGCCGTCGAGTTTGGCCAATATTTGTCCGAGTGTCAGCCGGTGCTCCGGCCCGAGGTTCAGTCCAAAACGCTCGTTTAGCTCGGCAATGATCAAGGAAAGCGGCTCGAGGTCTTCCGGAGCTTCCCCGTAATACTCCTTCGTCATCACCGGTTGAAGCTGTTCTCCTTTGCGCTCCAGAATGATTCTACCGCTTCCGGTCTGTTGAATGCGGTAGGATTCCATATCGATGTTTTGCTGAACCTCAAGGGGTAAGGCCTCGCGGTCGGCGGGCAGCAGGCGGCGCAGGTGGCGGGCGAAGACATAAAGCTTCTCGAGGTCTACGTCGGAAAAAGTCAGAACCTGGGCCAGGAAGGCATAAAGGCGCACATAGTCGGTTAGTTGCCCGCGGAAGTCATGCTGTTCCTCCCCCGAGACCGCGGCGAAGCGCGTCGTCACGGGAGCCAGAACAGCATAAAGCTGATCCTGTGTCGCTTTCTTATCAAAATAGACTTTCGAGAATTGATCGACATCGGCGTCGGTGAAAACAGGAAAGGCCAGGAGCCGGCTGTGTATCTCGTAAAGGAGGTTCGGGTCGGTCGCTTCGGAAAGGAGGGTAGTCTCATAATAGGGCTGGAAACCCGCCTGAATTTCATCCGCCTCATTGGCGAAATCCAGGACGAAAGTGCCCTGTTTCTCCGGATAAATCCGGTTCAGACGCGACAGGGTTTGGACTGCATTCACCCCGCCGAGCTTCTTGTCCACGTACATCGTGTGTAAAAAAGGCTGGTCGAATCCCGTCTGAAACTTATTGGCGCAGATGAGGAAACGATACTCGGGTTTCTCGAATTCCTTGGCCGTCTGCCGCTCTCCGATCGTCCTTTCCTTCCCGGCGGAGTTCATCCCCGATTCCGTGTACGATCGTCCTCCGTCCGGCACAGTCCCCGAGAAAGCGACCAAAGCCTTGAAAGGAAGCCCCTTCTCCTGTAGATACCGATCCACGGCCAGCTTGTAGCGCACGGCATGGAGGCGCGACCGGGTCACGATCATCGCTTTAGCTCTTCCGCCGATCTCGTTCCGGACCTGCGCGGCGAAATGCTCGACCATGATCCGCACTTTCTCGTTGATGGCGTGCGGATGAAGCTCGACGAACGACTTGAGCAGGTATTCCGCTTTGTTCTTATCGTAACGGGGATCGTCCTCGATCTTCTTGAGAAGCCGCCAGTAGGCCTTGTAGGTCGTGTAGTTCTTAAGGACGTCGAGGATGAATCTTTCCTCGATCGCCTGGCGCATGCTGTATAGATGAAAGGGCTCGAATTTTCCGTCCCCGCGCTTCGTGCCGAAGATTTCCAGCGTCTTCGCCTTCGGAGTCGCCGTGAAAGCGAACATCGAGAGGTTGGGGAGGCGGCCGCGCTTCTCCATCTCGGCCAGGATGGTGTTCTCGAGCTCCTCCTCGGGGGTTTGGGCCCCTGCTTCTTCCTTCTCCGCCTCTTCGAGGTTTCCCGAGGCCAGAACGGCCTTGAGACTCTTCGAGCTTTCGCCCGACTGCGACGAGTGCGCTTCGTCCACGATCACGGCGAAGCGATGGCCGGGGAGCTCTCCGATCTCGCTCACAATGACGGGAAACTTCTGAAGCGTGGTGACGATGATCGTCTTCCCAGACTCAAGGGCTTGTTTGAGCTGGCGGGAGGTGGTGTCGATATTCTCCACGACACCCAGAGTCTGCTCGAACTGGCGCATAGTCGTCTGGAGTTGCCGGTCGAGGATGCGCCGGTCGGTGACGACGACGATCGAGTCGAAAACCCGTTTATCCTCGTTGTCATGGAGCGTCGAGAGGCGGTGGGCGAGCCAGGCGATTGTGAAGCTCTTGCCGCTTCCGGCCGAATGCTGGATGAGATAACGCTCGCTGGCGCCGGATTGGCGGGCATGGGCGACGAGCCGCCGCACGGCGTCAAGCTGCTGATACCTGGGGAAGATCAGGGATCGTTTCCCGGTTTTGCGCCCCCTTTCGTCCTCTTCTTCGATCTCGTGGATAAACTGGCGGATGAGGTCGAGCACGCTGTCGCGGGACCAGATCTTTTCCCACAGATAGGCTGTAGGATAGCCCTTATGTGTCGGCGGAACCGGCGGGTTTCCCGCCCCTCCGAACTTCCCCCGGTTGAAGGGCAGGAATCGAGTCCTCGGCCCGGCGAGCTCCGTGGCCACATAGACAAGGTCCGGGTCCACGGCGAAATGAGCAAGACAGCGGCCGTAGGCGAGGAGCGGCTCACGGGGATCGCGATCGGTTTTATATTGCCTGATGGCGTCCTCAACGGTCTGGCCGGTGAGCGGGTTCTTGAGCTCGGCGGTGAATATCGGGATGCCGTTCAGGAAGAGGACCATGTCGAGACTCTGAGGGCTCCTCTCGCTGTACCGGAGCTGGCGAACCACGGAAAAGAGGTTCGCCGCGTGCAGCCGCTTGATCTCCTCGTTGAGCCCGCTCGCAGGCCGGAAGAACGCCAGCTTGAATTTACAGCCTGAGTCCTTGATGCCGTTCCGCAGCACATCCAGCGCACCGCGCCGCCCGATCTCCCGGGAGAGACGCTTGAGGAATTGTTCTTTAACCGAGGCGCCGTAGTGCTGTTTGAGCCTTTCCCATTCCTTAGGTTGCGTCGCGATAATAAAGTCGATGACGTCATGCGGAATCAGGTACAGCGACTGGTCGTACTCTTCGGGCGGCCGCTTCCGGTAGCCTCCGGGCGGGGATTCCCCATAAGGCGGCGCCGTCTCGCGCACCCCCGCCGCCTCCCCGGCGCAAGCATCCGGCCCGTGGCGGAGCAACCCGCACTCGATCGTTTTTTCAAAACTCGGTTCGGCGATTTCCGGCATTCAGATTTCCGTCCCTTGCCTGAGAATATCCAGGCATTTTTCGTAGGCGTACAGCCGGTTTCTCTTCCGTCCGGTGACCTCTTTCACAATCCCAATTTTCTGGAGCGCATCAAGGACGCCGGTCACCGTGGGCGGCGAGATCTTCGTTTTGCTTGATAGGAATGGAATATTGGCGATAGGCCGGCCCTGGAGGACCTGGTGTATTCGGAGTGCAGAACCGGCTTTTCGCCCAAGGTCCCGGATCTTCTTGCGGTCTTCTTGAGCGATATCATTCAAACGCCTGGCCGTCGTTACCGCCCCCTCAGCCATCTCTCGGACTCCGTCGACGAAAAAGGACAGCCATGCTTCCCAGTCCCCTTCTTGACGGACTTTCATCAGTAGATCGAAATATTGCGACCTATGCTGTTTGAAATAGAGACTGAGAAAGAGAAGCGGCTGCCGGAGTACTCCCTCGTGACAAAGGAGGAGTGTGATCAGCAGGCGGCCTATCCGGCCGTTGCCGTCGCTGAAGGGATGGACTGTCTCAAATTGCACATGGGATAAAGCGGCTTTGATCAGGATCGGGGTTCTTTCCGGAATATCATGAAGGAATTTTTCAAGCGAACTCATACTTTCGGCCACCTGATCGGGTGGAGGAGGGACATAAATAGCGTTGCCCGGCCGAGTTCCACCGATCCAGTTCTGATCGCGGCGAAACTCGCCGGGATTCTTGTCGCTCCCCCGGCCTTTCGCCAGCAAAATCCCATGAACCTCGCGAACCAGGCGGTTGGACAGGGGGAATCCTTCCTTTAGCCTTCTCAGGCCATGGTTCATCGCCGCGACATAGTTTGAGACCTCCACGACATCTTCGAGCGGGACTCCAGGCGCCTCTTTTAATTCGAAAAGCAAGAGGTCGGACAGCGATGTCTGCGTCCCCTCGATTTGAGACGACAGGACCGCTTCTTTACGGATGTACATGTAGAGAAAGAGATCGATATCAGGCAGAAGAGTCGCAATGCTATCTAGCCGTCCTAGAGACAAAAGGGCTTGATCAACGGCTTCCCGAAGGGAAGAATCGATGGCCAAAGGAGGTTTCGGCGGGAGGGGATGGGGAACAAAGGCTCGGACGCTTTCCTCTGCTGTTTGCTTGACGATGAATTCCCCTGTCAATCCTCGGTTCATGGCTGCCCTTTCATTCCCTGCGGCTATTAAAGTTTCTTTAATTACCAAAAAGTTAACTAAAGGATAGCGCCGTTTCCTTTAATAAGCAAGAAGAAAACGATGTTTCTTTGGGCAAAACCTCCGTAATTGCAAAAAATTACCGAGGTATTGCGAGATGTGGCAGGCTGTCAACATTGCCCAGAGAATGAGATATAAAGGCGGCCAAGTGATTTGCTTGCAATCAGACATGGATGATTTTAAGATAGTATCGCGACTCGAGGGTTTCCCGGATGGAACCGCACAAGAAATCTTTTTCCAGCATGGAAATCCATCTTGAAAACAGCAAGCTGTGTATTTTTAGTTGGGATGAAGAGACATGAAATCAAATCCATTCAAACCAAATTCCCCTGTGAACCCAGGGATGTTTATTGGGAGATTAGAGGAAATCCAGAGGTTAGAGCAGGCCCTAATACAGAACCGTTCGGGAGAACCAGCGCACTTCATGATTACTGGAGAGCGGGGAATAGGGAAAACCTCGCTCTTGCTCTATCTGAAATGCCTGGCTCGAGGAGACATTCCGTACAATAAAATCAATTTTCGATTTCTTATCCTTGACCTCGATGTTGATAGCAACACCACTCAGCTCGGTCTTATCCGTCGAATACAGACGCACTTAGAACGCCAACTCGGCCAGAATGAGCCCGCCCGCAATTTTTTGAAAGAAGCATGGTCATTTATACAACGTCTTCGTATCATGGATTCTGGAATTCAAGTCAAGGCCAACGAAGCTTCAGATGAGGTTCTCCTCGACGAGTTTGCCCTTTCATTGGCTCAAGTCTGCGGCCGGACATGCCGACCCGACGCGCTAGCGCTCTTCTCCGCGAGCTACGACGGATTTTTACTTCTCCTCGATGAGGCCGACAACTGTTCCGCGCAATTGGAGCTTGGGTCTTTTCTCAAGTTACTTCTCGAGAGACTCCAACGGAATGGATGTGATCGTATCCTTGTTGGTCTCGCTGGATTGCCTGATCTCAGGGCAAAACTTTACGCTAGCCATCCATCCTCTTTGCGGATCTTTGAGGACATACAACTGGGTAGACTTACTGACCAAGAGGTCTCAAACGTAATCAGCATATGTCTTGAGAAAGCTAGAGAGAAAAATCAGGAAGCAACCGAAATTACAGACGAAGCTCGGCAAAAGCTTGTAGGCTTATCGGAAGGATATCCTCATTTTATTCAGCAGTTTGGATATTCTGCCTTCGCTATGGATACCGATAACATGATTGATGCCTCTGACGTGGTCGGAAGTGCGTTTGGAGCACGTGGAGCGCTCGATCTGATTGGAGATAGATATTATAGAAACGATTTCTACAATAAAATTCAACAAGACAGCTATCGACAGGTTCTCAGGATTATGGCTGATGATTTAGATGCCTGGGTGACTCGGGCCAAGATCAAGGCAAAGTTCAAAGGTAAGGATTCAACCCTTAACAACGCTATTAAGGCCCTCAGGGATAGACACATAATTTTGCCGAAGGAAGGCGAAAAAGGAATTTACAGACTGCAACACAAAGGATTTGCCCTTTGGATAAAGCTTTATGCGGACCCAGATTTTTACAAATCCATTTTATCTGAAGCGGCTAAGAAAAATCAGGATACAAAGGAAGAAACTCCCACGAATAAATCGAGCAAGCGGTGAAATGCTAGCACTATCACGGATTATCTCTTTTTTCGCCCTGTGGATTCTCCGCCGCGAGTGGAAAAAACTACGCGTTCAGCTGGCTAAGCTGCATCGTTCATACGTCGGTGTTGATCGTTTTCGACCAACCTCCTTAGCCCAGCGGATGCTAATTTTGGGTGAAGATCATCGTTTTTTTAGTCATGGCGGGATCGATCCGATTGCTATCTGCCGCGCGATCTGGCGAGGGGTTTTTCTTGGCAAACCCGAAGGAGCGAGCACGATAGAAATGCAGATAATTCGTGTGGTTAGCGAAAGATATGAACGAACGCTGCGGCGAAAGATTCGCGAAATAGGTCTCGCGACGCTGGTATGTCGCGAGGTACCTAAAGAGGCTTTGCCAGCCCTGTACCTTCGAATCGGTTACTTTGGATGGCGGATGAATGGATATGAGGCTGCATGTCGTCGACTCGGTGTCAGTCCGGAAGAATTGACGGCAAATGAAGCCGCAAGGCTAGTCGCACGGCTCAAGTACCCACAGCCTCGTTTCACTGGGCTCAAGCGGTGGAATCAAATTAACGTCCGTGCAGAGCACTTACTTCGGTTGCACTCGGTGCGCAAGTATGGCCAAACTTATATAGGGCTCGCAAAGGAGTCTCCGTATGAGAGCGTTTGAAGTATCTCCGGTACTCGAGCCGCTTCGTGAGGTTTACCCGTCGGCCGAAGCAATTATCAGAGCAGTCCGAGAGGGAGATAGGGAAGCTCGATATGCCTTGGCCGGATTGTGGCTTTCCGAGGGTATACCGTATTCTTTCAAAGCCCGACCCGGGCTCTACGAGTCTATGCGCCGGTGGCTAGCGCGTAAACTCGGTGTGTGTGCGAAAGAGATAACACTTGTCGGTAGTGGACGCCAAGGGTTCTGCCTGGCTCCTGGTGCAAATCTCGGACGGATTTTTGGCGAACATTCCGATTTGGATCTCACGGTTATTTCCTCTCGGCTGTTCGGCAATTTGGTTGCTGCTTTTAAGCGTTGGAATGCGGACTACACAAATGGACATGTGTCTCCAAGGAACGAACGGGAGAGAATTTTCTGGAACGCAAACAAGGAATCGGTTCCCTCTGGCCTCACACGCGGCTTCATCGATCCCCACAAAATACCGAATTGGGAACGATACCCAGAAGCGCAGATGATCGCGCAAACGAAGTATTTAGCTCATGAAATGCTAAAGGCCACACCGAATGGGCCAGCCGTCCGAAACGTTAGTTTTCGGGTTTACCGGGATTGGGAATCATTCGTCCGGCAAATGGCAATAAGCCTTAGGTCCATCGCGGACTCCTTGGTTCATATCAGACCGATGCCATTTATGCCTCTTAAAATCGCAATCCTCGGGTGGGGCTCGCTGCTTTGGGATTATAACGCTGAATTCGATGCTCAGCATAATGAGTGGGTGTTTGATGGCCCTGAATTAAAACTTGAGTTCTCCCGTATTTCGGAATCCCGGGGTCGTGCGCTAACGCCTGTGATAGATACTAAAAACGGTGCACTATGTCGCGTCGCGTACACGTTTAGCAGGCGCAAAGACCCAGAAGATGTCATTTGTGATCTTAGAACCCGAGAGGGGACCAACCGGAAAAATATTGGCTTTTATTTCCTTGACGGTTCTCGCCAACAAAGTCGGGATCTGGCGGTGGGCGAGTCAATCATCGCTTGGGCAAAAAGTAATGGAATCGACGTTGTCGTTTGGACCGACCTTGAAAGCAACTTCAAGGAAAAAAGTAAATTTGGCCAAGAATTTTCAGTAGAAGGCGCTATTTCGCACGTCGCAGCCCTTGATGCCGAAGGTAGAGCTATGGCAATTGAATACGTGCAGCGTGCGCTAAACTTCGTTGATACGCCTTTCCGGAATGCGATACGGAAGCAGCCTTGGTTCGAATAAAATAAATAACGAACAATTCGACGGACTTCAATATTTCGCTCTTGGTGTCCGTTGAAAGTAGCTGTAATACGATCTATATAAAATGAGCGCGCATCGGACCGCAGAAGAGGCCAAGCGAGACTTTATCGAGTGCATGGGCAATCCTCTGGGAAAGCTATTTAATGTGTTATGGCAGGAACTCGCATGGCTTTATGAAAAGTGGGAGCAATACCTCGTGCTCTACGGGAAAAAACCCTCGCGCATCGATCTTCTGAACAGAGCTGCTCCCCTCTTCTTTCGAATAATTCAAGATGTTCTTTGGGAGGACATAGTTCTCCATATTGCACGCCTGACTGATCCTCCACAATCCGGTGGAAAGGCCAACCTCACAATTAGAAGGATTCCTAATCTAGTGGACGATGCGGATACAGCGCAGGCCTTAAGGGAACTTATTAATATCGCGATACAGTCATCAGAATTTTGTCGCGATTGGCGGAATCGGCATATCGCGCACAGGGACCTAAACCTTGTTCTTGAGAAAGATATTGTTCCCTTGAAGCCCGCTACTCGAAAGAAATTAAAGGACGCTCTCGATTCCATTGCCGAGGTTCTTAACGCGGTTTCACAACATTATACAGACTCAGAGACAATATTCGATATTGGTGAAGGAGCCGAAGGAGCAGTTTCGCTCCTCTATATAATCGATGATGGATTAAAAGCAGAAAAAGACCGTCAAGATCGAATCCGCCGCGGAGAGTACCGGGAAAAGGATTTTGGGCCACGTGACCTGTAGATCTTAACAACAAGCTCAAGGTTCCTCGGTGGTCAACGCGCTGAGCGCAGGCCTATACTAAGGTGACAAGTGATGCCAAAGATTGCTTATTATTACAGGGAAAGCTGGGGAGTCGGTACAAATCTTCAACTCCATGCATTACGACAAGCCTGGAGATTGTGGGAGGAGCTTAGATCAAAAAAAGACGCCCTAGGCTTGAGTAGGATGAGAGAACGTTGCGTCGTCATCGTTGACTTGCTTGGACTTAGCCTATCCCAGTTGCTCGGTCAGAACCTATCTTCTTCCTCAGAGTGGAGAGTCCCTTTTTTAAAGGATCTATGGGGCCGGTTTAAGGATGTGGCTAGAATTCCTAATAAATGTCAGACTGAGATAGACAAGAAATTCCAGGATTTTATGGCCTTTTACGATGATTGCAGGCACTTTGGGATTTCCAAGCACGAAAAGATTAATAAACTGACTGCCGAAGCTACGGCTGGATATATAGAACTCGCTCTTGATATTTGGGATGCGGTCTGTGATCACTTTAGGGCGGATGATAATGCCGCACTTGAGTTTCACTCAGTTCGCGAAATCCTAGATGCAAGCGAAGATGAGGAAGATGAAGCTGAATAGTTATTCGATCAAAGGGCGAGAGAAAGCGGGATATATCGCCGGACCTGAAGGAAAAGATGCAGACGAAGCAGCGTGTTATTGGCGGGAAAAAATGAAGAATTTGATGGAACTTGGCAAGAGCAGCTGTATAGTTGTTAACGGGTAACAGTAAAAGATCAAAGCCTTTCGCTGAGGACGCAAATCTTGCCCGTAACCGCGGCGGAAATGAGGGCGATACGGTATTCCTTGAGGCGTTCGATGGCTTCGTGAATCTTTGTTATCAGCCGATCGATTCTTTCCGTCTCGCGGTCAAGGAAGGCTGTGATAGCGTGTTGCTCATCGAGCGCGGAGAAAGGTGCCATGATCGCGCCGATGGTCTCGACTGCGAGGCCCGGTTGCGCGGCAGATTGTGAATACGAATTGAGCGACATCGCCTGAAGCAGATTGGCTAGCCAGTGCGGGTCAACGGACGCGTTCGGGGCGGCCACCACAGCATGCTCTGATGCCCAGAACTTGCCTGAAGCGAAGTTGACGCATCCGCAAAGCGCACCCTGTCTCCCGACAAGTGGATACGCGCCATCATGGGTGAACGAGCCTGTGTATCCCCTGATACCGTTCCCGCCGAAAACCGGATACTCATCGACAGATTCGATCTCCTCGGATGTAATCGCCGTGCCAGCGCGCATAAACGCTAGCCTCTTGAGCATCTTCACTTTCCAATGCGCGGGGATATTGCCCAGCCACTCGACGCCGGAGTCTTTCATGGGGACGTTTGGGTCGAGGCCTTTGGTGACGGCGTGGGTGATGAGGGCCGTACGCTTTTCATGAAGCAGCTCGATCAGCCGTTCTTTCTTTGCTATGAGAGTATCGATCTTCACGGTCTCGCGGTCGAGAAATGAAGCGATCTCTCTTTGCTCTTCAACAGAACAGGCGGGAACCAAGCAGGCGTAGGCATCTTCCCGGTCAAGGCCAGGGATAGCCGAGTCTTTCGAAACGCTGTCGAGGCGGAGCCAGGTTAGGGCGAAATATAGCCACCTCAAATCTACCGACGTATAACGCGAATCAACAATAAAAGTGGTGTCTATAGCGAAAACTGGATCCGGCGAATAATTGATCTTTCCGAAGGAGCCCTTTCGTCCAACAACCAAGCATGGTCCTAATGCATTTGAACGGTCGTGAATTCCGACAGGCCCGTTCGATCCATACACAGCAAAATCGCCATCGCGTCGCTTATCTTCAGAGAGTGAATCTCCGTAGCCAAGTCGGCATATTCTTTTCAGAGCAAGAATCTTCCAATGCTCCGGAATTTCACCCAGGCGTTCGACGCCGCAGTCCTTGTAGGAAGGGTATGGTTTAAATCTTCGGAGAACCGGAACGGGGTTGCTTTCTTTTTCTGTCACAACTCACCCTCGTTATCGTCCGTTATTTTGCAATCTCCCGGAGCATTTCGATTATTTCGGCCTCGATCTTTTTAATGTCCGCTTCGATCTCCTCGAGGGGACGCGGTGGGGTGTACTTGTAGAAATACCGGTTGAAGTTGAACTCGTAGCCGACGATTCCGACCTGACTATCTTTAGCGTCGCGCCTGGATGTGTCGATCCAGGCGTCGGGGACATGAGGCTTCACCTCGCGCTCGAAGAAGGCGCGAACGCTGGCCGGGACGCCCTGTCCATTAGGCGGGTCGGCGGCATCAGCGAGCGGCACGCTCTCGGTATCGCGCAGATCAGGATCGGGTTCAGGATTTCCATCTTTGTCCCGGCAGATCGAGGCGGTTTCATCGCGCTCGGACAGAGCCGAGAGGATCGCTTTGTTCATGGGGGCAGCAAGCTTGACGTCAGCCTTCCGGGCTGCATTATGGAGGACATCTACAAACTCATCTCTATCCTTGAAGATTGTTTCCGGGAGCGATCGCAGTAGATTCCGAATCTCTTCCTGATACGCCCTTCCCTCAGCCTGCTCCCTGGCCGCGGCTTCGCCTTTCTTTTTTGACTGCGCCAAGCCCTGAAAGGCCCTTTCCTCCTCGAGCCGCGCGATTCGCTCTGCGCTTGCCTGGAAATTGAGCTTGAGCGGCCGCTCGACCGTGATTTTCCGGAAACCGAAATGCGTTGTCGGAAAAATCTTGACGAACTCGCCTGCTTCGAACGAGCGCAGGAGCCGCAGTATTTCTTCAGCTATCTCGGGGGGAACCTCGCGCCTTTTGTCGCCGAGGCTCTTCCTCATCGGCGACCAGAAGGAAGTGGCATCGATGAGTTGCACTTTGCCCTTGCGTTCCGGCGCCTTGCGGTTAGTGAGCACCCAGACATAGGTGGCGATACCCGTATTGTAGAAAAGCTGCTCCGGAAGGGCGACCAGGGCCTCGAGCCAATCGTTCTCCAGGATGAAGCGGCGGATCTCGCTCTCGCCGCTGCCGGCGTCGCCGGTGAAGAGGGGCGATCCGTTCATGATGATGGCCAGGCGCGAGCCTCCGCCCTTCTGTTCCTTCATGTGGGCCAGCATGTGAAGAAGGAACAGAAGCTGACCATCGCTGATCCGCG
>Ga0214473_10008095_pt1 | contig 12450 bp, 8 predicted proteins | sample RVTome_7_FD_203509 | JGI IMG/M metagenome (GOLD analysis project Ga0214473, IMG submission 203509) | Soil microbial communities from uranium-contaminated site in the Upper Colorado River Basin, Wyoming, United States - RVT98D197 | ecosystem: Environmental > Terrestrial > Soil > Contaminated >... | reverse complement strand
GACCACGGTGGTGAGAGGAAGATTCTCCCGGATGGTCCGGTTCACGTGTTGCTCGACTTCCTTGAGCGTCTCGGGAGCCACCTGGGCAAAGTGGCTGAAGTCGAAGCGGAACCTTTGCGGCGACACCAGGGAGCCTGCCTGCTTCACATGGGGGCCCAGGATCTCTCTCAGGGCTGCGTGAAGCAGATGAGTCGCCGTGTGGTTGAGCGCCGTGGCCCTGCGTTCCTCTTCATTCACTCTGGCCTCCACCCTGGACCCTGTTGAAAAGGCGCCATGCTCCACCACTCCACGGTGAACAATGAAAGCCTCCCTCAGTTTCACCGTGTTCGTCACCTGCATGCGCATCCCATCACCCACCAGCCAACCCTTGTCCCCTACCTGACCCCCTGCCTCACCGTAAAAAGGAGTCCGGTCGAGAACCACCTCGACCTCCTCGCCTGGCCCGGCGGAGCGGGCTTCCTTTCCCCCCTTCAGAATAGCCACCACTTTCGAATCCGAGACCAGGGTCTCGTATCCCTGGAAAGCGCTGGTCAGACCCTGGCTGGAGAGCTTCTGGTAAACCTCGGGGATTTCTTCTTCTCCGCTCCCTTTCCAGGACTCCTGGGAAAGGGTCCTCTGCCTGTTCATGGCCTCGTCGTAGCCGGCAAGATCGACTTTCAGGTTTTCTTCCCTCGCCACGTCCTGGACGATGTCGAGGGACAAGCCATAGGTGTCGTAGAGTTTGAATGCCACGCTTCCGGGAATGATCGCTCCCTTCCTGTCTTTCACTTCATTCACATTGTCCATCAGCAGTTTCATGCCGAAGTGAAGCGTGTCGGCGAAGCGTTTTTCCTCGTTGAGGACAATGCCTTCAATGGTGCTTCTGGAAGTCACAAGGTCAGGATAATCCTCGCCCATAAGATCGATCACGTGGCCGGCGACCCGGTGAAGGAACATCTCCTTGATCCCGAGGACCTGGCCGAAGCGGATGGCCCTGCGGATGATCCTTCTGAGGACGTAGCCCCGGCCCTCGTTGGACGGAAGCACTCCGTCGCCAATCAAAAAAGCCGTGGCCCGGGCATGATCCGAAATGACGCGGAAGGAGACGTCCTGTTTTGCGTGGTCCCCGTACCTCTTTTCGGCGACGTTCTCTATGCCGCGGATCAGGTCTTTGAAAAGATCCGTGTCGTAGTTGGAGGTGACGCCCTGGACCACGGCTGAAATCCTCTCCAGGCCCATGCCGGTGTCGATGTTCGGCTTGGGAAGAGGAGTCAGGGTCCCGTCCGGGCTCCGATCGAACTGGGTGAAGACCAGGTTCCAGATTTCCAGGTGCCGGTCGCAGTCGCAGTGAGGGCTGCAGTCAGGCCTGCCGCAGCCGACGCTCGGGCCCTGATCAATCAGCACTTCCGAACAGGGACCGCAGGGCCCTGTGTCCCCCATGGCCCAGAAATTGTCCTTCTCGCCAAGACGGACGATCCGCTCCGCAGGGATGCCGATCTGCTTCTCCCAGATGCGGAAGGCTTCGTCGTCGTCCTTGTAGACGGAGGCCCAGAGCTTGTCCGCAGGAAGTCCATACACCTTGGTGAGAAGTTCCCACGCCCACTGAATGGCTTCCACCTTGAAGTAATCCCCGAAGGAGAAGTTGCCGAGCATTTCAAAGAAGGTGTGGTGCCGGCCGGTGTAACCGACGTTTTCGAGGTCATTGTGCTTGCCGCCTGCCCGCACACATTTCTGTGAGGTCGCGGCCCTGGCGTAGCTTCTTGTCTCTGTGCCGAGATACAGACCCTTGAACTGCACCATGCCTGCATTGGTGAAAAGAAGGCTGGGGTCATCCCTTGGAATGAGAGAAGAACTTCGCACGACCTCATGGCCGCGCGTTTTGAAGAAGTCTAAAAAGGTTGCTCTGATTTCTCTGAAAGTCATGAAGTTCATTGTGGGTTACCTGTTTGGTTACTTGCTCTCCGGCTCCGGTTTTGGTTTCTTGAGGCCTGTTTTCTCTTTGACCAAGTCAACCAGTTGGTTTCGGATGTCCAGGTTTTCAGCCAGGAATTTTTTCGCATTCTCCCTGCCCTGTCCCATCCTTTCCCCCTTGAAGGAGTACCAGGCACCGCTTTTCTCGACAATGTCAAAGGAGGTGGCCAGGTCGAGGATGTCCCCTTCCTTCGAGATTCCGGTGCCGTAGATGATGTCGAACTCGGCCTCTCTGAAAGGAGGCGCAATCTTGTTTTTCACCACCTTGACCCTGGTTCTGTTGCCGATGATCTGCTCCCCTTCCTTGATCGCTCCGAGACGGCGAATGTCCAGCCGCTGAGAAGCGTAGAACTTGAGGGCGTTTCCGCCGGTGGTGGTTTCAGGGCTTCCGAACATGACGCCGATCTTCATCCGGATCTGGTTGATGAAGATGACACAGGTCATGGATTTGTGAATGGTGGCCGTGAGCTTTCTCAGGGCCTGAGACATCAGTCTCGCCTGCAAGCCCATGTGCTGGTCGCCCATCTCGCCCTCCAACTCAGCTCTCGGGACCAGGGCGGCGACCGAGTCAATGATGAGAGCGTCAATAGCACCGCTTCGCACCAGGATCTCGGTAATGTCGAGAGCCTGCTCTCCGGAGTCCGGCTGGGAAACAAGGAGGCTGTCCACGTCCACTCCCAGTCTCCTGGCATAGCCCACATCCAGAGCATGCTCAGCGTCAACAAAAGCGACCATGCCTCCTGCGGCCTGGGCCTCGGCAGCGATGTGAAGCGCCAGAGTGGTCTTGCCGGACGCTTCAGGGCCGTAGATTTCCACGACTCTTCCCCTGGGAACTCCGCCGATGCCGAGGGCCAGATCCAGGGCCAGCGAACCGGACGAGATCACAGGGATGTCCAGGACCTTGTCGACATCCATTTTCATGATAGAACCCCGGCCAAACTGCTTTTCTATCTGCGCAATGGCCTGCTCAACCGCTCTTTGCCTATCCTGTTGCTCTGCCATGGTCATTCCTCCGAATGAAGTGCCTAAAGTGAGCTAAAGTGACCCTTCGACTGCGCTCCCTTCGAGAACCTCAGGGTCTGCGACAGGGCGTTCGGCTAAAGTGTCTAAAATTTTTGAAAGACCGAAGAAAGAGAAATTACGAAAGCATAGAAACAAAAAAAATACTCAAAGAGAACCAAAATGTCAAAAAACTAAACCCGAAAACTTGAAAGACCTTATCACGAAAACACGAAAGGGGGAAGGGACGAAAAGGAAGTGCTTAAAGTGAACTAAAATGCCCCTTCGACAAGCTCAGGGACTTCGTCTAAAATGCCTAAAGTTAAAAATCGAAAAAAGCAACTGCAGAAAACGAGAAAATAGAATTCCTTATCCGTTATTTGTTACTCGAGGAAATCTAAAAAGCCTTATGCCCTCTGTCACGCCAAGTGGACCTGCCCCCTAATAACGAATAACAGATAACGATTAACTTGCTTTTCACGCTTTGGCCTTTTCTCGCCTATCTCGCTCTCACTCTCCTGAAAGACGCCATGATAACATCTTCGTATACACGGCGCCACCGGGTTTGAGATCGCTCCTGAAGAGGACCAATTCACCCAGGGTGCAGGCGGGGCTTGCCAAGTCCCTGTAGGTTGCAAGGAGTTGCTCCAGTTCCGTCTGCCTCTTGCCGGGTTTCTTGAATCTCCCAAGAGTGAGATGGGGCTTGAAGGCTCTCTCTTCCTCTTTGATTCCAAAAGGGGAAAGAGCATGCTGGAGGTCATCCCTGAAACGGGACATCCTCTCCAGGTCCCCGTCAATGCCCAACCATATCACCCTCGGGTTTCGGCTGTTGGGAAAACAACCCATGGGCTTGAGGGAGATTTTGAAAGGCTCGTGATTCGAGCACACGGCGTTGAGCGACTCTCCCATGGGGGGGATCTGATCGGATTGGATATCGCCCATGAAAACCACTGTCAGATGGATGAACTCGGGTCGGACCCAGCGAACATCGAGAGAGCTCTTCCTGATCTCTCCTGAAACCTGGATCACGATCTTCTTGATAGGCTCCGGCAGTTCAAAGGCCAGGAAGGAACGAATTTCCATGAAGGACCCTTCTCACCCAATCGAGCGCCATCACGGCGCTATTCAATTTAGTCTCTTCTCTCTTGCCCCAGAAACGGTATTTGCCTGAAAAGGTTTCATCCCTTGAGGCAAGCGCAATGTGAACGGTGCCCACAGGCTTTCCCTCTGTTCCTCCGTCAGGGCCGGCAATGCCGGTGACGGAAATTCCCAAGTCCGTCTTCAGCTCTCTTCTCACCCCTGCGGCCATCTCTCTTGCGACCGGGTCGCTGACCGCTCCATGGGTGTCGAGGGTCTGCTTGGAGACACCGAGAAGGTCCATCTTGGCCTGATTGCTGTAGGCAATCACTCCTCCCAGAAAATAGCCGGAGCTGCCCGGAACGTTGGTGAGGAGATTTCCAATGAGACCTCCTGTGCAGGATTCTGCAACGGAAAGAGTCAGCTTCTCCCGCAACAACATCTCTCCTACCACCCCTTCCATGGTCTGATCCCCGGTGGCGAAAATGAAAGATCCAACGCGAGACCGGATTTCTTTTTCCATCATGTCGAGCTCACCGATGACGCTCGGCTCATCATCGCCCCGGAGGCTCAGGGTGATGTGGTTTTCAGGGAACCTGGGATAGAATCCGAGGATGATGTTTCCCCACTTTCCCGGAAGATCCCTCAGCTTCTCCGCAATACTCGGTTCGTTGAGACCATAGAGTTTGAGCACCTTGTGCTTTAAGGTGGGGAGAGTCGTGCATTGGAGCAGCAGGTCAGGGATCACAACCTCCTCCATCAGGTACCGCATCTGCTCCGGGACGCCCGGGAGGAAGTAGAGACGGACCTTGTTTTCAACCAGAGAGAAACCGCACACGTTTTCCTTGGGGCACAGAATCTTCGAATCTTCAGGCATCCATGCCATCTTTTCGAAAGCACGGGACATCTTCAAGCCCCTGACCGCCACATAGTCCCTGATCTGCTCGTACATCTCCTCATCCAGACACAGAGGGCGGTTGAGCGCGGAGGCTGCAATCTCGTTGGTGATGTCGTCGTCCGTGGAGCCCAGGCCTCCCGTGATGATCACGAACTGGGACTCGCCCAAGGCCTTTTGCAGGGCCTTGGAGATGCTCTCCTGGTCATCTCCCACCGTGGTGACGCGGATCACTCTGAGCCCGGTGGCCGTGAGCCTGCCCGCAGCATACCAGGAATTGAGATCAACGACTCTGCCCGAGATCAGTTCGTCGCCAATCGTGATGATTTCACCGTACATGACGTTGAATCCTGTGCCTCACTGGATATCAGAAATCTGCTCGGTGCGTTACAGAAAAACCAGAGTCACGAGTCTTATACAAAGATTGGCATAAATGCCTGCCAGCAGGTCATCCAGCACAATTCCTGCACCTCTCCCCACCTTTTCCAATCGTCGGATAGGGTAGGGTTTCAGTATATCAAAAAGGCGGAACAGGATAAAACCCAAACAAAGATTGAACCCTGTTGCAGGCAATAGAAACAGGGTCAACAAAAGCCCGGCTGCTTCATCAATGACGACTTCGGCAGGATCATCTTTTTCAAGAGCTCCGGCGCTCCGATCCGACGCCCATATGGCCAGGAGGACGAAAAAGAAAAGAACATAAGCGGCGGCCATGGGGCTAAGGTGAGCCAGGGCTACGGCAAGGGGGATTCCTGTGAGCGTTCCAAAGGTTCCCTGGGCCACGGGGATCAGTCCGAACCCAAAGCACGAAGACAGGATCAGGGCGCCCTTGTCCACAAGAGCGGCCTTACGAAAGGATTCAATGGCGTTTGGAGTCGGGGGGCGGAGATAGGACATGAAAAGTGCCTAAAGTGTCTAAAGTGACCCTTCGACTGCGCTCAGGGCCTTCGGCTAAAGTGCCTAAAATTATTGAAAGAAAAAAATGGCCCGAAACCGAAATTCAAAAAGCCTAATCATGATCATGAAAACACGAAAAAACCGGGAGACATAAAGATGATGGTCCCGTAAAAAGTCGTCACTCCGGTGAAAACCGGAGTCCAGGTGTTTTGTAACTCCATGAATAAACTGGATTCCGGCTTTCGCCGGAATGACGGAGAAAGCGCTTTTAAGACTTCTTACGAATCCATCAAAGATAGCTAAAGTGAAAAGTGGGAAGAAACGATCGATGTGGTCTTTGATTCTCCAACTTTAGCGCACTTTAGACATTTTAGGCATTTCTCACTTGTGCCATTATCCAGGAATAGATGTCTCTTAAAGGGATGTCTTTTTCTTTGGCAATTCGTCGGCATTCCTCGAACTCGGGCAGGAGATGGAAAGACCCGTCGGGCCGGAAAACCTTTTTCACTTTCATGTTGCCCCAGGGGCTGTCGATTTCAGCGGAAGATCTCTCCAGAATTCTCCTCTGGGTGTAGTGAAAACGCACGCCCAGTGTTGTGCTCTCTGAGAATAGAATATCCATGAGCTGATCCTTGTGCTGAGGTTTGCCCATGACATGAACGAGCACGGCCGGCCGGTTCTTTTTCATGTAGCCCGGGGAAAAAACCACATCCAGCGCGCCTGCTTCAAAAAGGCGTTCCATGAGGAAGCCCAGCCACTCAGGGTTGGTGTCATCCAGGTTGGACTCAAGGATCACGACCGTCTCCTCAAGCGCTCCTCCCTGCCCCTGACCTATGAGGATGCGCAGGAGATTGGGCCTGTCTGTCAGGTTCCGGCTTCCAACGCCATAACCCACTCGCTCTATAACCATGGGTGGCAGGTGCGCGAAGGAGTGGACGAGGCCTTTCAGAAGAGCCGCCCCCGTTGGGGTGACGAGCTCTTCTTTCAAGCCTGAGTCATGGACCGGGATGCCCTTGAGAAGAGCCACTGTCGCAGGCGCAGGCAAAGGGATTCGGCCATGTGCCGTCTCAACAAACCCTGAGCCGAGCGGCAGTGATGACGCACAGGCCGCACCGATTCCGAGGTAATCCATCCCCAGCACGCTGCCGACAATATCCACAATGGAGTCGACAGCTCCCACCTCGTGGAAGTGGACCTCCTCCACGGCGCAGCCATGGATCTTCCCCTCCTCCACGGCAATGCTTTCAAAGATGGCGATGCTTTTTCCCCTTACAGAGGGGCTGAGATCTCCCGCGAGAATGAGGTTTCGGATGTCAGAGAATCTCCTGTGCGGCTGGAGATCCCCGGTCACCTTGACTTGGAAACGGGTACCAAAGAGATGGTTCCTTTCCTCCCGAGTCACTTCGAGGCTGTAGCCTTCAAGGGGCAGGCTCTGGAGAACCTTTCTCAATTCTTCAAGAGGAAAACCGGCATCGATCAATGCTCCGATGAACATGTCTCCACTGATGCCGGAAAAGCAATCGAGGTAAGCAATTTTCATTTTGGCTCCACTTCCAACCCACACATCTGAATAAAAACACTTCCCCTCCCCTGGTGGGAGGGGCGAGGGGACGGGGATAGGCATGAAAAACCTTTTATCAGCAGAGTCCAGCGAAGTCAATCTTGGTCGGGCGGGGAAGAAAAGGGTCTATCGAGCCTGAAATCAGGGAGGAAAGGGGGTTTGCTGTCAGGGGATTCCTCCACCGGGAACTGGACAAAGAGGTGCTCGAAACCGAGATCCAGGACGTGGGAATACACCTGGTTGAATTCTTCCTCGGTGAGACACCGATTCAGGGCCTCTGCATCCTGAGGGGTGACCGGAATGTATTGGGACATGAGACTCAAAGGAAGCTCAGCCCCGAATTCCACAAAGAGTGTGGTCAGAGCATTGATCGAGTTCTCCACGTGTCCGGGAAGGATGAGGTGGCGAACCAGGACTCCTTTTTTCGCCAAGGAGTCGCCTGTGTCAAAGCTGTCCAGGAATCCCTTTTGAGAGAGCATCTCAGAGAGGGCGGCCAGGGCCACATCCGGATAGTCCTGGCATCTCGAAAACTTCTTTGCCAGATCCCTGTCCGCATATTTAAAGTCCGGAAGATAGATGTCCGCGTAACCTTCCGCGGCCTTGAGGAGATTCACGGACTGGTAGCCTGAGAGATTGAACACCATGGGGAGATCATACCCTCTGCTCCGTAGGAGAGAGACGAGTTCAAACACGTAGGGGAAGAAATGATCCGGGGTCACAAAATTAAGGTTGTGAACGTGCTTCCGGATGATCATTTCCTCCACTTTCGCCAGCAGCCTTTCCATCTCAATGGTTTCACCGAGACCTTCCCTTGAGATCTGAAAGTTCTGGCAGTACGAGCAGCGGAGCGAGCAGCCTGTGAAGAATACGGTTCCGGACCCATGAGTTCCTATCAGAGGGGGTTCCTCGCCGAAGTGCGGGCCCACATAGGCCACCCTGAGTTGACCGTCCTGCCTGCAAAACCCGGCACTCGACTTTTGGCCGCCCTCCAGCCGGTCCACTCCGCATTCCCTGGGGCAGAGAAGGCACTGCTTAAAGAATTCGGTCCACCTTTTTCCCATAAACAGATAATGATGAACTCGTAAGAAGTCGGGAAATTTCCTTTTCCGTCATTCCGGCGAAAGCCGGAATCCAAGAATACCAAGAATTTATGGACCCCGGCTTTCGCCGGGGTGACGGCTTACAGCATTTTTCAAGTGCCTCTCAATACTAGCACAGATAAACAGTGCTTAAAAGGGCTCATTGTCCACAGAATTGCTTGACATTTATAGATTATTCAAGTAATTAGCCCCGATACCCACAGGAACAGACGTGAAGGAAGGAGATCGTGGATGGAGTACTCAATAAGCCCTGAAGGCGAGAAGTTCAAAATTCCTGATGAGGAAGACTACAAGAAAGAGTACGCAAGGCTGGAGAAGCTGGCAAAGGCCCACCGGAAAGAGGGGCAAGAGATTGTTGTGGTCATGGGCCTCGGGTTTGTCGGCGCGGTCATGGCCGGCGTTGTGGCGGATTCCACGGACAAGAAGACAGGCAAGCCCGGCAAGTTCGTGATTGGGATGCAGCGGCCGAGCCCTCGGAGCTTCTGGAAGATACCTCTGTTCAGCAGGGGGGTCTCGCCGGTAAAGGCCGAAGATCCTGAAGTGGCTCCAATGATCGAGCGATGCGTGACGAAGAAGAAAACGCTCACCGCCACCTACACTTACGATGCGTTGAAGCTCGCGGATGCGCTCGTGGTGGACGTGCAGTGCGATTTCCTCAAGCAGGAACTGGGAAACCTGAGGAGCGGGCATGCCGATATCAGCGCCCTGGAAGAGAGTTTCAAAGTCATCGGCGAAAAGATCGACCCCAAATGCATGGTCCTGATCGAAACGACCGTGCCCCCGGGAACAACGGAATTCGTGGCCTATCCCCTGGTGAAGAAGGCTTTCAAGAAGAGGGGGATCCGGGAGGAGCCGCTTCTGGCCCACAGCTTCGAGAGGGTGATGCCCGGTCGGGATTACGTGAAATCCGTTCGCGACTTCTGGCGCGTTTGCAGCGGCATCAATGACGAGAGCAGAAAACGGGTCGTCAAGTTTCTTTCGGAAGTCCTCAATGTGGAGCAATTCCCGCTCACGGTGCTGGACAGGCCCCTGGAGAGTGAGACCTGTAAAATCGTGGAAAACAGCTACCGTGCCACCATCCTGGCCTTTCTTGACGAGTGGAGCGTCTTTGCCGAGACAAACGGCGTGGATCTCATCAAGGTCATCAACGCGATCAAGGTGCGGCCTACGCACAGCAATATGATTTTCCCCGGGCCCGGGATCGGCGGGTACTGCCTCCCCAAGGACGGAGGGCTGGGGCTCTGGGCGTACAAGCACCTTCTGGGTTTTGAGAACGACATTTTCAAGATCACCCCGGAAGCGATCAACATCAATGACACCAGAGGACTCCGGGCAGCCCAGATGGCGCGGGATGCGCTCCGCAACATGGGACGAATCGTGGCAGCCTCCCAGATCACGGTGCTGGGCGCCTCCTATCGGGAAGACGTGGGAGACACCCGCTACAGCGGCTCGGAGATCATTGTGCGAAAGCTGACGGAAATGGGAGCCGAGGTCAAGGCTCATGACCCCTATCTCCAGCACTGGTGGGAACTGGAAAAGCAGGATACCTATCCTGCCGTGGGCACCGGGTGGTCCCGGTTCTTTCGAAACCAGGAACATCTCAAGGATTTCAGGATGATGCCTGATCTTGCCGAGGCTTTGAAGGGGGCGGACGCCGTCATCTTTGCGGTACGCCACAAGCCTTACTTGAGCCTGGAGCCGGAAAAACTGGTCCGAATGACCGGAAGCCCTGTAGCGGTGATCGACTGTTTCGGCATCCTGGATGACAAGAAGATCGAAAGGTATTTTGAACTGGGATGTGAGGTGAAAGGCCTGGGCAGGGGGCATATCCAGAGAATCAAAGACAAGGTGAGGAGAAAGAAGAAGAGGGCGTAGAGCCGAGACGAGCCGGAAAACCAAGTTATCCGTTATCTGTGATTCGTTAATCGCTGTTCCGACAAATAACGAATAACGATTCACTGCTAACTTGCATTTCAGGTCACCGGCAGCTTGACAAACCCTTATTTCCCGAATAGTATCCGACTATTTGTGAAAGGTCAGCTGAGAGGGGGTGATGCACCTAGATTGAGTCGATGGCAACTGTTCTGAATCCATAATCTTTTGACGAGGAAATGAAAGGAGGTTTCCATGAAACGAGTTCTCACGATTTTCATTGTTCTTGCTGCAGTCATTACCTTGGCCGCAAGCCCGGCACTGGCGCAACAGAAAAAGGCGGAACCCGCCAAGAAGGCAGAGTTCAAGTATGAAGACCCCATGGGAGTGGTGAAAATCAAAAAGGGCGACCCGATTCACATTGCGTGCTGGATGGTGGTGGCGGGTCCGGACGCTTCTCTGGGAACGGACACCAAGCGGGGCGTCGAGATTGCCGTTGGTGACGTCGGGGGAAAGCTCCTCGGCCATCCCATCAAAATCACGACTCAGGATACGGGATGTAACGCCGAAGGCGGCCAGGCAGCTGCAACCAAGCTGGCCTCGGACCCCACGATTGTGGCGGCCGTGGGCTCCAACTGCTCCAGTGAAGCCAAGCCCGGCGTTCCGATTTTGTGGAAGGCCGGCATTGTTACCGTGTCTCCCTCCAATACGGCTCCTTACCTGACGGACCCGAAGCGTGGTCCGGAATACAACGGGTACCTGCGAACCTGCCATAACGACAAGGTGCAGGGCGCTGTGGCGGCAGAGTTCGCCATTAAGAAACTGGGCGTCAAGAAAGCAGCTACGATTCATGACGGAAGCGTGTATGCCGAGCAACTCCAGGCGGTGTTTGCCGAGACTTTTAAGAAAATGGGCGGCACCATTACGGCCCAGGAAGCCGTTGCTCCAACAGATACCGACATGAGGCCTGTGTTGACCAAGATCGCCACGGGCAAGCCCGAGTTCATCTACTATCCCATTTTCATAGCAGCGGGCGGCCACGTGACCCGCCAAGTCAAAGAAGTGGGGGGTCTGGAGAAAGTTTACCTGATGGGCGCGGACGGGATTTTCTCCCCGGATTTTTACAAGGCGGCAGGTGAGACGGCTATCGGCATGTTCCATTCCAGCCCTGATTTCTCCGCCTTTGCAGCCGGTTACAAGGATTTCCTGGCCAAACATTCGAAGAGATATGGTGAAAAACCGCTGGCTCCTTTCCATGCACATGGTTATGATGCAGCCAGGATTATTTTCGCCGCCATCGAGAAGGTAGGCAAGAATGCTCCGGACGGCACCCTGTATATCGGGCGGAAGCAACTGCGTGATGCCCTTTACGCAACCAAGAATTTTAAGGGACTCACAGGGAATGTGACCTGTGACCAATATGGGGACTGCGCAGACCCGAGAATCGCCGTCTACATCACGACGGCGGACAATGTAAAGAAACTGGTCATGCCGGATACGCCATACTGGAAACCGTTTTAACCTCCAAATCCAAAGAAACCCGGTCATCGAAAGAGACCGGGTTTCATGTGAACGAAGACCAGGATGAGCCGGCCCAAACTCTCATGACCGGCTCATCTTTTCGTAACATCTTAGCTTTTTGAAATTGAATGCTCCTAAGAAACAGCTCTACAGAACGTCAATCGGACCCTGGTTCTGTTTCATCTGCCTCGTCACTCCGGCGGAAGTCCCTCGACAGGCTCGGGACCCTGAGCTTGCCGAACGGGCCGGAGTCCAGGTTCATGTCTCGTTACTTTCTAGAAACCAACTGGATTCCGGTTTTCACCGGAATGACAAATCGAAGCTTTGCTTGTTTCTTTCCATAATGAATCCTATGAGGCATCCTCGAAGTCCGATCCTGATGGCTGAGGTCGCGTCCATTTCAAAAAGCTAAAATTGATGGTCTCGTAAAGTCGTCACCCCGTTGAAAAACGGGGTCCAGGTTTTTTGAAAGGCTATGAAAAGACTGGATTCCGGCTTCCGCCGGAATGACGGAAAACCACATTTCGAGACTTTTTGCGAAGCCATCAAAATTCAACCTCTTTTCCTGTAGAGAACTG
>Ga0214473_10008094_pt1 | contig 12450 bp, 10 predicted proteins | sample RVTome_7_FD_203509 | JGI IMG/M metagenome (GOLD analysis project Ga0214473, IMG submission 203509) | Soil microbial communities from uranium-contaminated site in the Upper Colorado River Basin, Wyoming, United States - RVT98D197 | ecosystem: Environmental > Terrestrial > Soil > Contaminated >... | reverse complement strand
CACGTACGTAAAGACACATAATTTACCTCCTTGCAAGAATTTAGCTGTATCTTTACGTAACATCGGAATACTCATTCAAAAATTTTAAAACTTAAACTAACTTTTTAGAAACGGCACTAGATGCTCCGCAGCGTATTCAACTAATATATCTGGTCCAGACGAGGTTTTTCGTTTCATGGCGTATTGCTTGCGGGATTCTTTCCACCAAGCCGGTTCCCGGCCTTCCGCGGAGGTTACCCACTTGCGACCAGATTCACTACAGATGCGAATTGTGAGATCCGAGGGCCATACTCGTACACGCCTGCCCTTGAATTGCTCCCAGAACTGAATTTCCGCAACACCTATGTCGAATCCATCTTTGATGTTTCCCATACAACCTCCTTTGTATGCTCAACAATGATTATACAATCTGCATAAAACCATTCCCGGCCATTTATGGGCATCTGCCTCTCTTAATCTCCCAAAACTGTATGAGCAAAAGTTGCCAATCCTACGACTAATTAAAATGGAATATCATCTGAAGCTTTTTTGTCATATCTCTCAATGGCATCAAGCTTTGATTGTATATTGCTGAAGATTATGTTTCTTTTTTCGTTAGAACAAGACCTTAATAAATCAATAAAAGATTTTATAGAAGATACGGGAAATATACCTTTTTTGATAGAATAATATTCGCCATTGATAAAACATGCAGTCAGCCACGAAGTATCCGGTAGGTTTTCTTCGAGCATAACTCTTTTATGCAATTCTGTAATTTGAGCTTGAATTTTCTCAAAATCGTCGAAATACTTTGAGCCGCGTTCTATTTTGGATACAACAGAAAATAGATTATTAGAAAAATCTCTATAAGTTTTTAACTCGTTCACACTAAATTCTATCTCTTGAAATTTTTCACTTAGAATTCCTTTCTTGATTTCAGTAAACGATTGCAATCTCTTATCGGGATTTGAATTGCACATACCATTGAGAACGCCAGCATATTTAAATTGCTCAATGTCCCTCTCTCTTAATACTTTCTCGAATAATTTCCCGACAAAATACACTTCGGTTGTAAAATCATATACTTCTTGTTCGAACTCAGATGGTGGTTCACACCACCAATTTAATGATATACTTTTACCGAAATCCTCCTTATCGTAAATTTGCTTGCCAAATCCAAAATCAATTATTTTTACTACTCCATCTTCAGCTACCATTAAGTTTTGAGGTCTTATATCTCGGTGTAGAATATTGTTTGACTCCAAGTAACTGAATCCTTCAATTGTTTGTAAAAATACCTCGTTAATGTTTTCAGGACATTTGCTCAGATATTCCTCTATATCATATCCCTTAACATACTCCATTAGAATATAACCCGTAAGATGCTCAGGATAGATGTAGTAATTAAATACCCTGACGATATTACGGTGATAAACCAAGTGCAACAACTTTATCTCTTGGATAAATTTTTTAAACAGTAGTTCTTTATCCTGTTCATAGAATGGAGCATATTTCTTGCAAACAAACTGTTCATTAATAATATCGTCATACAATAGAACTGTTTTTCCGCATGCGCCACTACCGAGTTCTTTTATGAACTGAAAATCTTTCTTGCGAAGAAATTTGATAATTTCATTGCTCATAATTATTAACCTTTAAGTGTTCAAAATGTCACAGCGTAATTTCTGGCGAACCGCCAAAACCGGCAGATTCTTGTTGAGCTTACTTCTTCTTAGGCTCTGCTGTTTGTGCAGTTGTCAGCATTCCTAAATACCTAACAGCTTTCGTCGCCGCCTCGTGGAAAATTCCGTGATTACGTTTTAGGTACTCTTGAAATTGACGGAGCTTTAAGACTAACTCATCGAGATTGTCTTCTGCCTTGGTCACTGCATCACTAGGCCTATCCTGGTCAGTTAGCTTCAATAAGCCCTTCACGGGAAGGTCGATTTCTCCGAAGTGATATCCATTAAGGAGACGAATAGCTCCAAACAGCGCGATCTCCAGTTCAGCTTGCCCCGATACGGGCACGCCAATTCGGCTCTGGAAGAGTTCAGTCAGACGTGGCCGGAGATACTCAACAGCTTCATATGCTGCATCTACATCACGAGGTATTGGTGATCCTCCTGACCCGTCGTCGTAAGGGAAAGAATCGCTATAGCAGTCGAATACCAACTCCATCGCGGCAAGACAAGAAACATCCAGAAAAAGCTGATGTTGATGATAGGCGGCGAGAAGTTGTTTGTACGCCTCATAGGGGACCGGACCGCTTAAGCCTTCGTCCCGATCATATGCTTTGTCGAACCAAATCTGGTTGACTTCAGCTATCTTCGCAAGAAGACCGGCGAAAGCCGCACGCTGATGATCAAAGAAAAGTGAAGTCCGAAGTTGCTGCAATTCGTTTTCGTGTCTGAACGCCTGAATTTTTGTATTCAGTTCTGCCTTGTGAGTCTCTAGTTTTTGGGAGTACTCGTGCTGGATAGACTGCTTGAGTCGCTCAGAAATCCATCCACGCAAAAGCCACACGAGGAGTGCGCCAGTTGCACCACCTGAAAAGATACTCAAAATCGTATCCATGTCCTTTGCCCTTTAACAATTTGTAGCAAAATATTTTTCAAACCGCTCCGTCCGTCATGATTTTTTTATCATCTCGTAGTCTTGCGAAGTTCAGCGACGGTGGACCGCCGATTTTTTTCCATCCTTAATCGCCTCGCCGCCGCATTTCTACCTTCGGTTCGCCCATTCTTACCACTCCGCTTCGCTGCGTGAAACTGCATGTTGCTCATCGCGGCTTCAGGTATAAATGCTCCATAACTCCGCCGTCCACATTTTTGCTTTTAACTTTTCATTCCGTCCGCTATACGCTAAACGTTCCACGTAACGAGCAGCGCAACCGCAACCGTTTAACAAAAATTCCTCTCACGACCTGCGATATGCTACATACGATATATTTATCCGCCATCTTGTCCGGCGTAGTTTTAACGAAGACGGAAGCTTTAGCGTCGGCGGACTAAATACTATTTCTCTTTCCACCCAAAATCAATCATTTTTTCGCAGCCTTGCGAAGATACTCGGGTTTAGCTCGCTTGCTTTTCTGCCGGGTACCCATCAAGCGTAGCGAAGACCCGACGTAGCCTTGGCGAAGTCGGGCCGCCCTCCGCCGCACCCGCTTTGCGGCTGGCGAAGTCCTGAGCCTGCCCGCACTGAGCCTGTCGAAGTGAGTGAAATCGAAGGACGCGTCGAATGGGCCCGCCATTTTAGACCTTCACTTTTAGCTTTTAAGTTCTCCATAGACGCATTTTCAAATAATCAATAACCGGTAATAAATAATCAATCGAATCCAGTTTGCCCCGCAAACCAATTCTTCGCAAAATCAATCATCTTCTCCCTTATTTTTCGACCAAAAGTTTCTTTTGTGTCGCCCTGCGAAGTCCTGAGCGCACTCGTGGTGAGCTTGCCTGCACTGAGCGAAGTCGAAGTGCCGAATCCATCATAAATTGCTTTCGCTAACTTCCTGCTCTAAAACAACTTACAACACCGCAAAATTCATTATATTCTTACTTAATTTCTTCAAAAAGTTCTTGATTTACTTAACAATATCCCTTACCATGCTTCTCCATGGGGCGGACACCGCCCGGGGGGACGCGACGGCGTAGTCGTGTCACGAATTTATCCGCCATAGGCGGACCACTAACTTGTGGTGAGCGAACCTGTCCTGAGTAACATCGAAGGAGTCGAAGCCATTATGAGCCACAAACCACTAACCACGAACCAATTAACCATTCACAACCTACCTCGAAATACCAGCGACGAAAATGACTAAATTATGCAAAACAAAGCCAATTTGCGGCATATTCAAATGAATGTAAGTTATGTTAAAACAAAGAACTACGAACAAAAAACGATGGACAATGAACCAATAAAACAAAGCCAATCAAAGCCAAATGAAAGGCGGGAAGTGACAGGGCTAATCGTTGACATTTATACAAAAACAGGCTTTAATCTGGGGTTATGTTTAAGAATATATCGATAATCGGCGATGGCGCGATGGCGACCCTGATGGGTATGCTGTTCTGTGAAAAGAACTTAAGCGTTCGGATGTGGGGCTATGATGCGAAGCAGTTGAAGGAAATCGAGCAGGCTGGTGAAAATAAAAAGTTCCTGCCGGGCTACAAGATACCGAAGGCAATCGCGTTCGAACCGGCCGATTCGCGCATAATGCAAAACGCGGATTTGGTGATATCGGCTGTTCCGTGCCAGTTTATGCGGGGGGTTTGGACGAGGCTGAAAAATTACGTAAGCCCTGAAATGCCAATCGTTTCGGTAGCGAAGGGAATTGAAAACGGGACGCTGCTAAGGCCGACGCAAATACTCGCGGAGATATTAGGCGGTTCCAATAGATTTGTCGCGTTGTCCGGGCCGACGATAGCGGATGAATTGGTTAGAAAGCTGCCCGCGACGGCGTGCGCGGCGAGCAGCGACGCGGCGTTGGCGAAGGAAGTTCAGCAGACGCTTAGCCTGCCATACTTTAGGATATATACGAATCCTGATATTGTGGGTGTGGAGCTTGCGGGCGCGATGAAAAACGTTATCGCGATAGCGGGCGGCATTATCGACGGTACGGAAGCGGGTGACAACGCGAAGGCGGCGCTTTTGTGCAGGGGCCTTGCGGAGATAAGCAGGCTTGGCATCGCGATGGGTGCGAGGCCTGAGACGTTCGCGGGGCTGGCGGGCCTGGGGGATTTGGTTACGACGTGCATTTCACCGAAGGGTCGGAACCGTTCGTTCGGCGAGAGGATTGGCAGGGGGCAGACGGCGCAGCAGGCGCAAAACGCGACGAAGTCTGTGATTGAAGGTATCGCGACATGCGAATCGGTGGTAGCACTCGCGGAGAAGTACAAGATTGAGATGCCGATTACGCAAGCGGTTTACAGCGTGGTATTTGAAAACAAGGGGGTACAACAGGCGATTTCGGAATTGATGACGCGGCAGTTGAAAGCAGAAATCTAAGTCTGATAAGGCTTTTTCAAAAGTTTTTTTCAATTTTTCATTTATTTTTTCCATTGTTTTAGAACGACAAACGCATGGCAGGGGGTGCAATTAGAGCGCCAGGCGTCTATATTATCGGAAGTAGCAAGAATCCATCTTTTTGGCTTTTGGTTCAATTTGGCGTGCGGTGGTGTATTTTCTATAGTTTAGTTAAGGCCTCTCAACTGGGATGGCGCTGTAGTTGCAGGTTTCTGCGTCAAAATCAGGGAAAAACAAGGGAGTAAAATGTTAGATTTTTTAAAGAAGCAGTCGAGCGCGATAGGGCTGGACATCAGCGATGATATAGTGAAGATAGCGCAGCTAAACGCAAACGGCAACGAAGCAGTGCTCTCGGGTGCTGGGAGCGAATGCCGGCCTGAGAATATCGAGGCAGGCAGCGCCGGGTGGCAGCGTTGGGTGATAAACGCCATACACAACGTGCTCGACAACAGTAAGTTTGACGGTAAAAACGCGGTCGCGTGTCTTCCGGCCCGCGACATATTCATCGATTACGCGCGAGTGGGCGGGAGCGACAGTATGCCGGGCGAGAAACTGAACGAACTTATTTTTCCAAAAATAAAGGGGAAGTTGCCGTTTGACGCGGCGGACGCCATCATTAAGTACGTTCCGACGGCGGACGATAACGTGATAGTGCTGGCTACGGAGCGTCGGAAGATTGAGATACACCTTGCGATATACGAGCGAGTTCCTGTTTCGGTGAAGTCCATCGCGGTCTGGCCACAGGTTCTTGCGAACTGCTACGCGAGATTTTTCGGAAGGCGCAGTACGGACCTCGAATCAATTGTGATGCTGGCCGATGTCGGGCCTGAGAGAGTAAACGTAGTTATATGCCGTCACAGGAGTTTGTTATTTGCGCGTTCGCTGGATTTCGGTCTGGACCAGCTCAACGGTGAAGACGGAAGCCGGCTGGCACTTGAGCTGAACGCGTGCAGAAGGAGCTTTGGCTCGATGTATAGAAGTGGACAGATAGAGCGTTTGATTTTTCTTTGCGGCAATGCGGTAAACAAGGAAACATTCGCTAAAATCGCCAAGCAGATGGAACTACCTGCACAGATGGGGAACTGCCTGGCGGCGACGAAAATAGAAAATCCGTGGAACTGTAAGGTGGAGATAAGGGGATGCAGAGAGAGCTGGGCCACAGTGTTCGGGCTCAGCTTGTCCGAGGAAAATTAAATTAAATAATAGACAGGAAAAAATATGCTTAACATAAATTTTGTTCCGGATGATTACGTTCAAAACAGTGAGTCACGAAGGACCAATGTGATTTATCTGGTACTTTTGCTGGTGACAATGATAGCGTTGGGGGCATCTTTTACGGCAATCAGGATACGCTATCGGAGCGTAACGGCGAAGGAGATGCTCGTTATTATGAAGATGAGCCAGATACAGGAATCGATACAACAGTTTGAGGAGCTTCAGGCGAAGCGCAAGGCCATGATTAAAACTGCGCTTATGACGGCTGAATTACTTGAGCCTGTTCCCAGGAGCGTTCTGCTGGCGTCGCTGACGAACAATCTTCCCGACGGAGCGTCGCTTCTGAAAATAAAGCTTCTTCAGAAGGAGCCTCCCAAAGCGACAGCGCCCAAAGGTTCAGCTTCTGCAGCAGGTACATCAAAGGTCAAACCGGCGGCAAATGACGACGAATCACCCGAGCAGCGTCTTGAGACGCTTGTCGATATCGAGGGTATTGCATCGAGCGACCTGCAGGTTGCGGTTTATATAGAAAAGCTGACCGCATCGACTTTGTTTGATAACGTGGCGCTGGTGGAATCAAAAGAATGCAAAAGCCAGGTCGGGGATGCACTGCTGCGGCAGTTCAAGCTGACGGCGATGCTTAAGAAAGATATTCAGATTACAAAAGAAGATATCAGAAAAATAGCGTGTGACACCGTAGCCATACAATAAATTCGGACAAGGGTGAAAATATGACAAGCAATTTACGAAAAATAGTGTTTTTTATTCTGCTGGTTGGAATAGCTTTTTGCGCATATCGGTACATGATAAAACCTGCGAACCGCAATCTTGAGGAGAAAAGAGCGGCGGTCGAGGTGAAGATGAAAAAGCTGTCGGACTTCGAAAAAGCGACGGCGGCGACCAAGGATTTGAACAAGCAGCTCGAACAACTGGAAAAAGCGATACAATTTTTCGAGGGCAAGCTGCCCCCGACCAGTGAAATCCATAAGGTGCTCGAGCAGGTGACTTTGATAGCGCAGAAGCAAGGACTGGAGCCGAAGACTATTCGTGCGCTGAGTAAAAAGAACAACAGCGGTTATGTAGAGCAGCCCCTGAAAATGGAAGTAACTGGGGACTTCAATTCATTTTATACGTTTCTTCTTGAGCTTGAAAAACTTCCGCGAATAATGAAAATCCGGGAGCTTGAGCTGAAAAAGGAAAAGGCTGCGGAAGGGCAAATAACCGCCGGCTTTATAGTGAGTATCTTTTTCCAGGATGTATAGCTGTTCTGGAGAAACCGGTACTGCTTAAAAATTGACAGAGCTTAATTAAGGAACTGTGACCATGTTATCTTTTATGCGAGAACAAGTAATCGGACCTGCACAGCAGGGTAACGACCCATCTGCCAGGTCGACAGAATTACCGGGAACACTGTCCGCTTCGCCGTCTGAACAGTATTTGACGGTAGCGCACAAAAAGCGTGCGCGCAAATCCAATTATGTTCTGATGATTTTGTTCTGCGCCGGGATGCTTATTTTGTGGGTTATGATAAAAAAGAGCACACCGCAAAGCGCGGCGGCAGCGGTAAGCGGCGATACGCAGATTGAAACATTGCTGAACAAAATTGCGGGTGTACGGTTGGAGATGTTCAGCAATCTGGACGAGATAGCCGAGAGGTTTTACAAGTTCGCAGACGTTCAGCAGGTAGAAGGGCTGATAAGGAATCCGTTCAAGGCAGAGCGGTTATACGGCAATTTCGGACAAGCGCTCAATGCCAAAAGCAGCAATTACGGCGTTTACCCGGAATCGGCCAAGCAAGGCGAACAGGAGCGCGACACAGGGCATATGCAGCTTTTGAGTATTATGGCGTCCGACGAGCGCAACTGCTGCATGATTGACGACAGGATACTTTACGAGGGAGATTCAATCAAAGGATTTAAGGTTCAGCAAATCGGTGCTAATTTTGTCAAGCTCGAACAAGAAGCGGCGAATGACCCCAACAGCAGCAAGGGGAATGCCCGCACCGAAATAGTGCTGAAGTTATCAGAATGAAAATACCATTTGCATTTAAAATAAAAGTCGGTTCATCCGAGCAGCAAAGCAAGCTGGACAGCGGCCCTGCGAGCTGCCCTGATAATGTTGCCGCATCCGTGAACGAAGATTCGCCTATTCGCGGATTGTGCGACATCTATTCACCGGAAAAAATATTCAAATCGCACGTGCGTGACATTACGGATGTGCTGCTGGAGATGGGTAAGCTGACGCCCACGCAGTACGAACAGCTATGTAGCGAACTGGAGGAGAATCAGTCATCCGATGCAGCCGGGCTATTGCTTCAAAAGTGCTGGGCAAACCGTGACGAGATACAAACGGCCAAAGCGGGGCTTTACGGTTTGGAGTTTCGTCGCATCGACGCACAAAGCGTACCAAAAGAAATCTTTGAAAAGCTTCATATCGATTTTATCAGAAACAACAGACTCGTACCGATTTCCATAAACGACAACAAGCTGCTTGTTGCCACTTCGGAACCGTCAAACATCATCGCCATAGAAGATGTCAAACGGCAAACGCAAATGGCCGTAGAACTGGTTGTCTGCTCCGACGAAGACATCGATGCTTTGTGCGGGCAGTTTGAGAAAAAGGAGGCGGATACCAGCCTGGTTGATGATATTATCAACGATATGACCGAAGTCGAAATCATCCGTGACGACAATAGTGAGGTTGCTGAAGACCTCGAAAAAATGGCGGGGCAATCGCCTGTTATTAAATTTGTAAATTATCTCATCAGCAACGCCATACACGAGGGAGCAAGTGATATTCACATAGAACCCAAGGACACCATATCCAAAATAAGATACCGTATCGATGGTGTTCTTTTTGAAACCACACAGGCGCCGCTGAAGATGCACGCGGCAGTGGTATCTCGCGTCAAGATTATGTCGAACCTTGATATTTCCGAAAGACGGCTGCCGCAGGACGGGAAAATTTCGGTCAATGTGGGCGGCAGGGGCATCGACCTGCGTGTCTCGATACTTCCTACGAGTCATGGCGAGAAAGTTGTTATAAGAATTCTCGACAGCAAGTCGATTATGCGAGGTCTTAACGAATTGGGGATGGATCCTGATGTATGCGAGGCCTTTCGCCAGCAAATTGACATGCCTCACGGAATTCTGCTGGTCACAGGACCTACGGGTTCCGGCAAAAGCACGACGCTGTATTCGGCCCTTTCAGAGATGGACGGAAACAGTATGAACATTTCGACGGTCGAAGACCCGGTTGAGTACAAGCTTGGTTTTTGCAGCCAGGTACAGGTACATGAAAAAATCGGTCTTGATTTCGCATCTGCCCTTCGGAGCCTTTTACGTCAGGACCCGGACATCATAATGATTGGTGAAATCCGGGACAACGAAACGGCGCGCATAGCGGTGCAGGCGGCGTTGACAGGGCATCTTGTTTTGTCAACTCTGCACACAAACGACGCGACGAGCAGCATCACAAGACTTGTGAACATAGGCATTGACTCATACCTGATAGCGGCCTCGCTCAATGGCGTACTTGCACAACGGCTTGTCAGAAAAATCTGTCCGAAATGCAAACAGCAGTATCAGGTTCCAGAAAACATGCGAAAGTATGTCGAAAAAGCTGGAATCGCGCCAAATGAACTATTTCATGGCAAAGGCTGTGAATCCTGCAGGTCTTCAGGGTATGTAGGAAGAATAGGCATCTATGAATTACTGGTTATCGACGAAAAGTTCAGGGACATGATTAACAAGGACCCGTCGGCGTCGAATATGCGGCAAACTTTTTATGAGAACAAGGCCGTTGGTATGTTCGGCGACGGGATTAAAAAGGTAAGACAGGGACTGACAACAATTGAGGAAGTTCTGAGAGTTACGGAAGTGTACGGCAAAAGCGAGAACGAAGCTTTTGTGGAAAATATTCACTAATATTTTCAAACTCGGCAAATTTAAAAATCGAAATGATATTGAAGAAACTTAGGGGGCTCGCAAAATGATAGAAACGAAAAAAGTTTTAGCCGAAGCCATAGAGATAAAAGCAAGCGACGTGCATATAAACGTCGGGATGCCGCCTATATATAGAAAAAACACCGAGTTGATAGATGCGGACTTTCCAGTTGTAACCAATGAAGACGCCAGGGAAATGGTTATTGGTATGGTTGGCACGGACAGATTCAAGAAACTTGAAAATAACAGGGACCTCGATTTTTCCACTTCGATTGATGGAGGTTATCGGTTTCGAGTAAATGCCCATTATCAGCGTGATACAATCGCGATTTCATTCAGAGTTATTCCGAACCAGATTCCGTCGTTAGACAGTCTGAATTTGCCCGCGGTGGTCAAGGAGCTGACAGATATGCCGAGAGGCCTGGTTCTTGTTACCGGCCATACAGGTTCCGGAAAAAGCACATCGCTGGCGGCAATGGTAGGACTGATAAACAACAAATACAGAAAGCGCATCATAACACTCGAAGACCCTGTCGAGTATGCGTTGCAGAACAAGCTATCCATGATAGAGCAGCGTGAAATCGGTTTCGATTGTCCTGATTTTGCATCTGGCCTGAAACATGTTTTGCGTCAGGACCCTGACATCATCATGGTCGGTGAGATGCGTGACCTTGAAACAACAAGCTCGACGATTACGGCGGCGGAAACTGGCCATCTTGTCTTCAGCACGCTGCATACCATTAATGCTTCGCAGACCGTTGAGCGTGTCATAGATATTTACCCTGCCACTCAGCAGGACCAGATTCGAACGATGCTTGCGAATACTCTGCAGGCGGTGATTTCACAGACTCTTTTCAAACGCATCGATAAGCCGGGAATGGTTCCGTGCGTCGAGATATTACTGTGCACGGCGGCGGTGCGAAACTGCATCCGCGAAAACAGGATTTACGAAATACCGAATATTATCGAGACGAGCCGCAGGCTGGGCATGCAGAATCTCGATAACAGCATCGCGGAGATGTACTCGAAGGGCTACCTCGACAGAGAAGACGCGATAGTGAATTCGACCAATCCGGGCAGGATGGAAAAAGTGCTTGGCCAGCAAAAGGACGCTGCGCAGGTCAGGCAACTCGAACTCGTCCAGTCAAACTAAAAAATTATGGTTTTACTGTCATTGAGGAAGGGGTTTTAAAATATGGCGGGGTATTCACAGACAGGCGGAAGCATGATAGCGGTAGAAGAGATAAGAGGGCAAAACACCTCGCAGAGAAAACCGCTGCAGCAATACACGGGGGGCCAACCTTTACCAAAAAGCAGCGGGCAAAACACACTGGAAAAGATTCGCAAATTCAGGTTCGAGCTTGGGCCCAGCTCCAAGGACGTTCTCAACTTTACCAATCAGCTCTCGGTGATGATACGAGCCGGCATAAGTCTGCAGGACGCCCTCGAAGCTATCGGCGAGCAAAACAGCAATCAGAAATTCAGAGAAATAATTAAAGATTTGAAAAATAAAATCGAAGAGGGCCGAAGTTTTTCACAGGCCCTTGCGGACCACCAGGAGGTTTTCAGTGAGCTTTATATTAACATGGTGGCGGCGGCGGAGATTTCCGGTTCATTGAGCAGTATGCTTCAAAAACTTGCGGAGTACCTCGACCACGAAGCTGAAACCCGTTCGCAGGTAAAAGGCGCGATGGTTTACCCGGCTATTATCGCGATTATGGCTGTTTTGGTAACGACCTTTTTGCTGTGCTTCGTTCTACCGAGATTTACGGCGATATTTGCCGGCAAGGAACATATGCTTCCCAAGCCGACAAAAATTCTTATGGCCACAAGCGTATTTGTGCGGCATTACTGGTTTTTGATAGTGCCGGCAATTGGAGCGGTGCTTACAGGCTTCTGGTATTTCATCGGGACGCAAGTCGGGCGGTTATGGTGGGACAAGACGAAGCTTACGGTACCGCTTATAAAGAAACTATGCAGCAGCCTTTACATATCACGAAGCCTGCACACGATGGGCATTCTGCTTCACGCGGGTGTGCCCATACTTAATACCGTTGCGATAACGGCGCAGATTTCAGGCAACGTTCTTTACAAGGAGATGTGGCTTGGGGTCAATGAGCAGATTCGGCAGGGTAAGAAGGTCGCGGTGAGCCTGTCGCAGTACACTCTGATGCCTCCGTCGGTGGTTCAGATGATACGCAGCGGTGAGGATTCCGGTACGCTCAGCGATGTGCTTACGCACGTCTCGAATTATTACACCAGAGAACTCAAGACGGTCATAAAGACG
>Ga0214473_10008093_pt1 | contig 12452 bp, 11 predicted proteins | sample RVTome_7_FD_203509 | JGI IMG/M metagenome (GOLD analysis project Ga0214473, IMG submission 203509) | Soil microbial communities from uranium-contaminated site in the Upper Colorado River Basin, Wyoming, United States - RVT98D197 | ecosystem: Environmental > Terrestrial > Soil > Contaminated >... | reverse complement strand
CGACAACAACAAGGAAGATCATGGCTGAGGTCGTCGTTGCCTCTTTGAGAATGTCCAAGAAAACTCTGCGATTAAGCTGACGGGTGGCAATAACGATGACGAGGGCCCCAAAAGCCCCAATCGCTCCCGCTTCGGTGGGGGTGAAAATCCCTCCATAGATACCGCCCAATACCAGCAGAAACAGGAGCATCACGTGCCAGACCTTCTTCAGCGATATAACCTTTTCTTTAAAGGTGCTCTTGGGTCCTGCCGGCCCTGCCTCCGGGCGGAACGCCGTGATGATAATGATGGCAAGGATCATCAGGAGGGTGAGCAATATTCCCGGCAGAAAACCTGCCATAAAGAGCTTTCCAATGGATTGCTCGGTAAGCAGACCGTACAGAATAAATCCCATACTGGGCGGAATGAGGATGCCCATCGTACCGGCAGAGGCAATACAACCGCTGGCCATGGCATCGTCATACTTGTACTTTCTCATCTGTGGCAAGGCAACTTTACCCATGAGGACTGTTCCGGTAGCGCTGGAGCCAGTGACCGAAGCGAAAACGGCGCAGGCCAACACAGTGGCCGACGCCAAACCGCCGCGCAAGGCTCCCACCCATTTGTATACGGCGTAATACAAGTCTTCACCAATGGAGGTATTTCCCACGATCACACCCATCAGCACAAAAAGAGGCAGCGCCGCCATCGGATAGTAGGCCACCGTCTCGTAGGGCACCGTACCCATGACACCGAAGGTCTGCTTAAAACCTTGAAGGTAGAGTATCCCTGCGGAGCCAACGAAAGCCATGGCCAATCCAATCCACATTCGGAAAAACAGCATAAGAACAACCGCGATGATTACGCCAGTGAGCCCAACAAGTTCCGCACTCATATTTCAGGTCTCTCCTTTATGTTCGTGACAAGGAGGCCGACCATGGCCACGAACAGTACGGCCCAGCCAAACGCTGCCAGCGCATAAAAGGGATACTTTGGCACCCCGATGTAGGCGCACGTGATCCCAAGGCGCTGGACAGTCAAGGTGGTCACAAGGGTCCGCCAGCATATCACGGCCACCAGGACCATACCGACAGAATTCATAAGGAGGTCAACAGCCCGCTGCGTACCTGGCCGGTAACGGGACACAAACAGGTCCACTCGGATCTGTCTTTCCTGCAGAGCACACCATCCAAATCCAAGAAAAACGACCGCCACCATCATTTGTTCCGTCATTTCGGTCGTGCCAATGATAGGGTTGTTGAAAGCAGCGCGGAGAAACACATCGGCTGCAGTTAGCAGCATCATCAAAAACAATACCGCCATCGCCGCCAGGCCTGTGATACGGGATATAGCCTTAATTAATTTCACGGCAACCTCCAACAACTATATATCACAAGTCAATCCTTCACCCTATGAAATCATACCAGCCACACTTGATGCTATTTTAAGGAGTCCAAAATACCCCAAGAAACCTCCCCTCCCCTCGGTGGGAGGGGATGAAGGGGAGGGGGAACCCAAGAGGTCTTCATCTTGTCCACCCCCACTCCTGCCCTCCCCCATCGGAGGGGGAGGGGATATCCATACAATTACGGACTCCTTAGCACGTCACTTCCCCTTGTACTCGCTGATCATCTTCCTGGCGGTATCGTAGATCTCTTTCGCTCCTTTGGCCGTATTCTTCTTCAACCACGCATCATGGATCGGTTGGGCCAACGCAGCCCATTGCTTGTATTCCGCAGGGGTAAGCGTCACGGTCGTATGCCCGTTCTTGGCTGCATAGGCTAATGCCATCTTCTCTTCCATTGTGACACCATTATTACATTGCTCAATGTAAAATGGCTCATTATCCTTAAGCACTTTCTGGATGTCAGGCGGAATCTTTTTCCAGTTATCAGGGTTTATTAACAGGAGGTGCGGGTTCATGGCAAAGCCACCCGGTTCCGCAAGGGCGTGAAATTTCAACAGCTCCATCACTCGAAAGGCCATCAGGGCGCCGAAGGCATTAATAAATCCTGTCGTGACCCCCTTCTCCGCCGAAGTATACCAATCCGATACCACCAGGTTTACCGGGGCGCCGCCCGCTGCAATCACCATTTGGGCTATTTCCTCCGTGGCGGGGGTGATCTTCACGCCTTTCAGGTCCGCTGGAACGCGTACTTCCTTCTTAAGCGTACTGATGTGGCTGGCTGTGATCGCCGAGACCCCATACACCATTAATCCCCGGTACTCTGCCTTGATCTGCGGAAACTTTTCCAGGAGCTGTGGATATATCGTGGATTGCGCCCATACCGAAGGCCAGCCCATCATGGGAAGCCATGCAAACGAGTTTAATGGCATCAGGCCCAGCTCGATGACGGGGACCCAGTAGCATAAATCCGCCTGGCCATCCAGCGCGCCCCTGAAGATCTCCCTTGGCTTGAACAGCGAATTGGACCAATAAGGAATGATCTTGAGCTTTCCGCCAGCATCTTTTTCGCACTTCTCGATCCAGGCTTTTTGGCCTCGCCCCAGGCCGGATACATCCGGAACAGTAGTCGTAAATTTAAGTTCTGTCACCGTGGACGGTTTGGGCGCGGGCTGGGCCCAAACATTCATCACGAAACCTGTCACTGCCATAACAACAATTGCTGCGGTAAGAATGTGCTTGACCATGGTTCGTCCCTCCTTTGAATGGATTAGAAAGATTCTCAAAGATTTCTGGGCTTTTTCAGAAATCTCATAAGCCATCACCTCCCTGACACTTTGCCTTCCCCGGCGGCTTAATGAATTTCCCGAAGGCGTTGAACATCTTAATCTTCGCCTGTGTTTCCGGCGCCTCTATTTGCGGCAATTCTTCGGTCCTGTGACGGGCTAACCATTCCATGTGATAATGCTCCTTGGCCGTCGAGAAGCGTGGAGTCCTAATGTCGTCTTCGTTCCAGGCGATCTTGTACTTGCCATTCTCGAAAGACACGGCGCCGTGCACCTGACAGGCGGGACAGGCAATCTCCGGCAAACCGTGTTCAATATAGAAGACGTTACAGTGGCAGACCGGGCAAAAGAGCGGGGTATCCTCGCCCATGTAGGTGACCTCTTCCGGCGGCATGCTCAAGGCTTTTGCCATGTTGCGTCCGAGCTGTTTGCATCGCTCGATCGCCCACCCATTGTCCGGCGTAAGGGCAGCGCCCATATTGGCGCAGTGATTGATCTGGACCTGGTCCACCAAGGTTGAAAAATGCTGGATGAATAGGGCGATCGTAGGCAAGCCCAGGCTGGTCCACCCGTCATACCCAGAGCCCCCCACCGAAATCGCGGCCCCCATCCTTCTCCTCTCGAAAAGGTTCGGATCCCTGCCGAAAAGGTGATTCATTTTTTCGCTGATACAAAGAAGATAGCTGTTGATTCTCACATGGTAGACGGGTGCGCTGACGATGACACCCGCGTCGCCCAACATGGTCTGTTCGAGAATCCAGTCGACATCGTCTCTGGCGCATTTGCCTGTTTTCCAGCAGGCGTGGCAGCCGGTGCAGGGCAATACTCTCAGGTCCGTTGCCCTGATGATTTCCGATTGGACGCCAAGTTCTTCAGCGCTCATCAGAGCGGCCTTCAGGAAGGTTTCGCTGTTTCCGTCCTTCCTGCCGCAGGACAATCCCACGAGTTTCATTCTAAAAAACCCTCCTCCCGCCATCTTACTGAAACATTCCTGAAGCCCTCGACCGTTGGGCTTCTTATCCTGATAAACGCATTAACGCTCGTGCATTATCCTCAAATATCAATTTCTTTTCAGCTTCGCTGATCGCCATTTGCTCTATGGACTTTATGGTTTCGCCGGTAAAGGTCAGCCCAAACTGGGAGTCATAAGGCATATCGGTCCCGAAAACGAGATGGCGGGGGCCGAAAAAGTCGTAACTGCACATTAACCCGGCGGTATTTCCATAGATCGCCGTGTCGGCATAAAACATCTTGAAGTAATCCATTGGCGGACCGCTTATATTCTCCAGTATTCTATTCTTCAATCGTGTCGCTGAGAAGTCTATGAATGACGCCACCCTTCTGTTAAGAAAAGGCATCATTGCTCCACCATGATGAGTGATAAATTTTAGATTTGCGTATTTTTCCAGGACGCCGCTTAACACCAGGCGGACCATGGCGGAAGACGTTTCGTACACCCACCCGAACATGGCATGCAGGGCATATCTGGAAATGTTTTCGCTTCTGTAGTCCGGATAGTCCATCTCTCGCTGAGGGTGAATCCAGATGGGCAGGTCATACTGCGACATCTTTTCGTAAAGCGGGAGAAACTCCGCTGAGTCGAGTGGCTTGTCATTGATCGGAGTGAAAATCTGGACCCCTATGAAATGCAAATCTTTTATGGCCCGATCCGCTTCATCCAAGGCTGCGTTCATATCATTCATGGGTAAACAAGCGACCGCGGCGACAAATCGATCGGGATATTTCACAACCAGTTCTGCCATCTCATCGTTCGCGAGCCTGGAGAGTTCTGCCGCTTGCTTCGGATCAGCGAAATTCTCTACCGGTGGCGACGATAACGTTAGGACTTGCACCAGGTCATCATGCTGGTCCATGATCCGGAATCGGTAGTCGAGGTCCGAGAGAGTCGGTATGATATCATGCATTTTGCTGAAGGCCTCTGATTTGTTTACCTGCTGAAACGCTTCTTTATACTTCACTGGCAAGATATGAGGAAAGATATCGATTTTCATTCGCTGTTCTCCTCACCCTCCCCATCTCCGCCCTTTCCTCCTAAAGGGAGGGCTGGGGAAGGCGTAAGTTGTCAGGGTTTCACGATGTTGCCGTATGCCGCATACTTTGGCATCAGCGCTTTGACTTTGTCCTGGTCTTCCGTAAAAAATTTCTTCTGCAGGTTCTTGATCAGTTCCAAGTGCGTGAAAACTCCTTTTTCGGAAAACCGGGGATGCCTTGCATCCTCTTCATTCCACGTCACCTTCATCTTTTCTCCATCCACGGACAGGACCCCATGGACCCAGCATACGGGACAGTAGACATCCGGCAGTTTCTCAAACACCTGCACAACGTTGCCGTGACAGACCGGGCAAGAAACATCCTTGTCCTCCCCAACGTACTTTACCTCCTCAATGGGCATCAACATGGCCCTGGCCACTCTTCGCCCCAATTCTCTGGCTCGCTCAAGGTACTCCGGTCTCGCTAAAACAGCGCCGGGCCGTCCAACGAAATTCACCTGTATTTGATCGACCAGTTTCCGGGTAAGCTGGACAAAGATATTGGCCGACGTAAGACCGAGGGGGGTCCATTCGGGTTCCCCGCCGCCAACGGAAATGATGGCCCCCACTCTCGTCTTTTTCAGAATCCCAAAATTCCTGAACATCGTTGGGAGCATCCGCTCATTGATGATCTCAAAACATGCATTAGCCCTTAAATGATAGACCGGGGTGCTGACGATGAGACCGCAATCCTCCACCAGGACCTTTTCCAGAATCCACTCGACATCATCGTCTTTGATGGCGCATCTCGATTCTTTTCCTCTGGCCATTGCCATGGAACAAGCCTCACAACCCGTGCAGTGCTTTACTCTCAGCTCCATGGCGCGGATGATTTCTGACTCCACCCCAGTCTCCTCCGCTCCCATGAGAGCTTCTTTTAAGAGGATCTCACTGTTGCCGTTCACTCTGCCGCATGATAAGCCGATAATCTTTTTCTTCTCAGTCATTTTAGCCCTTCCTTGGTATTCCCTATGACGTTAACGAAGAAAATCGCTTAATTCCATGGCCGTCTGTAGAGCCCTTTTCCCCGATTCGGTGCACCTGGTCGTTATGCAGTTCAATTGGTAGCTTTGACCCTCGTGACTCGCACAGCAATCATTCGGGCTGAAAAGAACCATCTCCTCCTACTGTCGCGGAGGCTCAATGACCGAGACGCCGCTGTCGTCAATCTTAAAAGTCATCAAGTCAACGCCGGCTACAACTGGTCCGTCATAGGTCTTTCGCGTGGCAACAAGCAGTTCTTCGACCGTCGGCGCTTTCGTGATGTTAGGAACACCCACCAAGATAATATGCGTATATGCCGCCAGCTTGGGGCGCGCCGCAGCGAAGAGTTTGCCAGCAAGTTCCGGCGAAATGTGGTGTTCATTGATTGCCCTGTGCACAGGCGAAACGGCAAGTATCTTCTCAGGAATCATTGCTACTTCCTGGATGAGCAGGTCAGCGCCACGGGCGGCTTCTTCAAGTCTTTTGTCATAACGGGTGTCGCCCGAGATTACCACCGAATGGCCCCGGTAAGTGACTTTGTAGCCGTACGCGGGCTTTACGTGATCGCCGTGGTCAACCTCAAACGCCGTCACAACAACACCATTTCTTTCATACACAAGGCCTGGTCTTACATCGTGCGCGTCAGTCTGAAGTCCGGCCAAAGGGAACTTCTCATCCTCGATACGAATGCGACGGTCTTCGGAAAATGCATCCCAAAGAGCGGTCATCATTTTTTCGGTTCCAGAGGGCCCGTAGATCAGAAATGGTTTTTTCCGCCCACCGAAGGGCGTTTGGATCCAGCCGGTTAGCCAAAGATCCGAAAGGCCATTGATGTGATCCGAATGCAGATGCGTAAGGAAATGCGCGTCGATGGCGCCCAAGGGAATTTGCTTCTGCCATAGGCGGATTGTAGTGCCGCGCCCTACATCGAAAACCAGTCGTAGCCCTCCTGCTTCGACCAAGGTACTGGCCCCGAAACGTTCGGGAATCGGGCTCGGGGTCCCGGTGCCGAGCAAAGTGACTGAAAAATCATCAGCCGACAGTGCTCGTGTGGGGAGTGTAAGAGCGAGGCAGAAGAGGCCGAGTATTGCTAATTCCTTGGTCCTTCTGAATGGGCCTTTGGGCAAAACATCAGTCCTTATCATCTGATTCCTCCTGCTCGAACTATGGTTTTCTGATAACGCCTTGCCATACCTTCTTCTGAGATGTCGATCCTCCAACCGGTCACAGATTATCACGGGCCGACGGATTGAATTTCCTAAAGCTTCAACCATCGTTCCGCATTCAAGTGGGCTACCTTCTTTCGTACCTCATCGCTCATCGGAGTGTTCTCGAAACAGTCGATGGAAGCCTTGGGATGCACAAAGGGATAATCCATCGAATAGAGGATGCGGTCCTCGCCCATGGCGCCTATCGCGCACAGCAGCGCCTCGGGTCTGTAAAGACCGCTGGTCGTGACCAGAATGTTGCTTCGGATGTATCCGGAAAGCCGCTTCTGAAGCTTTCTGCCGCTCTTTGCGGCCATGACGTACCCCTCGTCGAGGCGGCCAAGGAGATAGGGAAGAGACTCGCCGAGGTGGCCCAGAATCAGCGTAGCCTTGGGAAATGCGTCGAAGACTCCTGCGTTGATGATGCGCAAGGCGTGCGTTCCCGTCTCGACTCCCCAGGCCCACGTTGCGCCCGTCAATTCGGGGTGTCCCGCGTATACCTTTGCAGAATCGAAGGAAGGCTCCTGCACGTGCAGGTAGATGGGCACATCGAGAGCCTCTGCCCGCTCCCAGATGACCCAGTACTTCTGCTCGTCGAGATACTCCCAGTGAGTGCTGCCCTGTATCATCGCGCCTTTGAATCCCAGCTGCTTCACCGCCCGATCGAGCTCGTCGGCAGCGGCCTTCGGGTCCTGAGTGGGCAAGCTCGCAAAGCCCGCAAAGCGCCCGGGATACTTCCGGATGATCTCCGCCTGGGCGTCATTGATTTGCCTGGCCTTGGCGATGGCGGTCGGCGCATCGGCGTACCCCTGGACGCCGGGAGAGCCTGTCGAAATGACCTGCATGGTGATGTCGAATTCGTCCATGAAGGGAAGACGGAATTTCTCGAAATCCGGTGTCCTCGGGAAGGAATAGGCAATGGCCTTCGGATCCACAGTCGTAGGGTAGCCGGTCCTCTTTCCCCACTCTATTCTTAACTCGTTTAGTTCCTGGTTTGCCCAGTGCTCTTCGATGGCGATTTTCTTCGTTCTCGTGCGCGTCTTGTTGCCGGAGCCGGCTGGAGTCTTATCCTGTGCACCCGCCTCTTTCGATGCCGAGTTCAGAACCATGGGCGCCATCGCCGCCGCTACGGCTGCCCTTCCAAGGAATTCTCTTCTTCCCATTCCCTTCTGCCTGTACATGTTTCCCCCCCTTTCAAGGTCTCACCTTTATTTGTGGAAACGAGCATGATGCTCATGCGTGGATAGAGAACGGTTCGAAACCGTTCGCTATAGCTCGGAGAAAACAGTTCAATTAGGATAATAGCCAGAAATGTGCCATTTACATTGTCTTGTAATATCAGATAGATAAAAATATTCTCGTTCGGGGGTAGTTAAATGTGACAAGTTACTTGTCATATGAGACAATTTTGTGTTAAATCGTCAAATATGACGAATTTCTGATTACACCGGTTTTGAAGTGATTAAACCGATTAAGAGGGAGCGAAAAGTAGTTTCTCAAAGCTCTCAGAGGGAGTGCTAACCATGTTCGTCGATGAAAACGAATTCTTCCGCCAGGTTACCTTGCGCATCTGTGGAAATCTCGATTTTGAATTTGCCATGCAGGAGTGTCTCATCTATCTGAGATCCTTTATGCCGGCTGATAGGCTTCAACTCAATATCTATGATCGAGGATTAAGCGCGCTCAGGACCATTGCCATAGCCACTCCAACAGAGGCCCGCAGAGTCAACACGGTTCTGCCTTTGAATGATGAAGGGAAGAAGTTCCTGGATGCCCCGAACCTCCCACCCGTCTTAATATGGAATCGCGTATTGATGGACCCTGTGGCAAGACCCATCGTGCAAAGAACCGGAAGACTGAACGATTCCCTTATGGTGATGCACCTGGCCGTGAAGGGAACCAAGCTTGGGAATCTGGTCCTGTTTGCGGAAGGACACGACCGGTATTCGCAGGAGCACTTGCGGTTATTTTCAATCCTGTATGAGCCCTTTGCGATCGGCCTGTCGAATGCCTTGAGGTATGACGAAGTAAATCAACTCAAAGAGGTCCTGGCCGATGACCTTCGCTATCTTCAGGGCAAGCTTCAGCGTTTTTCAGGAGATGATATTGTAGGCGAAGAATTCGGTTTAAGAGAAGTAATGGATATGGTGAGGGAGGTCGCTCCTTTGGACAGCCCGGTATTGTTACAGGGGGAAACGGGCGTGGGAAAGGAGATTATCGCTAATGCCATCCATAGCTTTTCCCGTCGTAAAGAAGGACCCTTCATACAGGTGAATTGCGGGGCCATTCCCGATACCCTTATCGACAGCGAGCTCTTCGGCCACGAAAAGGGGGCATTCACCGGCGCCATCTCTCAAAAACGAGGCTGCTTTGAGCGAGCCAACGGCGGCACGATTTTTCTTGATGAGGTGGGAGAACTGCCGCTCCAGGCCCAGGTCAGAATGTTGCGGGTTCTGCAGGACAAGAATATTCACCGGGTGGGCGGGGCCAGCCAGGTCAAGGTCGATATCCGCATCATCGCTGCAACGCACCAGAACCTCCGTGAAATGGTCACGAAAAGACTATTCCGGGACGATCTCTGGTTCAGGCTCAATGTCTTTCCCATCGTCATTTTGCCGCTTCGAGATCGAAAGGAAGACATCCCTGCCCTGGTGAATCACTTTATTGAAAAGAAGGCGAAGGATCTGCAGATACCTCATGTACCCAGATTGGCAGCAGGGGCCATGGCCCCTCTCCTGGAATACAACTGGCCGGGCAATATTCGGGAACTCGAAAATGTCATCGAGCGGGCCTTGATCTTGAGCAAAGGTCGTCCCTTGACCTTCGATCATATGGTCTGGCCGAACGACACAAAAGAACGTGGAGAATTGACAACCCGAAAAGACGACTTCGCAGGGCTTGATTACATCATGTCAAAACATATTAAACATGCCTTAGAGATAACAAAGGGAAAGATTCACGGACCCGCAGGGGCCGCGCAACTTCTGGGCCTGAACCCCAGCACCCTCCGCCACCGGATGAGAAAGCTCGGAATCCCCCACGGCAGGGGAAAATATTAGGAACAAGGTCAAGGCTAAGGTTGAGATGTAAAGCAAGGCCAAGTCAATCTCAAAGGACTTGAGATAACCTCTTACACAGGAAAGGCAAGCAGACTATACCTCCCCTTTAATCAGGTTCGCTCATTTGCTCGAATTGACCTCCCGATTAAGAACCTCCTTAGCTTTGGCCTTTATGTATTTCAGAAACTCTGCCGGTCCCATATTTTTTGTCTCCTCGTGGATCTTGAGTCGGGCGTAATGAACCTCCTGAAGAGCGGGGTCCTTTGGGAAATCCCTTTTCACCTTCTCCCAAAGCTCATCCTTTTTCTTCATGGGCGATACCTCCTCAAATCATCTTTGAAAAGAAACCACTGAGATTACAACAGAACCACCATTGTCAAGAGAGGGAAGCAAAGCAGAACGGACACAAGATTAGGGGAGTTTGACCAGGGTTTCGATCTCTTTCAGAACACTTGCTAAATCAGGCGAGGATGAAGTCTGGACATTCTTTTCATTTCGCTCGTGCTTATGATGGGGATACGTAGGGAGGTTTAACTCCTTGTGATGTCCCGTGTTATCGTAGCGGAAAACGAGCTCCTTGCTGGAACTCATGTATTGATAGACATAAATCAACCGATCCACGTCAATTTCAACATCTACGAACTCGCGCAGATGAAGGATCGATCCGTCTATGAAATGGACTTCACCGCGGATGAAACCCTCATTGCTAGCCCGCTTGTCATAGGTCACATTGAAAGCATTAATAATCGGGCAGGTGTCGATGACTTCACGGAGCCGCTGAAAGTAGGCTTCAATTCCCAAACCGGATCTCCCGCAGGGTTTCCACCTTTTCTTGCAGTCGCTCTAAAAGCCTGTATTCCCCGATCCATTCGGCATACTCTAGAGATTCTTCCAGCGCTCCCTGCTCATAACGGCGAATGAATTCCGCTGAGGATAGACCAAATCGAGTCTCAAACTCCTGAAGTTTCTGCCTGGTGCGGTTAATGCCTGCCTCCAACAGACGCAGTTCATTATGGAGCGCTGCCTCCACTAACGGTTTCAACTGGCCTTGGCGTGAAGAGAACAACGTCAATTCCGCCATTTTCCATGCCTCCCTTCGAAAGCCTTACGGATTGATTCAATTATATTTCTCCTGAGAAGTCTTGTCAAGGAAGCCAAATGGCGTTTAGTTTGTTGGATTTCCCCTTTCGATCCGCAATCTCCTTTTAGAGGTTTGGACATCAATGCTGTCGGGACATGACAACTGCCCCGTAAATATCTTTGCCATGTAGTCGTACTCCTCGCTGCGCTCCAGAAAAAGGATATGGACATCGGCAAACTTCTTCCTGTTCCATGTCCCATCGTCGTATTTCTTGCGGAGATTCTCATATGGCGTCGCTGAGATGATGTACGAATCCAGTGTGACGTTCTTCCGTCTGCTTCTCGCACCTATACCCTTCGCTAATTCCGGAAGGACCTCGTGAAGGCCCGCCTTCTCGTCGTGCTTGTATGCTTCCGCGTGGAGCATTCCGTGGGGCTCCACAAAGACGATGTGTTGTTTCTTTTCATTCATGATCCACAGGATGAAGTCCGGATAGAATCCCCTTTCCTCAAAGAAACCGATTCCCGTTCCCCGGGTCAGGTTCCTCAAAAGGAACACTTCCGCCTTGGCCAGCGATTTGCTCCTTTCCCTGTCCCAGTACTCCTTCATATCGCGAACAAACTGGAACTCATTCTTGTTCAGTCCTGGCGGGGTCATCTTCACCTTGTCCCCATGCTCTACAAGCAATGGCTGGTAAAGGTGCCTGTCGAAATGGATGCGGCGCAGTTTCCCCGTTTCTTCTTTGTACAGACGATCAACTTCTTCGATGAGTTTCTCAACCTCGGATATCAAGGCACTTTCGGACCGCTGGATTGCAACCATGTATCCGCCCTGCTCCCGCTCCCTGACAAGGTCGAGGTTGAAACGGAGGTTTGAGTCGGTCTCATCAAGAGTTTTGTAGACCATGTGGTTCGAATCCCACTGCTCCCGTTTTACGCGGTAAAAAGTATCTGCGTATTTTTGCAGAATATTGACTACTGCCTCCTGCAGCAGGGCCGTGCCGGCAAAAGATTCCGGTTTGACGACGGAAGCATCTGCAACAAGGCGGTAAAGTCTTTCAGGGTCGGTAGTCGCGATAATAGCCTTCAGCGCGTCCGGCTGTATAACCAGGTTTGTCAGGCATTTCCGCTCTTTGTAATCGAGTAAGTCGAGATAGACCCGTTCCCAGTCCACAAGATCAAGGCTTTCGACCGGGATGGGCCGTTCTTGCCCTGCTCGTGCGTCAACAGCAGTCATACCTGCGGAGTGGCTTTCAAGTACCTGGACCTTCAAAGACAGGTCAGCCCGCACCTGGACCGCCGGGTCAGGTTCCAGCAGCATGAGGGCTTCCACCGCAAAGTAGCGGTCATCGGGCACGCGAGGCACAACCAGGCCTTTGCCAAGGAATTCCCTATTGACC
>Ga0214473_10008092_pt1 | contig 12453 bp, 7 predicted proteins | sample RVTome_7_FD_203509 | JGI IMG/M metagenome (GOLD analysis project Ga0214473, IMG submission 203509) | Soil microbial communities from uranium-contaminated site in the Upper Colorado River Basin, Wyoming, United States - RVT98D197 | ecosystem: Environmental > Terrestrial > Soil > Contaminated >... | reverse complement strand
CTCAAGGGGGAAGCAACGGGCACAAGCGGCATTAACGTGGGTGTGTCCGCGGTTACCGAAAGTCCCAACGGCTGTGCTGTGTACGGCGTAGCCCATTCAACAGGAACAGGCAGTGCGTACGGAGGGTACTTCGAGAGCCGTAATACCAGCGGCGCGATAGCTGTCTACGGCCAAACGACTTTTGCCTCGACCGGCGATGTTGCCGGTTGGTTCCGAAGCCAGGGAACAGACGGCCGTGGCGTAATTGGTATGGCTCTCGGCAGCGGCTCGGTGCGCGGCGTCTGGGGACAGGTCAACAGTCCGAGCGGATTTGGAGTTTACTCAAGTGGCAATCTGCACATTGTCGGGAACTTAACGGCCACAGGTTCGAAGACCGGGTACGTTGCCGATGTTGTAAAAAACGGTGGGCACGAAGCCTTGCAAATCGGAGACGTCGTCGAAATCGTCGGACACGACGTGCCGGTTCTCGGCGACATACCGGTCATTGTTGTGCGCAAGGCCCAGCGAGAGCAGTCGCGCGCCGTACTCGGTCCCGTAGCCTTTGCGGTCGAGGTCACGGCGAATGAGAGCTACGAAGCTGAGGTCGCTGCCTTGCCAGAGGATTGCCCGCACTGGATGTTGCCGTGCCGATTCCACGTTCACCGGGTCGATGGTGAACTTGCACCAGGTTCATACGGACAGGTCGTGACGCTCGGCTCGTTTGCGGCGATCAAGGTTGATGCGTCCATTCGACCGGTCAAGGTCGGTGATCTTCTTGTGTCTTCGTCGCTCCCGGGGTATGCGATGGCCACGGACTCGCCGGATTCAGGAACGATGATTGGAAAAGCGTTGGGCAGCCTCGTGTCCGGGACGGGTACGATACCCGTGTTCGTCAGCCCGCGCTGATCGTCATTGACGAACGGTCGTGCGATCTATGCCCGCCGGGTCCGCCGAGAGACGCCGCTCACTCGGGATTCCCAATCAACACGAAGGACGCCCAGTAGTACGGATGCTCAAACACTCGGCCCGATGGGGCGATCGCGCTCGGCGGGACCGGTTCGCCGCGGGCCGCGTAGGCAGGCAGCGGCAGATCGTACTGCTTGCGGAGCGATTCCACCTGCGCCGCTGTCAGACGGCACAGCCAGAGCTTGGCTTCGGCGAGGGCCGCCACCTTGGGCATGGGGTGCCCGGCTTCCAAGTCGGCACGCGGTTCTTTGTACTGCCCGAGCAGGTTCTCGTACAGGCGGATCATGAGCAGGGCCGTCGCGGTGTCGTCCACTTTCCAGAGGCTCGCGATCACGGTCGGCGCCCCGGCATAGAAGAACCCCCAGGGCAGGGACATGATGCTGTCGCCGACCTTCACGCCGCGCTGCGTGTCGCACGCTGATAGGACGACCAGTTCGCAGCCCTTGAGCCGTCCCCGCCAGCGGCGGATCAGGTCATCGAGTCGCAAGAAGCCGATGTCGTCGGGCGTGGGTGTTTCCGGCTGCGTTAGCGCAATCGCTGCGTCGTACGGCCGTTCGCTGGAGCCGGTCAGCCCGTGCGAGGCAATATGCAGGATGCGCTTTCCGGCGGCGTTCATCTCGAGTTGCCCGACCGTCGCCTCGTCGCCGACGAGCATCACGGCGGTGCCGCCCGCGGCATCGATCACCTTAGCGACCTGCTCCGCTTCGCGGCGTGTTCCCTCGAGGGGCTGCAAGGAGCCGCCGAACAGGCGCACCTGATCGGTAGCGCTGATGTTGGCGACAGCCTCACCCGATCCGCGCGTGAGCATGGCCAGGTGCTTCAGCCCGTCGGCAGGAGATGACCCTTTGTCGAATTCGAGGCCGAGCTTGCCTGGTTTGAGCGCAACCTCCCGAATCTGGCCGCCGCGCCAGTAGCGGACTGTCACTGGTTGATTCTCTGGCCGCTCGCCAGCCTGCACTGCCCTTTCAACCGAGTCACGGAGGCCGGTCAGTCCCTCGGTGGTTTCAACGTCTTGGCCGTCGTAGCTCAGGCAAACGTCGCCGCGCGTCAGACCCGCCTGCGCCGCATTGCCGCCCTCGATGGCACGCATGACGAGCAGCCCCTTTTGGGGATACTCCGGCTCCGGGCGGTGCCGGTCGAACACCGGGTCGCCGAGCACGACGACCGTCGAGGGGCCTCTCCGTGGCGCTCCTGCCCGCGCCTCCGCGCGGCGATTCAGATAGACGGTCGCCGACGGGGCGTACGCGATCTCCGGTCCGGCCCTCATTCTTCCGGCCGCGCTGTTCGCGATCAACGCTTCTAGAGGTATCACGTTCAATGGACCGTCCGGCAGCACGACGATGCGCCGGGCGGCGACGAAGTCCGCCCGCGCGGGCTCCGGTAACAACTGCGCGAACAGCTCGCGAGCGTCAGCTCGGAACGTATCGGGGTCATCCGCAGCCTCCGGCGTCTTGGTGATCGCCTTCTGAACTCGAGCGGCGAGATCGGTCAGCTTCTCGACCGCCTCCTTGCCTTCCGCAACGAAGAGCCCGCGCACACTGCCGGCCTCCTCTTCCGCCTTCGCGATGAGCAGGAGCACAGCGTCGCTTGACCAGGAATAGCAAAAGAGAATCTCGCCCGGCTCCAATCCCTTGAGGATCGCGTCTGTGTCGAGCGGCTTCGCATCGGGCCACACGTCGCGCAGCATCGCGAGCACGGAACTCTCTGCGTCCGCCTGTTTCTGGCGGGCCCGCTTCACGGCCTCGATCTGCTCTGCGATAAGCCGCGACTTTTCGTCCGGCTGCAAATCGGAGCGTTCTCGAGTTTTCGCCAGCCGCGCTTCGGCTTCGACCGTTTGAGCCCGCGCGTCTTTCTCTTGCGCCAGCAGCGTTTCGAGGCGAGCAGCCGTGTCCGGTTGTTCGGCCTTGAGCTGTACCTCACTACTCAGGTCGCGGTCGGCGCGTGCAAGAAGATCGAGCAACGCCCGACTCCGGGCACGTTCAAGGACCGGGAGCGCCGAACCAGTGCGTTCCAGCCTGAGCAGAACGCCGGCGTACGATGCACTTATCTGCCCTAAGCTCAGCCGTTCTGCGTGCATGGCGCGCTCACGCTCCGAGCCGATGATTCGTGTCCGCAGCGACTCTGCGAGCCTCATCGCTTCCTCATATTCCGTCGCGGCGGAGGCGTCGTCACCTTTTGCGGCCAACACGGCCGCTAGGTTCTTCTGCCCGATGAGCGTCTCCGGATGCTCGCGCCCCAGCGCGCGCCGCTGGCTTTCGAGCGATCGCCGATATTCAGCCTCGGCGGTAAGGTAGTCGCGCTGCGAATAGTGCAGGCTCGCCATGTTGTTGAGCGTTATCGCGAACCGCGGGTGGTCCTCGCCCAGTGAGCGCTGAACGATTTCCAACGCTTCTCGGATGAGTGTTTCCGCCGCCGCAAGCTCGCCCTTTGCTGGCAGGAGCATCGCGAGGTTACTGAGACTCAGCGCCGTGGCCGGATGATCGTTGCCGAGCAGCTTGCGGGACATCTCAAGTGCGCCGCGGTGAAGCTGCTCCGCTTCTCCCATTTCGCCCTTGAGCTCCAAGAGAAGGGCGAGATTGTTCATCACCGTGGCGATCTGGGGATGCTCTTCGCCGTACACCTTCCGGAAAATGTGGAGCGCCTCTCGGTAGAGCGGCTCGGCGGCGGCGATATCACCCTTCGATTCCAGCAGGCCCGCAAAGTCGTTCAGGGTCCGAGCGGTGTCGGCGTGCGGCTCCGTCTGAAGCCGCCGGCAGATGGCGAGAGCCTTTCGGTACATCATCTCCGCTTGGACGTAGTCGCCTTTCGCCGTCAGGACGCCAGCCACGTTCCTCTCGCTTTGGGCGACTAGCTCGTGCTCGTCGCCAAGTGTCTTCTGCCGCAGCGCCAGGGCTTCGCGCAGAAACCGCTCGGAGACCTCGACGTCCCCTTTAGAATCCAGGAAGTATCCCAGGTTGTTCATGCACGTGGCGACATAGGGGTGCTCGTCGCCTAAGCGCTGGCGAAGCGTCGTAAGCGATTTGCGGAGCAGCGGCTCTGCCGCCCCGTACTCGCCCGTCCTCTGGTACAAGCTGCCCAGGTTGTTCTCGGCGGCGGCCGTCAGGATGTGGTCGTCGCCCAGAAGCTTGCAGAACGTCGTCATCGCCTCACGCAGCAGTGGTAGCGCGCCTGCGTATCGACCTCGCTCTTGCAGGAGCGCGCCCAGGTTTGTCAGACTTTCTGCGACGTCCTTGTGCTCATCCCCCAGCAGCCTGCGGCGGACGGCGAGAGACTGCGTGTACAGGCGCTCAGCTTCGATATAGTCGCCCGCTTTGTCCCTCTGATGCAGCAGAACGGCGAGATTGTTCGTTACCGTTGCGTGCAGCGGATGGTCGGAACCGACAACGCCGCGGAGGATCGTCAGCGCCTCACGGTACAATGGCTCTGCCTCATCGGACGCACCGCTCTCCCGCAGCGGCTCGGCGAGGTCGTTCAAACTCTCTGCGACGAGCGCGGACGCCCCACCGAAATGGCTCCGGCGCAGTTCCATTGCCCGCCTCGCGAGGGCAGCCGCGTCATCGTATTGCCCCTGTTCGAACAGCACGTGGATTCGATCCGTGGCCGCGTCAGCCTCGGACAGTTCCGCCTGCGTGGCTGCCGGAAGCGCCGCGATCATTCGCAACATATCGACCAGACGGCGTGCGTCCGCAGTCTCCCACCACTCGTCGCGCCCCTGTGGGCCATCCCAGAACGGTTGGTGCCTTTTGCGGATCGCCAGGATGTCTTCGGCGAACTGAACGGCATCCGCGTATCGCGCCTTCTGGCGAAACTCATCAATCTGGCGTCTAAGCTCGTCCACTCGCTTCGATGCATCCGGGGGCAGCGTCGGACGGTCGGCCACCTCGTCTGACCGGGCCGACACGTTCGCGGTCGTGGCCTGGAATGAAACGAGTCGGATCGCCGGTCCGTCGCCCGTGACGTGGCGACGATCCGACGGGAGAGGCGTAGCGCGCCCCCTACCCGAAGTGGATTCGCGCCCTTCGGAGCGTAGCCTCAGGATCAGGTCGCGGTCCGACCGCGCGAGTAGGTCGAGCAATTCTCGACCGTGTCCGCGCTCGAGCGTTGCAAGGGCGATGTCGGCGCGGTCTTGACGCAGCAGCACGCCTGCAAGGGAGGCGCTGATGTTCCATGCCCCTACTGCGCCGCTGAACGTCGCGCGCGCCCTCTCGTCGCCGAGTACCCGTGTGCGCAATGATCCGACAATTCTGAGCGCGTCGGCGTAAAGCCCCTCCGCGGTCTGATAGTCACCGCGGGCCAGCACCAGATCTGCGAGGTTCTTCAGGCTTGCGGCCACATCCGGATGCCGCTCCCCGTACGCTTTGCGCCGTGCGGCAAGCGCCTCGCGAAAGAGCGCCTCTGCGTTTTCGTAGTCCCCAATCGCTTTCAGCACCCGCGCCAGATTGTGCCGTGCGTTGGCCGCACGCGGATGATCGTCGCCCAACAGGTCGCGGTAGAGGTCGAGCGCCTCCCGGTACAGCCGCTCGGCGGCGGGATAATCGTGTCTCTCCTCCAGCACCGCCGCCAGATTGTTCAGGCTCTGGGCGACATCAGGATGCCGATCGCCGAGGCGCTTACGCCGAATTGGAAGTGCCTCCCGAAAGAGGGACTCCGCCGCCTCGTAGCTGCCCATTGAGGTCAGAACCGCCGCCAGATTGTTCATGCTCTCGGCCACATCCGGATGATCAGCACCCAGCACATCACGACGCACTGCCAGCGCCTCGCGGAACAGCGCTTCGGCCGCCGGGTAGTCTCCCTTCAGCTCCAGAACGCGCGCGAGACCTCCAAGGCTCTTCGCCGTGTCGGGGTGACCGTTGCCCAAGTTCCTCCTCCGAATCGCGAGCGCCTCGCGATAGAAGAGTTCTGCGCGGACGTAGTCGCCTGTGGTTCTGTAAAGCTGACCCAGATTGTTCAGCACGTTGACAGATCGTGAGCGGTCGTCGGCGAGCCGGCCACGATACACATCGAGCGCTCTGCTGTAGAAGCGCTCGGCCTCCGCGTACTGACCCCTTAGGTACAACACCGCCCCAAGACCGTTGAGTGACTGCGCCAGATCGGGATGGTCATTGCTGAGCGACGCCTCTCGAATCGCCAGCGCCTCGCGATGCAGCATTTCGGCTTCCTGTAGCCTGCCCTGATCCTGAAGCACCACGGCGAGATTGTTCAAACAGTTCGCTACCTCGGGGTCCTGGTTGCCTCGGAGCTGACGCCAGAGCAGGAGCACCTCGCGGAACAGCGGCTCCGCCTCCGCGAAGTTGCCCCGCTTGGACATGACCGCCGCGAGACTGTTAAGGCGTTGCGCCATATCGGGGTGGTCGATATTCAGCAGTTCGCGGCTGAGCGCGAGCGCCTCACGGAACTGTTGCTCCGCGGCGGGGTACTGGCCTTTAGCAAGCGACAACTGGCCCAAGCTGCTGACGCATGTGGCAACGTCAGGGTGCCGGCTTCCCAGGGCGCGCTGTAGCATGTCCAGCGCGTCGCGGAGAGCCGACTCGGCCTCATCGCGTTTGCCCAAGGCCAACAGCGCCTGTCCTAGGTTATGCAGGCTGCTGACGGTGTCGGCATGGGCGTCGCCGAGGAGCCGCCTGCGGGTCGCGAGTTGAGACCGCGCCAGCGCAACCATTTCCGGGTACTCGGCCCGAGCGCATAGCTCCTTGATCTCAGAATCAGCCCGATCTGCCGCCGCTAATTCAGCGCGGTCGCTCGCCGGGAACTCGGCCGCCCGCGTGAGCGATTCAACCAACCGGCGGGCGTCGGCCGTTTCCCACCATTCCTTGCGACCCCCGGGCGTGTCCCAGAATGGTTGGTGCTTCTGGCGAATCGCGAGGATCTCCGCAGCGAGCGGGATCGCTTGAGCGTACTGGGCTTGCTCGCGCAGAGCGCGAATCTGCGTCTCCAGCTCCTCGACGCGCTTGCGGGCATCTTCCGGAAGCGTCGGGCGCGTGGTCGGCTGCGCCGGATCGCCGAGCGCCGGCACCGAAGGGCGGACCGGATCGGGCGATCCCGTTTGAGACCGGGCCTGGCTGAAGCTGGCCAGGCCGACGAACAGAACTGACAGAGTAATGGCTCGAAAACCGACTGGAATGCTCGGACTCACGGTGCGCCTCCTGCCTGAGAGCACGGGGCGCGCATGCGCCGCAACGTGGGCACCGACCGCCTGGGGCATGCGCACCTCGACGGCCCAATGCTGGAATGATACCGCGCGGACCGGGGGGGAAGAGCTACGGGCTGGGGCCGGCCGAGACGGTGAACCGCTCCGACTTGACCGAGAACCCCGGACGGGCGCGAAGGTCGGCATCTAGGCGGTCCATCACCTTGTTCAGGGGGGTTTCAGATGGCAGCGCGCGGACCGTTGCCTGTAGCGCGTCTCGCAGGACGGCTGCGTCGAACGGTTCGACCGATGCGACCGCCCCGATCCATTGCGGTCCGGCTGGGTCGCCGGTGACGTCGATCGGCCGCGGTGCGTGGGTGCCCGGGCCGAGTGCGACGGTCCTAGGCTCGGCGTCGTCTCCGAACGGCAGGACCTGAAGCTGTCGGCGATGGTCCAGGTACACCACAGCGACATGCGCCTCGGCCGCGAGTCGGACGCTCACTTCGACCCCCTTCCTCTGCGGCTCGCCGCCGCCCCGATAGTGGCTGAACTGGACAGGTTCAACGGTGAGTGCCGCTAGCACGACGGGCGCGACGCCAGTTGGGCCCCGCACGCGAGGCCAGCTTAGCCACCATCCGACACCAATCGCGACGAGTACGATCGCAGCAGCCCCAAGCACGGCGCGTGACATCGTCAGCCACCGTGGAAACTGAAGGGGCACCGTCTTGACGTCGTCCATCGGCCCGACCGCGAGCCCCGAACCCTCAGCGGCGACGCCGCCTCGCCCGGCGCTCAGTTCTTCGTCGGACAGCGGTGCTTCAATTACTTCTCTGTCTCGCCGAACGCGCAGGACCGAACGCAGGCAGAAACGGCAGTTCTCCAGGTGCCGCCAGTCCTCTGCGCGAACCTCGTCGGGACGGTCGATAATGGTCAGGATCGTGTGGATGTCGAAGCAGTCCGGCGTCTGCGGCGTCTTCGGTCCGTCCCACGCCCACTGCTGTAGCAGCGATTCCAGCCGATCCATGCAGTTACTCCAATTGCCGTGAGCGCGTCGTCACTATCCTTATACGCCTGTTCGCGCAAGTTGGCCGGAAAACCTGGCGAGCGCGAGCATGCGAGGACGAGGGCGCGCGTCTGTCACCGGCTCACTACGGCTCATTCTTGGTCCTCGAACTCAGTCTGGAATCCCTTCGCCGCGATGCAGTCCCGCAACTGTTCCAGAACTCGCCGCAGCCTCCCACGAACAGTCTCCTTTGGTTCTCCGAGCTGTCGCGCGAGCTCGGCGATCTTCCACCCCTTCGGCCTCGGCTCAGGGTCAAGCTGCCTCCAACGATGTAACAACGCGCGGCTTTCCTCGGTGAGGCCCCGGACGCATTCGTCCAGAGCCCGAGCGCGTTCCTTCTGGAACGCGATGGTCGCGGGGTCGGCAGCCGGGTCGTCTGCGTAGTCCGCGATGATCAGCACCTCGGCAGATACCTCTCGGCGGCGGCCTTGTTTGCGCGCAAGGCTCACCGCGACATTCCGGACGATTGTGCAAAGCCAGGCTGCGAAGTCACGACCACGGTCGAACTGGTCCTCGTGGAGTAACACCTTCTCGAACGCCCCCTGGACGACATCTTCTGGTTCAACGCTGCGCGGCGCGTAGCGCCGCGCAATCTGGAGCAGCTTCGCCCTGTCGCGCTCCAACACTCGAGCGAGCAACTCGCGGCTGATCCGCGACTCCTTGGGTTCTGGCTCCGACATCCTCACACACGCCCGGCGCCGTTTTTCCGGTCAAGCCGGCTACTGGCGCGTAAGACCATTGGAAGCCCAGCTCGAGCAAATATCTACCAAACTAACCGTCCGGCCGGTTGCCCGCAACTGAGGCCCACCAGGACGGGTTTCCGGGGGAGTGATCGGCCGGCCCAGCGCGGAGGTCTGCAATGTTGTGGAAGAGGTCAAGCAGTCAGGGGGCGGCGGAGACGTTGGATGGATGCTCGTCTGCGCAGGGGCCGCGCACGTACGTTCGAATTGAGGGTCCGACGCTCCGCTATACCGACCTCACCCGCGTCATCACGCAGCTCCGTGCAAGCGGCGCAAAAGACGGAGGTAGGGACGCGGTTTTCGATTTCAGCAGCGTTGAGGAGATAGAGCCCCCATGGACTCCAGTTTTCGCCGTAATTGCTGATTTCGCCCGGCAAGTGCCGGGCGACTGCGTGATGACGGGCTTGCACGGTCGGACGGCCGCAATGGCCGAGCTGGCCTTCGGCGGACGGTGGCTGGGCCGGGTCGAGGTCGTCGAGCAGCCCCAAGCCGCCCAGCACCCATTTTTCGGTTGATCCGAGGGCGCGTGCGTATGAATGGCGGAACGACTGCGGCGCGTCGGTTGCGCGAACCGAATTCCGCGCCGTTTTTCTCGGTGTCATGGCGGGGCCGGCGTCTAGCGCGTGAACCGGCCAGGAGGACAAAGATGACGACGGCAAGAGACATGTTGTTCATCCTCGCGCTGGTGTCCTGCTCGATACTCGGCGGTTGCCCCCGCGCGTCCGACCAAATCGTGATTGACGACTGGAGTCGTCCCCCGCTGGCCAATGCAGGGCCTGATCTGAGCGTCGTCGCCGGTGACCCCGTTGTCCTCGACGCGAACGCCAGCAGCGATCCGGACGGAGACTCACTCAGCTACCGGTGGACCCAGGTATCGGGTCCGGAGGTCTCGCTGCAGGCTGCCAATCAAGTCCAGGCCCAGTTCCGCTCGCCTGTGGAAGGCACGTACGAGTTCCTCCTGACGGTGACGGATGGGCGGGGCGCTTCCGCGCACGATGCCGTTCGAGTCACCGTGACTCCGCCGCCGGCGCGAGCCATCCTGGCGCCGCCGATCGACGGGTTCGTGGTTCTCGACAACAACGGCGTTTGGGAAATCCCGTCGCTGGAAGACCGGGTCACGGCCAGTGGGTGGCCCCCCGGTGTTCAGGTGCGAGTGGTGGGGACCTCATTGTTGGTCCGAATCGACACCGGTGAGAGAATCGGCGCGGAGCTTTGCGGCGTCGGGACGCATCGGAAGATCGCCGGACTCCGTGACGACCCCTGGGACCGCTGGGTTGTTCTCGACAACGGCGCTGAATACGAGGTGGCCGGCTGGGGTGAGTACGTGCGCAAAACGCTGCTATGGCTGGTCGACGATCCGGTCGTTGTGGTCAACGGTTGCTGGGACGCCGACATCATCAACCTTCGCACAGGCGACGTGATCGAAGTGTACTGACGCCGTCGAGGCCCCCACGGCATTACCCAAAGTGCCGACTGGTTCAATCGTGTGACATAGGAGGAATCGACGTGCTCAATGCGGCTATGGTTCTGATGATCCTCGCCGGAATCTTCGGGTTTCCAGCCGTGATGTGCAGTGCCGTGTGCGCCGGGGCCTCGGCAGACCTGGCCGAAGCGGCGGGGGAAAAGAACCCGGCACAAGGGGCGCTTAATCTCCTTGCGTGGGGTTCTATCGTCGCCTCGGCTGGCAGCATCGTCGTCGGAGTTAAGGTCAAACGCCTGCGCCGGGCCACGTCCGTCATCAGTTGTTTCCTGTTCGCAGGCCTCTTCGCTCTGTTGCTTCTTCAGCTCAACTGGCTTGGCCTTGGATCGGCCATACTGCTGGTTATCGCGGGCGTGATGATCGCTGTCGCGCCCGCCAATCAGTTCCGCGACGTGATACGTGTTGAGACGGTGGCGCAGCGCCCCTGATCCCGACCCGACCGATGGTTGAGACCGTGGAGGACAGATGATGAGCACGCGGTACGGACTCCTATACGCGATCGTTGCGGTCTCGCTTTGCGGCTGTGCGTCTGATCCACGGTACGTCGTTCTCACGCGGCAAGAAAGTCGGCCCGTAACAGTCGGCCCTCTCAGAATCGAGGTCACGCCCGTCGATACAGCTCGGCTTCCCGAGGAACATCCATTCTGCTGGCACGGATCGTCCCTCGCCGGGTTCATGCTGTTCGACGTGCGGACCGAGAACGCCGGCGATCAAGATCTGCTCTATATGATCGGACACCCCGACTTTCCTGGAACCGTCTCGCCAAAGCTGACGCGTGGCCACTTCATTGAGCCCGGGACGGACCAGCCCGATCGCGACGATGGCGCACAGCTCGTCAGCACGGACCAGCTTCGCATCGCCGAGTTGCGGCACGAGACGGCGGTGATCCTCACCGAGCGCGGCTTCCGGCATGCCGTACTGGATCAGGAGAATTTCCAGGAGCGCTACCACTACCTCATGCGCCAGGAAATGAAGCGGGCGCGGAATCTGGGCTACATTCCGTACGTCGGCGGCTTCCTCGCTGCGAAGAGAATGGAGGAGGCCGGCGATGCCGTCCAGGAGCGCTGGATTCGCGCCCAGCAGGCAGTGTTGTGGCCCGGCGTGATTCCGGCAGGCGAAACTGTGCGGGGCTACCTGGTCTTCGCGTGGGCGGACGACATCGAACCAGGGCCGCTCACTCTGCGGCTGCCCGTCCAGCCCGGCCACGCAGCGACCTTGGAGTTCGAGGTCGTTCCGGCACGAGAGGAACCGAAACGAGCGGCCAGCCGGATTTTTCGGTCGTAGCCCGCTGATCTGCGTAATAGAGACGATGACAGCGGCCGTCGGCGTCCTGCCGGCTCGCTCGAAGCCCAGCAGGGCTAGGCGGTCGCAACCGGTCCGGCTCGACCGGAGGAGGTAGCACGACATGTCCCAGTCAGAATCAGTCACACGAGGCGCGGTGGTACGCCTATCAGGGCCGGGGCTGGCGTGGTTCCTCATACTCGCCGTGGCCGCTCCGGGCTCAGCGCAGACGGAACTCACCCAGAACGGCGGCTTCGAGAGCGGAAGCGGGAGGTCGGCACCACCGTGGGTTTTTGGAGGATCGCCGGCTCCAGCGCAACGAGTATGTGCGCAGTTTCCCCATACTGGGAGTTGCTACGCGGTCTTTGGCGAAGCGCGCAACAACACCGACTATGCGTACCAATGGATTACCATCCCACCCGGTGCGACACAGGCAACCCTAACATATTGGTTGCGCATCGAAGCGGGGACCGGAACCGATCAATTCATCGTGTGGCTGTACGATTCCTCGGAGAACTGGCATTGGCTGCGAGCACATTTGAATGTAACTCAACCTTATACGCAATTCAGTTCGAACTTACTCGCATACGTCGGCGCCGGACAACAGCTCGCGGTGTACTTTGAGTCAAGAACGGATGGGAGTTATCCATCGTCGTTCAAGCTCGATGACGTCAGCATCGTCGCCGCTGTACCGCAGACCGGCTCGCTGCGGGTGAGCATCGAGCCGCAGGGCGCCCGGGACGCCGGGGCACGCTGGCGTGTGGACGGCGGGGCATGGCAGGTCAGCGGGGCGACGGTGAGCGGCCTGTCGGTGGGC
>Ga0214473_10008090_pt1 | contig 12454 bp, 10 predicted proteins | sample RVTome_7_FD_203509 | JGI IMG/M metagenome (GOLD analysis project Ga0214473, IMG submission 203509) | Soil microbial communities from uranium-contaminated site in the Upper Colorado River Basin, Wyoming, United States - RVT98D197 | ecosystem: Environmental > Terrestrial > Soil > Contaminated >... | reverse complement strand
GTTTGGGCTGGGGGAGAGGGGGCGGTGGAATCTTTGACTCGGGTTTGGGGGGTCGTGGGGGTGGAACCTTCTGCTCTGGCTTTGTGGGTTGAGTGGATGGCGGTGTGAAAGGTTCTCCTTTCAGAGCCTTTTTATAACTAAGAAGAACATCTTTGGGATTGAGGCCGAGATATTTGGCATAGGATAAAAGAAATCCTTTGACATAGGTGGTGGGCGGAAGAAGGTGATATTGATCTTCTTCGATGGCCTTGAGGATATGCTCTCTCACCTTCGTGCTTTTTGCCACCTCTCTCAAGGAAATCTTTTTAGACTCCCGCTGCTGCCTAAGATATTTCCCTAATGTCTCCCCTTCATCCACAGATGAACTCCTTCAGGATACATGGGTTAAAGTAGGCGGATAGCCCAACCGATTCAAGGCTTGGGGGTTTTGGGTCCAGTTTCTTTCCACCGTTACCCATAATTCTAAAAAGACCCTTGTCCCCAAGAAGGCCTCCGCTTCTTTCCGGGCAGCCTCTCCAATCCTTCTCATTTTTTCTCCACCTTTTCCAATGAGGATCTTCTTTTGAGAATCCCTTTCAACATGAATCGTTGCCTTGATGACCACGAGGTTCTTTTCGGAATGCTCTCTAAACTCTTCAATGGTGACAGCGGTCGAATAGGGAATTTCTTGATAGGTTTGGTGGATCACTTTTTCTCGAATCATTTCGGAAACCCAAAAGCGTTCTGTTTGATCGGTGACCATGTCTTCCGGATAATAAGGTGGGGATTCGGGAAGGACTCTCAGGATTTCCTCCAATAGAATATCTATCCCCTCCCCGGTCACGGCTGAGATGGGGATGATCTCTTTGAAGGGATGAAGCTTTTGATATTGATCCATGATGGGCAGGAGGTTTTTTCTTTTCACCAAATCCATTTTATTGATGACCAGAAAAGAGACACCCTTGCTTCCTGTGAGGGATTCTATCATCTGTTGATCTTTTTCCACGAGTGGGGAGGCTGCCTCGATGAGAAAGAGAAGGACATCTGCATCTCGACCCGAGGCAATCGCTGTTCGGACCATCCTTTGGCTCAGTTCAGATCTTCCTGGGTGAATCCCCGGGGTATCCAAGAAGATGAGCTGACCTCCCTCTACATGTTTGATGCCGAGAATCCGGTTCCGTGTGGTTTGGGGTTTTTCAGCGATGATGGCAATTTTATCCCCGAGGAGACGGTTGAAAAGGGTCGACTTCCCCACATTGGGTCTTCCCAAGATTGAAATAAAACCAGATTTGAAGGGTGCCATCTTCAACCTAACGCACAGTGCATAGCGCTAAGCCCAAAGCGTAAATGCTTTTGACCCTATGCTCTATGCTCTATGCCCTCTATTCCATGCTGTCAGGTGTTTATGAAAACATGGATTTTTAACCAATTCGTGGCTCCCCTTATAAGGGCAGGGTAAGATCTAGCACCTCTTGGATGTGTTCGACTAAGATAAAGGTCATCTCTTTTTTGATATAATCTGGAATATCTTCGAGATTCTTCTCATTCTTTTTGGGAAGGATGACGGTCTTCACCCCAGCCTGACGTGCAGCCAGGATCTTTTCTTTGATCCCTCCCACCGGAAGCACTCTCCCACTCAATGTCAACTCTCCGGTCATGGCAATTTCATGAGGGACAGGCTTTGCTTTTAAGAGAGAGAGAACCGCTGTGGCAATGGTGATTCCAGCAGAAGGACCGTCTTTGGGAGTTGCCCCGGCCGGGATGTGAATATGAATATCATATTCCTGATAAAAATTCTCAGGGATATGGAGGGAAGGAGCATTTGTTCGAATATAAGAGAGAGCAGCCTGAGCCGATTCCTTCATCACCTCTCCCAGGGATCCTGTTAGGATAAGGCCTTTGTCCCCTTTCATTTTAGAGGTCTCGATAAAGATGATGTCTCCTCCATTTTCTGTCCACGCCAGCCCTGTGGCCACGCCGATCCGGTCTCTCTCCTGGGCCACCTCACGAAAAAATTTTCGTGGACCCAGAAGTTCCTCGACGGCCATTTCATCAATGACCTCTTTGGGTGTATTTCCCATGGCCACCTCTTTGGCCATTTTTCGACAGATGGTCGCAATCTCCCTTTCTAAATTTCGGACTCCGGCTTCCCGAGTATACTCCCGTACGATCCTGTAAAGAGCCTCTGGAGTGAAAGAGAGAGGATGGTCTTTCAAACCATTTTCTTCCTTTTGGTGGGGGATCAGAAATTGAAATGCGATCTTCTCTTTTTCCTCCTCCGTATATCCTGCCAGATGGATGACTTCCATTCGATCCAACAAAGCAGGAGGAATCGGTGAGAGGGTATTGGCCGTCGTAATGAACAAGACATGGGAGAGGTCAAATGGAACATCCAAGTAATGATCGGTGAATGAAAAATTCTGCTCCGGGTCAAGCGTTTCAAGAAGGGCGGCCGCTGGATCTCCCCGTACATCCTGACCGATCTTATCTACCTCATCGAGCATAAAAATTGGATTGGAGGTCTCCGCCCTTCGGATCTCTTGAATGATCCGGCCTGGGAGCGCTCCCACATAGGTTCGACGGTGTCCCCGTATCTCTGCTTCATCCCTTACCCCTCCTAAGGAGACACGAATAAACTTCCTCTCCAGAGCACGGGCGATGGAACGTCCCAACGATGTCTTACCCACCCCGGGGGGGCCAACAAAACAGAGAATGGGGCCCTTCATGGGATCCTTCAATTTTTTAACCGCTAAAAACTCCAAGATGCGTTCTTTCACCTTTTCGAGGTCATAATGGTCTTCATTGAGGATGGCCTGGGCCCGGCTGAGGTCCAGGTTGTCCTCTGTTTTCTTATTCCATGGCATCGTGATAAGGTAGTCGAGATAAGTCCTGGAGACAGTGTATTCTGCGGAGATTGGATTCATCCGTTCCAATCGGTTGACCTCTTTAAAAGCGATTTCACCCACTTTTTGAGGCATCCCGACGCTTCGTATTTTCTCCCTGAGTTCCTGGATCTCAGCCAAATAAGGATCCTCTTCAGGCGCCTCTCTCTGCCCTCTTATAGGAGGACGAAGGGAATGATCCTTTTGGAATTTTCCCGCCTCTTTTCCAGCATGGATCAAAGGATGCGGTCTGGTTGGAGAAGATTGGATTTCTCGATTGAAGTGGTGAAAGACTTTTTTCAAACGTTCCAGGGGATCGATGGTCTCAAAAATTTCTTGCTGTTCCTTCAAACCCAGATGAAGCGTAATGGCAATCAGGTCAGCGAGTCGCCCTGGATGGTCAATCTTATCCAGAGTTCTCAATATCTCCTCTGGAAGGGGTTTCCCCATGGAGAGGGAGATTTTAAAAAGGGTCCCGATACTCTGAACAAGGGTTTCAGAGAGGACGGTCCTGTCTTGACGTTCGTTGATCTCATTGACGTCCGCCTTGAAATAAGGGGGTTCGTGGGTAATGTTCTGGAGAAACACTCTTGAAAGGCCCTCCACAAGGATCCTCATCCCCTTATTGGGCAACTTGACCAATTGGAGAATTTTGCAGACTGTGCCAATGGAAAAGAGGTCCTTCGGTTGGGGATCCTTAAGATAAGGGTCACGAAGACCGACACATCCAATCAGACTGTTTTCCAATAATACCCTATTCAAGATCGCTAGGGCTTCATCAGATTGGAAAAATAGAGGGGCCACCACATAAGGAAAGATGATCGTCTCTTTCAGGGGGATGAAGAGAAGTCTTTGCGGGATAGAAATATTTTCTGATTTGTAAAGATATCTCACATAAAACTCCAGCTCCAAATTGAAAAACAGGAAGTATTATACGAAAATGATGGCATTTGTCAACGAAGTTCAAAAAGCTCTTTGAGGCAAGACCAAGCTTCTGGTGAGCACCAATCCCTCTGTCCCACAATCTTCCCAACTAACATCCCTTCTCGATCGACGAGGAATGTTTGGGGGACCCAGCCCCTGACCATATAATGGTCCATGACCTTCTCCTTCAATAGCAAGAGAACGGGGAGGGTAATTTTATTTTCGCTCATGATCTTTTGAACGGCTTTCTTTCTTTCACCATCGATGGTAATTAAAAGGATGACCAGCTGGTCCCTCTTTCCGGCAAACAATTTTTCCAATAAAGGGATATCCTCTTTACAGGAAGCACACCAAGTAGCCCAGAAAGTTAACAGGACAGGCTTCCCCCTGAAGTCGCTGAGGGAGACTTGTTTCCCGTCCAGACTATTGAGGGAAAAAGCAGGGGCTTCTTTTTTTTCTTGGAATCTCTGGACGCCAAAAGAAGGACAAGAAGGACAATCCGGTTGAGAGGGAGAGGCAGTTCTACCAACCTGTAGGGGAGGAATAAGCAACATGGCAATCCCCATCACCATCGACACAAAAAAGGAGATTCTTTTTTTCATCCCCATCTCCAAATGCAAGATTTTATAAAAGACTAAAATATATTTCTCACCCCGTCAACCCTTTGACCTCCCTTGCACACCCCTAATTTTTTCTACTGACCGCTGGCCTGGCCAAATCCCTCTCCATGGCCTCATAAGGCCAGGCACCGGATGAAAGGGTAACCAAACCTTCAGAGCTTGACGTCTCGGAGTTAATCCTGAACGATTCTCTCCACCTGTTCAAAAAACAAGACATGGGCCCCGTCGAAGGATCAATTTCATCTTGAAAAGAGGTTATAGAAATGATAAGGTGTGAACCATGTAAGGTTCACACTGGAGTTAAATCATATTGGGTCCTTGCCTAAGAAGGAGGGTTTTATGGCGGGAGTGAACAAAGTCATCCTCATTGGTAATCTGGGGGCAGATCCAGAGGTCAAGTATTTAAGCAGTGGCACCACGGTAGCCAATTTTCGGATGGCGACGACCGAAAATCGGGTTAACCGGTCTGGGGAGAAGACCGCCCTTACAGAATGGCATCGCATCGTGGCTTTCGGCCGATTAGCTGAGATATGTGGTGAATATTTAAATAAGGGGAAACAGGTCTATATTGAAGGTCGGCTCCGAACTCGAACATGGGAAGACAAAGATGGAAACAAGAGATCGACGACTGAGATTGTGGCAACCCGAATGCAAATGTTAGGGGCGCCTGGAGCCCCTGGCGAGGTCCCAGATAAGGGGGGGAAAGATTTTGATATCGAACAGGAAGCCCCCCCCGGACCGGATGATGATGTCCCCTTCTGATTGCGGATTTCGGAATGTGGATTTAGGATTTAAATTCCGAAATCATCAATCCACAATCCGAATTTAAAAGAGATACCTTCTCATGCTGACGTTTAGAAGAAGCCCGACTCCGATGAGCGTAGAAATCATAAAAGACCCACCATAACTGACCAGAGGGAGAGGAATCCCTACCACCGGCATCATACCCAACACCATTCCGATGTTGATGAAGATATGCCAGAAGAGCATGGCCACCACACCGAAAGCGAGGATAGCACCAAAGCGGTCTTTCGCTTGGACGGCAATGCGGAGTCCCCAAAAGATCAAAACAAAATAGAGTCCTATGACGAAGAGAGAGCCGATCAAGCCCCATTCTTCTCCCAATGCCGAGAAGATGAAGTCGGTTTGCTGTTCAGGGAGAAATCCCAATTTGCATTGCGTCCCTTTCATAAAACCCTTCCCAATGATTCCGCCCGAGCCCACAGCAATCTTCGATTGTATAAGATGATATCCGGCACCCAATGGATCCAAGTCCGGATTAAAAAAGGTAAGGATTCGCTTCTTCTGGTATTCTTTGAGAAAACCCCAAAGAAGTGGCACGGCAGCCGCTCCAGCCAATCCAATCGCCAATAACGAAGACCATTGAATTTTAACAAAGATCAAGATCGAGAAAAAAACTAAAAGAAGGATGATCGCTGTTCCGAGGTCGGGTTGTTTAAGGATCAAGATCATCGGCAGAAAAAGGAGAAGAAAAGGCAAAGGGAGATGCTTCAATGGATAGCCTTTCCGTTCCGGAGGTCGATGGAAAAATTTTGCCAGTGCTAAGATGAGAGAGATCTTGACAAACTCCGAAGGTTGAAAGGAGAGAGATCCAATCTTCAACCATCGCTGGGCCCCGGAGGTGATGATGCCGTAACCCAATACGACGATTAAAAGAAATAATGCAACGAAATAAATGATAAAAGCAAAATCCGAATAAAAACGGTATTCGATGAAGGCGATCGTCACCATCACCGTCAATCCGATCAGTAGCCAAAATATTTGCTTGAGGTAGAGCGGGGTCCCGGACATCTCCATTTTTGCCGTGGCGCTATAGAGGTTGAGGATCCCGATCGAGGCAATGGCGAGGGCAACCCCCAACAAAGTCCAATCAAAATGAATGAAGAGGCGTCGGTCAATCTGCATAATCCATATCCCTTTGCTTCTCCGTCATTTTTAAGGGAAGGGAAGGTTCCGCGTTGAGATATTTTGCGATCACCTTCTTAGCAATCGGGGCGGCAGCGGAAGCCCCAAACCCTCCGTGCTCAACCAGGACAGCGATTGAGATCTTGGGGTCTTCAAAAGGGGCGTAGGCCACAAACCAGGCATGATCTCGAAATTTTTGGGGCATCCGATTCATATCCCCCTTCTTAAAATTCTCGGGTAATCTGACAACCTGTGCCGTACCCGTTTTCCCCGCTACTTTCACTTCTTTCAACAAACATGTCCAACCTGTTCCATGGGGATCGTTCACCGCTCCCCTGAGAGCTTCCTGGATAATTTGAAGGGTTTTCTCCGACACATCGGCTCTTCCCAGTTCCACAGGTGGATACTCTTTTAATTTGTTTCCATAGATATCCTCTACCTTTTCCACCACCTGAGGCAGGTAGAGCTTCCCACCATTGGCAACACCTGAAATAAGCATCAAGAGTTGTAAAGGGGTCGCATTCAAGTATCCCTGACCGACAGAAAAGGAAAGGGTTTCACCGCTATACCAAGGAACTCCAAAACGTTTCTTTTTCCACGAACTGGAGGGAACGGTCCCTGGTTTCTCATGAGGCAGAGAGATCCCTATCACCTTCCCCAACCCAAATTCATTGGCATAATGAGCAATGAGATCCACTCCCACTTTCAATCCAACTTGATAGAAGTAGACATCACAGGATTCAACGATGGCCCGATGGAGGCTGATCGCTCCATGGCCGCCTTCCTTCCAGCATCGAAAATCCCTATTCCCATAATGGAAAGCCCCTGTGCAGTTGAACTGTGTGCTCGGGGTAATCATTCCTGATTCCAGACCTGCAATGGCGGTGATGATTTTGAAGACCGACCCAGCAGGATATTGCCCCTGAATCCCTTTGTTTTGAAGGGGGTGATAGGGATTTTCAACAAGAGACTTCCATTCTTCTTGTAAAATATTTCTTGCAAAGATGTCCGGTCCAAAAGAAGGTTTGCTCACCATGGCTAAGATACGTCCTGTTTTCGGATCCATAGCGATGAGGGCTCCGTTCTTATCTTGATAGGCTTCCTCCGCAGTTTTCTGGAGGTCTAAATCGATGGTGAGAAAGAGATTGTTCCCTGGAAAGGGTTCAACGGTCCCCAAAGGTCTGATCTCCCTTCCCAGGGCATCGACCTCGATCTGCCGACCCCCATCCACTCCTCTCAGATCATCTTCCCACCGATACTCAACCCCATATTTTCCAATCAGGGCACCCATCCGATAGGTAGCCTCCTTGGCCTGTTTCAATTCATTTTCATCAATCTCTCCGAGATAGCCGATGAGATGAGAAGCCAACTCCCCATAATCATAAGCCCTCCTCGGTCTGACATCCACGATAAGTCCCGGTAGATGAACCCGATTCGATTCGAGGAGGGCCAGTTCATTCCAACCGATATCCGATTTAATCTTCACCGGTTTGAAAGGCGCCCGTCGTTTTTGGGTTTTCAATCTTTCCTCAATCTCTTCAGGAGGTATATTCAACAATCTCCCCACTTCGATGACCACCCCTGGGTTCACCTTCAGGTCTTCGGGAACAAGGTAAACTTCATAGGAGGGGCGATTATGCGCTAAAATACGCCTTTTTTGATCGAATAGCATTCCTCGATCAGCAGGGTTTTCTCGGAGTCGAATGCAGTTATTCTCAGACAAACGTCGGAGATCACTCCCCTTGATCACTTGAAGAGACCACAGCCGGATGAAGATCAAGAAAAAGGCTAACCCGATAAAGACGACAAGGTATTTATAGATCCCTTTGAAGTCTTCCATCCTTTGGGTATTTAATTCCATCATGATTTATACCCTTTCCTTGATTCCCTCCTCAGGTTGACGAAATAATAACAAGGACCCCTTATTAAAAAGGAGAAAAAAGAACGGGGTGACCAGGCCCGTAAAAAAGGATTGGGGAAGAAGGAAAGTGAAGAATAAGGGGTAAAGTTTTCCAAAAGGAATGAATTGGAAGGCGTTCATCAGAATCAAAATCAGAATTCCTTCTAATATGGCAAAGATGAAAGTGAAAAGGAATTTGGAATAAAACCCCTCCAGATAGATTCGTCCTTTGAAAAAGTACGCGGCAAAAAAGATAAGGGACCTGGATAAGGCGTAAAAGCCCAGTGCATTTCCAGAAAAAAGGTCCGTGAGATACCCCATGAAGAAGGCCAAGATTCCACCGGAGATGGGCGGAAATAAAAAAGCCAGGTAAAGGGTAAAAATGAGAAGGAGGTCAGGCCTGACCCGGTGAATGGGAAAGAAGGGCAAGAATGTTGCCTGAACGACGAGAAAAAGAATTCCCACCAAGAGTGGTAGAACGATTCGTTTCATTTTTTGGTTTTCTTTCCCTTTTTTCCCTTTTCTTCTTGAGGCGGGGAAGGAGGGAGAGGTTCCATAATCACAAAGACCTCCTCCAATTGTGTCAAATCCACACTGGGCACCAACTCGGCATATTGGAAAACACCGTGCCCCTTCTTGTCCACCTTCTTAACTTCGCCTATCATCAATCCCTTTGGAAAATTTCCGCCCAACCCTGAGGTGACGACGACATCTCCGACAACCACCTCATCGGCTCGAAGAAGATATTTCAGTTGACATCGGTTCTCTCCTTTTCCTTCGACGATGGCCTTGGCACGGGTCCTCTGGACAATGGAATCGATGGCACTGTTGTAATCGGTGAGGAGAAGAACGATGGCATAATGGGAAGCGGTCTTCAGGATCTGACCGATCACCCCTGCCGACGAGATCACAGCCATCCCCTTTTTCACCCCATCCCTTTCCCCTTTATCAATGGTGACGCTCTTAAACCAAGAAGAGGGGTCTTGACCAATCACTTCAGCTCCAATCATCGAAGAAGAGTTTTTCTCTCGAAATTGGAGAAGTTCTCTCAGGCGTTCGTTGGCTAACTTCATCTCTTTCATCCGATGATTCTGCTCTTGAAGTTGAGCGATTTTCTGTTTGAGCATCCTGTTCTCTTCCTCAAGGTTGATTAAAAAAACATATCGTTGGAAGGTTCCCTGAACGGTCTTGATCACAAAGGTCGAACCTTTCTGGAAAGGAGAACAGATCTCCATCACCAGGGCATCGAAAAAATCTACCCCTTTCCTCTGTTTCGCTCTCAATGACATCAAAACGAGGGCGAACAACAAAAAGAGGATGATAAAAATGGGAAGGCTAAATCTCCGGAAGAGGAAAAAATCACGGATCCTCATTAATCTCAATATTGAACGGTTACGGTACGGAGTAAGTGTTCGTTGTCTAAAACCATTCCTGCACCTAGAACGATGGACGAGAGTGGATCATCGACGATGGTAATGGGAAGGCTGGTGACTTCGCGGAGTAACACATCGAGGTTTTTTAGAAGAGCACCCCCTCCCACCAGGACAATCCCTTTGTCCACGATATCCGCAGCCAACTCTGGGGGTGTGCTTTCCAGAGTGATTCGGACGATATCAATGATGGTATTGATCGATTCAGCCAATGCCTCCCGGACCTCCTCGCTATTGATCTCCAAGGTTTTGGGGATACCCGTCACCAGGTCTCTTCCCTTGACCTCGATCGTTTGAGGATTCTCTTCGGGATAGGCAGTCCCAATATTAATCTTGACCAATTCAGCTGTGCGTTCGCCAATGAGAAGATTATATTTTCTTTTGACATACTGGACGATAGCTTCATCCATCTTATCTCCAGCCACCCGGATCGATTGACTGGTCACAATCCCTGACAGGGAAATGACAGCGACTTCCGTCGTCCCCCCTCCGATGTCAACCACCATATTCCCGGAGGCTTCGGTGATCGGGAGTCCTGCCCCAATGGCAGCCGCCATCGGCTCCTCGATCAAGTAAATCTCTCTGGCGCCAGCAGATTGGGCCGATTCCCGCACGGCCCGTTTTTCTACAGGCGTGATGCCAGAGGGGACAGAGATGACCACTCGAGGGCGAAGCAGGGTTTTTCGATTATGAACTTTGGCGATGAAATATCGAAGCATCTCACCGGTGATTTCAAAATCGGCGATCACCCCATCCTTCATCGGTCGGATGGCAAAAATGTTGCCTGGGGTTCGACCCAACATCTCCTTGGCTTCACGACCCACAGCCAGGACGTGTTTCTCTCCTCTCGAATCCCTCTGAATGGCCACCACGGAGGGTTCAGAAGAGACGATTCCTTTCCCTTTCACATAAACAACGGTATTCGCCGTTCCCAAATCAATGGCCAAATCCGTCGAAAACAGACCCCACAACGAGTCAAATACCATTCCCTTCTGTCCTTTCTGATGATTAAGTCTAATGATTAAGCATCATCATCTTAACAAATACTTCAATTTGATTCAAGAAAATTTATTATTGAAAATTTTCGTCATCTTTTCTGAAAGCAAGATTCATGCCGAAGATGGGTCCTCCGGTGGAAGGCTTTACTTCCGAAGGCGGGCCTTCCTGCCGGTAGGCAGGCGTTGACCCCTTCCCATGGAATGGGTTAAATAAGGAACCATGAAGATCCTTTTGATCTCACCTGAGCGGGAGAGAAAAAAAGAAGAGGCCTTCCTCTTCAGGCTGAGTTTCTTAAACCTTCCTTATCTTGCAGCCGTCACCCCTCCTGGCGTGGAGGTGAAGATCGTGGATGAAGCCTTTGAGAAAATCAATTTCGAAGAAAAAGTGGATTTGGTGGGTGTGACTGCCCAAACCCCTGTTGCCCCTCGCGCTTACCAGATCGCAAAAGAGTTCAAAAAGAGAGGGACTCCCGTGGTCATGGGGGGTGTTCATGCCAGCATGCTTCCTCAAGAGGCACTTCAACACGTCGATGCAATCATTGTGGGAGAAGCAGAAGAGGTCTGGCCGGATTTGATCGAGGACCTGAGAAGAGGTCAAATGAGACGGATTTATGTGGGGAGTGAGTTTGTCAATCCCTCTCATCTTCCCCTTCCTCGAAGAGATCTTCTCAATAAAAAATTTTATTTCCCGTTGAAGCTGCTCGAAACCACGCGAGGATGCCCTCATCACTGTGATTTTTGTGGTGTCTCAAAATTTTTCGGCTTTCGATACCGTCATCGCCCCATCAGCGAAATTGAGCGGGAACTCAACACCTTTTTCCAAAAGGGACCCGTGATGAACCCTGTTTTAAAAAAAATCGTTTCCTTGTTTAGCAAGGACCTTCCCTATTTCCTCAAAAGAAGGCTTCTTTATATCATCGATTCCAATGTCGCAGGGGACAAGCGGTTTTGCCATGATCTTCTCTCCCTCCTTAAAGAATTCGATCTCCTCTGGTATGGCCATGCTCCTGTTTCCATCGCCTTTGATCAGGAACTCCTGGATGGATTTGCAAAAAGTGGTTGTATCGCGATCAACATCGGCTTTGAATCCTTCTCAGCAAAGAATCTGAATGCCATGGGAAAAGGATTTAACCAACCCTCTCGTTATCCCGAGGCAGTCAAGAGGATCCACGACCAGGGAGTCGGTATCATGGGAACCTTTATCGTAGGTTTGGATGATGATGATCCCGGGGTTTTTCAAAGGACCATCGATTTCTGTATCGATTCGAAACTCGACTGGGCCCTAACCTTCATCATGGCCCCCTATCCCGGAACGGATTCCTATCTCCGATTGGAAAAAGAAGGAAGGATTTTTTGCAGGGATTGGGAGAAATACGATTCTCTTCATGCGGTCTATCAACCTCTATGGATGTCTGTGGAAGAATTGGAAAAGGGGATGAGGGGAATCTGGAAAGAGGTTTTTTCAATCTCATCCATTTATAAAAGAATCCTCAAAAGGCCCTGGATTCATCCCTTCTTCTACTTAGGGATGAATTGGCAGTTTCACAAATTGACAAGAAAATGGTAAGCCAGCTTTCAGCGGCAGTCGTAAAGTCCCATCGTCACTTAGTCGCATAGTCCTATGGCCTACTAAAAGACTACAAGACTAACGACTATGAGACGAGGAAATAAAGTAAGAAACAGACTATTTCACCAATTTACAAAAAATGGTAGAATGAATTATTGATGAATTCGTAAAAAGTTGTCATTCCCGTGCTTGCGCGCCGTAGCGCTTCAGCGCGCAGGCGTGAAAACG
>Ga0214473_10008089_pt1 | contig 12455 bp, 10 predicted proteins | sample RVTome_7_FD_203509 | JGI IMG/M metagenome (GOLD analysis project Ga0214473, IMG submission 203509) | Soil microbial communities from uranium-contaminated site in the Upper Colorado River Basin, Wyoming, United States - RVT98D197 | ecosystem: Environmental > Terrestrial > Soil > Contaminated >... | reverse complement strand
GGCTATCATGCCCGGCGGAAGGGAGCAATGTATGCCCGCGGCAGCGGTTTCTCATAAGGCGGCGATTGCCGAACACATCCTGCCCTTTGTCACCAAGCCTTCCCGGTACATCGCCGGGGAGTGGAACGCTGTGGCGAAGGACCCGGCCACGGCCGAGGTCCGGGTGGCCCTGGCGTTTCCCGACGCCTACGAGATCGGGATGTCGCACATGGGCCTGAAGATCCTGTACCAGCTCCTGAACGCGCGGCCGGAGATCTTGGCCGAGCGGGTGTACGCCCCCTGGCTGGACGCCGAGGCCCTCTTCCGCCAGCAGCGGATCCCACTGTGCAGCCATGACTCCGGCCTTCCCCTGGCGAGCTTCGACATCGTGGGGTTCACGCTCCAGTACGAGCTCTCCTTCGCCACCATTCTGAACATGCTGGACCTTGGCGCCATCCCCATCCGGTCATCCGATAGGGACGAGCGGCATCCCCTCATCGTGGCCGGTGGCCCTGTGGCCTTTGCGCCCGAGCCCCTGGCAGACTTCATGGATGCCTTCCTCATCGGCGACGGCGAAGAGGCGGTGCTGGAGCTGTGCGAGGTCGTCCGGGAGTGCAAGCGAGCGGGCGGGTCCCGCGAGGAACTGCTCCGCGCAGTGAAGGGGATCGCCGGGATATACGTCCCCGCCCTGCACCAGCCGGGCGAAGTCGTGCGGAAACGGACCGCCCTGAAGCTGGACGTGGTGGATTACGGGCGATTCCCCGTCCCCTACATGGAGATTGTCCACGACCGGGCCAACATCGAGGTGATGCGGGGCTGCGCCCAGGGGTGCCGGTTCTGCCAGGCCGGCTACATCTACCGTCCGATTCGGGAGCACTCCGCGTCCAAGATCCGGGGATTGGTGGCTCAGGCCCTGCAGGGGACCGGATACGAGGAGGTGTCGCTGGCCTCGCTGTCCATCGCCGACCTCTCGTGCCTCCGGGATCTCGTTCCCCCCCTCATGGCCAGCCTGATCCCGGACAAGACCTCCCTGAGCCTGCCGTCCCTGCGGGTCGAGGCCCTGAATCGCAACAAGGAGATCGCCGAGGAGATCGGCAAGGTCCGCAAGACCGGCCTCACCATCGCGCCGGAGGCCGGCTCGGCTCGCCTGCGGAAGGTGATCAACAAAGAGGGCTTCGACGAGGACCAAATCTTCACCGCGGTCCAGAATGCGGCCCGGGCCGGTTGGGAGTCGGTCAAGTTTTACTTCATGATCGGGCTGCCGACGGAGACCCAGGAAGACCTGGATGAACTCATCCGGGTGGCGAAGGAGTCGGCGCGGGTCGCCCGCCGGGAGAGCCCGCGGGGGTTCGGGTTGACGGTCAGCGCCAGCTCCTTCGTGCCCAAGCCGCACACCCCCTTCCAGTGGTTCACGCAGGAGCCGATGCCGGGCCTCAAGGAGAAGCAGGCGTATCTCAAGGCGCGGCTGCGCGAGGCCAGGATCGATTTCAAATGGCACCATGTCGAGTCGTCCTTCCTGGAGGCGGTCTTCACCCTGGGTGGCCGGGAGGTGGGTGCCGCCATCGCCCTGGGCCAGCAGCGGGGATGTCGCTTCGACGGCTGGACGGAGCAGTTCAGGTTCGATACGTGGATGCAGGCACTCGCGGATGCGGGAGTGGATCCCTACGCGATCGCTAACCGGGCGAGGGACCTGGACGAGCCGCTGCCGTGGGACCATATTGATTGCGGGGTCTCGAAGCAGTTCCTGAAGCGGGAGTACAAGAAGGCGCTCCAGGTCAAGGGGACCCCGGACTGTCACGTGGGTCCCTGCAGCAACTGCGGCGAGGTGTGTGTCCCCAACTGGCGCACCTGGGCCGAACAGAGTGGGATGATCCAGATAACACCGAGCGCCGAGTCCCGAACGCCAAGCGCCAAGCGCCAAGCGCCAAGCGCCAAGACAGTGGGGACGGGGCCCCGGGTGATAGAAGTCGAGCCCGGAGAGGCCATTGGTCAAGTGGTCGATCAGTCAATCGGTCTTGACGAATCGGCCGATGGACCAATGGACCAATCAACCCGGCGGAGCCCGGCACCCCCTGGGGGGGTGCCGCCGGTGCAGCCGGTCCAAAAGATCCGATTCGAATTTCACAAGGTGGGGGAACTCCGGCACCTCTCTCACCTGGAACTGATGCGGGCGCTGCAGCGCGCCTTGCGGCGCGCCGGCCTGCCGCTGGCCTACACGCAGGGCTTCAACCCCCAGCCGAAGGTCTCCGTCGCCCAGGCCCTGGCCGTGGGCGTGGAGGGCCTCCGCGAGCTGGGGGAGGTGGAGCTTACCTCGCGGGTAGAGCCAGGCGACCTGCTGGCGCGCTGGAACAGGCAACTGCCGCCCGAGCTCAAGATTCTCCGGACCTGGGAAGCCCCCCTGCACGGGCCGTCGCTTTCCGCCGGGGTACGAGGTGCTGCGTATCAGATTCAGTTGGAGCCGAACGGCTGGGATCCATCCACCCTGGCCGCCATCGGCATCGCGGGGGCCTGCGCCGAGTTCCTGGCGCAGGGTCCCATCACCGTCGAGGTGACCAAGAAGGGTGAGAAGGTGACCTTCGACGCGCGCCCCTTCATCCAGGGGTTCACCGCCGCTCCATGTCGTCATGGTGCCGACGACGATGGCGCCAGCGATGGCACCGGTGCCGACGTCGGCACCGGTGCCGGCGATCCCACCCCTCGATGGGACCTGGTCCTCCGGGCGGGCCTGGGGGGCAGCGTCAAACCTCAGGCGGTGATGCGGACCTTTCTGGGACAGCGGGTCCCCCCCGGCGAGCTGAATCGGATGGTCTCGTCCCTGCGGATCACGCGGACGGCCCTCGCCCTCGAGGGCCAGGGGTAGGCCTCTCGAGTTCCCCGCCTCCCGCGCGCGGGAGGCGGGGACGTCGAGGTCTACCGTATGAAACGCGAGATCATCGTCAATTCCTCCCTGGTCGAGACCCGGGTGGCTGTCATCGAAGACGGCACCTTGGTCGAACTCCTCATCGACAATACCCACACCCAGAGCCTGGCGGGCAACATCTACAAGGGGCGGGTCCTGAAGATCCTGCCAGGGATGCAGGCCTCCTTCGTGGACATTGGTCTGGCCCGCGATGCTTTCCTGTACGTGCGGGACATCTACGAGGAACTGGACGACTACGAGCAACTCCTCACCCTGGGCGACGGAGACGGCGATGGGGATGTCCCCGACAACGACGTTCCACCACCCAGCCGGCGCCAGGCCAACCGGCCCCGGAGGCCTTCCCACGCCTCCATCGAGGAGTTGATCCAGGAAGGGCAGGAGGTCTTGGTCCAGGTCGCCCGGGAGCCCCTGGGCAGCAAGGGCGCCCGGATCACCTCGCACGTCAGCCTGCCGGGCCGCTATCTGGTGTACATGCCGACGGAATCCCACGTCGGCGTGTCCCGCAAGATCGAAAGCGAGACCGAGCGCTCCCGCCTCAAGCAGATCATCGAGGAGGTCAATGTCCCGCGGGAGGGGGTCATCGTCCGGACGGCGGGCGTGGGACGATCCAGGACAGAGATCCAGGCGGATTTTGAGTTCCTCCGTTCGACGTGGCGCCAGATCAAATCCAAGGCGGAGGCGCTGAAAGCCCCGGCCCTGGTGCAGAAGGACCTGGACCTGGTCTTCCGCATCTTCCGCGACCTTATCACGAAGGAGGTGGCGCGCCTGGTGGTGGATTCGGCCGCCGAGTACGAACGGTGCATGGAATACACCGAGTCCCTGTTCCCCGAACTGCGCCAGCTCCTCTTCCTGTACACGGAGGACGAGCCAATCTTCAAAAGCTTTGGCATCGAGAAAGAGATCGAGAAGGCCCTGCGCAGCAAGGTCTGGCTCAAGTCCGGCGGGTACCTGGTCATCGAGCAGACCGAAGCGCTGGTCTCCGTGGACGTCAACACGGGCAAGTACGTGGGCAAGCATGACTTCGAGGAGACCATCCTCAAGACCAACCGGGAGGCGGCCCGGGAGATCGCCCGGCAGGTCCGCCTGCGCGATCTGGGCGGGATCATCATCCTCGATTTCATCGATATGGCCCGCCAGGAGAACCGGGACAAGGTGGAGGCGGAGCTGAAGGAGGCCCTGAAGGCCGACCGGTCCCCCACCAACGTCTCGCTGCTGTCGGAGCTGGGCCTGGTGGAAATGACACGCAAGCGGGTGCGGCAGGGGCTGAACCAGGCGTTGAGCCAGACCTGCGCCGCCTGCGGCGGCCTGGGCTGGGTGCGTTCCACCGCCTCCATCGCCCACCAGGCGCTGCGCGAAGTGGAGTGGCGGATGGGCCGCAAGCACCTGCCCCGGGTCAAGATCCGGGCGGCCCCGGACCTGATCGACTGGATGAAGGCTGAAGAGTCCGAGATCATCGAGCGGTTGCAGCGGGGCCTGGGCGGTGACATCGAGTTCCTCGCCGAAGATACCTTCCCCCCCGGCAAGTACTCTCTGCTGGAGGGCTAAGCACTGTCAATGAGTCGATGTGTCGATTGGTCAACTGGCGGAGGGGAATGAGCCCAGGGCTCCGAGAGGATGGGACGAATTGACTACTTGACGATTTGACCAATTGACGGATGGAGGGCTGACGCCCGTCGAATGGTCGATTCGTCAATTGATCCATTGGTCAATAAGAGGGGGTCCAGGACTCCTTGACGATTCGACTCGTTGACGAATTGACGACCCAGGAGGGGCGCGCGCGTTCCTTCTATCCACGACCTCTCTGAGGGATGCCGGGGGGTAGCCCTCTTTTCCTTTCCCTGCCAGAAAAGCCAGTGTCCTCGACATCCCCTACCGGTTGCCTTGACGGTAGCTGCGGGCGAAGCGGCATGCGTCACCCCGGGGGGGAATACGGTTCGGCATCCGCCCAAGCAGGGTTTCCTGGGGGGAAATGGGCATGCCGTACGCCAAGGCGACGCGCCCGCGGGTCCACGAATTCGTGCCCCGGCCACGCCTGTTCCGCGTCCTCGACCGGGCGCGGGTTCATCCGGTCACGTGGGTCTGGGGCCCTCCCGGCGCCGGAAAGACCACGCTCGTTTCGAGCTATCGGGCAGCCCGCAAGATCCCCTGCCTCTGGTACCAGGTGGACGAGGGCGACGCCGATGTCGCCACCTTCTTCTACTATCTTGGCGAAGCGGCATCCCGGGCCACACCTCGCCGAAGGCAGCCGCTGCCCCTTCTGACCCCGGAGTACCTGCCTGGGCTCGCGGTCTTCACCCAGCGCTTCTTCCGCGACCTCTTCGATCGGTTCAAACCTCCCTTCCTGCTGGTCCTGGATAACTACCAAGAAGTACCAGCCGACTCCCCCTTTCATGAGGTCATGCGGGAGGCCCTGGATCAGGTGCCTGCCGGGGGCCACGTCATTTGCATCAGCCGTAGCGGTCCTCCGCTGACCCTGGCGCGCCTGCGGGCCAACCAGGCTATGACCCTGGTGACCTGGGATGACATCCGGTTCACCCCGCAGGAGGCTGGCGGCCTCATCCGCCTAGTGGGCCGGTCGCGGCTGGCGCGGGACGCTATCCACTCTCTCTACGATGCGGCGGATGGCTGGGCCGCCGGGCTCGTGCTGCTCCTCGAGCAACTGAAGACCGGGGGAGTAAGGGACAAGCCCGGGCGCCGGACACGGTCCGAGACGCTGTTCGACTACTTCGCAGGCGAGGTCTTCAGGCGGACCGATCGAGAAACGCAGGAGCTCTTGCTCCAGACAGCCTTCCTGCCACGGCTGACCGCCACGATGGCCAAGCGCCTGACCGGGATCGCAGAAGCCGGCCGCTTGCTCGCCGCCCTCCACCGGGAGAACTACTTCACAAACCGGTATGGGGAGGGGGAGCCCGTGTACCAGTACCACCCCCTGTTCCGGGAGTTTCTGCTGGCCCGAGGCCATGCGACGCTCCCTGCCGCCCGCCGCCGAGATCCAGCGCGCGGCGGCCGCCCTCCTGGAAGAGGCGGGCCAGATCGAAGATGCCATTGGCCTCCTGGCTGAGGCAGAGGACTGGCCGAGCCTGGCCCGGCTGATCCGCCAGCAGGCCTCGGCCCTCCTCGCCGGGGGGCGGGGGCAAACACTCCTCGAGTGGATCGCCCGGTTGCCGGACGGGCTCAAGTCCAGCGATCCCTGGCTGCTGTACTGGCACGGTGCGGCCACCCTCCCCCTGAGCCCCGGGAAGGCGCGCCCGGCCTTCGAGCGCGCCTTCGAGCGGTTCCGGGAGGGACGCGAGGCCGCAGGCGCCTTCCTCGCCTGGGCGGCCATCGTGGATACCTATATCCACGAGTGTCGGGATCTGCGCCTGCTGGATCGCTGGATTGTACTTCTGGGCGACCTCCGGCGCGAGTTCCCCGAATTTCCTTCGGCGGACGTCGAAGCCCGCGTCGTGGCGTGCATGCTCCCCGCGCTGTACTAGCGGCAGCCGGAGCATGCCGAGCTGGATGCCTGGATTGAGCGGGCACAGCACGTCTTCCGGACCCACCCGAGCATCGATGTCCGGCTGCAGATCGCCCTTCACCTTGTTGGCTACTCCTGCTGGACGGGCACCTTCGCCGGCGCCGCAGGCATCCTCGCTGAGGTGGCTGGCCTGGCCGACAGCGCCGCTGCCTCCCCCCTGCTGCGTCTGATCGCAAAGACCGCCATCGGCCTCCACCAGTGGCTGACCGCATCGCTGGACGCCTCCCTTCGCACCACCGCCGACGCCCTCGAGTTGGCTCGGACCACGGGGGTGCACGTCTGGGATTTCCACATCTCGCTGCACTCTGCGGCTGCGCACTTGTCGAACGGGGATGTGGAGGCAGCCTCCAGCGTGCTCAACACCATCGCGCGAGGGCTCCAGAAGGCCCGGCCTTTCGACCTCCTCTACTATGACTTCCTGGTCGCGTGGCGGGCCCTCCTCCGGGGAGATCTGCCCCAGGCTTCCGCAGCGCAGAAGCGGTCGCTGGATGCCACGGTGGCGACGGGAATCCCGCTGACGGAGGCACAGCTCCGCCTCCTGGGCGTGTGGATCGAGTTCCGCCGGACACCGGCCCCCTCCGTCGATGTCCTGTGCGAGTTGGAAACGATCCACCGGATGGCCCGCCAGACGCGAAGCCGCCTCGTGGAGTTCTCCGCCTACCTGGCCGAAGCCCACTTCCACTTCTTGAGCAGCCGAAACCGGGAAGGAGCGCGCTGCCTGGCAAATGCGATGCGGCTGGGCCGCGAGAACGGCTACAGGAACATCTACGCGTGGCAACGCCCGATGATTGCCGAGTTGTGCGTGAGGGCCGTCGCGGCCGACATCGAATCCGAGTACGTGCAGACGCTCGTCAGGGAGCGAGGTCTGGCCTCGGAGCGGGTACCGGTGGAGGTCGATGCGTGGCCCTGGCCAGTCAAGGTCGTCACCCTCGGCCGCTTCGAGGTGCTGCGGGAAGGCCACCCCATTCATTTTACCGGCAAGGCCCAGAAAAAGCCTCTGGCCCTCCTGAAGGCGTTGATTGCCCTTGGCGGGGAGAACGTGGGCGAAAGCCGCCTGGCCGACCTCCTCTGGCCCGACGCGGACGGGGACGCGGCGCAGCAGGCCCTCTCCACCACGCTCCACCGGCTCCGCCAGTTGCTCGGCCACGAGGCGGCGATCCGCCCGCAGGCGGGCCGACTGAGCCTGGACCGCCGGACCTGCTGGGTGGACCTCTGGGCTCTTGTCCACCTGCTCACCCAGGCCGAAAGGGCGATTGCCGGAAGCCGTCCGGGCATTCAAGCCTGGACCCAGAGTGCCCAGTGGACCGAGCGGGCGATGGATATCCCTCCCTGCTCCGAGGAATGCTGCCGCGCCCTCATGCAGGCCTATCAACGCTTGGGCCGCCGGGACGAGGCCCTGGCCGTGTACCATCGCTGTTCGAGGCACCTGGAAGGGCACCTGGGCACCCGCCCCTCCCCTCAAACACTGGTGCTCCTCGAAGTCCTGAAATCCACCTAACCATCGGTATTTACTCACTTCTGACCTTCCGCAGTCGTCGCCTTCCGCCCGCTGGCAACTGCCCCCTGCCGCCTGCCTCCCCTCTCCCTCATGCCCTTCTCGGCTCTGGGCTTTCGTGCCCAGTCCACATATTGGGAATCCGTACACGATCTGTAATCCCCCATGTGGGATGTTGTTGCCAGAGGGAGGGGACGGATCGCATAGCATGCGCACGTGGGATGCAGCCGGAGCCGGCGGCGCACCCGAAGTCCAATGAATACGGTTAGCAGTTCAGAGCGCATGGCTCATCGGTGGCGGGGGAGGGATGATCGGGGACGATGCTTGAGATGTGGGTTAAGGAAGAATAAGCAAGAATAGGAAGAATGAGGATGCAAAACATGCAAAGTCCCCGGTCCTTACAGGTAGAAGGAAGCAAGAGGTGTGCTTGGTCGTTGCGTGGGCTGGTGTGAAGGTAGCGCCCACGGAGACCGCTTCCTGGTCTCTCAGGCGGCACGGGCTAACGACAACATGGTGCTCTCGGCGTATGGGAGTCGGCAAGGAGGTGGATCATGCGTCACTTGGCGAATCTGCTCGGATTGGTCTTCGCGATGCTTCTGATGTTGCCTCTTCGGGGGCACACGGAAACAGGGACTGTTCAAGTAACGGTGAATGGAGTGCTTCATACCATCGGATATGGGGCCTTCCTAGACCAGCAGGTCAATGATCTGCGCGACGCAACGCGGTTTCGGTTCCGGGACGGTGTTGGTGTCTCACTGGACGTAAATGATGCCTCTCTCACGAGGATCATTCAGAAGGTCTCGGTGGAATTGCCTCCGTCGCTGGGATTCCCAGAAGGAGTCGAAATCGATCTCCCCTTGAACGTCCTTGAGCCAGACCAAACCGGGGTAGACTTTAATCTGGGGGTGCACTCCCCAGCTCCCGCCGAAAACGAGACATTCAAGTTCGTGATCCGCCTGACGACTGGGGATAAAGATCCGTATTGCACCCTTTCCGATAACCTTGCGGCGCTTGCCCGACCTACAGAACATCCAATTCTTGGACGATACCACGAAACCCGTCATTGCGTGGCCATCCATTCCCGGGGTGCAGAGGAACCGGGTAAAAATCCAGGATCCGGACACGGGTCTCGTCCTGTTTACGATCACCTTCCCGGCGACTGCGGGGGACGAGCAGACCTTGGACCTGAAAGCGCCGCCGGGTGGGTTCCCTACTGACTGGACAGGAATGGAGATCGGCAAGCGATACGTGGTCCGCATCGAAGGACATCTTCGAGGGCCAAACCCTCCCCCGCAGTTCATCTCGTTGCCTCCGACCGGACGGGTGCAAGGCCCTCAGGCGGGGCAAGGACAAATCACCAGATCCCTGCGCCGGGTCGAATATACGCCCCTTGTGCAGGCGCCATAGGAGGATCAGTCGGAAGAGCGGCGGGGAACCTGATCGTGAAGCAGGAAGGCGATTATCCGAGATATTGATGGTGAAGCAAGAAGTGGAAGAAGGCCGGCGTTCGATTGGATCTCAAGCGCGACGAAGCTGCCGCCACGGGATTTCAAAACGTTCCAGCACCTCCGAGGACTCGAGGATGGCGGCGAACTCGCGCAGCCAGCGGCGGATATATTCTGAGTCGAGGGCTTCCCGCTGTCGAAACACAACGCCTTCGATGTCCTGGACATCGACTGGTGTGCTATCGCCCCGTCTTGTGCTGGGCCAGCGTGCCCCCGATTTCCACTCCACGTTGCACGGCGAGATCCTGAACCTCTCCAGGACTCAACCCCAAGAGTTCCGCCGTGCGGGAAAGTGAAAGCTCACCTCGTGAGAGCAGTCGCAGGGCGTACGATTCAGCGCCTTCGTAGAGGATCTGCCGCAGGGCCGCGGCCTTGTCCACGCGTTCCTTTCGGGCCCTGATATCCGCTAGGGAGAGCAGGTGGTCGGGGATCCGTAACGCAACTGGCTTCTTCATGGGAGTTCCTCCAACCTTCGCTTGAGATCCTGGTACACTTCGTGACGGATGATGGGCCGAAGCCGCTCGGCCGCGGCTTCAGCTTTTTCGTGCGAGAGTCGGTCAGCAGTCCGCAGGCGGTAGAGAATCTCAGGTGGTGTCAGAAACGGGATCCGGTGCCGGGTCAGCAGGTTCAGAAATGCCCGATCATCCGTCACGATGGAGTCGGCTCGTTCTTTGAAATACAGCCGCAAGGCCCCACGCTCGCCCGTTCCCAACGTTTGTGACATGACCAGGAGCCGCTCGGCTGGGCCAGAGCGTGCTCCTCGTCGCTTCAGGATCTTCCCCTCTTGGATGAACCTTTCCAATCCTTCCACCTCTTCGGGATGGGCGCGTTTGGCGACTGTCACAGTCTCCTGGAAGACCTCTTCTGGCAGAAGACAGAAGTACGTCGCCGTCACCTCTTCGAGGAAGCCGGCCTTATATGTCTTGAGGAGACCATCCGCATCGAATACGATCCGATACATTCTGCTACAACTCTATAGCCATCATTCCCCCGGGTCAAGCCCCGTCACCCGTTTCCGTGACGAAACCACGAGTTGCCCAATGGACCGTTCCACCGCTCGGAGGGGCGGAAAAGCTTGACACTGTTGGGCCCGCGTGTTATTAAACACGCCCCGTCTCCACGCGAGGCGGGGTCGTTTTTTTGAAGCCATCAGCGATCAACCCTCAGCGCCGGCGCTGACGGCTGATGGCTGAAGGCATTCCATTGGGAAGGAGTTCCGGTGTACGCCATCATCGAATCGGGGGGAAAGCAGTACCGGGTGGAACCCGGGACCGTCGTGGCGCTGGAGCGCATCCCGGGAGACGTGGGCGCCCGGGTGGAGCTCGATCGGGTGCTCCTGGTCTCGGACGGTACCACGGTGAAGATCGGGAAGCCGGTCGTCAGTGGGGCGCGGGTGGTCTCGGAGATCGTGGCCCAGACCCGGGGAAAGAAGATCGACGTCTTCAAGTTCAAACGACGGAAAAAGTACCGGCGCAAGACCGGCCACCGGCAGGAACTGACGAAGGTCCGCATCGCGGAGATCCTTGCCTAGCGACGCGGGGCACAGGCTTCGGTCGCTTCCAGGAGAGAGAGGGCCGCATGGCACACAAGAAGGGTGTCGGGAGTTCGCGGAACGGCCGGGACAGTGCGGGCCGCCGGCTGGGCATGAAGGCCTTCGCCGGCCAGGCGGTCCCGGGAGGCAGCATTCTCGTTCGCCAGCGGGGGACGCGGTTCAAGCCCGGGAAGAATGTCGGCATCGGCGGCGACGATACCCTCTTCGCCAAGGTGAGCGGTACCGTCCGCGTCGAGCACCGGGGCGGCAATCGCTTCGTCTCGGTCACGCCCACGCCGTAATCCCAATTCGGAATGCGGAATTCGGAATGCGACAGTGCCATTCCGCACTCCGCAATCGGCATTCCGCATTCGGCAATGTTTATTGATACCGCCCGCATCGGGGTCCGGGCCGGGGGTGGCGGTCGGGGCTGCGTGAGCTTCCGCCGCGAAAAGTTCGTGCCGCGCGGCGGGCCCAACGGCGGTGACGGCGGGGACGGGGGGAGCATCTCCATCGAAGCTAGCCGATCCTACCAGACCCTCATCGACCAGAAGTACCAGCAGCTCTACCGGGCCGGCCGGGGTGAGCACGGGCGCGGCAAGGGGCAGCACGGCGCAACCGGCCAGGACCTCATCATCAAGGTGCCCCTCGGCACCGTCGTGCGCGACGCAGAGACGGGCGGGGCCCTGGTGGACCTCGTCGAGGAAGGGCAGCGCGCCCTGGTCGCCCGGGGCGGCAAGGGGGGCCGCGGCAACGCCCGCTTCGCCACCCCGACCCGGCAGGCCCCCCGGTTTGCCGAGCCCGGCACCCCCGGCGAAGTCCGGACCCTCCTCTTGGAACTCAAGCTCATCGCGGACGTCGGGCTCGTGGGCTTGCCCAACGCGGGGAAGTCCTCCCTCCTGGCCGCCTTCTCGGCCGCCCGACCGAAGATCGCCGCCTACCCGTTCACGACGCTCACCCCGAACCTGGGCGTGGTGGAGGTCCCCCCGTTCGGCGGGTTCGTGGTGGCCGACATCCCGGGCCTGATCGAAGGAGCGGCCGCCGGGGCGGGCCTGGGCATCCGCTTCCTTCGGCACATCGAGCGGACCCGCCTGCTGGTCCACGTGGTGGACGTCTCCGAGTCGGGGGGCGATCCTGCGGCGGCCCTCACGACGGTCGAGCAGGAGTTGTCCGCGTACAATCCCGCGCTCCTCACACTGCCCCGCATCGCTGTCGGAAACAAGATCGATCTCCCCCAGGGCGAGGGCCCCGATCGTCTGCGCGCCGTGTGCGCCGCGCGCGGGATCGGCTTGGTGCCCGTCTCCGCCCTGACGGGCGAGGGGGTCCCGAGCCTGGTGGAGGAGATCGCGTCCTTGCTCCGGACGACACAGCGGACATCCCATGACCTCGCGCAAAGCGTCTCCGCAGGCTGATCGCCGGGCGGTCCTCTCACGGCCGCGGCGGGTGGTCGTGAAGGTTGGCTCGGGCGTGCTCTCCCGTGGCGGGATCGGCCTGCACCGGCCGACGCT
>Ga0214473_10008088_pt1 | contig 12457 bp, 12 predicted proteins | sample RVTome_7_FD_203509 | JGI IMG/M metagenome (GOLD analysis project Ga0214473, IMG submission 203509) | Soil microbial communities from uranium-contaminated site in the Upper Colorado River Basin, Wyoming, United States - RVT98D197 | ecosystem: Environmental > Terrestrial > Soil > Contaminated >... | reverse complement strand
TTTTTCCTTATTTCAATATGTTTCCCCTCTCCCCGGGCGGGAGAGTGTAGGGTGAGGGGGGATGTTCCCAATTTTTCACACCCTCCCCCCTCCGAGGGGGAGGGTTAGGGTGGGGGGGCAAAGGGCAACGGGCGTGAGGTCCCGTGACCATCGGCAAAGTCGGGTTTCCCCTTTGCCTGCAAGGGCGCAAGTAATTTTTCAAAAAAATCTTATGCACTTATTGAGTGAATTTATAATGTCCGATGCCGGTAACTCAGGCAGATGCCGTCGTCCATCGTCAGGCTCAGGGTGACCGTATCGAAGTCGGGATGCTTGCGGATCATTTCCAGGTAATCTTTCATGGAGCGGGCCTGCCGGATGGCGTTGTGAACCGCCAGAATTCCGCCGGGGGTAAACTTCTTCGGGTATAGCTTTTTGAAGTAGTCCATCTGCCCCTCCTTGTCGGCGTCCATGAACACGAAATCGAAAAGTCCCCCGAGCTTGGCCACCTCCGCATGCGCATCGCCGTTGATGAGGGTTATCCGTTGCGATAACTTGGCCTCGCTCACGTGCCGGCGTGCCAGGTCGTATCGTTCCCGGTCGATTTCGATCGTGGTCAACAGGCCTCCGGTTTCCTCCAGCGCGAGCCCCATCCAAACCGCCGAAGTCCCCTGAGAGGTTCCAATCTCGAGGATATTCTTCGCCCGGGTGGCCTTTACCAGAAGGTGGAGAAACTCGGCGTCCTTGCGGGGCACGCTCCAGAACTGGTTACCCTGGGCATCCATCTCGTCCAGCAGCCGCCGGAGTTGCGCCGGGTCGCGTTTGACCGGCCGCGGGTCGCCCTCCGCCGCCTCGGCGACGGCCGATGGGACATGGGTGGTTACCGCGAAGAGACTCAAGGCCCCCGTGATGGTTTTGAGAAACTCTCGACGCCTGAATTGGTCCCCGGTTTTCACGCGCCCTCCTGCATCTCTCTTATCCCTCTGCCTGAATCGTACAGGATTCGAAAAAATCTTTGCAGCTTATCGGCTAAACCGAGATTTATATTGGCTGTAACGGACCATATTGGCCATAACCTTGGCAGCGATATCAGCGTATTCCAAAGTCGGCATGCCGGATTGTTCCATCATTCTTCGCAATTTGGCCACCGTATAACTATACCCAAATACTGAAAGTACGGGCTTCCTCTCTTCTTCGGGAAATGACTGGTAAGCGGTAATAATATTTTTGGCCAACGCTTCTTCATCCAGGAACGCAGGGGGAGTGGTAAGATAGACCACTCCGTGAATGTTCGGATCTCGTAATACGATTTTAAATACTTCCTGGTGAAGTTCTTCGCTAACCGACCCAGTCATATCAATGTAACCATCCGGCCTGCCCACAGTGGCTGCGGGGACTAAAATTTCTCGAAGTTTGGTTTTGGTCTCCTCCGATAGTTTGGCCAACTCCACAATTCCCGAGGAAATCAGTTCATCTACGCAAATGGTCCCTGGGCCTCCAACAACCGTCAACACACAAATTTTGTTTCCCCGGGGCAGGGGCATTTTATCGAAAGCGGCCGCAGTGTAGTAAAACTCGGGAACACTCAAAGCCTGAATCACCCCGGCTTGGCGGAAAATGCCCCGATACATTGTAAAACTGCCGGCAATCGAACCGGTATGACTGGCCGCCGCGACTGACCCGATTTCGGTCTTCCCCGCCTTGAATGTGACGATGGGCTTTTTCTTCGATACCTCGGCGGCGGTTTCGATCAACTCTCGTCCTTGTTTCGTACCTTCCAGGTAGAGAGCGATGACCTTCGTTCGCTCATCCTCGGCATAGTATTTCATGAGGTCGATAACGTTTACGTCCGACATGTTGCCCAAGGAGACAAATTTATTGAGCCCCAGAAGAGTTCCGGGGGCTCCCCACATTAAGAAAGATACCCCCAGGGCCCCGCTTTGGGTGATGATCGAAAGTCCGCCTTTTCTGTAGTTTCCCACGTCAAAGGTGGTATTGATCCCATGATATGTATCGATGATCCCCTGGCAATTGGGACCGACAACCCGAATTCCCCTTGGAATAAGCGGTTCCAGGAGGGCCTTTTCTCTTAAACGTCCTTTTTCCGTCCCCGTTTCGCTAAACCCGCCCGTAACGACTACCACGGCTGAAATGTCGCCCCTTTGGTCTTTTCGCCGGGCAATTTTTTTGGCTGCTTCCCCGCATTCATCTGCCTGGAGAACCATCACCACGATATCGACTCGTCCGGGAATTTCTTCTATGGTCTTGTAACATTTCAAACCCAATATGGAATCTGAGGTCGGATTGATGGGGTAGATGTTCCCGGCAAAGTCCATTTCTTTGGCAAAGGCGACGATTTGATTGCCCAGTTTTCCTTTTTTCGAGGAAGCCCCAATAATCGCGACCCCTTCTCCTTTAAATAAACCGTCTAAAGAGCTTTTTGCGTTCGTTTCCATTCCTCGTTAAATTTCTTTGACCATTCGAATGGACCATTTAGGGTGATATGGCGATTTTTTCTCCTCTACGGCCTGTCCGCAAGCTTCTTCAATAATTTTAGGTTTTCATCCACCCCGGCCTGAACTTCCTCTATTTCCCCGGGCTCAAGATGGGAATACTTTCCCATGCTCTCCAAATATTTCTTAACGGACCGCCGGTTCTCCATCGGCCGAGTAATCCGGAAAACGCCATGATCCGCTTCCCACAAAGGAAAGAAATCGGTTTGTACCGCGAGGCGGGCAATTTCAATGGTCCTTTCCGCTTTGTGCTTCCAGCCCACAGGACAAGGGGCGAAGGCCTCAAGGTAGATTAGGCCGTCCTTAATTTCCATGGCCCGCCGGATCTTGGCGAGGAAATCTTCCGGGTAGGCGAAATTGAGGGTGGCCACGTAGGGCACTCCATGCATGGCCATCAACAGCGGTATATTCTTGGCCCGCTGCTTTTTCCCTTTCATGCTCCTGCCAACGGGCGTAGTCGTGGTCCAGGCCCCCTTGGGAGTCGTTCCGCTTCGCTGGATCCCCGTATTCATGTAGCCCTCATTATTGAAACAAATATAGAGAATATTTTCACCCCGTTCCGCAGCCCCCGAAAGGGATTGGAAGCCCACATCGGCTGTGCCTCCATCGCCCACAATGGCTACGGTATGGACCTGGACGTTCCGTCTTTGAAAATGCCTTTTCACGCCGGTCAGCATCGAAGCCGAGTTCGTCAGGAGAGGATAGAAGACAGGGATCTTCGAGCCGGTCGTATCCTGAAAGCCGGACACCCCGCAGGCCGCCGTGCAGCTCGGGGCGACGGAGATGATCGCATTCGGGCCGATCACTTTCAGTGCCATCCGAACCGAAAGCTCCAGGCCGCAGCCCGGGCAGAAGGAAAGACCCGGATAAAGCATATCCTCCGAAACGGCCAAGGCGGCATAATCCTTCGTGAGGTCGACAAAATCGAGTGCCTCCGGCTCGCAAGGGGAGAGGCATCGGGGATGTCCACCGCAAAGGTCGCACTTATAAACCTTTTGCGCATCCCCATCGGGGTAGATGCCCCCGTAAGGGCAAGCCATCGTGCAGAGGAGGCAGCCGATGCATTTCGCCTCTTCCATCGCGACGATTCCGTTCTCCGGATTTTTGACAAGAGCCCCTGTCGGGCAGACCTTCGCGCATTCCGGCTCCTGGCAGTGCAGACAGACGATCGGGCCGTTTAGTTGATCCGCCGGGCTCAGCGTGGTCTTGATACAAGAGCGCTCCAGGTTCCCCGTTCCGGTCTTCTCCCGGGCGCAGGCCAGGTCGCAAAGTTTACAGCCGGTACATTTTCTCGGATCGATCGAAAGTATGGATTCTGCCATGAGTAGATTTTCTCCTGGAAAAATCGGAGATTTCAGGTCTTGTGCTCCTGCTGGATGGGAAGAGTCGCCTGCGCGAGGCCCGCGTCATTGCCGGGAACCCTCCTGCCCGTCCTGGAAAACCCTTCCCTGGGGCCGACCCCTTCCGTCCGCCGCCGCATCATCCAGACCCTGGAGAAACTCCTTATATCTTCCATAAACCTTCTCTTGGACGACGAAAAATCTTCCCGGCTTGCCACCATCGCCCTGAAAATCCCGGGCTCAACATCCAGGTTGACGAATACCCCCCCGGTCAGCTTTCCCGACCGCAGCAGGATTTTGCCGTACTCTTGGGCCGTATGCCGGATGACGACTTCCTCGTCTCCCATGCTGGGAACAATTTCCCCCACGGAGAAAGCCACTCTCCCGAAATAGGCAAATATATTCATTTTCAGGTTGCCGGGAAATTCAGCCTCCTGCCCGATCATATTCATCCCGGCCACTCTCCCTTGCGCAGCGGCCGCGGGCAGGATGGGGTTCATCGCCGGCTCACCCGAAAAGAAATCAGGGGCCTCGGCAATGTCGCCGGCAGCGTAAATGCCAGCAACAGAGGTTTCCATCTTCTGGTTTACCCAAATTCCACGGTGGACCCGGATGAGGGTGCCTCCAACCAGATCAATCCTGGGAGAAATCCCCGTGGTCCACAGGATGACGTCAGCGTTGCCCACTGACGTACCGCCTACGCTGACTTGTTTAACCCCGGACTGGTTCCGCGACTGGAAACTCAGATCGGAGGCGTTCAGGAAAAACCGAACTCCCCGCTCCTCAAAGACGCGCTGGATGATGAGCGCCGCGGCGCGGTCAAAAGAGGCCGGAATGATATGGGGCATAATCTCCACCACCTTTGTGGCCATACCCTTCGCCAGAAACGCCTGGGCCAACTCCATCCCGATGAGGCCGGCTCCAACGATGCAGGCTTCCCTGGAAGCTTTCAAGCGCATCGCAAGCCGTCGTGCGTCTTCGATGCTTCGCAACGTAAGGGCTTCTCCATCTCCTAGGCCCGGCGCCTCGGGCCTTTTCGGGCGAGCCCCGGCAGCGATGAGCAGCTTGGAAAAGGGGATTTGCTCCCCATTTTCCAGGATCACGAAACGCTCCCGGGGGTAGATCCCCATCGCTCTTTTGCCCAGCTTCTCTTCTACATGGTTGCGCCGGTAGACTCCCGCGTCCCGGAAGAAAAGCTCCTTCTCCTGGATTCGACCTTCGGCAAGGGCGATGAGCGCCGTGGGGGAGTAGGGAGGGAGTGCCTCCTGCGCAATTAATACCGGTGAAACCTCGGGGGCATACTGGTGGATGGCTTCAACGGCGGCGATGGCCGCCGTACTGTTCCCGATGATAACCGGCCTCAATTTTCTCCCTCTAGTCATCGCAGAATTCCAGGCCCAGCCAGCTCACCGCGGAAACGGGCTGCCCGGCTGCGGCCTGTTCCATGCTCTTGAAAGCCTGTAAAATGTGATCAATTTTAATATCCGCCCCGCCTAAGCCGCCGATAAAGTTTAAGATGGGGGGCGGAGCCTTTTCCCCGTACAAAGCGGCCTTCACTTCCACGAAAGTGATCCCCGAGTTCCAGCCAAAGCACACGTTGCGGTCGATGATGCCGACCGCCCGGCGGCCGGTGAGAGCTTTACGCAATTCATCGCCCGGGAAAGGCCGGAGGGAGCGGATTTTAATCAGCCCTACCTTCTCGCCTGCCTTCCGCAGCTGTTCTACTGCCACCCGGGCCGTACCCGTAACGCTCCCCATCGTAATCAGGACGAACTCTGCATCCTCCGTCCGGAATTCATCAATCAGACCGCCCCAGTATCTGCCGAATTGCTCCCCGAACTCCTCACTGATCCTGGTAATGGCCCCTTGCGCCATCTCCATTGCCGCACAATGCTTGAAACGAAACTCCATCATCAGATCGCCAAATACCAGCGGGTCGATCGCTACCGGTTTCGCCGGGTCCAGGTACCTGTGGGCGGGAACGTAAGGCGGCAGAAAACGGTCCACCAGGTCCGGGGGCGGAACCCGGACGCCCTCGGAGAGGTGGGAGAGGTAGAATCCGTCATAACAGACGTTCACCGGCAGAAGGACCTCGGGGTCTTCCGCGATTCGGTAGGCCATGATGACGTTGTCCAGGATCTCCTGATTGTTTTCGGCGAACAGCTGGACCCAGCCGGCATCCCGTAACGTGAGCACATCCTGCTGGCCGCTCCAGACCGTTTGGGGAGAATTCATCTCCCGGGTGGCCACGACCATCACGATGGGCAACCGCAGCGTGGAAGCCCGAAAGTAGGCCTCGTACATGAAAGCCAGCCCCTGCGCGCTGGTGCCCGTGAAGGTACGGCTGCCCGCCATGGCACTACCCTCCAGGACGCTCATCGCGGAGTGTTCGCCCTCCACTTCGACCAGGTCCGCCTGGAGTTCGCCGTCCACAATGAATTTGGCCAGGTACTCCACCAGCGGTGTTTGGGGCGTGATCGGATAGGCGGAGACGATTTCGGGCCGGCACAGCATTGCCCCGTAGGCGGCCGCCATGTTCCCGTTCATGACTCGAATGACCCCGGGCTGACGCTCAAGAGCCCTAACCATGGATGGGTTCCTCTTTTTCCTCCATCATGACGATGGCAAAAGAGGGGCATTCATAGGAGCAGATCCCGCATCCTTTGCAATAAACAAGATCCGCTTCGAAATGGGTGGTTTTCTCGCTGATGCATTGGGTGGGGCAATGGATGTAACAGGTCCCGCATTTTTTGCAGAGGAGCGCCCGGACTTGAGGCCGCTGGGAACGCCATTCCCCCGTGTTGACGATATAGGGCCGGCTTCCGATGGGGATCGGCAGATCACCGCTTAATTTGGTCTTCTTCAAGGTCCCTCCTTAGGATGCAGGTCTCCGCGAAAGCCCGGCTTACCGCCCTCTGGTTCGCCTTGGCGATCTCCCCCGGCAGCATCTGCTCAACCTCCTCCAGAACCGCATCCAAGCTGACCCAGCCCGTTGCGACCGCGAAAGCCCCCAGGATGCAGGTGCTGACGATGGGAGATCCCAGGCAGTCCATGGCGATGCGGGTGGCGTTGACCCGTCCGACCGTGGAGATCTGCTTGGGGACATTTTCAATCTCCAGGTTCTCGGAATTCACGACCAGAAAAGCCCCGGCCTTCACCCCCGCAAATACATCGACGGCCTTCAGCAGGCGCAAGTCCGTCAGGATCAGGCAATCGGGCGAATAGACCTGGGTCTTCTCCCAGATCGGCTGTTGATCGCACCGGAGGAAGGCCGATACGGGTGCCCCCCTTCGCTCCACCCCGAAGAAGGGGAATGACTGGGCAAACTTCCCGTCCTTGAGGAAGGCGCCGACCAGAATCTCTGAGGCCACGACCACGCCCTGTCCCCCGCGTCCATGGAACCTGATTTCTTTCATCCTTCATCTCCTCAGATGGGTCGGGGCAGATGGGGCCGAGCCCGCGGAGTCATGCCGTCCCAACGCATAGGAGATAATGTCTTCCACGGTAACTTTCATGTGATCGGTAATGGCCCTTTCCGCTGCCTTGGCGTTCCGTTTCTCCACCCCTCGGAGAATTCTTCGGTGGCCGTCCAGGGCTCTCTTGGCCAGTCCTTTGTCCGTGAAGCTTTCCAGGCGCAGTCGGTGCATATATTCCCGTAATCTCAGGTTCAAATCGGCGAGCCAGCGGGAGCCGCTGGCCTGGCAGATCAGGTCGTGGAACTCCGAATCTAGCTGGGGTGCCTCCTTGAGCCGGCCTCCTTTTATATCCCGGGCCATATGCTTAAGATTCTCCTGGAGATGCGGCACCAGATCTCTTCCCCGGTTCCGCAACGCCCAGCGTACGGCCAGCGATTCCAGGGCGGTCCGGATTTCACATATCTCCCGCACATCGCCCGGATTCACCTCCCGCACGATGTACCCTACTTTCGGCAAGGCGGTAACGATTTTTTCAAATTCCAGGTTGTGCAGAGCTTCCCGGATCGGGGTGCGGCTGGTGCCGATTTCCTTGGCCAACTGAGCTTCTACAAGTCTCTCACCGGGAGGAATCTCCCCCGAAATGATTTTGGAACGCAGATAACGGTAGACCCTTTCGCGGATCGCCGGCTGGGGTTCGATCTTGATCCCTTCCAGGTAACGCGGCGGTTTCGGCCACCGGTCGGTTCCTTTCATATCCAGTTCCTTAGAACCCGAACATCCTGGGCAGGAAAAGAGCGAGTGTTTCCGAATAAGCGACCAGCAAGAGAACGCCAATTTCAACGATGATATAAGGCCAGATCGCCCGGACCAGATCTTCCAGAGTTATTTTGGCGACGGCACAGGAGGCGAACAGGCAAGTCCCCATGGGGGGCGTGATCATTCCGATGTTGACGCCCACGACCAGGGCAATGCCAAAATGCAAGGGGTTGATTCCCATACCGTGAGCCACTGGGGCCAGAATGGGGCCGAACAGGATAATAATCACCGCAATGTCTAAGAAACATCCCATGATGAGGACAAAGACCAGCATCATAAAGAGGACCGCGTCTTTATTCATGGAAATGGAATGAATGAGATCAATGATCATGGGAGTTAAGCCCATAACGGCAAAGATCCAGGCCATTACCGAGGAAAGAGCGATAATGAGCATGACCATGGAAGACTTAATGGCCGATTCCACGATGGAGGAATAAAAATTATCCAAATGAAGAGTGCGGTACAGAATGCCCAGGAGAAAGGCCCATGCCACCGCAATCGCCGCAGCCTCGGTGGGAGTGAAAAAACCCGTCACCATGCCCCCGATGATGATGAGCGGAGTCAGCAGGGAAGGGAAGGCCTGCAGAGTGGCCCGGGAGTATTCCTTTATGGTCGCCCTCTCCGCGCTCTTCGGAAAATTGTTCCTCTTGGCGTAAATGTAATTGATCACCATGCATCCCAGGCCGATGAGCAGACCCGGGATAACCCCGGCAATAAAAAGCCCCCCGATGGATACCCCGACCACGTACCCGTAAATCACCATCACCACGCTGGGTGGAATCGTTGGCCCGATTACGGCGGCCGCAGCGGTAACGGCGGCGCTGAAATTTAAAGGATATCCTGCCTTTTTCATGGCCGGGATGAAAACACTGCCGATCGCGGCCACGTCTCCGACCCCCGTTCCCGTCATCCCAGAAAAGATGATGGAACTCACCACGTTGGCCTGAGCCAAGCCGCCCCGGAGGCGGCCGACGAACAGATTGACGAAGCGCATCAGCTTATCGGAGAGACCGACCCGATTCATGGTCTCGCCCAGGAGGAAAAAGAGGGGGATGGCGATCAGGACGAAATTGTCCACCCCTTCATAAAACCGGGATGGAACCGTAGTGATATTATGGCCGGAGAGCCAAATGTAGGCGGCGGCGGGTATGCCCAGCACGAAGGCAATGGGAGTCCCCAAACAAAGAAGGGAAACAACCAGAATAATCAGAATCAGTTCCGGCATGGCTCGGACTCTCTCGATTTATTTCCTCTCTGGTTTCTCCTTAAGGACGCGGAGGCTTTCCAAGAGGAAGAAAAACGAATGGACGAACATCATCATGGCTCCAACGGGGATAAAGAGATACGGCCAAAACATAGATACCCCAACACCCGGAGCAGTCTGGTTGGAGACATTCGCCGCATAGATGAAACCATAAACGATGACGACCCAAAGGAACGCGGAGATAAAAACCTGGACGACCAATTGGAAGAAGGCCAGAAGTTTTGGGTTTTTGACTTTCGTCATGAGATAACCGGCTCCAACGTGCAGCCCCTGCTTCAGGGCCGTGCTCGCGGCGATGCTGGCCAGACCGACGGAAAGCATCTTGGCCAACTCCTCACTCCAGGTCACGTCCAGGATGGGGAGCCGCCGGAAAATGATCTCCATGAGCAAGACGACGACGATCCCGAAGAGGAGGATAAAACAAATCGGTTTGGATGCCTTCACGAACCCATCACTGATTCTTTCCACTCGGGCGATACTGCCCGGAAGGATGGTTCCCTGCGGGGCTTCCCCTTTAGCATTTTGTACCCCGTTTGGCTTGGTAACGACCTCAAGAGCTTTCACGGCAGCCACCCCACTCCAACCTTTCGGTCCGTCCCCACCAGATTCTTCAGGTCGGCATGATGGTTGAGCGAACCGCTTCCAGGATTTTGATATATCCCGTGCAACGGCAGAGATTCCCGGCCAAGGCCTCCTTTATTTGCTCTTCCGAGGGCCGGGGGTTTTCATCCAAAAGCGCTTTCAGGGAAAGGATCATCCCGGGAGTGCAAAAGCCGCATTGAACCGCCCCTTTTTCCATAAAGGCTTTTTGTAAAGGATGTAATTCCCCTGCCCGGGAGAGGCCTTCGATGGTGGTAATTTTTTTCCCCTGGCAGGAGACTGCCAATGTCAGGCAGGAGAGTAGGGCCCGGCCATCGACGATGACTGTGCACGAACCGCACTCTCCCGTATCACATCCCTGCTTGGTCCCTGTGAGACCCAGGTTTTCCCGTAAAACCTCCAGAAGAGTCCTCCGATGGTCCACTTCCAGTTGATAAATTTCGCCGTTTACGGTAAGGCACACTTGCTCTTTCATCTCTCTCCTCTGTCTGATTTGCGCAGGACACCGAAAATCCGTACAAGCCCCCGCCCGAAGAAAAATTGCCGGCATCAGATCAGCCGGATGCCCCCTCCCCGACAGGCTTCCAGGATTGCCCTTTGAGTATAGGCGCGAACCATTTTCTTGCGGTAGGCCGCTGAAAGAACCGTATTGGGGACCGGCTTTGCCTCCTGATAGGCCAAATCAGCCGCTCGTTCAATGGGAGCAGCGGACAATCCTTCTTTTTTTAGGAGATTTTCTACCTCCCGCATCCGCAACGGTAAAGACGAGATGGCCCCCAGGGCAATGCGGATGTCTTCGACCCCCTCTCCTCCATCCGCCCACCGGACATGAACCGCTACGGACAGCATGGGGAAATCCACCGCTTGGCGGTTGGCCAGCTTTACATAGAAACAAGAGGATCGGCTCCTGGGCAAGGGAACCCGTATGCGGGTGAGGATTTCGCCCGCGTTAAGGGCAAGCGGATTTTCTCCTTTTCCGGAATAGAAATCTGCCAGGGGGATGGTCCTTTTCTGCTCTTTCGTCTCCAGAAGAAGCGTAGCGTCGAGGGCCAGCAGGGCCGGGGCCAGGTCAGAAGAAAAAACGGCCTGGCACCCCTTGGCTCTTTTCACGGCATGGCATATTTCCCCCCCGAGTTTAAAACAAGACTTCAGGACGGTTCGCCATTCCGCCGAGCGGTTATAGTATACACAGCGCGTGTCCAGGCAGATATTCCCGCCCAGCGTGGCCGCGTTACGCACCTGGGACGAAGCGACTCCGGCGGCGGCTTGAAGCAGCAGGGGAGCTTTTTGGCGCAAGATGTCAGAAGCAAGGATTGTCCGCAAGGTCGTGGCTGAGCCGATTTCCAGATGATCCCCAGATTCTCGGAGGGAGCAAAGTTCCGGCAAATGGTCAAGGGCGATTACGTGTTCCTTCTTAACGAGCCGATGCCTCAGGGAGTTGATGAGGGCTGTACCGCCACCCATGACGGTAGCTGCTTCCCCTTGCCAAGCGAGGAAGTCGAGGGCCTCAGACAGGCTCTTGGGTTTATGATAGATGATGGGCGGCAGCCGCATGCTCTTCTCCTCTTAACCCGTTGGGATCAACCGTACACGTACCCTTTGCCCCAGATGGATTGTTCCGCTTTCTGAACCGCGTCCAATAACTTTTTTGACCAGATTTGTTTGGGGTCAATCTTGCTGTGATACCAGTTCAGATAAGCCGGCTGGGAGGTCTTCACAAAAGCCTCATGCTCATCGCCGGTGAGGGTGTGGATATCCTCAAAACTTTTTTCAATCTTGGCCAGCACTTCCCAGTCTTGTACGCGGGTCGTCCCCCGGGAGGCAGTGGTCGTCTGATATCCGGCTTCAATGATGAGGTTCTTGAGCTCTGCCGGCATCTTCCGGAACCAGGCATCATTGATGAAGAAGGTGTCCACGCCGTAGATATGGGCATCCAGGGTGAGGTACTTGGTGACTTCATAAAGCTTGAACATGTTAATGACCGGAATGGGCAACTCCAACCCATCCACGACGTTAGACTGCAAAGCAATGTAGGTCTCCTGCATGGGAATGGGATGGGGGCTTCCCCCGATGGATCGGATGAAAGCCATATGCCCTTCGTGTTGCTGGACACGAAACTTCAGGCCGACGGCATCTTTGGGCGAATGGATAGCTTTCGACTTGGTCACCAAATTACGGAATCCCCCATTCTCCGCCAAAGCGATCGCCCGAATTCCCAGCCGAGTCAAGCATTCTGTCATCAGTTCTTGTCCGAAAGGCCCGTCCAGGACCTTCCAGGCTACGGACTCCGTCTTGAACACGAAGGGGATCGAGAGGACGTTATACTCGGGGAAGAAAATGGGCATGGAGCCTTCGGGAATAATGCATCCCTGGATGGCGCCGTCTTTGGTCTGCTGAATCATCTGCCGGTCGTCGCCCAGGCCTCTGGCCGGGACGATATCCACGCGGATTTCTCCTCGCGTCTTTCTTTCCACAATATTCTTGAAAAGCACGGATTGAGTGTGCTGGGAACTGGTATAAATATTGGCA
>Ga0214473_10008087_pt1 | contig 12457 bp, 14 predicted proteins | sample RVTome_7_FD_203509 | JGI IMG/M metagenome (GOLD analysis project Ga0214473, IMG submission 203509) | Soil microbial communities from uranium-contaminated site in the Upper Colorado River Basin, Wyoming, United States - RVT98D197 | ecosystem: Environmental > Terrestrial > Soil > Contaminated >... | reverse complement strand
GGATGCCGTCCCTCACCCAACCGCTCTTCGGCGCCGCTACTCGGGTGCTGCCGGCAGTGAGCGCGCCGGGGAAGCGTAGCGGCTCGAAGGGTGGCCGGCGGCCCACGAAGGCGATCGGCTCCTCCCTTCCGGCCAGGGGTAAAGCAGCGTGCTCGCGTCTACCTCAGTCATCCCGCTTCGATCTCAGGACGGTCCCCGGATGATATGCCGCGGCCGGTGTTGGTGGGGATGCTGCGGGAGGGCTAGGGACCCTGGACCTGGCAGCGCACGGGTGCTAGAGGCGCGAGCTCGCGCGCCGCCGCTGAGGGTCCCCTAGACTCCGCCTCGATGACGACCCATGATGTCGCGGTGGTCGGCGCCGGGGTGCACGGCGCGAGCGCCGCGTTCCACCTCGCCTCGCGCGGGGTGCGCACGATCGTGCTCGACCCGCGAGGGCCGGCCGGCGGGCCGACCGGCCGATCGAGCGCGATCTGCCGCGCCTATTACACGAACGCGTTCCTGGCCGACGTGGCCCGCGAGAGCGTCGCGATGTTCCGCGACTTCCCCGAGCACACCGGCCGCCCGAGCGGCTTCCGTCCCACGGGACTCCTCGTCCTCCACCCGCCGCAGGACGAGCCCACGGTCCGCGAGATCGTCCCCCGCCTGAACGCGCAGGGCATCCCGACCGAGCTCCTCACGCCCGAGCAGATCCTTGCCGAGTGGCCGGCGTTCGCGCTCGACGACATCGCGATCGGGGCGCACGAGCTCGACGCGGGGTATGCGGATCCGGTGCTCACGACCCAGGGGCTGCTCGAGCGCGCTCGCGAGCTCGGCGCCGAGATCCGGTACGGCGCCGCGGTCACGCAGCTCGAACCGGCCGGCGGCGACTGGACGCTCACGACCGACGACGGGTCGCGGGTCGGCGGCAAGCGCGTGCTCCTCGCGGCCGGGCCGTGGACGAAGCCGCTCGCCGAGCAGGTCGGCGCCGACCTGCCGCTCACCGTCGAGCGCCACATCGTCGCGACGTTCGCCTGGGGCGGCGCCGCGCCGATGCCGGCGCACGCGGACCTGCCGAACGCCTACTACTTCCGGCCCGATGGCGACGAGCTGTTCCTCATGGGCCCGCTGCACGAAGAGCCGAACGCCGACCCGGACGACTACGCCGAGGCCCTCGCCGACGCCGAGGGCGCCGACCTGGCCGAGCGCGTGATCCGCCGCGTGCCCGCGCTCGAGCGCGCCGAGACCCGTGGCGGCTGGGCGAGCCTGTACGACGTGAGCCCCGACTGGCAGCCGGTGATCGGCCAGATCGCGCCCGGCGTGTTCGTCGACGCCGGCACGAGCGGCCACGGCTTCAAGCTCGCGCCGGCGCTCGGACGGCACGTGGCGGACCTCGTGCAGGACGCAGACGTGGATCCGGGTCTCGAGCAGTTCCACCCTCGCCGGTTCACCGAGCACCACGAGCTCGCAGCCGGCTACGGCGACGCCCGGATCCTGGGCTGAGGCCGTCACGCAGGCGGTCATGATCCGCTGGTGAGGGGCGTGACCTCGACGCGGGCGACCGAGTCCTCGTAGTGCTGGACCCAGATCGTCTGGGTCGCCGGATCGAACGCGTACGACTGCCCCAGCATCTGCTGGAAGGCGTCTCGGTCCTCGATCACGCCCGACGCGACGACCGTCCCGGACACGTCGATGTGCCAGATCGAGCGCGCGAGACCCGACCCCGGTGAGGAGACCACCCAGACGCCGCCGGCGCCGTCGGACACGATCGGCCCGACGCAGCAGCCGGGGCCGGGCTGGACGGGCTCCCCCACGAGCTCACCGGAGGCCGCGTCGAGCAGTTGCATCCCATCGGCCGTGCGGTACCAGACCGTGTCCGCACGGACCGCGGGGATGTACGTCGACTGCGGGAGCGCCACCTCGTCGACGAGCGCACCGGTGGCGGGATCGAACCGGTACCACGTGGTGACCTCGACCGGACCGTGGGCGTCGGGCGCGGTCCCGAGGACCCACACCGACCCGCCCTCCACATCTTCGCGCCCTGCTCTCGGTAGAGGCGCTCGAGGTGCTCATCGCGCTCGCCCCCCGCAGGCACTCGGTCCATCCTCGACATACAGGAGCCAAGACCGTCGCTGCGGTGAACACGGTTCCCGACTTCCGCCGGCCGCCGGGCCGTCACGCTCGAGGCGCGAGCTCCGCGCGAACACCCACGAGGCGTACCGGCCGGTCGAGCTCGAACCGCTCGAGCGCCGCCAGGGCCGCCCGCTCGATCGCCTCCGGGTCCAGCGTGGGTGCCTCGAGCGGCGTGCCGTGGGTGCTCGTGAAGAACGGCGCGAAGCGGACCTTCACGATCACCCGCACGACCGGCCTCGATCCCTCGCGCAGGTCCGTGAGGAGCTCGCCGGTGAGCCGCCGGACCTCGCGGCGGATCTGCTCGGGCTCGAGGAGGTCTCGCTGGAACGTGCGCTCCTTGCCGTGCCCCTTCGGGACGTATGGCTCCGCCGAGACCGGCGTCCGATCCTCCCCGGTCGCGAGCCGTCGCAGCCACGGGCCGGTGCTCGGCCCGAAGGTCTGCGCGAGCAGCCCCTCGTCCGCACGCGCCAGGGCATCGACGGTCCGGATGCCGAGGGCCTCGAGCCTGCGAGCGGTCTTCTTCCCGATGCCCCAGAGCGCGTCCGTCGTGAGGCCGCCCATCGTCTCGTGCCAGTCCCCGCCGGTCAGACGGTAGATGCCCGCCGGCTTGCCGAATCCCGCGGCGATCTTGGCGCGCAGCTTGTTGTCGCCGATCCCGATCGTGCACCACAGCCGCGTCCGCTCGAGGACAACGCGCTGGATCTCTCGGGCGAGCGCCTCGGGGTCGTCGGTGTGGGCTTCCATGAACGCCTCGTCCCAGCCGGCGACCTCGACCACGGCGGGGAAGGACCGCAACGTAGCCATCACCTCCGCGGACGCCGCGAGGTAGGTCTCGGCATCAACGGGCAGGAACACCGCCTCGGGGCAGCGCTTGAACGCCGTGCGAAGCGGCATCCCGGAGCTGATCCCGAGCCCGCGCGCCTCGTACGACGCCGTGGAGACGACCGCACGCTTCGTCGGGTCGCCGTCGCCGCCCACCACGACCGGCTTCCCGCGGAGCTCCGGCCTGCGCAGGACCTCAACGGCCGCGATGAACTGGTCGAGGTCGACGTGGAACACCCAGCGCGCCACGGTCTCAGCATGCACGAACCGTGCCGGAGGGTCTCGCCCCAGGCGGGCTGTACGACTCCGCACCGCGGTGCGATGCTCCGGTCGAGGGAGGAGGCGCCCAGCCATGCACCGGACGGGCCCAGGAGCGGAGGCTCGACCGGCCGCGCGTCGCAGGCGTCCCGTTGGAGAGCCAGCTCCGCTTCCGCGAGACCTCTCGGGCGCCGCGCCGCTCTGGATCGCGATCGTCGCCTTGCTCGCGCTCGGCTACGTCATCGGGAGCCTCACCGGGCTCCTCGGCCGGGCGCAGCGCGAACTCGACGCGTGGGTCACCGACATCCTCGCGGCGCCCCGGCAGGGAGGCCCGGGGAGCGTCGGGCGGTGGATCGACCGGCTGCTGCCGTGGGAGCTCTTGATCCTCTCCCGGTGGACCGTGGCGATCCTCCTCATCGCGCTTCGGCGCTGGCGACACCTGGCGATGTTCGTCGGGTCCGTCGCCCTCGTGACCGTGGTGGCCCGATGGTTCCCGACCGCCGGTGTCGCTGGGAGCGGCGTGAGCGGGCACCCATCCGAAGCCATGGCCGGCACCGCCGTGACGATGCTCGGCGTCGTGTACGGGCTCGCGCCGGCCGGCCGGCTCCGCGGATACGCGATCGCGCTGACGACCGCGGTCCTGACCGTGCTCGGCACCGGCCTGCTCCTCACGGCGGAGAACACGCTGTCCGAGATCGCCATCGGCCTCGCCATGGGGATCGCGATCCCCTTCCTCGGGTACCGGATCCTCGTGCCCGAGCGCGTCTTCCCGGTCACGCTTCACGCCGGTCGCACCGCGCACCTCGACGTGACGGGCCCTCGCGCCGAGGCCATCCGCTTGGCGATGGGCGATCAGCTCGGGCTCGAGGTTGCCGAGATCGCACCGTTCGGCCTCGCCGGCTCGGGCGGGTGCACGCCGCTGCGGATCTCGCTCGCGGACGGCAGGACCGTGTTCGGCAAGCTCTACGCGATCAGCCACCTGCGCGCGGACCGCTGGTACAAGATCGGGCGAACGGTGCTCTACGGGGCGCTCGAGGACGAGCGTTCGTTCAACTCGGTCCGGCGCATGGTGGAGTACGAGGACCACATGCTCCGATACCTCCGCGACCACGGCGTCCCGACCGCAGAGCCGCTCTCGTTCGTGGAACTCTCACCCGAGCGCGAGTACGTCCTGCTCTGCAGCTTCGTCGAGGGCGCGGTCGAGATCCACCGGGCCCGAGCGGACGAGCAGCTGATCCGAGGCGGGATCCGGGCCGTGCGCGCGCTCTGGGACGCAGGACTCGCCCATCGGGACATCAAGCCCGCGAACGTGCTCGTCCGGGGACACCAGGTGATCCTGATCGACGTGTTCTTCTGCCAGGTGCGGCCCTCGCCGTGGCGGCAGTCCGTCGACCTCGCGAACATGCTCCTGACGCTCTCGCTCCGGTCGGATCCCGCGACCGTCTATCGCCTGGCGCTCGAGTCCTTCACGGCGGACGAGATCGCCGAGGCGTTCGCCGCATCACGCGGAGTGACGATCCCGACGCAGCTGCGGAGGATGCTCGCCGAGGACGGGCGGAACCTCGTCGGCGAGTACCGCTCCCTCGCCCCCGCACGCGCCCCGATCCCGATCCAGCGCTGGACGATCCGCCGCCTCGCGCTCGTCGCGGGGCTCGCCGCCGGTGCCGCGCTCGGGGTCGCCGTCACGGTGTTGAACCTGGAGTCGGCCGGCTTCTGAGGGAGCGGCGCCGGATCTCACCCGGGACATCGAGTGTTTGGGATGCCGTCCTCCTGCTCCAAACGATCCAAGATGAGCAACCGACCGCGTCTTGTGCCCGCGCGCCGGGCATCAGTGCGCACGAGCGAGTGTATCGACGTGCCAAGGTGAGAGAGCAGGAGCAGCGTGGCCGACATGACGCACAGCGACGGACAAGACCGCGCAGGACCGTCGGGCGGGAATCAGGCCGCATCTCCGCGCCCTCGCCGCCCGCCGAGCTTGTCTTGAGCGCGAGGGCTATCGAGTGCCTCCCGGATCTGCTCCTCGGTCGCGTCGACACGGTTAGAGACGGAGCGGATGCCGCTGGCGGGGTCACGCCAACCTAGCGGCGGAATCGCCTGCGAAACCCTCTACGGCCGCCCGGATCTCCGACCGGACCTCGTCTGCCGCGGGCTATGCGAAACAGGAAGATCAGGAGAAGAACCCCCACCACGCCGACAACCACCCAAAGAACCGGGTTGTCCATATGCCGTTCCCTCCCCTCGCTGGCCGCCCTTGTTCGAAGGCGTCCTTCGGAAGCCTTCCTGGGTTAGTTGAAGATGCTCACCCCTCCTGGCCCCACGAGGAGTCCGCCGACGATGAGGGCGATCCCGGCGAGGACCGATCCCCTGAAGAGAGCCACGATGCCGGCGATCACAAGCACGGCAGCGATGACCCACAAGATGGTGTCGATGTTGCCGCCGCCCTTCGCCGCGAGCATCCCGAGAGCTTCGAACATGTCGCCCCCCTTCATCCTCTGGCAACGATATAGGAGGCGTCGCTCGGTCGCTGACCCCGGTGACGTTGCGTCTATTCCCCGCTGACGGTGCCTTCGAACGACCCCCGGCGGACCCATGTGTTCTCGCGGAGAACCGCCGGTCGGCTGCGAGTTCCCGCAACGAGGCTAGCTCTTGCCCGCGCGGCGAACCTTCCGCTCGACCTTGCCAGCAACGTCCTGGACAGTGCCCTTGGCCTTCTGTACGGATCCTTTCGCCTGAAGACTCCGATCCTTGGTTGCCTTCCCAACCGCCTTCTTGGCGGACCCTGCGACCTCGTTCGCCTTACCCTTGGCCTGCCTCGCTGTCCCTGCCATCAAGCACCTCCCGGGTCGGTCTACCGTTTCCCCGTTCCTGCATCACGCGAACCGTGCGCTTGCTAGAGTCCTCGGAGGCCGATGCCGCCCCTACTTCAGATGCAGGCTGATCCCGGAGAGGACGAGGGGCCACAACAGCAATGCGAGGACCGCCGAGGCGATCGGCTTCAGTGCGTCGACATGCTCGAAGTACTGGTGTCCAGCCGCCACGACCACGCCGATGATGATGTAGATGACGAACAGCACTGCGCCCAACATGCGCCTCATGCTCGCTCCCTACCCTCTCGTCTTCCGTCCCGCCGGATCGCTTCGTTCAGCCACGCCTCACGAAGTAGATGATCTCCACCACGATAGGAACAACCACGAGGATGCCGACGATCCCGATCCCTCCGACAGCCGCCAGCACCAGGCTTCGTGTCCCTCGTCGCTTGTACGGCCCGGCCCCCGTCTAGGGCGTGCCCCAGTCCCGCCGCTCCTCGACGCGCTCCTGGCCCGTGGGCGTGCTCTGGACGTTCTCGACGGTTGTCGAGCTCCTCCGGCTGCCGGTCACCAAAACCGCGATCCCGATCACCAGGACGATGATCCCCACGACGAGCAGGATCCAGCCCGCGGTGTTGATGTTGAACCCGCGCGTGTGCACGGTGACCGCGAACGCCATGACCGCGCCGACGGCACCCAGCACGACGCCGAACGCGATGAGTCCTGTTCCTGTCCCTCTGTTCATAGCCCTAGGGTATGCCCAGGCCGTGGCGTATTCAAACTCCGCTTGCGACGTGTGGAACGGCGTGACCAGCGGGTCTCCTGGTGGAGGTGAGCGGACTCGAACCGCCGACCTCTGCCGTGCGAAGGCAGCGCTCTACCGGACTGAGCTACACCCCCGAGACCGGCGGCTAGCGTAGCAGAGGGCCCCCTACTGCCCGCCCAGGACCTCGCGCGCGTGACGCTCGAGCGCGTCGTGCAGATCCTGGCTCACGCGGGCGACCGAGAGGTCCCCGCGGGTCTTCTCGATGAGGCTACGCGCGACGTCCGTCGAACGGCGGAGGTTGCCGGTGATCGCGTCCGGGTAGTCCATCGTCACGAGCACCGTGTAGAGATCGTCCATCGCGGACAGGATGGCCTCGCCCTCGGCGACCTTGCCATGGCGGAGCAGGTCGAGGATGTGGCGTCGGCCCTCGCCGATCGCCTCGGCGATCCCGTTCAGGTACGGGGCATCCTCGACGCCGAGGTCATCAGGGGTCGGGATCTGGCCGCCCTTCACGACGGCCTCGGTCACCCGGGCCTCCGCGTACTCCTTCTGGGCGTCCTGGAGGTAGCCGGCGAAGCGGATCTCGGGCTGGTCGGCCACCGCCTCGAGCCCGTCGTCGATCGCGGTCTTCGCCTCGTCCATCAGGCGGTGCGCCTGGTCCCACTCCTCGCGGTGGATCGCGCGGATCGCGTTCGCGCAGGCTCGGATGGCGCGACGCGAGGCGGGCAGCGCGCGCTCCCGCGCCTCCATGCGCTCGTCGAAGCGACGGCGGACACCCTCGGAGATGTCGTCCAGGTCCACGCGCGAACCGTACGTCAGGCGCGCGCGGCGTGCACCTGGCTGGCGGGGCGCACCACGATGTTCATGGCGTCGTCGCCGTCCACGGTGAGCCCGTTGAACGCAGCGCGCGGGGTGCGACTCGAAGCGTCGGCCACGTACCGCGACGGTGCCACGACCGGCGAGTCCGGGATGCGGACCATACGGTTCTGCTCCAGCGTCCGGGCGTCCGGGTGCTGCTGTTTCAGCCACAGGAGGAGCCAGACGTAGACGGCGAGGAGCAGCAGCAGGACCGCGGTGAGGTACCACATCGCCCGGAGTGGTGGGACGAGACCGATGAGGAGTGTGAGACCGATGCTCTCGAGCATCACCACGAAGACGCGGCGGCGGCGCTCGCGCGCGCGCTCATGGGCTCGGGCCCGGGAGCCGATGAACGGGGTGCCCTTCTGAGGGGTCACGATCCAACGTCCTTGTCCGGCTCTGCCGGTCTCCGCGAGTAGCTCCATGTTCCGCTCGAAGTCCTCCACCGTTCGTCTATGGGCCGTCCCGCGTTCATGCGGGAGAAGGAAGGCGGCCCATATCATGCCCAAGGCCGCGAGCATCAGCCAACTCATGCGCCGGCCCCCTGTCCACGTGAACCCCGGTCCACCACAACATATTGGGCTGGAATCGCACCGTAGCACCGCATCGTGGGCCGAACAATCACATCCCTGTGATTCCGAGAACTAGTGCACAAGCGGCCCGGTGCGGCACCTGCATGGTCGTGGCGGCCGGCCCGCCCACACCCGGACGTTCGGCCGGGCGTCACGTCCCGGCCGCACGCTAGGTTGCCGAAGCGCATCCGGACGAAAGGAACGCCCATGCCTGCGTACCGCTACGGCGTGCTCGGCGCCGGTCGCCAGGGGACGGCCGCCGCCTACGACCTCGTCGCCCGGGGAGAGGCCGCCTCGGTGATCCTCGCCGATGCCGATGCCGGCCGAGCCGCGGCCGCGGCCGAGCGCGTGAACCGCCTGACCGGGGGCGACGCCGCCCGCCCGGCCCTCCTTGACGCGACCGACCGGCGGGCCGTGCGCTCGATGCTCGAGCCGCTCGACGCGATCGTGAGCGCCCTCCCCTACTCCTCCAACCTCGACGTCGCCGAAGCCGCCGTCGAGACGCGGACGCACCACTGCGACCTGGGCGGGAACACGCCGATCGTGCTCCGGGAGCTCGAGCTCGACGAGCGCGCGAGGGCCGCGGGTATCGCGGTGGTCCGCGACTGCGGCGAGGCGCCGGGCATGGCGAACAACCTCATCGTGTACGCGATGGGCCTGCTCGACCGCCCGACGGACGTCCTCATGCTCGACGGCGGCATCCCGCTCGAGCCCGTGCCGCCGTGGAACTACGAGGTCACGTTCATGATGGACGGCCTCATCAACGAGTACGACGGCGCGTGCGCCTGGATCGTGGACGGCGAGCGCGTCGAGATCCCCTGCCTCGACCCCGAGCACGAGGAGCTGATCGACTTCGGTCCGCCGTTCGGGCGGCTCGAGGCGCTCATCGCGAACACCGGCTCGACGACCACGCGCACGATCGGCAAGGACCTGCGCTCGCTCCGGTTCAAGATCCTGCGGTGGCCGGGTCACGGCGCCCAGTTCCGAGCGTTCCGCGATCTCGGCCTGTACTCGTGGGAGCCGTTCGACGCCCGTGGGACGACGATCGTCCCGCGCGAGGTGCTCCTCGCGCTGCTCGAGCCGCAGATCGGGGCGCACCCGGAGACGCGCGACGTCGTGATCTGCCGGATCGTCGCCGAGGGCGAGAAGGGCGGCGAGCCCGCCACCGCCACCGTCGACGTCTTCGTCTACCCCGACGAGGAGACGGGCTTCAACGCGATGGAGCAGTCCACCGGATGGCATGCCGCGATCGTGTGCCACTGGATGGCGAGCGGGCGGATCGCACCCGGCGCAACGCCGAACGAGCTGGCGGTGGACGCGACGGCGCTGATCCCCGAGCTCACGGCCCGCGGGTTCCTGTTCACCGAGAAGGTCGAGTAGCCACTCGCGGTCCGTGGGGCCGCCAGATGCTCACACCCTGCTGCCGTCCATCGATCGGCTCGGCGACCTCGAGCTATCGGTCGAGCAAGCTTCAGGCATACCCTTGCGCTCGTGGACGACCTCGCTCGGTTCTTGGAGCTGGAGCGCCGACTCCTCGAGAGGCTCAGCACGCGGATCGAACGCCTCGACCTCGGAACGGCATTCTTCGACGATGGATACCGCGAGCGCTTCAACTCGAACTTCCTACTCGCCGAGGGGCCTCTCGATGGCGTGCCAGCGGAGGCGCTCCTCGGAGCGACCGATCGGGTCCTCGGCGATGCCGGCTATCAGCACCGCGCGGTGCTGGTTCGGGACGACGTAGCGGGCGAGCGATACGCGCCAGCCTTCACGCGCCATGGCTACAGGGTCGAGCGAAACGCGATCATGGTCCACCGACGAAGACCGGACCGGGGGGCGGCCCTGGCCGTCGAGGAGGTCCCGTTCGCCGGCGTGAAGGACCTCATCCATGAGGTGTATCGACGCGAGCCCCGGACTCACTCGGACGAGATCGTGCGACTGTTCACGGAGCAGCATGGGAAGAACGAGCGAGTCATCGGAGCGCGGTTCTTCACCGTCCGGCTGGGCGGCAAGCTCGCGGGCGACTGCGAGCTCTACGTAGACGGTTCGGACGCTCAGGTCGAGTACGTGGACACGCTCGAGGAGTTCCGCAGCCGTGGCGTGGCGCGCGCGGTAGTGCTCCGAGCGGTCGAAGCTGCGTGCGAGGCTGGCGCCAGCCACGTGTTCATCGTCGCCGATGACGATGACTGGCCCAAGGAGCTCTACGGGCGTCTCGGCTTCGACCGGATCGGTCGGACCTGGCAGTTCATCCGCCGGCCGCCGTAGCCCGAGCAGTCACTCGGCCACGTAGTGGCCGGACTTGCCGCCACGCTTCTCGAGCAGGCGCAGGCCGTCGATCCGCGCGGCCCGGTCGAAGGCCTTCGCGGTGTCGTAGAGGCTGAGCGCGGCCACCGCGGCGGCCGTGAGCGCCTCCATCTCGACGCCGGTGCGGTCCGTCGCACGCACCGTGGTCCGCACGCGGATCGTGCCGGCGGCCGCGTCCGGCTGGACGACGACCTCGGCGCCGGTCACCGCGATCGGGTGGCAGAAGGGAAGGAGGTCCGGCGTGCGCTTCACGCCCATCACGCCGGCGATCCGGGCGGCCTCGAGCGGGTTGCCCTTCGGCGTGCCCGCGACCAGCGTGGCGACGGCCTCCGGCGTCATCGAGATCACGCACTCGGCGACGGCCTCGCGCTCGGTGACGTCCTTGCCGCCGACCTCGACGATGCGAGCGATATCCCTGCGCTCGGCCACGCTCAGTCCTCGCCCGAGCGGAAGACCATGACCTTGACCTCGCTCCCGGCCGAGGCGATGCCCACGCCCGGAGGAACGATCGCGAGCCCGTTCGCGCGCGACACCGTCGCGATGAGGTTCGACCCCCGTCCGCCGGTCGGGGTAGCGACCCACCCCTGCGTCGTGCGCTTCACGCGGACCCGTGCGAACTGCGTCTTGCCCTCGGGCCCGGTGACGTCGGCCTCGAGGCGAGCGGTGATCTCGGGGCGGAAGAGCTGGCGACGACCCATCATCTTGCGGAGCGCGGGCCGGATGAAGATCTCGAAGCTCACGAAGACGCTCACCGGATTGCCCGGCAACCCGAAGAACGGCTTGCCCTCGATGTGCCCGAAGCCCTGCGGCATACCCGGCTGCATGGCCACCTTGTAGAAGTCCAGGTCGCCGCGCTTGAAGAACGCCGCCTTCACGACGTCCCGCTCGCCGACCGAGACCCCACCCGAGGACACGAACGCGTCGGCCTGCACCAGGTGCGAGAGCACGGTCTCCTTCAGCTCGTCGGCGTCGTCGCGGACGATGCCGGCCATCATCGGCACGGCGCCGACCTCGCGGAGCGCACCGAACAGCAGGTACGCGTTCGAATCGCGCACCTGTCCGTACTCGGGCGCCTGGCTCGGCGGGATGAGCTCATCCCCCGTCGAGAGCACCACGACGCGAGGCCGCGGGTGCACGAGCGGATGCGAGAACCCGGCGGTGGCGAGCAGGCCGAGCTCAGGGGCGCCGAGCCGCCGGCCGGCCGGCAGGAGCGTCTCGCCGCCCCTCACGTCTTCGCCGGTCGGGCGGACGTGCTTGCCCTCGGGTGACGCCGCGAGGATCCGAATGACGTCCGTGACGACCTCGCAGTTCTCGATCGGCACGATCGCGTCGGCCCCAGCCGGGATCGGGGCGCCGGTCGCGATGCGAACGGTCTCACCGCCGCCGACCGTGGCGTCCGGACGCTGCCCGATGAGCGCACGACCCACGATCCGCAGCTCGACCGGCGAGGCCGGGGAGGCGCCGGCGACGTCACTCGAGCGCACCGCGAACCCGTCCATCGCCGAGGACGGGAAGTCGGGGATATCCGAGCCCGCCACGACGTCCTGCGCGAGGACGCAGCCCTCGGCCTCCTGGAGCGGGAGCTCGAGGGGCTGGAGCGGCTTGATCTGCGACAGGATGCGCTCGCGCGCCTCCTCGACGGGAACGAGCCCGTCACCGCTGTCGTGGTCGTGGGCGTGGGGGGTGGACATCGCGAGCCAGTCTAGCCCCGCTCCGGGAACCGGAGACCGCTACAGCAGCTTCTTGCGCTGCACGAGGTCGGCCAGGTACGCGCGCAGGTCCTCGCCGAGGTCCTCGCGGTCGATCGCGAGCTCGATGGTGGCCTTCAGGTAGTCCAGCTTCTTCCCCACGTCGAAGCGCCCGCCCTCGAACACCCAGGCGTAGACGGCCTGCTGCCGCGCGAGGAGCGTGATCGCGTCGGTGAGCTGGATCTCGCCGCCTCGGCCGGGGGGGATCCCGCGCAG
>Ga0214473_10008086_pt1 | contig 12457 bp, 12 predicted proteins | sample RVTome_7_FD_203509 | JGI IMG/M metagenome (GOLD analysis project Ga0214473, IMG submission 203509) | Soil microbial communities from uranium-contaminated site in the Upper Colorado River Basin, Wyoming, United States - RVT98D197 | ecosystem: Environmental > Terrestrial > Soil > Contaminated >... | reverse complement strand
GAAATGGTCGTCCTCCACCACTACGGCAACGCGCCGACATGGACGAGAACTCCAGGACGTCGGCGGAAAGGCTTACTCCCGAGCAAAAAACGCGGGTCAAGAACGTCTTTCACCCGCTCGTGCAGCGCCACCCGGTCACCGGACGAAAGAGCCTGTACGGCGTTGCCGGGAGCTCGTTCGGGATCGTGGGAATGCCCGATGACGAGGCTCTCGAGCTTCTCGACGAGCTGAAGGCGCATGCGACCCAGCCCCGGTTCGTGAATCAATACAATTACGGCGTGGGCGACGTGGCCGCGTGGGACACCTACTCGACCCTTCATATGGCGACGCTGCACGACCGAGCGACCACACCGGAGACACGAAGGCTGCTCTGGCGCGTGAGCGTCACCGGAAAGGCGCCGACCTACGAGAGGAACGCGTCTCGCCCAGCGTGAGACGAGCGAGGAGGAAGTGCGGAAAAAAGTCGCGCACCTCGGTCCGATCCTGACCGAGATCTTCGGGGAGGCGGCGGATCGCAAGGAGTCGCCGCTTTACGCCGCCGAGCGTCGCGTCGCCCGCGTCCTCGGAGGGAGTCGTATCTGAGACGAATCCGCACCCTCAGAGGATGATAGGTCCCCTTTGTTGTGGAGGCCGGTTCGGCGACTCGAAGTAAAAAGTCCTCGAGACTCCCCGGCACGTCCGGCAGACCGTCGCCGGCAGGTCACAACCGCGTCATAACCTTTCCACAATTCTGCCGTTCCAAGGGCACGCTCTCTCGCTAGCCTCTAACCATGGAGAGCCTGACGAGGAACAGGGGGCGTCGGCGGGGGGCGATTCGGCCTGATCTTCTCGCTCGCAACGAAATGGACCGCATTCGTCGCGACAAGCGACAAAAGGGTCGGCGATGAGCTCGAGCGAGCGTGATTGCATTCCACCCGGGTTGCCGCCGGTTTCGCGTAGTCGGCCGCACGTGGCCATTATCATGGACGGCAACGGCCGCTGGGCCCGCGCCCGGGGCAAGCCCCGCACGTTCGGGCACCGCGCGGGCGCCGAGGCGGTGCGCCGCACCGTCAAGGCGGCGGCCCGACAGGGAGTTTCCGTTCTGACGCTCTATGCCTTCTCCGCCGACAACTGGGGACGCCCGCGCGAAGAGGTCGACACGCTCCTCGCGCTTTTCGAGAAGTACCTGAGAGTGGAGACGAGCCGATGTCTCGGAAACGGAATCCGTTTGCGGGTGATCGGCCGACGCGATCGCCTCCCGGGCTCGCTCCAGCTCGAAGTCGCGAGGGCGGAGGCGCGCACTGCCGGTGGGACCCGGATGCTCCTGCGCATCGCGGTCGACTACTCGGCGCGCGACGCCATCCTGGCCGCCGCCGCGGAGAGGCGGGAGGCCGGCGCCGGACGGGAGGACTTCGCAGAGGCACTGGCCCGCGTCATCCACGGGGGTGAGGCCCGGGACGTCGATCTTCTCATCCGCACGGGCGGGGAGCAGCGGCTCTCCGACTTCCTTCTGTGGGAGAGCGCCTATGCCGAGCTCTACTTCACCGATCGCACGTGGCCCGACTTCGACGGAGACGATCTGGCGAAGGCGCTCGCGTGGTTCCGCGGCCGCGAACGGCGCTTCGGCGGGCTCCCGCAGGCGCCGCCTTCGCTCGAGGCGCTCACCGGGAAAGGTGCGCGATGAAGACCTACGTTCCAAGCGCTCTCGCGGTCGCACCCGTGCTCGACTCTGATGTGAAGCCAAGCGCGCCGACACCCAACACCGCTCTTCTCATCAACCCCTTTTACCGGAAGGACCCCCACGCCAGCTTCGGCAAGCACGTCTTGACACCGTCGCTCGCGCTCACCAGCATCGCGGGGGCAACGCCCCGGCACTGGGAGGTGAGGTACTGGGACGAGAACTTGCTCCAGGGACCTCCGCCGTGGGACCCGTTCCCTCGAGTGGTGGGCATCACGGTGCACCTGACGTTCGCGCGCCGCGCCTACGAGCTCGCGGACTGGTATCGCGCGCGGGGCGCAACGGTCGTGCTCGGCGGGCTCCATGTCCTCTCCTGCCCGGAGGAGGCGGCCGCGCACGCGGACGCGATCGCGGTGGGCGAAGGTGTGCAGCTCTGGCCACAGATCCTGGATGACATCGAACAGGGACGGCTCCGGCGCCGGTACGACGGGAGCTACCGCCGTCCCTACCGAGACGAGCCGCCGCCGCGCCGGAGCATCCTGCCGCGCGAGAGCTTCCTGACGACGACCAGCGTCATCGCGACGCGCGGCTGCCACAACCGCTGCGGCTTCTGCTACCTCTCGACCGAAGGCCTCGACATGCCGTACCAGGTCCGCGATCCCGAGCAGGTAGCCGCCGAGATCGAAGCCGACGGGCAGCCTTATGCGGTCTTCGTCGACAACAACCTCGGATCGAAGCCGGATTACCTGCGCCGCTTGTGCCTGGCGCTCCGGCCGCTGCGCCGGATCTGGAGCGCGGCCCTGACCATCGACGTCACGGACGATCCATCTCTCGTGAGGGAGATGGCGATCGCGGGCTGCACCGGGGTATTCGTGGGGTTCGAGTCGCTCACGGACGAGAACCTGGTCGAGGCGCGGAAGCGGACGCCGCTCGCCGTCGACTACGCGAGGAGGGTCCGGATCCTCCATGACTACGGCATCCAGGTGAACGGGAGCTTCGTCTTAGGCTTCGACCACGACGGACCCGACGTGTTCGAAAGGACCACCGCCTGGATCGAGGAGCAGCGGCTCGAGTGCGCCACGTTCCACATCCTCACGCCTTACCCGGGGACACCGCTCTTCTCGAGGATTGCGGCCGAAAGCCGCATCCTCCATCGCGATTGGGACCTCTACGATACGGCGCACGTCGTGTTCCGGCCGGCGCGGATGGCGCCCGAGGAGCTGGCCGAGGGCTACGCGTTCTGCTACGAGCGGCTCTTCTCCCACCGCTCCATCTGGAAGCGCCGGCCGGCGGACCTCCGCGCGGTGCTCCCGTACCTCGCCATGTCGTATCTCTACAAGCGCTCGAATTTCCTTTGGCATCAGCTCATCCGCCACCGGCTCACCGCCGCCGTCTGGCGGCCGCTGGTCGAGGCGACGCGCCTTCGGCACCTGAAGTTCCGGCGGCGGCTTCTGGCCAGAGCTCCTTCACCGTCTCCCGGAGCCGTGGTGAGCGCCGGCGTGTGATCTCTGGGTACGCGAGCCTTTAAAACGCTCCCGCGTAGGCGTTCAGCGCCGGTTGCCCTCCCAGATGGGCGTAAAGAACCCGTGAGCCGTCGGAAATGCGTCCGGTCCGCACGAGATCGATCAGCGCCGCCATCGACTTTCCCTCGTACACCGGATCCGTGAGCATGCCCTCGAGGCGCGCGCAGAGACGGATCGCTTCGACGGTCTTTTCGTCGGGAACACCGTAGCGGCCTCCGTGCCACTCGTCGAGGAGCACGATCTCCTCGTCCTCGAGCTCGCGCCGCAGGCCGATCGCCATGGCCGTTCGCCGCGCGATCCGCGCGACCTGGTCGCGAGTCTGCGCAACGGTCGCCGAGGCGTCGATTCCGAGCACGTCTCGTCGACGCTCCTGCAATGCGAAACCGGCGATCATCCCTGCCTGGGTCGATCCCGTGACCGAGCAAACGATGACGGTGTCGAAGAACGTTCCGAGCGCCCGCTCCTGTTCCTGGACTTCCATCGCCCATCGCGCGAAGCCGTGGCCGCCGAGAGGATGATCGGAGGCACCCGCGGGAATCGCGTACGGCTTTCCCCCCCGGGCCTTCACGGACTCGATCGCCTCGTCCCAGCTCGGGCGGAAGCCGATATCGAATCCGGCGTCGACGATACGAACGTCGGCGCCCAAGATTCGGGACAGGAGAACGTTCCCCACCTTGTCGTAAACCGCGTCGGGCCAATCCACCCAGTGCTCCTGCACCAGGACGGCGGAAAGACCGAGATGCGCGGCGACCGCGGCGACCTGGCGTGTGTGATTCGACTGAATCCCGCCGATCGAGACCAGGGTGTCGCACCCTTGTGCGAGGGCCTCGGCGGCGAGGTACTCGAGCTTTCGGACCTTGTTGCCGCCGAACGCGAGGCCGGAGTTGCAGTCCTCCCGCTTCGCCCAGAGGTCGACCTTGCCGCCGAGGTGCCGGCCCAAGCGCTCGAGGCGGTGGACGGGCGAGGGACCGAAGAGGAGTGGTACCCTTGGGAAGTTTTCGAGGCTCATCCCAACAATATTAATAGAGTTCGAACTTCAGCTTCGGGGGATACGTAAGCACGGCAAGAGGTTTCCATGCTCCACCAACTCTGGAAGAACGTCCAATATGCCGCTCGGAGGCTCACCCAACGGCCGGGATTCACGCTGGTCGCGGTTCTGTCGCTCGCCCTCGGGATCGGGGCCAACAGCGCGATCTTCAGCCTGGTCAACGCGGTGCTGCTGCGAAAGGCTCCCCTCGAGAAGCCCGAGGAGCTCGTCGAGATTTACCTTTCCTCCCCCGAGTTCGAGTACAACGCGTTCTCTTACCCGGACTACCGGGACTTCGTCGAGGGGACGAAGGACCTCTTCGCGGAAGTATCGGGAACCAAACTGACGCTCACCCAGACGGACAGCGATTCCGGAGTCGAAGTCCTCCCGGCGGAGATGGTAACGGGAAACTACTTCGGAACCCTCGGAATCGCGGCTGCGCTGGGCCGAACGATCCTCCCGGAAGACGACGTCGCCCCGGGAGCGCACCCCGTCGTCATGCTCGGCCACAATCATTGGCTCAAGGCCTTCGGAGGCGATACCGCCGTCGTCGGCCGCGAGGCCCGGATCGGAGGCCGCCCCTACACCATCATCGGCATCGCCCCCGCGGACTACGAGGGCCACTTCCGCGGGCTCGCGCCTGCTTTCTTTCTCCCGCGGATGATGCTGAACGAGGTCTCTCCCTCGAACTACGACCAGCTCGAGTCCCGCGGCGATCACGGCCTCTTCGTGAAGGGGCGGCTGCGCCCCGGCACGACCCTCGCCCAGGTCCAGACCGCGGCCGATGCCGTGGCCGAGAGGCTTCGGGAGTCGGCGGTCGAGGATTGGGATCCCCAGGCGAGCTTTCTCTTCGTCCCCACGTCGGACGTGATCCTCTACCCTCCCTTCGATCGCTTCGTCCGCGCCGCGGCCTGGCTTCTCATGATCGTGGTGGGTTTGGTGCTTCTGATGGCCTGCGTGAACCTTGCGAGCTTTCTTCTGGCGAGGGCCATCGACCGCAGAAAGGAAGTCGCGCTCCGCATCGCTCTCGGGGCGACTCGCGGCCGTCTCGTAGGACAGCTCCTCACCGAGACGCTGCTTCTCGCGCTTCTCGGAGGCGTCGCCGGCGTCGCTCTCGGTCAGGGGCTCCTTGCTCTCCTGGTCGGCGCCGATCTTCCACTTCCCGTTCCCTTGACTTTCGATCTGGGTCTCGACCCGACGGTGCTCGGCTTCAGTCTCGTGGTGTCTCTCGCTGCCGGGCTTCTTCTCGGTCTCGCACCGGCTCTCCAGACCACGAACCCCGACGTGTCCGCGACCATCAAGGACGAGACCGCGGGTGTCGGACGCTCCGGAGGGCTCACGCTCCGAAACGCGCTCGTCGTGCTCCAGGTGGCGACGTCCGTCGTGCTGCTCGTGGGGGCGGGGCTGTTCCTCCGGAGCTTCCAGCGCATCCAGACGGTCGACCCCGGCTTCGGCCGCGATCCTTCCGCCGTCCTCACCGTGCTGCTTCCGGGATCCCGATACTCCGAGGAACAGGGACGACTCTTCGAGAAAGGCCTCGAGGAGCGCCTCCTCCAGGTGCCGGGAGTCACCGCGGTGGGAGTGACCAGCAACCTGCATCTCAACACGCTCAACACGCAGAACATGGACGTGAACGTCGACGGGGTCGAGCCTCCGCCCGGCCGCGAGTCGCACCTGGTGGATCGCGCCACGGTGAGCTCCGGATTTTTCGAGGCCGCGGGAGTCCGTATCCTTCGAGGGCGCAACTTCGAGGCGAACGATCTCTCCGACTCACCCCCGGTCGCGATCGTGAACGAGGCGCTCGTCGACAAGTTCTGGCCGGGCGAGGATCCTCTGGGCCGCATGCTGCGCCGCCCGGGAGTCGACGACGACGATCTGATGGTCGTCGGAATCGCCACCACGGCCAAGATCCGTTCGCTCGGAGAAGCGCCCCGGCCGTTCGTCTACGTGCCGTTCTCTCAGAGGTACACGTCCTACGTCACGGTGGTGGCCAAGACCAGCGCCGAGCCCGAGCGCACGGTGCTCGACCTCGTGGCCGCCTCCCGGGAATTGGACCCGGAAGTATGGATCTGGGAATCGACGACCATGGCGCGCTACCTCGGCATCGTGCTCCTGCCCGCCCGTCTGTCGGCGCTTCTGCTCTCGGCATTCGCTGCCGTAGCTTTGGCGCTCGCGAGCATCGGTCTCTACGGCATCGTGAGCTACTCGGTGTCCCAGAGGTCCCGCGAAGTCGGGATTCGCATGTCTCTCGGAGCCGACGGCGGGAGCGTCGTGGGAATGCTCATGGGGAGCGGGCTCAAAATGGTCGGAATGGGCGCGGCCTTCGGAGTCGTCGCCTCGCTTGCGGCGATGCCCGCTCTCGCGAACCTGCTCTTCGGGATTCAGCCGACGGACGTCGTCTCCTTCGTCGTCATGCCGCTGGTTTTGATCGTGGTCGCGACCCTCGCCGCCTACGTTCCCGCGAGGCGCGCGAGCCGCATCGATCCGGTGCGGGCGCTCAAGGCGGAGTAGGGGAGGGCGGCTTTGGCTCCAGATCGCCGGAGCACCTGCCAGAGGTTTTGGTAATTCTTGGGGAAGGCATGTAGCCGTCCGACTTCATCTGGCGCCCTTAGACGGCTTTCATCGCCGTTTATGATAATCTCGCTCCACCACGAAAACTCTTCCGTCGTCGTGGGAGGTGAGCCTTGAGGTCCATGACGCTTCCTCTGATGGGTTTCCTGGCCCTGGGCTCTTCCAATCTCGCCTCGGGACAACCGCCCGCGCGCTTCCTCGATTGGCCGGTCCTCGAGGACATCCTCAGGACGGGCGAGGTCGTGGCCATCAAGGACATGGGAGTGGGCGCCAACAAACCTTTGAAGGTCACGCTGCGCAAGCAAGGCCGCACGGCCGACGCCGTCTGGAAACCCATCAAGCGCGGGCCGCGAGAGGAAGCGTGGGAGAGTTATCAGGCGGAGGTGGCCGCCTACGAGCTCGACAAGATGCTGGGACTTCGTATGGTTCCGCCCACGGTCGAAAGGGAGATCCACGGGCTCAAGGGCTCGCTTCAGCTCTGGCTTGCGGGCAGCCGCAGCTTCCAGGATGCCCGGGCCGAGGCTCCGGGCGGAGTCGCCTGGGACCGGACGATGTCCCGCATGAAGACTTTCGATAACCTCATCAGCAACTCGGCGCGGAGCGACAAGGACTTCATGGTGGACTCCGAGTGGAACGTCCTCCTCATCGACCACTCGCAGGCTTTCCTCAGCACGAATGAGCTGAACGCGAGACCCGATCAGATTCCAACGATTTTCGACAAAGCTTTGATGGAGCGACTCCGTTCGCTCCAGTCGGACATCCTGCAAATGCGCTTCGGCCGCTTGCTTCTCGATCCCCAGGTCCGCGCTATCCTCGGCCGGCGAGACGCGCTTCTCACCTGGATGGAAAAACTCATCGCCGAGAAAGGCGAATCCGCGGTCCTGTTCTGAGGAGATTCGGATGCGGGCTCTCGCCTTGTGCCTTTTGCTTTCGGCAGGCCCCGCCGCGGCGGCGGAGCCGCCGAGCGATGCCCGCGAGATCGCTCGCTGGTTGACGTCGTCGGGCCGCGACCTCCCTGAGGGGCGGGTTTGGCCCGTCGACCCCGAGAAGCCCGAAGAGGTCTTGACTCATTTCCGCGCCTTCGAGAAAGGCGAGAAGCCGGGGTTCACCCTCCCGGATTCGCTGTTTCCGCCTTGAGCGCGCCCCGCCGCCTTCTCGTCGTTCGCGTCGGCGCCCTCGGGGACACCCTGATGGTGACACCGCTGCTGCGGGCCCTGCGAGAGAAGTTCCCCGCTTCGGAGATCGACGTCCTCTGCTCCCGGCTCGCAGTCGGAATCCTCGAGCTCGCGCCGGGAATCGCCCGGCGTTTCGCGCTGCGATACCGAAACCTGCCCTACGCCCTTTCGCTCGAAAAACAGACGCTCGTTCGTGAGCTCCGCGCGCGAGACTACGACTTCGCGATCCTCCTGGAACGGGCGAAGCGCTACCGATTTCTCCTGGAGCGCGCGGGCGTACGAGAAATCCGGAGCTTTCGCGAGACTCCGTTCGATCCTCGAGCCCATGCCATCGTCAACAATCTCAGGGCCGCAGGTTTCGAGGACGAAGGCCGCCTCGACATGGAGGTATTGCTCTCCGACGACGATCGCAAGCGGGCCGCGGAGCTCCTGAGCGACGTCCCCGGTCCGAGGATCGGTATCCATGTCGGATACGGTCCTCGAGGCAAGAAGCGAAACCAGAGCGAGAGGCTCAAGGGCTGGTCTTCCGACAACTTCACCGCGGTCGCCGCAGGACTCCTGGAGCGCGGGGCGAGCCTGGTCTTCACGGGAACCCGCGAGGACGAAGGGGACGTCGAATCCATCCTCGCGAGGCTCCCCTCGGCCGCTTCCGTTGTGAGCCTCGCGGGCCGCACCTCGATGCGCGAGCTCGCGGCGGTGGTTCAGAGTCTCGATGTCCTGGTTTCCGTGGATTCGGGCCCGGCGCATCTCGCGGCCGCGACGGGTACGCCTCTGGTGGTGCTGTGGGGTCCGGCAATCCTGGAGCAGGTTCGGCCCTTGTCGTCGCGCACGCCGATAGCACTCCTGCGCCACCCGCCTCCCTGCGCGCCCTGCTTCGAGACGCCCTTGATGAAGACCTGCCGCCGCAACGTCTGCATGGAATCGATTACGCCGCGAGAGGTCCTCGTGCGAGTCGAAGCGCTCCTGGAGCGCGGGGAAAACCCGACATCGCCGGTCCCAGGCGGGGTGCCCTTGCCTCCAAGTCGCTGACTCCACGGCGCCACGCCCGTGGCGGCTCTGGCATGTGCTTTGCTCTCCCCCGTCACTATGAAATCCGTTCTTCTCAGCGCGCTCCTCTATCTTTCGCCCGCGGGACAGCTCTCGGACGCGGAGCAGCTTTTGAAGGTCGTCTCCTACGACCGGAACCTGAACGCACGGACTCCCGACGGCCTGCGTCTTCTTATCCTCTTCGCGCCGGAGGTCGAGGCCTCCGCTCTCGCCGCCGCCGCTTTCCAGACCGAAGTGGGCACCCTCACCCGCCAGCGATCGGAGCTTGCGCCCGCGGCGACGGAGAAGTTGCCGTTCACGGGCGAGGCGGAGCTCTATCGGGCCCTGATCTCGAAGAAGATCTCCGCGGTCTACGTCGCTGGGGGTTTCGGCGCCACACTTCCAGAGGTCGTCCGCGCCGCCGAAGATGCTGGTGTCATGACTCTCGCGGGCGACCCCGAGGACGTGAAGCGCGGACTCGCGACCGGGATCCTCCATCAGGGCGACGCGAGGAAGATCGTCGTCAACATGAGCGCTGCGGAGCGGGCGGGCGTCGATTTCGACCCCGCCGTGCGCCAGGTGGCACAGCGCACGGGCGCCGGAGCTTCCGAGCCGGAGAGAAGCGCTCTCGCGGAGGCCCTTTCCCGCTACCGAAATGCCATAGAGCAGAAGGACATGGCCGCGCTGCGCTCGCTGTGGCCCGCGCTCTCCGACGACGAAGCGAAACGTGTCGAAGCCTCGATGGTCGCGGTCCGATCCCAACAGGTATTTCTGGCGCTTCTCCGTATCGAGGACCAGGGCGGGCGCTTCAAAGCGCGCGTCCGTCGATCCGACCACCTGGTGACGCGCGAAGGAGAGAAGCTCATCTCCGGCCGTCTCATCGAGATTGTCTTCGCCCGTTCCGCGGACGGCGCCTGGCTCATCGACTCGATGGGAATCGTATCCGCTACTCGTGCCTCAGGGCCGTGAGCGGGTCGAGGCGCGCGGCTCGCCGCGCCGGCAGATAGCAGGCCCCGAGCGCCGAGGCCGCGAGGAGAAGTGCTATGGCTCCGAAGGTCAGCGGATCCGTCGGGCTCACGTCGAACAAGAGACTCCTCAGAAATCGCGTGGCGGCAAACGCCGAAACGAGCCCGATGGCGATTCCGATGAGGGTGAGCTTCATTCCTCGGGCGACGACGAGACCCAGGATCTTGATTTCTAAATCTGCGTTCATTTATGATTCGCGCTTTCGTGAGGGGGTGAATCGTGGCGAAGAAGCAATCCAAGGAGAGCAAGAAGACGAACGGCGAGCCGGAGGCCAGCCGGCCCCATGTGCCTGGATACGGAATCCCGACGACCGCGAAAGGGATGCTCCCCTGGTCGCACGCGGACGAAAGGCTCGCTCGCTCCCACCACTACTGGGTGGCGACGACCTCCTCCGACGGGCGCCCCCACTCGGTGCCGGTCTGGGGCGTCTGGGTCGAGGGCGCAGTCTGCTTCGGAGGCGGGCCGGATACTCGGTGGTCGCGGAACCTGAGGGCCAATCCCAAGGTCGCGGTGCACCTCGAGAAGGGCGACGACGTGGTGATTCTAGAAGGGGACATCGAGAGGGTCGAGGGACCCGACGACCCCCTGGTCGCCCGGGTCCAGGACGCCTACAAGAAGAAGTACAAGATGCCCCACCCGCCTCCGTTCTGGGTGCTTCGACCTCGGCTCGCGTTCGCCTGGTACAAAGACCTCCGGTCGGCGACTCGCTTCAAGTTCCGTTAAACCTTTGCGATTCTGGTAGACTCGGCCGCGTACTCAAAGCGGATGGCATCGGCGGCGCTTCTTCCAGCTCTCGCGCTTCTGTCCGTTCTTCCGCACGAGAGACTCCTGCCGCTCGCCGCCGGTCCCGCGGATCCCGTCTTCACGACTTACGCGGCGCCGCTCTCCCGCTCCCGGTACCTCGTCGATGAGGGATGGCACCTGAGGTTCTACGACTCGACGAAGCCCCTCGCGCTCACGTCCGACAGCGCCGGGGAATGGGGGGTCGGCTTCGAGCTCGACGGCGCCGTGGTCTACCGGACGGGCGACTACGCGCGGCTTCCCGAGATCCGCCAGTCCTTCGCGTCTCTCTCTCGATTCGCATTCGAGCCTTTCCACCAGGTGGCCGTGGACGCGACGTTCACCGCCTACAGCTCGCGCGAATCGCTTCTCGCTCTGGTGATGACGAACGAGAGCGACCGGCCGAAGAAGCTTCGGGTCCTCGCGTTCTCGCTCGCCCCGGGGCGGCGCTTCTCGAGCGCGTCCCTCACCCAGGCGGGAGACGGCCTCGTCTACGGACACCAGGAGCCTCCCGGTGCGATCTCCGAGTCTCCGCCGCCCGAATACGACGGAGTCCTTCAGGATCTGCTTCTTCTCGATAGAAAGGCCTACTCTTTCGGCGGTTATCCCGGTGGTGAGAGCCACATGCTCGAAGAGCTCGGCCGAGGCCTCCAGAGCGGCGATTTCTCTTCGGCCGCGAGCGCACTCCTCCTCGTCGCCGAGGTCTCCCTCTTCCCGGGCGAATCGAAGCCGTTCCGCGTCGTGCGCGCCGTCGCCTCCGCACCCGAGCGCCCCGAGGCCATGGTCGAGGGCGCGCGCCGAGTGCTCTCGGTCTCGACGGAGGAGCTCGAGCGGGATGAGGCGGAGCTTTTCGCGAAAGCCCCACGGCTAGCGCTCGATCCTCGAAAGGAGCTCATCTATCGGGGGGCTCTTTCTCTCGCCCGGCAGTCGATGCTCCCCCCCGAGGGCCGCACCCGATTCAACTACTACGTCTTCTCGCGCGAGCCCACCTGGAGCTGGGGACACGACGGCCAGGTCTTCCACGAGAGCCTCTCGATGCTCGCTTACGCCCATCTCGATCCTGCGAGCGCCATGGACTCACAGAGGGTCTTCGTCGAAGCGCAGGAGCCCGATGGCTACATTCCATACCGCATGGGCCCTTACGTGGTGCGGACGTTCCCGGTCGAGGGAGAGAAGACCACCTCAGCCCCCTTCTACTCCTGGGTCAACTGGGAGGTGTATCGCATCGCCAAGGATCGCGTGGAGGCGAAACCCTTCCTCGAGGAGGCCTATCGCTCGGGAGCGGCCTTCGCCTCGTTCCTTCTCGCGAACCGCGATCGCGACCGGGACGGTCTTCTCGAGTGGGGAGGCCACGCGGTGCTGGAATCGGTGCGCGACTCCCTCGTCCCCATCTGGGATCTCCTGGGCGAGAACGATCCGAAAGCTCCCTCTCTCGTCGAGGCTCTCGACTTGAGTGTCATGGTCGTTCAGGAGATGCGCTCGCTCTCCGAGATGGCTTCGGAGTTGGGCCGGAAGGACGAGAGCGCCGCCTGGAAGAAGCGGGCGGACGAGCTGAAGCACCTCGTCGAAGAGACGATGTGGGACGAGGCGACGGGCTTCTACTACAACGTCGATCGCGACACGAACGCCTTCGTCACTGCCGGGGGCCTCGATCTGAGGCGCCAGGAGATCA
>Ga0214473_10008085_pt1 | contig 12458 bp, 9 predicted proteins | sample RVTome_7_FD_203509 | JGI IMG/M metagenome (GOLD analysis project Ga0214473, IMG submission 203509) | Soil microbial communities from uranium-contaminated site in the Upper Colorado River Basin, Wyoming, United States - RVT98D197 | ecosystem: Environmental > Terrestrial > Soil > Contaminated >... | reverse complement strand
CGCGGGCGGCGCTGGAGCGTGCATCCGCTGTATGCGTTGGTGGACGCGGCCTATTTCACCGCGCTCTCGCTGCGCGGCAAGCCGGTCTCCACTTCCGTAGAGGGGTACATCCACAGCCGCAACGGCCATCCCAGCCTGGCCCAGCGGGCCGTGTCCCTGCTCAAGGATGGGTTGGTGGGGATGGGGTATTTCGAATCACGCGCCCTGGGCTGGCTGCCGGGCGGGGGAGGGCACTATGCGGCCCACAAGTGACAGACCGATGAGGCTGGGCATCCTCCCGGCGGCGGGCAAGGCGGACCGCTGGGGCGGGTATCCGAAAGAGTTGCTGCCGATCTCGAACACCCATACTTTCCTTTCAAGGTCGGTTGAGTCGCTACTCCAGTGCGGCTGTGATCTCGTAATGGTCGTTACCAACCCGGCGAAGATCCACCTCCACGCGTACCACTTGAGAGACTGGGATCGTGTTCTCTTCTCAATACAGCAGGGGGATGAGATGTGGGCGGCCATGACCACGGCCTTGGATACTCCCGCTGATGAGTACTACTTCATGATGCCTGATACGTTCTTGCCGGATCGGCCATTTCCGCCCACAGTGGAGAGGGATTTCGGCCTCGGGGTGTTCCTCACAGATCAGCCAGAACGGTTCGGGGTATTCAGAGGCAACGAAATCGTCAACAAACAACCCTCCAGCACGCCCGGATTGGCCTGGGGCGTATTGGCTTGGAAGAAGCTTGTAGCTGACTATTGGAGGACCAACGCCTACTCGGATTACACCAGCGCGATCAACGGCGCAATCCGGGAGTACAGCTTCAGCCAGTGGCATCTGGATTACTACTACGACATGGGGAGCATGGACCACTATGCGGAGTTCCTCTTGAATCGGCATGAAGTCAGCAATGTTCTCGACCTTGACTCACCGCTCGTCGAAGTACTGGGTCGGGCTAGTAGAGGTTGAAATCGTGACACTGCCTGACGCGATGGGCTACGCCGCTGAGGCGGAAGTCGCTGCGCCGACGATTCGGGGCGGCTCGGATATCAACTCCGTGCCCGCTCGGACTGCATCGCCCGAGGAGATTCTTGTTGTTCAGCCATGGATCCGTCTGGGTGGTGCCGAGCTTGTGAGCATTCACCTCGCCCATGAACTCGAGAGACTCGGTCGGAGCACAGGCATTGCGTGCGTCTTCTTGGATTTGAAAGGCCTCCCGGAGTGGGCAGGAGGACTTCAGTATCACCTTCCGCCGCGGTGGCTGGCCGAGAGAATGCGCAAGAGCAGGCTCCTGTTCCTTCTGTTCGGCCCCTGGATCTTGCTGGGCCTACTTTGGAAGCACTCTAAGGGAGCTCAGATTCTGAACCCTCACAACTTCCCAGCTACTTGGGTTGCATCGGTTGTGGGCGCTTTCAGGCGGATCCCGGTGGTGTGGTTCTGCAATGAACCTCCCACCCGCGTTCCACTTCGAGACGCCTTCAAAGTGGGCTTGCCAGACTACCTAGGCTGGTTTGTGGCCAGCAGCTGGCTGGATCGGCTCTTCGTCAAAGGAATCGCAGGGGTGGGTGTTCCTTCGGCCATGACGCAGGCTCAAACACAGAGCAGATATCGACGCCTGGTGGAGATCATTCACGTGGGCGTCGATGCGGATTTCTTCTGCTCCAACGATGGGAGCGACCCAAGGCGAACTTTCGGTCTTGTAGGCAAATACGTTCTTCTATGCATTGGGAAGCTTCATCCTCAGAAGAACCAAGTCGTCTGCCTGCAAGCACTGAAGGAACTTGTCGAGCACATTCCAAACGCAATGCTCGTTCTGGCGGGCGACGGTCCGTCCGCGGATGAGTTGAAGTCGCTTACAAGGCGATGGGGACTCCAGGAACACGTCCTCTTTACGGGACACGTCGATGCGATAACAGCCCGGCAGCTCTTTCAGGCCTGCGATGTGAACCTTGTTCCAGCAATCAACCAAAGCTGGGGTTTCACGGCATTTGAGGCCCTCTGCACTGGAAAGGTATCGGTTGTCTCCCAATCCGCAGGAGGGGCCGCGGAGATCCTGAGCGAGAACCGAATTGGGCTCGCATGCGAGCCTACGGGTCACGCCTTCGCTCAGGCGATACTCCACCTTTATCGGGATGGGGAGACCTACTCTCGGTTCTCCATGGTTGGGCGGGAGCATGTTCTTCGCCATCTGACATGGCAGGCCTTTGCGCGCAGGAACGTGGACATGTTCGATGCTCAGCTGGGCATTCGGACATGACACACTACACGTTAGGGACGTCTGCACAGGAAGCTACGCTGTGAAGCCCAAGAGCCTCAACATCGCACTCTTCCACCTCGGGTTCTTCTATTCCGGCGGCGGGGAGAAGCTGGTCCTGGAGGAGATTCGCGGGCTGAGGGCACTCGGGCATGACGTGACCTGCTTCGCGCCCTATGTCGACCGGGAAGGGTGTTTTCCGGATGTGCCGGAAATGACCGGAATCCGGACTCTCTTGCCTCCACCGCCCTCCTGGTTGCCCATGAAGGACCCACTGTGGGTAACGCTGAGCTGCCTGCTGATTCCCTTCCTGGCGCCTCGCTTTCGGTCGTTCGATGTCTTCTTGGGGGCCAACCAGCCTGGGCCGTGGCTCGCCTTCGTGCTGAGCAGGCTGCTGCACAAGCCCTATGTGATCTATCTTGCCCAACCCCTCAGGATCCTGCACCCTCGCGCAGTCGATCTTGAGAATGGAATTCGCATACGGGAGGGGGACGCCAAGTACATTTCCACCCTCACCAGGACCGCCGGCCGGATTATCGACTGGGCCGACCGGACAAGCGTCAGGAATGCCCGCGCTGTTCTTGCGAACGGTGACCATGTCAGTCGCTGGATCAAGGAAGTCTACGGGATCGAGAATCAGCGATGTGCGGCGGGTTGTCACCCGCTTCCCGCCAAAGAACTCGACTACAGCTTGCGGTGGGAAGGCCAGGTCCGGATCAACGGCTTCACGCTTCCGAAGCCGTTCATCTTGCTGACCAACCGGCACTCACCGATGAAGCGCTTTGAGTACGCGATCTGGGCTCTGAAGTCCATCGTGCGGAGCGCTCCAGATGTCAGGTTGGTGATAACAGGGCAAGAGACCGAGTACACGGATCAGCTGAAGTATCTGGTCGACGGCCTGGGGCTAGCGCATGCTGTTCATTTCATCGGGCTGGTCAAAGAGGAAGACCTGCGGCGCCTTTACCGAGAGGCCGCCGCGTATGTATACCCCTCTCCGGAAGAGGACTTCGGCATGGGAATTGTGGAGGCGATGTCCTGCGGTACCCCGGTTGTCGCCTGGAACAACGGCGGCCCCACCGTGACCGTCCTGGACGGAAAGACGGGCTTCCTGGTTGAGCCCTACGACACCCAGCGCTTCGCCGAAAGCCTGCTTCGACTGGTCACCGGCCCAGCGCTGGCCGAACGGCTCGGACGGGCTGGACACAGGCGCGCCCGGCAGGTGTTCTCATACGAGCGCCATCACGAAGATCTGGCGGATGCCCTGATGCGAGCGGTGGAATCCCCCCAGCTCGCCGGTGACCTCAAGGAGCCGGTGCCGGAGCCGGTCTGGGTGAAGAAATGACCAGTTCGCTCCGAGAGGCGCAGGCCCGCCACTTCGATGCCCACGCGCCGTTCACTCCGGTCTCCCACACGCTCCGTGCCAGTGGTTTCAGATACCCCTACATATTGAAGGACGAGTTGATCGCACAGGCGATTTCGCAGCTGTCGCCAGCCCCCGGGCACCGGGTGCTCGATCTGGGCTGTGGCCGAGGAATCCTGCTCGACCGATTGGCAACAAGCTTCCGCACCCGCGGCTTCGGAATCGACATCTCGAGGGGGACCCTAAAGGGGTTGCAGTCCGAGAGCCTGCATCCGCACCAGATTGCGTGCTCCGAGGGTGAAAACCTCCCCTTCCGAGATAGCTCATTCGACCTGGCGGTCTCTCTGGATGTCCTGGAGCATGTCGAGGCACCGGAGCCGGTCCTGGCCGAGATGCTGCGAGTATTGAAGCCGGGGGGGGTGGTTCTGTGCTATGCGATCAGCCGGAAGAATGGACTGACGTTCAATTGGTTCCTGACGAAAACTCTCGACATATTGGGAGTGGATCACTGGGCATGGAACGGCCATGCGCCCGATCGACTGGTGGACCCCGTGCGGACCAGAGCGTATCTCGAGCAATTTGGATGCAAGGTCCATTACTTTCGACCATTTCATTCGTTCTTCACGATCCTTTTCGATCAATCAGTTCTCGTCCTATACTGGTTGGCCATGCATCTCCGACTACCGACTCGGCAAAGGGGTGCAGACGACAGATCTCCGGATCGGATTCTGAGGTTGGTTAGTGCCCTGACTGGAATCCTATTCAGACCGTTTGACCACCTTGACAAGCCCTGGGTCAGCAGGGGACTCTCGAACGGCTTCCTGTTCGCAGCAACGAAGCCGTGGACTCTAAGCATGACCTGTCAGCCAACATGACTCCAAGAACCATCCAGCGAGCCTCGGTTGTGCTCAGGGCCATGTCCGCCATCTTGCATGCCGCGGCCACGGCTGCCATCGTTCTGGTCCTATCGTACTTTCTTGGCCACGGGATGCTGGACGGTGTTCTGCAAGGAAGCGACAGCCCGCTGCATGTCGGATACGCCGTTTGGCTAAATCAGCACCTGCCCCAGCTTCCTCATTGGTATCCACTGCAGGGAGGCGGCGGCTCCATCCTGCACGGATATCCGGTGCTCGCCCACCTGGCGGTGGTGCTGGTTCACCGCCTGACCGGTCTCTCGATCCTGCAGGTATTTCGCTTGTTGAGCTTCGCATCCTTTCCGCTGACGGCCTTGGGGGTGTACGCATTCTCGTGGTCGGTTTTCCGGCGCCAGACTATCGGACTGCTCGCAGCAATCTTCTTCCTGCTGGCTCCGGTGACCTGGACCTGGATGTACAACTGGGGTTTCTTCGCCCAACAAGTCGCGATGGTCTTCTTGCCCTTCACTCTGATCGCCTTCGATCGCACCCTGCACCACCAGTTGGCCAGAAAGTTCAGCGGACGGGGAAGGCTGTGGTTCGCGGTTCTCATCGTGCTGCTGGTGGTGAGCAGCCTCTGCCATATGATGGTTGGGGCTGCGGAAGTGATGGGGATCGTTCTGTTGACGGTCTTCTCGGCCATGTCGGCCCATCCTGGAGATCGCCGGAAGACCTTGCGCGGGGGGCTCAAGATCATCCTGCTGTTGGGCTTTGTTGCAGGCGTCCTGCTGGCGGCGTACGTGGTGCCCTTCTACGCCTATGGTCAGGTCGCAAATCGGGAAGGGCTGAACACACCCCCGGCCGAGCAACTGCACAAGCTGCCGATCCCCGAGTTCTTCGGGTTGAAGGCAATCGACCCCCTTGAGATTCTGACGCGAATGCAGTTCCCGTTCATCGTTTCGGGTTTTGCGTTGATCGGGATCCTCCTTGCACTCATGCTCAGCCGGCGTCGGGCGTCCGACGAGGCGAAGCCGCAGATTCTGGCCTTGAGCCTGGTTGTGCCGACGATCGTCGCCCTTTCACCTGGGCTGGTTGCGCTGGTGCTTCGTCTGACTCCCTTCCTCTTCCGTTTCATCAACTTCCGCAGCGCCCTGCTCCTGACGATGGTGCTCATGCCGGCGATGGCTGCATATGGTGTCTGGACCCTTGCGTGGTCGCTACTCCATCCCAGGCTCCTCATCGGGCTGGGGCCCCGATCAACAGGAACAGGCCGGAGTTTCCCGTCCGCCATCGCGCCCTTTGCCGCCTCTTTCCTGGCCTTGCTGATCGTGGGAGCGAGCATCGTACCAGCCGGTGCCTTCGCCGCCAGTCGAGAAAAAACGCTCTCCTTCGGGCCCGTGGCTGTCGATCTCGTTGACCTGTGGGACACGCAGGAGACCGGAGAGGAGCCCCCTCTGCTGGAGCAGCTCGCCCCCGGTAACTGGCCTGCCCCTTCCTTAAACGACACCGACCCCAAGATTTCCCGCAGCATGGAGCTGGTGTCGCTGCTGCCGAGCGAGCGGCCATTGCGAATCGACGTTTCGCCTTACCAGGGCAGGATCGCAATGGACCTGCCGACCTATGCCGACGTCTCCCAGATCAACGCCTATACCTACACAATGTCATTGGTTCACGCCATGTGGGGGTACCAACAGAACGCCTTTTACTCCCGCGAGACCCCCGCCACCGAGTCGGGGAACCCACGCACGTTGAACGACCTGTCGCAATGGTTCGGAACTCAGTACGTCTTCCTCAGGCCGGCAGACGATCCGGTCGAGACGTATCAGGCGGCGGGCTGGGAGCTTACGTATGAGGAAGGCGACCTGCAGGTGTGGCACGATCCAAAGGCGCCCCCGATGGCGACTGCGACAACTCGTCCGACGGTCCTGGTCGTAGGTCGGCCGGACTCCGATGCGTACATGACGATCTTCCGCATAGCCAATAACGGCATGCTGCCCTATGCGGACGCGCTGCTGGTCGAAGGGCAGCCACGAGTTGACCGCTACACGCTGGAACAGCTCAGGCCCTTTGACGCTGTTCTCCTGTACGGCTACGACTACCGGGATGGAACCGAGGCCTGGGAGACGCTGGCGGCCTACGTGAATCAGGGCGGCAATCTGTTCGTGGATACCGGTTGGGAGTTCTGGATTCCGGAGTGGGAGTTCGAACGCTCACCGGAAGTGCTCCCCATTGAGCGGCTGACCTGGACGGATTACGGCCCGGCAACCCAGTACGACCTGGAGATGCCGGAGATCGCCGGCGGGATCGACGTAACCAAGTTCAAACCGTTGATCTGGGAGGGGGCACCCTGGATGCTCTCTGGAGCAGAAGCCAGCGACCTGCGTGCGTGGGGGCGCGTCGTCCTGGCGGCCGAAGGGCGGCCGCTGGTGGTGGCCGGCGAATACGGCGCCGGCAAGGTCGTCTGGTCGGGCATGAACCTCCTCGGGCATGCCCGCTATGGGGAAACGAATGAGGAAGAGCTGCGTTTCCTGGGAAATCTGATCCGTTGGTTGACCGGAGGGCGGCCGAGCCTCGAGCTGGCCGCGCCTGTCATCCGACGCGACAATCCCGACAACCTGACCCTGGCGTTCGCCCCGGTCCCGGGGGATGTGACCTGGCTCTATTGGCGCGAAGCGTTCTACCCAAACTGGCATGCTTTTCTGACAGACGGCACGGGTGAGCGCGAGGTCCCGATCTATCGCGGCGGACCCGGCTTCATGCTGATGCCGATCGAAGCGGAAACGGAGGCGGCCACCGTTCAACTCAGGTGGGTGCCGTCATCCGCGGAGCGGATTGCGGTTCTCCTCTCCGGGGTTGGTATCCTGCTGCTGGCGGCGCTGGTGTTGGACGGGCTGTTCCTGCAAGGGAACGGCTTCACCTGGCTCAAGATCGCACTGATCATGAGAACGCCCAAGCCCTTCCTAGGTGAGGGATCCAACCGGGAGTGGGCCGAACAGAAGCGGGCTGAGTTGGAAGCCGGGCATCTTTCGCCCGATACGCCGCCGCACCTGGTCCCCTCCCAGGCCATTTCCTGGTGGAAGGGAGACCGTGACGGAGAACAGCCCCAGGGCGGAGCTCCGGCCGTTGCCGAAGTTCAGGCCGCGGATGGGCCTCGGGCGGAGTCGGGCACCCACTTGCCCGCCGATGACGACGCACACCAGCCGGAACTTGTACCCGCCATCGAACCTCCTTCCGACGAAATCGAGCGCGCCCTGCTGGAGTCCTGGCTGAATGGCTCGGGACACAGCGACGACGCCTGGGCCGAGAAACTACTCGGCCGTAAGAACACCAGCCTGGAGGCCTAGGCTTTGCGGTGAACCGCAGCGCAGCATTAATCGCGGCCCCGAGCCCGTCGGGCTGGGCATGCTCATTGGCTGGGCCCCCATCGTCGACCTGGAGCAGGTGGGCAGGCAGCTGGCCGGGTCAGGCCGTTCGCTCCTGCGTCAGCCCCCGGCCAGATCTTAGAGTCCTCCACGCCTCTCCTGGCGTTCACCGAGTTGTGTCACTTGGGGCATCGGAAGAGAATGCCGTCACGTTGCCGCCGACACCTGCCGCAGTTCGTCATGACTGAAGATACCCGGGTCACTTTTTCCGTCGTCATTCCACTGGCAGATACTGCATCGGCCAGTCAGCTGCGCACATGCCTCGAACATCTAGAAGAGCAAACGGTGCCTCCCAAAGAAGTCATTATTGTCTTGGGCAACCACGCTTCTCCGGGTCTATTTACCGTACTGAAAGAGTTTCGGGAAACCAGGATCTTTGAGCGAGAGCTGAAGAAGTGCGCGGCGAGGAATCTCGGGGCGAGTTACGCGAAAGGGGACTACCTTGTTCACGTAGATGTCGACACTTATCTTGACAGTGACGCCCTGGAGGCCGCCGCGGGTGTCATCGCGGAAACGGGAGCGAAGGCAGTACTCCTCGGCGAAAGAGTGTCTCCGAAGAATCTCCTCCTGCGCGTAAAGGCTCTTGAGCGGAAGCTTTATCAGAGCGATGCCAACCTCAGTGCGCCACAAGTGGTCGAGGCGAACACATTCAAGTGCGTTGGTGGATTCGATGAGTCGGTCAGGATACTGGACGAATGGACGCTGTACTTAAGGCTGAGGAAAGCTGGTGTCGTGTTTCGAACCGCGGGGCCCAAGGTCAGAGTTGATGAAGACAGGAGTCTAAGGAACGACCTAATGCGGAAGTACAAGAGAGGACGATATGTCCCCCACCTCGAGGAAAGGTACCCCGAGTTCAGGCACATTGTTGGGGTCAATGGCTTGGCTCTTCTTGCCAGCAATTGGAGAATTCTGGCCGAAGATCCTATTGCTTCCGTTGGCCTAGCGATCCTGAAGCCGGTCGAATGGTTGGCACTGCTGGCGGGGTCACGCAGGCCTCTGGAAGTGAACATGTATTCGAGAAAGGACGTGGCCGCAGGTTACGACAAGGCGAGATCCTCGACAAATTTCGGCCGCTTCAAGAATTTCACCGAAGAACAATGCCTGGGACTGTTGCTCGATCCTCTTCCGCAAACGGTTCTTGAAGTGGGCGCGGGAACCGGACGCATCACGAGATTCCTTCAAGACCTGAGCATACAGGTATTGCCAACAGAGCCTTCACAAGCCATGATCGATGAATACCCAAGTAAGACAGGCCTGCCACCGGTAGTGAAGCTATCCGGCGAAGAGATCCACCCTTGGATCGGCACATTCGATTGCGTCGTTGGACTGAGGGTGCTCTGGCACATCAAGGACAGGACACGCCATCGGGAGATCCTCTCCCGTGCGGCGTCGAGGGCAACCAAATGGCTGGTATTTGACTTTGCCAACGCCAAGCGCTACAGGAACCCGGTCCTCTATCCCCTGTTTAGGATATATGGCTTCGTATTCAACAAGAACTTCTATCGAAATGACTATTTCAGTACTGATAAAGAGATCGGTGATCTCGCCAAGGACTTGGGGGTAAAAGTCGACAAGCGGCTTCCGCTTGACCTACTTACCCCGGTTTGGCTCAATCTGTTGCCACGTGGCTTCGCGGAGAGGCTTTTTCCGCTGCTCTTCTCGCTCGAACAGAGACTCGCTGACATCATCACTCCGGGGAGATGGCTTGTTCGTTTTGCCAAATCCTAGCCAGGCTCCCCTACACGCGCTCCCTCAGCATACTCGGCAGGCCTGTAGTTTCATTGGTGACTGCCCGAGCGGGTCCAACTCTGAGCGAAGGGGTTTCCCGGCTGAGGATTTCCTGCGGGAACGGTCCGGCCCGGGCTCAAGTTCCTACCTGCGTGGTCTACCTGTTGCAGCCAACGAAGGCTGACGGGGGCGCGGGCCGCATTTACTCCTTCTCCAGGCGCACATGACATTGCGCCTTCCCCATGTCGTGGCTAAGATAGCGGAGCAGTGAAGAGCAGTCGAGCAGTCCTGCTGATTCTCCAATCTCTCCTCGGCCTTGCCCTGTTGGCCGCATGGGCCTGGGCCGTTGATCTGCGCGAAGTCGCGCGGACGATGAGCCAGGCGCGCTGGACCTTTGTCTTGCTGGCGGTCGCCATTGGCCTGTCGGGCAGCCTCGTGCGCTCGGTGCGTTGGCGGATGGTGCTTCGGCCGGTGGCTCTTGTGCCGCTACTGGACCTGTGGCTGATCAGCATGGCCTCGAGCCTGGTGAACTTCGTGGTCCCCGTGCGCAGCGGGGAGGTCGCCCGGGGGCTTCTGCTCAAGCAGCGGCACAAGGTCTCTATCGCCGCCTCCCTCCCGACGGTGGCCGTCGATCGTTCCTTTGACCTGCTGGCGGTCCTGATGTTGGTCGCGGCCGGCGCCCTCCTCGGCGTCCGCTTGGAGGGTAAGCTTTCCGCTGTCCTTGTCGTAGGCGGCATCGTGCTGCTGGCGTTCGCCCTTTTCGTGGTCCTGGCCATCTGGGCGCGGAGCTCCCTCATGTTGGTTGCCGAGCGATTGATGCCCAGGTTCTTCGGGCCGTCGCTCCGCCAACGCCTGCTCGGAATCCTGGAAGGCCTCATCACCGGCTTCACGACCATCGGCCGCCGCCCCAAGGATCTTGTCTCTTTGCTCGGTCTGTCGATGGCCGCGGCGCTCATCGACGCCAGTATGTTCTACTGCTTGTTTGTGAGCGTGGGTGCTGTGCTGCCGCCGGCCATCGTTGTCACCGGCTATTCCCTGTTTGTCGTGACCTTCCTCGTGCCAGGCGCGCCAGGCTACGTCGGGAGTTTTGAGGCATTTGGCTCGTTGATCTTCAGCGCGCTGGGCGCCGGCCAAGCCCTGGCGGCCGGTGTGGTGGTTCTGTTCCACGCACTGAATGCGCTGATCCTGGGCCTGAGCGGAGGTGCGGCGATGTGGGCGCTGGGATTCAGCACCGCGGCCGCGTTCCGCCCACCGGTCGCCTCGGAAGAGGCCGAGCCACCCCTTGTCAAGTGAGAGAAGGGTGCCTTCTCCCAGGTGGCGCTGCTATGAGTCGAATGATGCGTCTTCGCACCGTCGCGGCAACGGGCGAGCAGCACGAACTCCGATGAACTCCCGCTAGGCAGTGGAAGCCGCTTGCCCCCTGAATTCCTCCATTCGCTGTAGAACGTACCTTCGTGTCCACGGATCATGGGAGATTCGTTCCGCCCATTCGGCGGCGCGCTTGAAGTTGAACTCGGCTCCCAAGTCGATTTCCGGGAAAGTCCCGAATCGTTTACCTTTCCTACTCGACAGGTAGAACGAATCCACGAGAGCCTTCTCTGGAGTAGCAACGAGAAAATCCTGTCGCTTCCCGTACCATTCGAACCCCCCGAAGAGGTGTGGGTGAATACGATGGTATGAGTACATCGCGACTGCGGTTCGACGCATCCTCGTATGTCCCGTAGTGACGGCGAATACGATCTGAGGAATTTGCTCGATTAGCCCGTGCAGGTGCAGTGCGGATGTCAGGGAGACGTACGCCCGGTGACTGCCCGCCAGCAGCGGCACCAGAGAGTATATGGAGAACCGCGGGTCATCAGGGATACACCACACGCCACGGCTGACCTTCTTGACGGCACCTTGCATTTCCAAGCGCCCCAGTGCCTGGCTGGTGGCGGAGAGGGAACTCCCACTCAGGGCGGCGATCTGGCGGGTCGTGAAGACCGCCTTGCCGAAGGCCCGAATAGCCTGGGTGACGCTCATCCTACGGACCATTATGTGCATGCCCTTCGAACAAGGCGAGAACGCGCAGCCTGATCTGGTCCCAGATCTGTGGAGAGTTGTACGCTGCCCTGTCGTCTGGCCCGAGGAAGTCGACCACGGTGTCTCTGTATTGTCGATACTCGATCGAGTCGATTATTCCACGCGCTCGCCGCATCGATCCCAGTGGCAGTTCTCTTCCCGGACTCGCTTCCATCACATCTGGCTGCGAGCTGAGAAGATGGAGATCGAAGATGTCCCTGGCCTGGGGCTGTGCACGTAAGAGGAGTGCGCGAACCTTCTGCATGGCGGCTGAACGCGCGTCGTAGTGGGGAACGATGACGGGGGGCATGCGATAGGCCGCCAGGATTTCTGCGGCAACCGGCTCTACACGCACACCCTCGTCTAGCCCGCGTCGCGAGAATTCCACCTTCGTGGCAAGGTCCTCCCCCCCCGGCGACAGCAGGCCGATCTTGAATCGCTGTACCGTCTCGGTCTGCTTGGCACGAACCATTTCCGGGAGCCGCAATTCTTCAACCCCAAAGGTCCTCAAGCTGTCCGCTAATCCCGACGACTCGAGCACTCGCATCACTTTTTCTTGAAGGACATGAACGGCTAGCCCAGACGCGTCGAGGTCCATATCTTCTGAGTAGCGAATGCTCCCGAAAAAGAACCGGAGGTTCGTTCCTCCCTTCAGAACGAAGGCGGAAAGAGGAACGGTTCGGACCAGCTCCCGGAGAAAGAGCAAGTGAAAGACTTCCCGCTTCTGCAGAGGAGTGAGGGCGTCCACCTTATGGATTGTAGTTTACGTTTTCCTAAAGTCAAGGCCATAAGG
>Ga0214473_10008084_pt1 | contig 12459 bp, 12 predicted proteins | sample RVTome_7_FD_203509 | JGI IMG/M metagenome (GOLD analysis project Ga0214473, IMG submission 203509) | Soil microbial communities from uranium-contaminated site in the Upper Colorado River Basin, Wyoming, United States - RVT98D197 | ecosystem: Environmental > Terrestrial > Soil > Contaminated >... | reverse complement strand
GCACGCTCCGAGACATCGGCGCGCGATCTTAGCCGACGCCTCTGCTCCAGCCTTCCGGCGGGCGCTGCGAGCCCGCCGGCCGCGGTATCAGGCGAAGAAGCGTCGGGGGCGCCCGGGTACTTCGCGTCCTAGTGGGGATAGTCCGAGCCCCAGGGTGGCCGCCATCGGGACGTGGTTGTGCGGGCCGCGATTTTCGCCAGCGGCACCCAAGCGGCACCCAAGCGGCACCCAAACTGTACCAGGCCCGCCTCGCCGCTTGGACGAGCAGCAGCAGACTACGGAAGTTCCGGTCTCCGGCACGGAGAGCTCCGCGCCGTCCAGCACGCCCACCTGCAAGCACTTGCCGATGAGCCGCAAGAGCGACCCATCCGCGACCCGAAGCTCGAGCATCTTCTTCAGCTCGTTGCGATCGATGCTGTCGAAGAAGGACACGACGTCGGCCTCGAGAATCCAGCTCACCTCGCCCCGGTGCACGATCTGGTCCAGGGTACGAATGGCGTCATGGGCACTGCGTCCGGGCCGGAAGCCGTACGAGCCGTCCAGAAAGTCCTGCTCGTAGATGGCCTCCAACACCTCGCGCACGGCGTCCTGGACCAGCTTGTCCTCGAACGCCGAGATCCCAATCGGCCGCGTCTTGCCCTGTTCCTTCGGGATGGTGACCCGCCGGATCGGCTGATGCCGATAGCGCTTCGCCACGAGCCGCGCGTGCAGGTCCTGGAGGTTCGCCCACACCCCGCAATGGTCGGCAACGGTGGCTCGGCTCAGCAACGAGGAGGCCGATCGGCGGCTGGGGATTGCACGAGAGCGGTCCGAGCACGCTCCCGCGCTGCTGCAGTGGATCGCTGCAGAACGCTCGATCGCTGCCGAGATTGCACGCTGACCGGTGTGGCAGGCCGTGCGAGCGGCCGACCGCGAGTCATGCCTCGTCCAGGGTGGGCACCGCGCCATGACCCGCTGTCCGTTCGACACCCAAGGCGCATCGAGCCGGCGCCCTTGGCGCTGTACGTCACAGGCGAGCTTGACCCTGCCATCGGATCCGGCTCATTCGTCAAGATGCCGCAGCGGGTAGAGGGGATCCGACGCCTTGAACAACGCTTCGTTTGGTTCGCCCGCGCCGCCGGCCTCGTGGTGTTCGAGCTTCCATTGGACATGGCCCCTTGGACCGTCGACCTGGGGCGCGCTACCCGGCTGGCCCATGCGCACCTTGTGCCTGCTCGAGCAGATGGACGACGCCGAGCGGCTAGTCGACCCCGTTCAGGATTGACGAGCTGGACACCGACGGTCTGGTTGGCGAAGTGCGGGCCTATCGCGTGCGGCCGAAGGTTCCGACGACCTCGATGTCTCCGTCGATGTCGATATCGGCGAACGGCGTGTTGCTCACATAGCCGGCCTGAATGAGCCTTGCACTCAGATTGGTGATCTTGGCGAAGGCCTTGACCAGGTGATCGCCCGTATCGCGCTGCGAATATTGCTTCAGTTCTTCCCGCGTCTTCGACTGGATGGTCTGCTCGTCGGGGATGATGCCTTGCCCCTGTCCGGACTTCGGAAACACGATGATGAAGATCGAGCCATCCTGGTTGCCCAGCAGATCGACAGCCCGCTTGGAGATCTCACCCATCCGCGCCTTGGCAGCCTTCGAGTCGGCGTAGACCCCGAAGCAGAACTTCATGGACTGCAGGTTGACCAGCACACAGTAGCAGCCGGTCGTCAGGCCCATCTTGACCATCGAACGCCGAGAGTTCGGCAGCGCCACGTACGGGATCTGTGTGGCGTCGGTCCAGCGCCGCACATCGGTCTCCGGGTACCGGGTCTCGACCAGCTTGGTGGCCGAGATCATGTAGTTCTTGTAGGGCTGTGCCGGGCCAACGCCGCTTTGCTCGATCGGCGCGCCGTTCTTCTTTCCGTTGTTGGTCACGACGCCCCACCAGTTTCCTGTGTGGCCGGCATTGCCCAAGTGATCGTGGGGAGAAATCTCGGGGTGCTTGCGCTTGTTGCCATAGGCCTTCGGGTCGCCGTCCCAGTCGGTCGCGATCTCACCGATGGTGAAGAAGGCGTCTTCGGGCAGGCTCTTGAGCACCCACACGGTGCCCGTATCGAGTTCGTCGATTGACTTCAGAGCGCCGGTGTTGACAGGGAACTTCTTCGCCATGACATCCCCCATCCATGAGCCGATGCCAGGCGGGCTCAGCGGTCGACCGCGTCCGGCAGTCACCTGTGAGCGGACTCGATACGCGCTGCGCAACGCACAACGCCCCCACCTTGGCCGCAGGCTCTGCGGCTGCCGCGCCATCAAGCCTCGCTGCGCAGCAGAGGCTGATGGTAGGAGCGTCACAGGTGAAAGGCAATGCGAGGGTGCGGGCAGGTTCCTGGTGGTTTCGCGTGGAGTTGCCTGGGTGGTCTCAAGCGGTCAACGCAACGGCCCGTGCAAACGCCTCAGAAGGTGTCAGCCAGCCGAGAGTCTGTCGAGGGCGTCCGTTCAGTTCGGCCGCAACCTTCTCGAGACGGGCCTCGTCATACACCGAGAGGTCGGTGCCTTTCGGGAAGTATTGGCGCAGCAGCCCGTTGCTGTTCTCGTTCGTTGCGCGCTGCCAAGGGCTGCGCGGCTCGCAGAAGTAGACCTGCACGCCGGTATTGATCGTGAACTGCACGTGCTCAGCCATCTCCTTGCCGCGATCCCAGGTGAGGGATCGTCGGAGCCCCGTGCGGGTTCTTTCCCCACCACTTCGATCCTACTGGACCGAAATCGGCTTATCGGACGTTGCCAAGAACGCAGGTAAAATTCCCTATGCGCATGCGCTCGCACCCCGTCAACGTCCGGGGCATTCCCTCCGTTGGCCGGTTTTGGGTGTCGACCGAGGCCCTGTGGCACGCGGCCTGGGTGACTCACGCCGAGCGCGTGAGCGTCCGCCGTCTCGGCGACGAGGTCTCGCAGGCGCTGGCCCGAGGCTTGCTCGAGCCGCCCCCGCTCGACCCTCCGCACGGACGCTGGCCGGACGGCAGCGAAGAGGCAGACGACGGCGAGCTGGAAGACGGCGCGGACGACTCGGACGCGTGGGCCGGGGACTCCCAAACGGGTGCGCGCCCTACGGTCTTCCCAAAGACGATGGCCTTCTTCTTCACGGCACCGCGCGACGTCGCTCGGCTCTTCCGAGGCGCGCAGGGCACGGTGCAGCGGCTGATCGAACGAAGGAACGGGGGCACGGCCAGCGAGAGCGAGGCCTTCGACGCGATCCTCGAGCACGCGTTCGAGACCTGGGGGCTCGCGAACGCGAAGCTCGGTCGCGAGCACCGCGTCTTCGACCGCGACAACTGGCGCTGCACGTTCCCGGGCTGCACCTCGTACGGGAACCTGCACGACCACCATCTCGAGTACCGCTCGCACGGGCGACGTGGTGGTATCGTGAGCCTGGCTGCTAGCGCATCGCGGCCTTGAGCTCGGCGACGAAGCGGGCGGCCTCATCGACGGCGGCCTCCCGCGAGCCGGCGTTCGCGATGCGGTCGACGAGCGCGCTCCCGACGACGACGCCGTCGGCGATCGCGGCGAGATCGCGCGCGTGCTCGGGGCGCGAGACGCCGAAGCCGACGCAGATCGGGACGTCCGAGGTGGCGCGCACGCGGCGGATCTGCTCCTCGATCCCGGCGGCCAGCTCCGCGCGGGCCCCCGTCACACCGGTGAGCGATACGTAGTACAGGAAGCCGCGCGTCTCGCGCGCGAGCATCGCGAGCCGCTCCGGGCTCGTCGTGGGTGCGGCCAGCAGGATCGGATCGATGCCGTGCGCTACCAGCTCGCGGCGCAGGTCGACCGACTCCTCCGGAGGCATGTCGACGACGATGCTGCCATCGACGCCGACCGCGGCGGCCGCCTCCGCGAAGCGCGCCTCGCCCATCGCCAGCACGGGGTTCGCGTAGCCCATCAGCACGATCGGGATCTCGACGCGCGGGCGCAGCCTCTTCACGAGCTCGAGCACGCGGCGCAGCGAGGTCCCCGAGCGCAGCGCCCGCTCGCTCGAGCGCTGGATCGTCGGTCCCTCCGCGATGGGATCCGAGAAGGGAACGCCGAGCTCGACCGCGTCGGCCCCGGCCTCGGCCATCGCGAGGACCAACGCCTCGGTCGTCACGAGGTCCGGGTCTCCGGCCGTCACGAAGGGCACGAGCGCCCGCTCCCCGCGCCCGCGCAGCAGGCGGAAGCGTTCGCCGATCCGCCCCATCAGCGGGACCCCGTGCGACCTGCCAGGAGCTCGCGCACCTGCGGGGCGTCCTTGTCGCCTCGCCCGGAGAGGTTGATCACCACGATCGCGTTGCGCGAGAGCGTCGGCGCGAGCTTGCGAACGTGGGCCACCGCGTGTGCGGACTCGAGCGCGGGGATGATCCCCTCCATGCGCGAGAGCCACACGAAGGCGTCGAGCGCCTCGTCGTCGGTGACGCAGACGTACTCGGCGCGCCCCGAATCCCGGAAGTAGGCGTGCTCGGGACCGACGCCCGGGTAGTCGAGGCCCGCGGCGATCGAGTGGGCAGGAAACACCTGCCCGTCGTCGTCCGAGAGGAGCAGCGTGTACATACCGTGCAGCACGCCGGGCGTCCCCGCGCAGAGGGCCGCGCCGTGGCGACCCGAGTCGAGACCCTCCCCGGCCGCCTCGACGCCGATCATCCGCACGCCCGCGTCGTCGAGGAAGGGGTGGAAGAGGCCGATCGCGTTCGATCCGCCACCGATGCACGCCACCAGCACGTCCGGGAGGCGCCCCTCGCGCTCGAGCACCTGCCGCCGCGTCTCGACGCCGATCACGCGCTGGAAGTCGCGGACGATCGTCGGATACGGGTGCGGACCCATCACGGAGCCGATGCAGTAGTAGGTGGTGCGCACGTTCGTCACCCAGTCGCGCATCGCCTCGTTGGTCGCATCCTTGAGGGTGCGGGAGCCGCTCGTCACGGGGTGCACCCGGGCTCCCAGGAGCTCCATGCGAAAGACGTTCAGCGCCTGGCGCCGCACGTCCTCCTCGCCCATATAGACCTCGCATTCGAGGCCGAGCAGCGCCGACGCCGTGGCGGTCGCGACCCCGTGCTGGCCGGCTCCCGTCTCCGCGATCACGCGGTGCTTGCCCATGAAACGGGCGAGCAGGCACTGCCCGAGCACGTTGTTGATCTTGTGCGCGCCGGTGTGGGCGAGGTCCTCGCGCTTGAGCAGGATCCGCGCCCCTCCGAGCGCCTCGGTCGAGCGACGCGCGAAGCTGAGCGGCGTCGGCCGCCCCGCGTAGCTCGAGAGCAGCTCGTCGAGCTCGGACCGGAAGTCGGGGCGGGCCGTCACGGCGGGATAGGCCAGGGTCAGCTCGTCGAGGGCCGCGACGAGGGTCTCCGGAACGTAGCGACCGCCGTACGCGCCGAAACGGCCGGGCACGAGGACGTTGCGTTGATTTGCGCCTTCGCAGATCCCTCCGCTCGCCTGCGGCTCGCTGCGCGCCTCCGGCTTGCCTTTCCCTCCGCTCGGGTGGGGGTCGGTCACTTGGCGACCTCGGCCCGGACGGCGCGGACGAAGGCGGCGAGGCGTTCGCGGTCCTTGCGACGATCGGGGCCCTCGACGCCGCTCGCGACGTCCACGCCCCAGGGCAGGAGATCGCCGAGGGAAGCCAGCGCCTCCCCCACGTTCTCCGGCGTGAGCCCGCCGGCCAGGATCACGTCGAAGCCGCGCGAGATCAGCTCGGCCGCGTCGCTCCAGCTCCACGGCTGGCCCGCCCCGCCACCCGCTGCGGGGTTGTCGACGAGCAGCAGGGTTCCCGGAAATCCCTCCGCCGCTTCGACGTCCGCGCCGCGGATCGCCTTGATCACCGGGAGGTCCACAGCCTCGACGTCCTCCTCGCTCTCCGACCCGTGGAACTGCACCCGCTCGAGCTCCATGCGTCGCAGCACGCGCGTGATCTCCTCGGGCGCCGCGTCGCGAAACACGGCGACCCGCTCCACCTCGCCGTCCACCCGGCTGCAGATCGCCTGCGCCGTGCGCAGGTCGAGGCAGCGCGGCGACCCGGGAACGAAGTTCAGCCCGATCAGGTCGGCTCCTGCGTCGACCGCCGCGCGTGCGTCGTCGGGATGGGTGATCCCGCAGATCTTGATCCGAACCGTCACGGAGTCCTCCTGAGCTGGCGCAGGGCGGCCCCGAGGTCCGCCGCGCGCATCAGTGCCTCCCCGACCAGGAACGCATCGGCACCGGCGGCCTCGAGGCGCGCGATGTCCTCCGGGGAGTGGATGCCGCTCTCCGCCACCAGCACGACGCCGTCGGGGAGCCCGCTCGCGAGCCGCTCCGTCGTCGCGAGATCGACGCTGAAGGTGCGCAGGTCGCGGTTGTTCACGCCGAGCAGGTCGGCGCCCGCCGCGAGCGCGTCTGCGAGCTCCGCGCGGTCGTGGACCTCGACGAGCGCGTCGAGCCCGAGCGAGCTCGCCCGGGCGCGCAGCCGAGCGAGCTCCGCCACGCGCCGCTCGGGTGCTACGGCGGCCGCGATCAGCAGCACCGCGTCGGCGCCGCGCAGCCGCACCTCGTCGATCTGGTACGCGTCCACCACGAAGTCCTTGCACAGGATCGGGAGCGACACGCTCCGGCGGACCAGCCCCAGGAAATCGAGGTGGCCTCCGAAGTAGCGCTCGTCCGTGAGAACCGAGATCGCCGCCGCCCCGGAGTCCGCGTACGCCTTGGCGCAGGCGACCGGGTCGAAGTCCGCGCGGATCTCGCCCCGGCTCGGCGAGCGGCGCTTGATCTCCGCGACGATCCGCGGTCGCGGCGAGCGCTGGAGCGCGGCGCGGAACCCGCGGGTCGGGTCCGCCGCGCCTCGGGCCAGCGCGGCGAGCTCGTCGGGCGGGAGCGCGCGCTTCGACCGGGCCACCTCCTCCCGCTTGTGGGCGAGGATCTCGTCGAGGATCGTCACGCGGCGGTCGCCTCCACCAGCCGCGCGAGCCGCTCCCGGGCCGCGCCGGAATCGATGCACTCGCACGCAAGGCGCAGGCCGCCGGCGAGATCGGGCGCGGCGTCCGCGACCCACAGCGCGGCCGCCGCGTTCACGCACACGATGTCGCGCCGAGGACCCGCCTCTCCCGCGAGCACGCCGCGCAGGATCGCCGCGTTCTCCTGCGCGTCGCCTCCGCGCAGCTGCTGCGGCTCGGCGCGCGGGATGCCGAGCCCCGCCGGGTCGATCCCGAGCGTGCGCACGCTCCCCTCCTCGAGCAGCGCGGCGTGGGTCGTGCCGGTGGTCGTGATCTCGTCGAGGCCGTCGGACCCGTGCACCACGAGGGCCCGGTCGCTCCCGAGGCGGCCGAGGGCGGCGGCCAGCGGGGCGACGAGCGCCGCCGCGTAGACGCCGACCACCTGGCGTCGCACGCCGACCGGATTGAGCAGGGGCCCCAGGCAGTTCGCGATTGTCCGCACACCGAGCTCCGCACGCACCGGCGCGAGGTGCCGCATCGCGGGGTGTGCGACGCGCGCAAAGAAGGGCGCGATCCCGACCTCTCGCAGGATCGCGACGGCCCGCTCCACCGGGATCTCGCAGCGCACGCCGAGCGCCTCGAGGACGTCGATGCTCCCCGCGCGCGACGAGGCCGCCCGGTTGCCGTGCTTCGCGACCGGGATGCCGGCGCCCGCCACGACGAAGGCCGCGGCCGTCGACACGTTGAAGGTTCCGGCGCCGTCGCCTCCCGTGCCGCAGGTGTCGACCGACCGCGGATCGACGCCCGGCGCGCGCACCGAGCGTGCCCGCAGCGCCCGGGCGGCCGACACGATCTCCTCCACGGTCTCGCCCTTCGCGCGCAGCGCGACGAGCAGCGCCGCGATCGCGACGGGGCTGGCCTTGCCGTCGGCGATCTCGCCGAAGGCGTTCTCGAGCACGCCCGGCGGAACCGGGTCGCCGCGCAGGGCGGTCTCGATGGCGTCGCGCAGGCTCATGCGGCCGTACACCCGCCGCAGCGCTCGAGGAAGCGCCGGAGCAGCGGCTTACCCTCGCGGGTCAGGATCGACTCCGGATGGAACTGCACGCCCTCGATCGGCTTCTCGCGGTGTCGGACCGCCATGATCTCTCCGTCCGGCGTCCGCGCGCTGATCTCGAGGGTCGCCGGACAGGAGGCCTCGTCGATCACGAGCGAGTGATAGCGCGTGGCCTCGAAGGGGGACGGGATCCCCACGAAGATCCCGCGCCCGTCGTGCGAGATCGGGGAGACCTTTCCGTGCATGATCGAGCGCGCCCGCACGATGCGCCCGCCGAAGGCGAGCCCGATGGCCTGGTGCCCGAGGCAGACGCCGAGCAGCGGGATCTCGCGCGCGGCACAGGCGCGGACCATCGCCACCGAGACCCCGGCGTCCCCCGGCTCGCCCGGGCCGGGCGAGATCACGACGCCGCCGGGAGAGCGCGCGAGCAGCTCGTCGCAGCTCGCGGCGTCGTTGCGGAATACGTCGACCTCGGCACCGAGCTCGCCCAGGTATTGGACGAGGTTGTACGTGAAGGAATCGTAGTTGTCGATCATGAGCACGCGCATCATCGGCCGCGGTGAGCCTTTGGGCGGCTCAATCCACTCCCTCCCGTGCGTAGTCGATCGCCTCGACGAGCGCACGCGCCTTGCCGAGGCACTCCTGGAACTCGAACTCCGGATCCGAGTCCGCCACCACCCCGGCCCCCGTTCGCAGGAAGATCTCGCCGTCCTTGACGAGCATCGTCCGGATCGCAATCGCGGTGTCCATGTTCCCGTTGTAGTCCACGTAGCCGACGCAGCCCCCGTAGAAGCCCCGGCGGACGTTCTCGAGCTCGTCGATGATCTCCATCGCCCGCACCTTCGGTGCCCCCGAGAGCGTCCCGGCGGGGAAGGTCGCGCGTAGCAGGTCGAGCCAGTCGAGACCCGGGCGCAGCCTCCCCTGCACGTTCGAGACGAGGTGCATCACGTGCGAGTAGCGCTCGACCACGCCGTACTCGGTGACCGTCACCGAGCCGATCTCGGCGACGCGACCGACGTCGTTGCGGCCGAGATCCACCAGCATCAGGTGCTCGGCGCGCTCCTTCGGGTCCGCGACCATCTCGCGCTCGAGCAGGGCGTCCTCCTCCGGGGTCCGCCCCCGCCGGCGCGTTCCGGCGATCGGACGCAGGTCGATGCGACCGTCCTCGAGGCGCACGTGGATCTCCGGCGACGAGCCGATCAGGACCGGGCCCTCGCAGCGCATGAAGAACAGGTACGGACTCGGATTGATGCGGCGCAGGTGCCGGTAGATCGTGAACGGGTCGACCTGGAGCGGGATGCGGAACTGGAGCGAGAGGACCACCTGGAAGACGTCTCCCGCCTCGATGTGGTCCTTCGCCCGCTTGACGATACCGTGGAACTCCTCCCGGCTCATGCTGCGGCGCACGTCCATCGGGGCGCGCACGGGCGATCGCTCCGGATCCGGCGGCAGGGGCTCTCGCAGCTTCCTCACCACGCGATCGAGCTCGGCGACCGCGCTGCGGTAGAGCGCCGCGAGGTCGTCGCCCTCGCGCACCTCGACGTGGCGGACGACGAGGGCCGAGTGGCGCATGTTGTCGAAGATCACGACGGTTTCCGGCAGCGCAAACCAGAGGTCTGGCATGCCGATCTCGTCGGCGTTCGAATCCGGGATCTTCTCGACGAAGCGCACCCAGTCGTAGGCGACCATGCCGACGGCGCCGCCGAGGAAGCGCGGCAGGTCTGCACCGTCGGGCACCGCGGCGCGCACCCTCGCGAGGCGCTCGCGCAGGATCTCCAGCGGGTCGCCCTTGGCATGCAGGTGGGTCGTCTCGCCGCCCGAGAACCACTCGACGTCAGAGCCGCGCGCGCGGAAAATCGCCCGGGCGCCCGTGCCGAGGAAGCTGTAGCGGGCCCACTTCTCGCCGCCTTCGACGGACTCGAACAGGAAGCTCGTGCGCCCGTCGTCGATGCGCCGGAAAAGCGACAGCGGGGTGTCGTGGTCCGCCATGATCTCGCGGATCACGGGCACGAGGTTGCCGCGCCGCGCGAGATCCTCGAAGACTTCCTGGGACGGGCGGAGCACGCTGGCCTCTGGCGGGGCGCCTCCTCCCCCCGCAGTCGAATGCGCGATGGAAAAAATCAGTGGTTTCGGGTTGTTATCAAACGCTTCAGAAGGCGTCAAGCGATCCGAAGCCGGGTCCCGCCCCGCGCGGGGCGAAGGGGTTCTTCGCGTCGTCCCCGATTCCGACGAGCCGGTAGACGAGCCGCACCGCGACGCCGGAGCTGCGGTTCTGCGCGAGCTCGAGGCGACCCGCCCAGCAGCCGCACGCCGAGAGGTACTCGATCCCCCCCTTGTTCCCGATCAGGAACGAGCTCTCGAAGCTGTACGCCCCCGCCCAGGTGACGGCCCAGCGCTCGAGGAAGGCGATCCGGAAGCCGAGGTCGATCTGGCTCACCTGCCCGAGCTCGCGGAACGAGTCGAAGCGTTCGTTCTGGCGCGGATAGTCGCCGAAGAAATCCGGGACGTCGTGCAGATAGCGGTAGCCGGCCTCGGCCGCGTGTCCGTCCTCGTGCCGCCACGCGAGCGCGAGGTTGCCCTCCTCGAGGCGCGCCTTCTCGGGGTCGAAGGCCGCCCAGAAGCGCGCTGCCAGCGACGCGAGGGGCAGCGCCGAGCCGTCGACGACGATGCGGCCCCAGCGCGAGTGCGCGAAATCGTACTGGCCGAGGAGCGTGAAATCCGCGAGCAGCCGCGCCGCCCCGTCGTCGAAGGCGGTGCCGAAGAAGCGGTTCCCGAAGCCGAAGTTCAGACCGTTGAAGGACTCGATCCGATCCGCCGGATCGAGCGTCACGTTATCGAGCTGGAGCTCGCGCAGCCGGTTCTGGGGAAGCCTCGTTTCCGGCACGAAGAGCGGCGTGTCGCCCTGGTTCTTCGTGCGTTGGATGCCGGCCCATCCGATGCGCGGCTCGAGCAGGTGCGTGAGGGACGCGCCGAAGCGGCGCCGCAGCAGGGTGCGCAGCTCCACCCGCCCGGTCAGCAGTCCCTGCGAGGCGAAGCCGTCGTCGTCGCCATCGTAGAGTGTCTGGTGCCAGCCTGCCTCGGGATAGAGCTCGACGGCATCGCCGAGTCGCCACGGCAGCCCGATGCGCGGCGCGAAGAGCACACGGTGTCCCCCCTCCGCGAGGAGCTCGCCCTCCTGGAACACTCCGTCCCCCTCGCTGCCCTCCGGTCGCGTGAGCGCCTGGAAGTCGTCCAGATTCGGATCCGGTTGCGTCCCCAGTCCGTCGCGTCCCTGCTCGCGCGTGTCGGCGATCCCGTCGACCCCGGTGTCGAAGAAGCGCCCGTCGCTCGTGACCAGGCGGGGATCGGAATACCGGTCCTGCGGCCGATCGTGCTGGCTGAAGCGGGCGTACGCGACGTCGAGCGTCGGAACGAGCCAGGTGAGGGGACCGACGGGACCCGGGAGTGCGTGCAGGCCGAGCTCCGGCAGGCGCTGGAGCACGAAATCGTCCCGGTCGGTGTCGTCCGGCGCCTGCCGATCGTCGGCGTACTCCGCCCCCGCGACCATCCCGAAGCGCCCCGTGGCCCCTGCCCGGCCCTCGGCCGATGCGACGGCGGGCAGGAAGCGCTCGGTCCTCCATGGCTGCAGCTCCTCGAAATCGTCCGGGAAGGCGTTGTCGGAAGCAAACAGGTAGTCCGCCTTGAAGCGCGTGCCGAGCGGCCCGAACCAGTCGTGCGAGCCCTTGGTCGACCACCGATCCCGCCCAAAGGGCTGCTTCAGACTGTCGGGATCGATCTCGCCGTCGTGGAGGTACGAGCCGAACGCCGAGCCCTCCGACTGCTCTCCGGCGACGTACTGGACCAGGAGATCGCCCTTCGGACCGCGCTTGCTCAGCCACCGGGGAGTCGCCACGACGTTGACCGGATCACCCGCGGCGATGAAGACAGGCACCCCGACCTCGAAGCCGTTGCGGCCCGAGACATCGAAGTCGGGCAGAAGCAGCCCGGACTGCCGCTCGGTCTTGAGCGGGTAGATCGCCCAGGGGAGCCATGCGACCGGCACACCGAGGATCTCGAAGGTCGTGTCGCGCGCCGTCCCGTAGCCCCCGACCTCGAGGTCGGCGGACTCGGCGCGAATGCGCCAGGGGTCCTCCGCTTCGGGGTCCGGACAGCGGCAGCTGGTGAAGACGCCCTTCTCGAAGGAGTAGGTCTGGTCGCCCGTCTTGGCGATCATCGCCCCCTGCATTCGCATGTGATCGGAGGGAACGTCGAAGCGTGCGTCGAACAGGGCCCCCTGCATGTCTTCGACGTCGAACTCGACGAAGCGGGTGTGGAGCGTGTCGCGCCCGTCGCTCAGGGCGACGTCTCCGCTCGCCACGCCGCGCCCCGTCGAAGGACTGAAGACCACCCAGTCGGCGGTGAGTCGAAGCCCTCCGCGCCGCACCACCACGGAGCCGCTGGCGACGAACAGGTCGCGCCCGCGCTCGTACTCGAGGTTCTCGGCCGAGAGCTCGAGCGGGGGG
>Ga0214473_10008083_pt1 | contig 12460 bp, 10 predicted proteins | sample RVTome_7_FD_203509 | JGI IMG/M metagenome (GOLD analysis project Ga0214473, IMG submission 203509) | Soil microbial communities from uranium-contaminated site in the Upper Colorado River Basin, Wyoming, United States - RVT98D197 | ecosystem: Environmental > Terrestrial > Soil > Contaminated >... | reverse complement strand
AAGGGACCCGACTGAAATCTCTCGGCCCTTGGGCCTTCTCCCCCTGAGGGAGAAGGTGCCCAACGGGCGGATGAGGGGTCGGGAGCCCCAATCAAGAAAAGAGGCGAGCCGGAGCCCGCCCCTTTAACATGCAATAACCGCTTACGCGGCGCTTTCGACGCCCTTGACGAACCAGTCCATCACCGCGAGGTCGGAAAGCGGCATGATCTCGCCGTCCTTGACGCGGAGCGTGCCCTCGTTGTCGTAGATCGGGCCGGTGAAGATGTCGAAGGTCTGCGCGGCGTAGCCGTTCTTGACCTCTTCGGCGAGCGCCACGACATCGGCAGGGATGGCCGGGTTGTAGGACGAGATGACCACGGTGCCTTCCTTGATGCCTTCCCAGCTGTCAGCCGAAACCCAGCTGCCGTCGAGCAAGGCCTGTGCCCGCTCGATGTAGTAGGGGCCCCAGATGTCCTCGATGGCGGTGAGGTGGGCATTGGGCGCAAAGGACGACATGTCGGCGCCCTGTCCGAAGCCGTGAAGGCCCTTCTGCTCGAGGATCTGCAGCGCGGCGGGGCTGTCGGTGTGGGTGGTGACGATGTCGCAGCCCAGGTTGATCAGCGTCTCGGTGGCGGCAGCTTCCTTCGGGGGATCGAACCAGGAGTCGATGAAGACCAGCTTCAGCGTCGCATTCGGGTTCTGCCTCTGCGCGGCGAGGATGAACGAGTTCACCCCCAGCACCACCTCGGGCACCTTGTAGGAGCCGAGATAGCCGAGCGTACCCGACGTGCTCATCTTGCCCGCGATGGTGCCGAGCACGGCACGGCCTTCGTGGAAGCGGGAGTTGTAGGTCGAGACGTTGTCGGCGCGCTTGAAGCCGGTGCAGTGCTCGAACTTCACATCGGGGAACTCGGAGGCGACCTGAACGGTCTGGTCCATATAGCCGTAGGAGGTGGTGAAGATGAGCTTGCAGCCCTGCTGGGCAAGGTCACGCATCACCGGAATCGCCGAGGCGTCTTCGGCGACGTTCTCGACATAGACGGTTTCGACCTTGTCGCCGAGCGCCGACTGCAGGGCCTCGCGGCCCTTGTTGTGGGCCCAGGTCCAGCCATAGTCGCCGATCGGGCCGAGGAATACGAAGCCGACCTTGATCTTCTCCTGGGCGAGGGCGGGACTGCCGATCAGCGGCAGGCTCGCAGCAGCGCCGGCTGCGGCTAGGAAGTTGCGGCGGGTTAGAATTGCCATGGACGTCTCCTGTTACGTGGCGTTCTCTAGGTTGCGGGGAGGAAGGGCTTGCCGAGGCAAGCTGGCGCGTTGCTGCCGATCCGCTCTCGCATGGAGATGAGCGCAAGGACGACAACGGTCATGAGGTAGGGCATCGCTGCCCAGAATTGCGATGGCAGGATCGAGAACCCCGCCGCCTTGGCGTAAAGTTCAAGCGCCATGAGGAGGCCGAAGAAATAGGCCCCGGTCAACAATCGGCCGGCGCGCCAGCCGGCAAAGACCACCAGGGCCAGCGCGATCCAGCCGCGGCCCGCGGTCATGCGCTCGGCCCACATGGGGGTGATCACCATCGAGAAATAGGCCCCGCCGATCCCCGCCATGGCGCCACCGAAGGCGACTGCGGCATAGCGCACGCCGACCACCGAATAGCCGATCGAATGGGCCGAGAGGTCGTTCTCGCCCACGGCGCGGAGGATGAGCCCCGCCCGCGTGGATTTGAGGAACCACGCCACCGCCAGCACCATGACGAGGGCAAGATAGACGACTGGCGAGTATCCGAAGATCACCTTGAGCAGCGGATCGCGTGCGAGTTCGGGCGGGAAGATCGAGCCGAACTGCGGGACAATCCGGCCGACGAAGGAAAGCCCGATCAGCGACGAGAGCCCGGTGCCGAAGATCGTGAGAGCAAGGCCGGTCGCCACCTGGTTGGAATTGAGGGTGAGGACGAAGAAGCCGAAGAGCAGCGCCGAGGCAGCGCCGGCGACCGCCGCGCCCATGATGCCGAGCCAGGGATTGAAGGTCATCGACGTCACCGCGAAGCCCGCGATGGCCCCGATCAGCATCATGCCTTCGACGCCCAGATTGAGGACGCCGGATTTCTCGACCACCAGCTCGCCCAGGCCGGCGAGCAGGATCGGCGTCGAGATGCCGACAACGGTGATGATGGCGGCGATGATGAAATCCATGCTCATCGTCACTCTCCCGCTGCCGGCGCGGCTTTGCCGGCAGGAATGATCCGCAGCCGGTAGCGCACGAGAACGTCGCTCGCCAGGATGAAGAACAGCATCATCGCCTGGAAGATGCCGGCCGTGGCGTTGGGGATGTGCACGGTGGTCTGAGCCACCTGCCCGCCTACGTAGGTGACGGCCAGCACAATGCCGGCGATGAGGCAGCCGATCGGGTGCAGGCGTCCCAGGAAGGCGACGATGATGGCGGTAAAGCCGTAGCCGGAGGGGAAGCCCAGATTGATGGCCTTGAGCGCGCCGGCGAACTCGAGCGCCCCGGCAAGCCCGGCCATGCCGCCGCCGATCAGCATGGCGAACCAGACCGTCTGGTTGCTGTCGAAGCCTCCGTGCCGCGCCGCATTGGGCGCACTGCCGACGACGCGGATCTGGTAGCCGAAAACCGAGCGCGCCATTACCAGCCAGAATACGAAGGGCAGGATAAGGGCGATGGCGACGCCCAGGTGGATAGTGGTCCCGGGGAAGAGCACCGGCAGCGCCTGATCGGCGGTGAGCGGGGCGGTTGCCGGGAAGTTGCGGCCGTTAGGGTCCTTCCATGGGCCGCCGACGAGGTAGCTCAGGACCTGCAGCGCCACGTAAGTGAGCATGAGGCTCGAAAGGATCTCGTTGACGCTGAAACGCGTCTTGAGTACCGCCGGAACCGCGGCCCAGGCGGTGCCGCCGGCTATGCCGGCAAGGATCATCAGCAAGATGACGACCGGCCCCCCGGCGGCGCCCGCCGCGATCCCGACGCCAGCCGCGCCAAGTGCGCCGATGATGTACTGTCCCTCGGCGCCGATGTTCCACACACTCGCGCGGTTGCCGACGGCAAGGCCCAGCGAGATGATGATCAGCGGCGCTGCCTTCACCGCTACGTCCTGCCATTTGTAGGAGGCGAGCAGCGGGGTGAGGAAGATGTCGATCACCGCTCGCTGCCCGTCGATGCCCAGCGCATCGAAGACGATGACGCCGATGAGCATGGTCAGCAGCACCGAGGCGATCGGCGTTACCACCAGCATCAGCCGGCTCGGTTCGGGACGCTTCTCAAACCGGAACTGCATGCTCGGCCCCCGGAACAATGTGGGTTTCCTCGGGCGTGCCGTGAACGCCGCCCATCAAGAGCCCGATTTCCTCGATCGAAACCTCCCCTACCGTCATCTTCGCGCTGAGCCGGCCGCCATTGATCACGGCGAGCGTGTCGCAGAGCGTCAGCAGTTCATCGAGGTCCTGGCTGATGACCACGATAGCAGATCCCGCCGTCGCCAGATCGACGATCGCCTGGTGGATCGCCGCCGCCGCCCCGGCATCGACACCCCAGGTCGGCTGGTTGACCACGAGCACGGCCGGCTTTTGCAGGATCTCGCGGCCCATGATGTATTTCTGCAGATTGCCGCCCGAGAGCGAGCCGGCCATGGCGCCGGCGCCCTGCGCCTTGACCGCGAAAGCATCGATCACCTTGCCGGTATAGTCGACGGCGACCCCCTGCCGGATGAAGCCGGAAAAGGCCATCCCCAGCCGATCGCGCGCGGTCAGGATGGAATTGTCCGAGAGCGTAAAATCGGGCACTGCGGCGTGACCGTTCCGCTCCTCGGGGACACTGGCCATGCCCTTGAGCCGGCGCCGCTTGGCCGAAAGCCGGCCGAGCCATTCGCCGTCGAGGGTGATCGCCTCGCCATCATCGACCATGGTCTCGCCACTCATCGCCAGCAGCAGCGCGTTCTGCCCATTGCCGGCAACGCCGGCGATGCCGAAGATCTCGCCGGCATTCACTGAAAAGCTGATTTCTTTCAATGAGATGCCGAAGGGCGGAACGCCAGGGACCGAAAGCTTGTTGACGATCAGCTTTTCCTGGCCCAGCGCCCTGCCCTTGGGCTTGATGATATCCTTGAGCCCGGCGCCGATCATCTTTTCGGCCATCGAGCGGGATGTCTCGACTTTTGGGTCGCAGGTATCGACCACCTTGCCCCCGCGCAGGATCGTCGCGGTGTCGCACAGGGCTTTGATCTCGTGCAGCTTGTGCGAGATGTAGAGGATGGAGCAACCTTCCGAGGCCAGCTTGCGCAGGACGATGAACAGCTGCTCGACCTCCTGCGGGGTAAGCACCGAGGTGGGCTCGTCCATGATCAGCAGCTTCGGATTGAGCAGCAGCGCGCGGACGATTTCGATGCGCTGGCGCTCGCCAACCGAGAGCGTGGAAACGATCCGGTGTGGGTCGAGCCTGAGCTCGTACTGATCCATCACCTCGCGAATTTTTGTCTCGAGGTCGCGGGCGCGGATTTTCGTGTCCATCCCCAGCGCGATGTTCTCCAGCACGGTCATCGCTTCGAACAGCGAAAAATGCTGGAACACCATGCCGATGCCGAGCTTGCGGGCAAATTTCGGATTGGGGATCGTGACCGGCTGCCCGTCCCAGCGGATTTCCCCGGCATCGGGCTGCATGATGCCGTAGATCATCTTGACCAGGGTGGATTTGCCGGCGCCGTTCTCGCCCAGGAGCGCGTGGATTTCACCGGCCCGGACCGAAAAGCCCACATGATCGTTGGCGAGGACGCCGGGAAAGCGCTTGGTGATGCCGGTGAGCTCGAGCCGCTGCGGCACGTTAGCGTCCATTGAGGGCCCCGACGAAGTTAGCCGGCCCGCGCGTGATTGAGACTTCCCGGCGGCCAATGTGGACCATTATTTCGGCCGCCGCCAGAGCCGCAATCACCTCAGGTCGCTTGTCGCCGAGGCCGGACGGAAATGCCGCGCCGCCGATGGGCAGCACCAGCCGATCGAGGGCTGCCTCGTCGCCGCCCTCGCCCAGATACCAGTTCCGGAATTTGGCGCGTTTCGTCTTCGAACCCACCATGCCGACATAGGGCGCGTCGGCGCGCCGCAGCGCCTCTTTGGCGATGAGGAAATCGAGCGCATGATCATGGGTGAGGATGACATAGGAGCTGCCGGGCGGCGCCGAACGGACCATCGCTTCGGGCAGCGCCACCGCCTTGGTCTCCACGTTTTCGGGCAGGCCGGCGAGTTCTTCGGGCCGCGTATCGATCACATGAACCTGCAGCGGCAGCGGAGAGAGCGCTCGTGCCAGCGCGTGGCCGACATGGCCGGAGCCGAAGAGATAGACGTGCGGCCGCGCAGCCTCTTCCGCCTTGAGCCCGGAGGCGAGGCGAGCGGCCAGCGCGTCATCGACCAACCGCAGGCTGACCTCGACGCGACCGCCGCAGCATTGGCCGATTTCGGGGCCGAGGGGGATATCCATCGCGTCATCGGGGAGGCCGTCGCGCAGCACCTGGCGCGCTCGGGCGATCGCCAGATATTCGAGCGCACCGCCGCCGATGGTACCGAGCGTGTGGTCGGGACCGATCAGCATGAAGGCGCCGGCCTCGCGCGGCGACGAGCCGCGCACGGCGGTGAGTTCGGCGGCAATCGCGGAGGGGTGGGAGGCAAGGAAGGCCTCAAGCTCGGCAGAGGTTATCAACTTCCCACCCCCTCCCCATCCCTCCCCACAAGGGGGAGGGTGCCGCTCTGAGACTGGGGCACGATAGAGCCAAAGACGCCGGACCACACCCTCCCCCTTGTGGGGAGGGACGGGGAGGGGGTGGGCAGGACGCCTCGGAGTTCGGCCACTTCACTGCCCCCCCCGTTTCAGCCGTTCGACGCCCATCAGCACCCGCTCGGGCGTGACCGGCGTATCGAGCCGCGGCGCGATCGTGTAGTCGGCGACCGAAGCCACGGCCATGCCAAGCGCCTCGACCACCGAGATCGCCAGCATCAGCGGCGGCTCGCCCACGGCCTTGGAGCGGCCGATGGTCGGCTCCTGGTTGACCGACCACTCGGCGAGCTTGACGTTGAAGATCGGCGGGACGTCCGAGGCGAGCGGAATCTTGTAGGTCGAGGGTGCGTGGGTCCGCAGCTGGCCCTTCTCGTCCCACACCAGCTCCTCGGTGGTGAGCCAGCCCATGCCCTGGATGAAGCCACCCTCGACCTGGCCCATGTCGATCGCCGGGTTCAGCGACCTGCCGACGTCGTGGAGGATATCGACGCGATCGACCTGGTACTCGCCGGTCAGGGTGTCGATGGTGACCTCGGAGACCGAGGCACCATAGGCGAAGTAGTAGAACGGGTGGCCGCGGCCGTTGCCGCGGTCCCAGTGGATCTTGGGGGTCTTGTAGAAGCCGGCGGCTGAGAGCTGCACGCGGCTCATATAGGCCGAGGCCACCAATTCCTCGAACGGCACGAACTGCTTGCCGCAGCGCACCCCGCCCGGCTCGAACACGACCTCGGTCTCGGCGACCTCGTACATCTTGGCGGCATGCGCCACGAGCCGCGCCTTGATCTGGTCGGCGGCATTCTTGGCCGCCATGCCGTTGAGATCGGACCCGGACGAGGCCGCAGTGGCCGAGGTGTTGGGCACCTTGCCGGTGGTGGTGGCGGTGATCTTGATGCGGTCGAGCCCGACCTGGAACTCATCGGCCAGGACCTGGGCGACCTTGATGTAGAGCCCCTGCCCCATCTCGGTGCCGCCGTGGCTCAAATGGATCGAGCCGTCGCGATAGATATGTACCAGCGCACCGGCCTGATTGTACCAGGTGGCGGTGAACGAGATGCCGAATTTGACCGGGACCAGCGCGATGCCCTTCTTGAGAATCGGGCTGGTCTTGTTGAATTCGAGGATGGCCTTGCGGCGCGCCTGATAGTCGGAGGAGGCCTCGAGTTCGTCCACGATCCGGTGGACGACGTTGTCCTCCACCGTCTGGTGGTAGGGCGTGACGTTGCGGTCGGTGGTGCCGTAGAAATTGGCCTTGCGGATTTCGAGCGGATCCTTGCCCAGCGCGTAGGCGATGTCCTCGATCCAGCGCTCGCACCCGACCATGCCCTGCGGGCCGCCGAAGCCGCGGAAGGCGGTATTGGAGACGGTGTTGGTGTAGAGCGGCTCGGAGCGGGCGCGCACCGCCGGGTAGAAGTAGGCGTTGTCGCAGTGGAACAGCGCCCGGTCGGTCACCGGGCCGCTCAGATCGGCGGAAAAGCCGCTGCGCGCGGCATAGACCGCGTCCACCGCCTCGATGGTGCCGTCGTCATTGTAGCCGACCTCGTAGTCGACGCGGAAATCGTGGCGCTTGCCGGTCGCCACCATGTCGTCGTCGCGGTCGGGGCGGATCTTGACGGCGCGATTGTATTTCTTGGCGGCAAGCGCCGCGACCGCGGCGAAGAGGTTGCCGTGCGTCTCCTTGCCGCCGAAGCCGCCGCCCATGCGGCGGACGTTGACGGTCACGGCATGCTGGTCGATGCCCAACACATGGGCGACCATCAGCTGGACCTCGGAGGGATGTTGGCTCGAAGCGTGGACCGTCACGTCCTCATCCTCGCCCGGGACGGCGAAGGCGATCTGGCTTTCGAGGTAGAAGTGCTCCTGCCCGCCGATCAGCATCGAACCCTTGAGCCGGTGTTGCGCCTTGGCGTGGCCGGCCGCGACATCGCCGCGCTCGAGCTTGAGCGGTTCGGTGACCAGCTTGCCGCCGGCGGCACGCGCGGCGTCAACGTCGAGCGCATGCGGCAGGTCGCGATATTGCACCTTTGCGAGCCGGGAGGCGCGGCGTGCGGCTTCGCGGGTCTCCCCGATCACGGCGAACATCGGCTGGCCCCAGAAGTGGACCTTGCCGGTAGCAAAGACCGGGTCATCATGCTTGTGCGGCGGCGAGACGTCGTTCTCGCCCGGGATATCCCCGGCGGTCAGCACCCCTATGACGCCTGGCGCGTCACGCACGGCATCCAGATCGATCGAGACGATCTCGGCATGGGCGCGCTCGGAGAGCCCGAGGTAGGCGTGCAGCGTGCCCGCCGGCTCGACCATGTCGTCGATATATTCGGCGCGGCCGGAGACGTGCTTGGCGCCGCTGTCATGGACGAGCGGCTCATGCAGCGCCACACGGGGGATGGTGCTCGGCTTGTTCATGCCAGCTCTCTTTCGAGGCGAACGCCCGACCCGGTCGTTTCCAGGTGGAAGCGGCGGAGCAGGTTCTGCGCCGCCAGCATCCGGTATTCGGCCGAGGCGCGCATATCCGAGATCGGCTGGAAGTCCGCCGGAAAGGCCGCAACCGCGGCGTCGATGGTTTCCCCGTTCCAGGGCTGGCCGATCAGCGCCGCTTCGACTGCCACGGCGCGCTTGGGCGTCGCCGCCATGCCGCCATAAGCGATGCGGGCCATGCCGACCTTGCCGTCCTCGTTGATGAAAACGCGGAAGGCGCCGCAAAGTGCCGAAATGTCCTCATCGCGGCGCTTGGTGACCTTGTAGCAGGCAAATTGTTCGCCGGCAGGCAGCAGCGGAATGGTGACGCTCTCGACGAACTCGCCGGGCTGCCGGTCCTGCTTGCCATAGGCGATGAAGTAGTCCTTGAGCTTGACGTCGCGGCGCTCGTTGCCTTTGCGCAGGGTGATGTGCGCCCCGAGCGCGATCAGCGGCGGCGGGGTGTCGCCGATCGGCGAGCCGTTGGCGATATTGCCTCCCACCGTCCCCATGTTGCGCACCTGGTCGCCGCCGATGCGACCCCAGAGGTCGCCCAGCTGCGGGAAGTGCTGGGTGATGATGGCCGCCGCCTCGGTGTAGGTGACAGCAGCACCAAGCTTCACCGCGCCACCGAACGCCTCGATGTGGTGCAACTCGGGCACCTCGCCGATGAAGACCATCGGCCCGATGTCGCGCATGTACTTGGTGACCCAAAGTCCGACGTCGGTGGCGCCGGAAACCAGCGTTGCACCCGGCTCGGCCGCATAGACCTCGGCCAGGTCGTCGGCGCTGGCGGGAACGATCAGCCGGCCCTTGCCCTCTCCGATCTCGACCCGCTTGCCGTCGCGCAATGCCGTGATCCGAGCCTTGACCGCCGCACGGTGGGCAACCAGTGGATCCTTCTCCGCCTCGCCATAGGTCGAAATCGCCTTGGCGGCGCGGACGATGGGGGAATAGCCGGTGCAGCGGCAGAGATTGCCTTGCAGCGCTTGCTCGATCTGGGCCGTTGCCGGATTGGGCTCGCGCATCCAGAGGGCATAGAGCGACATCACGATCCCCGGTGTGCAGAAGCCGCACTGGCTGCCGTGGAAATCGAGCATCGCCTGCTGCACCGGATGCAGCGGACCGCTTGGGGCCGACAGGTGCTCGATGGTCACCACGTGGCTGGCGTCGAGCGAACCGACGAACGTGATGCAGGCGGTGAGGCTTTCATAGACCAACTCGCCACCGCGCAACCGCCCGACCAGCACCGTACAAGCGCCGCAATCGCCCTCGGCGCAGCCCTCCTTGGAGCCGCGCAGCCGCTTCTCCAGCCGCAGGAAATCCAGCAGCGTCTGCATCGCCGGCACGTCGGTGAGCGCGATCTCCTCGTCGTTGAGGATGAAGCGAAGCGTCGTGCGGATTTCAGTCAATGCGATCAGCTCCCGCGATAGGTGGAGTAGCCGTAGGGCGAGACCAGGAGCGGCACATGATAGTGCGCCTCCTCGCTCATCACGAAGCGGATGGGCACGATGTCGAGGAACTGGTGGGCCAGATCGAGGCCGATCCGCTCGAAATACTGCCCGACGTGGAAGATCAGTTCGAACGAGCCCATGTGGAACTGGTCGCCTTCGAGCAGTGGCTGGTCGACCCGCCCGTCGGCGTTGGTGTGAGTGGAAAGGATGTGGTGCGAATGATCGCCGTGCACCATCAAGAGGTCGAGCCGCATGCCGGCGGCCGGCTTGCCGTGTGTGGTATCGAGAACATGCGTCGTCAGGCGTCCTGAACCCGCCATTCGGAATCTTCCTTTGCCCCGCTGAAAGCGCCTTCGCCAAACGAGACGCCGGCGAAGCGTACGCTCTCATGCAAGGACTATCGACAATAAATTGGCGCGTTCCAAGTGGTCGGCGCCAATTTTTTTACCAAGTGGTCCACTTTTGATCGACTTGTGTGCGCGCCCTCGGCCCGGCATAAGAGCGCGACACAAGAAGAAGGGCTGCTCGAAATGCGTTATCCCCGCGACATGCATGGCTATGGTCAGACTCCTCCTGATGCCAAGTGGCCGGGCGGTGCACATGTGGCGGTGCAGTTCGTCCTCAACTACGAAGAGGGCGGGGAAAACAACATCCTGCATGGCGATGCGGCCTCGGAAGCCTTCCTCTCCGAGATCGTCGGCGCGACGCCCTGGACCGGCATGCGCCACTGGAACATGGAGTCGATCTACGAATACGGCGCCCGCGCCGGCTTCTGGCGGCTGCACCGGCTGTTCGCCGGCCGAAAGGTGCCAGTGACCGTCTACGGCGTCGCCAGCGCGCTGCAGCGCTCGCCGGCCCAGGTCAAGGCCATGCTGGACGCCGATTGGGAAATCGCCAGCCACGGGCTCAAGTGGATCGACTACAAGGATTATTCCATCGAGCGCGAGCGTGAGCACCTGCACGAGGCAATCCGCGTGCATACCGAAGTGACCGGCAGCCGCCCGCTCGGCTGGTATTGCGGCCGCACCTCGGTCAATACCGTCGACCTCGCCAGCGAGGAAGGCGGCTTCGCCTACGTCTCGGACACCTATGACGACGACCTGCCCTACTGGCGCGAGCACTGGGGTATCCCGCAGCTCATCGTCCCCTATACGCTCGACGCCAACGACATGCGCTTTGCCACCCCGCAGGGCTTTAACTCGGGCGACCAGTTCTTCGCCTATCTCAAGGACACCTTCGACACGCTCTATGCCGAGGGCGAAGCTGGCAGCCCCAAGATGATGTCGGTGGGGCTGCATTGCCGCCTGGTGGGCAGGCCGGGACGGGCGGTGGCGCTGGCGCGTTTCGTCGACTACGTGCTGAGCAAGGACAAGGTCTGGATCGCCAAGCGCATCGATATCGCGCGGCACTGGATGGAGCATCATCCCTACGAGGTGCCCGCAGTCCGGCCATCACAGCTGCCACTCGACGATTTCACCGCCCTTTACGGCAATGTGTTCGAGAATTCCGAATGGGTGGCAGAGCGTGCATTCAGGCGCGAACTGGGCCCCGCCCATGATACGGCGACGGGGCTGCACGCGGTGATGTGCCAGGTGTTCCGCTCCGCTGACGAGGAGGAGAGGCTCGCCGTGCTGCAGGCGCATCCGGACCTTGCCGGCAAGCTCGCTGCGGCCGCGCGTCTGACCGACGAATCCGCCCAGGAGCAGGCCTCGGCCGGGCTCGATGCGTTGACCGATGCGGAGCGGCGGAAATTCTCCGAACTCAACGAAGCCTATCAGGACAAGTTCGGCTTTCCCTTCATCATTGCGGTGCGGGACAATGCCAAGTCCGCCATCCTCAGAGCCTTTGAGAAGCGGCTCGACAGCGACCGCGAAACCGAATTCGCAACAGCCTGCGGACAGGTGGAACGCATCGCCGAGCTGCGGCTCAAGGCGCTGCTGCCGGGATAGGCGACCAGAGGAGCCGGCGAATGTACGAACTCATCATCGGAAACAAGAACTATTCATCCTGGTCGCTGCGGCCCTGGGTGCTGATGAAGACCCTGGGGATTCCATTCAAGGAGACGCTCAAGGAATTCAGACCAGTCTCGAGCTGGGAGGCATTCCGGGAGTTCTCACCCACCGGCAAAGTGCCCCTTCTCAAGGACGGCGACGTCGCGGTCTGGGAGTCGCTGGCCATCGTCGAGTACCTGGCCGAGCGCCATTCCGGCGTCTGGCCCGCCGATCCCGTCGCGCGCGCCTGGGCCCGCTCGGCGGCTGCCGAGATGCATGCGGGATTTTCGACGCTACGCAACATCTGCACCATGAACTGCGGCATCCGGGTCGTGCTCAAGGAAAGTCCTGAGGCCCTGCGGAACGACATCGCCCGCATCACCGAACTCTGGAACGATGGGCTCGAGCGCTTCGGCGGACCGTTCCTCGCCGGCGACACGTTCGCTGCCGTGGATGCCTTCTTCGCGCCGGTCGCCTTCCGTGTGCAGACCTATGGGCTCGCACTGGATGCGGCGTCGGAGGCCTATGTTGCGCTGCTGCTGCGCCAGCCGGCCATGCAGGAATGGTACGAAGCAGGACTTCGCGAGACATTCCGCGAGCCGGCCCACGAGCAGGAAGCGCGCGCCGCCGGAACCTGGATGGCCGACCTGCGGGCGACAGCCTAATCGCCGCCCATCGGGCACGGCTCCCTTGGCGGCGGACGATCTAGTTCAGCGACGTCCCCTCGCCATCTTCCCAGGCGATGGCGGTGTCCTCTTGCGGCTTGGCGGCCCAGAAGCTGGCGACGAAAGCAAGCAATGAACGCACCAGCTCGCC
>Ga0214473_10008082_pt1 | contig 12460 bp, 11 predicted proteins | sample RVTome_7_FD_203509 | JGI IMG/M metagenome (GOLD analysis project Ga0214473, IMG submission 203509) | Soil microbial communities from uranium-contaminated site in the Upper Colorado River Basin, Wyoming, United States - RVT98D197 | ecosystem: Environmental > Terrestrial > Soil > Contaminated >... | reverse complement strand
TCCTGCGCCGGCTCTCTCCTTGACAATGCGCCCCGGGGGCAGTACCCAGGCCGCTGATTGGTCAAACCGGTCTGACCAATCCCACCATCAAGGCGATTTCCGTGAACCCCACTCCCGGAGACAGCCGCCCCCGGCCGCGGCAGGCCCGCGACGCGATCCTGGGTCTGGTGAGCCAGGGCCAGCACCTGCCGGGCGCCAGGCTTCCCTCCGAGCGCCAGCTCGCCGACCGGCTCAGCGTGAGCCGCCCCACGGTCCGGGAGGCCCTCCGGATCCTGGAGGAGGAGGGGCGGATCACCCGCAGGGTGGGGGTCGGGACCTTCGTCAGCAGCGTGCCGCTGGTCGAAGCGGGGCTCGAGTCGCTGGTGAGCTTCACGGAGATGATGGCGCGCTCCGGCCACCAGGCGGGAACCAGCCACCTCGAGGTCTCGGAGGGCGAGATGCCGGCCGAGGAGGCCGAGCGCTTCCGGGTCGAGGCGGGCACCGTCGAGCTGGTCGTCAAACGGGTGCGGACGCTCGACGGCTCTCCGGCCATGTACTCGGTCCACGCGTGCCCCAAGGCCCTGCTCGGCGACCCTCCCCTCGCGGAACTCCGCGGCTCCTTCTTCGCCTTGCTGCAAAGGCGGAGCGGCCTGCGCATGAGCTACTCCGACACCCGGATCTCGAGCGAGCTCGCGGGCAGCGAGATCGGCGAGCTGCTCGAGCTCCCGCCGCACGCGTCGCTCCTGGTGCTGGACGAGCTCGTCTTCAGCGCGGACCACCGGGTGATGTGCACCAGCCTGAGCCACTTCCGCGCCGACATCCATCGCTATCGCCTGGTGAGAAGGCTCTCCGACGGCGGTGAGCTCCGACGCTAGGGGGTCCCTTGTCGAATCCGAAACCGTTCGCGACGCGGATCGATCTCCGCTCCGGGCTGATGTCCGGCTACGAGCGCCACACCCTCCGCCGCCTGAGCGACATGCCCGGCTACTTCCACGCTTCTCCGGCGGACGAGGATCCTCTGATCTACGAGTACTTCGAGCGGGACGTGCCCCCGGAGGACGGGCAGATCGTCCAGAACGTGTCGATCCTGCATCCCGGCGCCATCGACGGCGAGTACCACATGACCAAGGGGCATTACCACGCCAACCGGCGCTGCTCCGAGGTCTACCTGTGCCTGAGCGGCCGGGGAGTCCTCCTGATGCAGACCCGAGATGGCGAGACCGGCGCCCTGGAGCTCGAACGCGGAATCAGCGTCTATGTCCCGCCCGGCTGGGCGCACCGCTCGGTCAATACCGGCGACCAGCCGCTGATGCTCTTCGCGCTCTACCCGGCCGACTCCGGCCACGATTACGCCGCGATCGCCGAGCAGGGCTTCTGGGCGCGCGTCATCCAGGGCGCAGAGGGCCATCCGCTGGTCGTCCCGCGAAGGGATGGGTCCGGCTGAGCAGCGACACGAGGAGAGTCCGTCGATGGGAGAGACGGTCAAGAGATTCGGCAACCTGATCGGCGGCGCATCGGTGCCGGCCGCGAGCGGCGAGACGATCGAGGTGAGGAATCCGGCCACGGGAGAGCTCGCGGCGCGAGTCGCGCGGTCCGACCGGGCGGACGTCGACCGCGCGGTGCGGGCCGCCGACCGCAGCTTCGCCTCCTGGGCGGGCACTTCGGCCAAGGAGCGGGCGCTTCTCTTGCACCGTGCCGCCGACCGCGTCCGCGAGAATCTGGAGCCGATCAGCCGTCTCCTCACCACCGAGATGGGCAAGCCGCTCCAGGACTCCCGCAAGGAGGTCCAGCACGGCGCCGAGGTGCTCGACTTCTTCGCCGAGGAGGGGCTTCGCGTCGGGGGCGAGGTAGCGCCGGTCGGCCTGCCCCAGGTGACGAGCCTGGTCCTGCGCGAGCCGATCGGCGTCTGCGCGGCCATCGCACCCTGGAACTACCCGGTGTCGCTGATCGCCTGGAAGGTCGGCCCGGCTCTGGCGACCGGCTGCACGCTGGTCGCCAAGCCCGCCTCGGAGACGCCCACCGCCGCGCTCGAGTACCTGCGCTGCATCGACGAGTCGGGTCTGCCGGAGGGCGTGGTCAACGCGGTCACGGGACCCGGCCCGGTGGTCGGCATGGCGATGGTCGAACACCCGCTGGTCCGAAAGATTGCCTTCACCGGCACGGTCTCGATCGGGCGGGAGATCATGGCGCGCGCGGCCGCGACCCTGAAGCGGGTATCGCTCGAGCTCGGCGGGCAGAGCCCCTTGATCGTCTGCGCCGACGCCGACTTCGGGGCGGCGGTCAAGGCGGGGGTGCAGCGAGCCTTTCGGAACATGGGCCAGATCTGCAACGCGGTGAACCGGATCTTCGTCGAGGCGCCGATCTACGCGGACTACCTGGACGCCTTCGCCGAGGAGTCGCGCAAGCTGACCATCGGGGATGGGCTCCGCAATCCCACCGTCGATCTCGGACCGATGCTGAACCAGGCCGGAATCGAGAAGGCGATCCGGCACATCGAGGATGCGCTCGGCAAGGGAGCCCGCCTGCTCTGCGGCGGAAAGCATCCCGAGGGTCCGGAGTACCAGACCCAGCTCTACTTCGAGCCGACCGGCCTCGCCGACTGCACGCTCGAGATGCTGGTGATGCGGGAGGAGACCTTCGGGCCGGTGGTCGGGATCGCGCCCTTCCAGGGGATCGAGGAGGGGGTCCGGCTCGCGAACAGCACCGATTTCGGGCTGGTCTCCTACGCCTACACCGGCTCGCTCGCGAAGGCGCGCGCGCTGGCGCTCGGGATCCAGAGCGGCACCGTGTGCATCAACAACATCGTCGGCTCGACCCTCGAGGCGCCCTATCCCGGCTGGAAGCAGAGCGGGATGGGGCTCGAGCTCTCCCGGCATGCGCTGGGCGAGTACCTCCTGGTCAAGCACGTGCGGATCGAAGTCTAAGGGGCGAGATCGATGTCGGCCTCCGCCGTTCCGCGCCGCCGCGTCCTCGTCACCACGCGCACCTTCCAGAAGATGGAGGGAGCGCACTGGGATGCGCTGCGGGAGGCCGGGCTCGAGGCGGTCAGCTCGGGGCTGGATCGGACTCTCGACGAGCGGGAGCTGGCCGAGCGTCTGCCCGGGATCGCAGCCCTGATCTGCGGCATGGACGCGGTGAGCGAGCGCGCGCTCGAGGCCGCGGGCGAGCTGCGGGTGATCTCGATGAATGGGGTCGGGCTGGACCGCATCGACGTCGAGGCGGCCACCCGCCGCGGGATCGTCGTCACCCGCACCCCGGGCAGCAACGCGGATTCGGTGGCCGATCTCGCGCTCGCGCTGATGCTGGCGCAGGCGCGGCAGATCCCGCGCCACGAGCGCGGCCTGCGCCAGGGAGACTGGAGCCGGCGGCCGGGGCGCGAGCTGCGCGGTCGACGCCTGGGGCTGGTCGGCCTGGGGGCGATCGGGAAAGAGGTCGCGCTCCGCGCGCTGGCCTTCGGCATGGCCGTGCAGGCGTGCGACCCCTGCGCCGATCTCGACTTCTGCCGCAAGCACGGGATCGAGGTCGCCGACTGGGAGACCACGCTACGCAGCAGCGACATCCTGTCACTGCACCTTCCGGTGACGGAGGAGACGATGGGTCTGATCGACCGCAGGGCGCTCGCGGCGATGAAGCCCGGCGCGGTGCTGATCAACACCGCGCGCGGCGAGCTGGTCGACGAGGCGGCGCTGGTCGAGGCGCTCGGCTCCGGACATCTGGGAGGGGCGGGGCTCGACGTCTTCTCGCCCGAGCCTCCCGCGCCCGGCCCGCTCTTCGAGATGGAGCAGGTGGTGCTGACGCCGCACCTGGGCGGAAACACGCGCGAGGCAGCTCTGCGGACCGCGCTTCGAGCGGCTCGCAACGCCGTCGCCATCCTGGCCGGGAAGGTTGGCGAGGCCGATTCCATCGCCAATCCCGAGGTGCTGAAGGCGAGCGAGGGCGATCGATGATCCAGGGAACGGTGACGGCAATGGCGACTCCCTTCGATGCGCAAGGGAGGCTCGACCTCGACGCGACCGGGCGGCTCGCCTGCTGGCTGGTCGCCCGCGGCGTCGACGCCCTCTTCGTGGGGGGGACGACCGGCGAGGGGCTCCTGCTCTCGCGCGAGGAGCAGGGGCGGCTCGCACGGGCGGCCGTCGAGGCGGTAGGCGATCGGATCACCGTCCTGGCTCAGGTGGGCTGCGCCAGCACCGCCGAGAGCATCGCATCGGCCGAGCAGGCGGCGCGGGCCGGCGTGAAGGGCATCGTCCTGCTCAGCCCCTACTTCTTCGATGTCGATCAGGCAGCGATGATCGCGCACTTCGCGGCGGTCGCGGCGGCGGCGCCCGAGACGCCCGCCTATCTCTACAACATCCCCGGCAACACGCGAAATCCGATCACCCCGGCGGTGCTCTCGGCGCTGCTCGCGAAGGTCCCGAACCTGGCGGGGATCAAGGACAGCAGCAAGGATCTGGTGCTCCTGCAGAGGTTCCTGGCGCTGGCGCCGCCGGGATTCGCGGTCCTGGTGGGGAGCGACAGCGTGCTGCTCCCGGGAATGGCGTCCGGAGCAGTCGGGGTGGTCTCGGCGGCCAGCAACGTCTTCCCGGAAGCGGTGGTCGACGCGGTTCGCGCCTTCACCGGGGGAAAGCCCGCCGAGGCGCAGGCCGCGCAGGGGCGGCTCAACCGGCTGCTCGACGTCCTCAAGATGGGACCGCCGCTCTCCGGGTACAAGGCAGGGCTGGCGCTCCGGGGGATGCCGGTGGGCGGTCTTCGCCCGCCGCTTCGCGACATGACGCCGGAGGAGCACGCCCGCTTCGAGAAGGCGTTCGAGGCCGCCTGGGGATCCGACAGGAGCGGCGCGGCGCCGCGCAGCTCCTCGGGCCTCGAGGGCAGGGGGAGTGCCGCGCTCCGAGAGGGAGAGCCGTCGAGGTGAGATCGGGACGCTTCCTGCTCGTCGTGGACGTCGGCACCGGGAGCGGGCGAAGCCTGATCTTCAGCGGGGCGGGCGAGCCGATCGCCGTCGCACAGCGGGAGTGGACGCACCCGCAGGATCCCGCCTGCGAAGGCGCGCTCGACTTCGACTGCGCGGGCAACTGGCGGCTGCTCTGCGAATGCATCCGCCGCTCGATCGAGCGAGCGGGGATCCGAGCCGATCAGATCGCCGCGGTGAGCGCCACCAGCATGCGGCAGGGGATCGCGTGCTTCGACGGAGCGGGCGAGGTGATCTTCGCGGTGCCCAACATCGATGCGCGGGCCACCGCAGAGACCGTCGCGCTGCTCGAGGGGGGCTGGGGTCCCAGGATCTACGCGATCCAGGGCGACTGGCCGAGCAACCACGCGCTCGCGCGGATGCGCTGGCTCCGTACCGCCCGCCCCGAGGCCTTCGAGAGACTGGCGATGATGACCATGCTCTCCGACTGGGTGCTCCATCGTCTGAGCGGCGAGTACTGCAGCGAGCCTTCGGTCGCGTCGAGCTCGGGCATGTTCGACATCGAGGCGCGGGAGTGGTCGGCAGCGCTGGCCGAGCTGGCCGGGCTGAGAGCCGATCAGCTCCCCAGGGTCTGCGACCCGGGCACGCAGATCGGAGCCCTGTCGGCGCGGGCCGCCGGCGAGACCGGGCTCGCCGCGGGCACCCCGGTCGTAATCGGGGCCGCCGACACCCAGAGCGGCTACGTGGGTACGAAGGTCATCGCGCCGGGGGACGCGGGGCTGGTCGCCGGGAGCTTCTGGCTCCCGGCCATCGTGGCCGACGCGCCGCTCCTCGACCCGGAGCGGCGCGTCCGCACCAACTGCCACGCCGTGCCGGGCCAGTGGATCGTCGAGTCCTGCAGCTTCTACACCGGGCTCGCGCTCCGCTGGTTCCGCGACGCCTTCTGCCAGGAGGAGATCGCGCGCGCACGCGAGGAGGGGACCGATCCCTACGACCTGATGAACCAGCAGGCCGAGCGGGTTCCGCCCGGATCGCACGGCGTGCAGGTGATCCTCTCGAACGTCGCCAACAACAGCCACTGGGTGCACGCCGCGCCCGCCTTCCTCGGCTTCGACATCCTGAGCCCCGATCGCCACAACAGAGTGACGCTCTACCGGGCGATGCTGGAGAACGCCGCCTACCAGACGCTGGGCGAGCTCGAGAACATCGCCGGGGTGTGGGGGAGCTGGCCGGGAGAGATCGCCCTCTGCGGGGGGGCGGCGAGGAGCCCGCTCTGGGCGCAGATCATCGCGGATACGCTCGGGATCCCGGTGCGCACTCCCGCCGCCCTGGAGGCGAGCGCGCTGGGCACGGCGGCCTACGCGGCGCTCGGGGTGGGGATGTACCAGAGCCTGAGCGAGGTCTGCGAGCGCTTCGTGCGCTGGGGAGCGACCTACCAGCCGGACGGGCAGCGCCACGCGATCTACCGCGAGGCCTACGGGCTCTGGCGAGACATCTATCCGCACATGCTCTCGCTGGTGGAGGCGGGACTCACCCGTCCGATGTGGAGGGCCCCGGGCACCTGATGTGAAGTCGCCTTCCGGCAGGGAGCCGGAAGGAGGAGGGAGGCGCGAAGTGCGCGAGATGGAGAGCCGGCCGCGATCGGGCCGAGCCCTGGCTCATCGGGTAAACTGCCGAAATGGCTGCTGAAACGGCAATTGCGGGGGGCGGGCCCCGCATCCCTTGTGCGCCCGCCGGGGCGGGACCGGCGGTGCTCCAGGGAGCCGAGCGGGAAGGGGCGCCGGCGAGCGAGCGGATCCTTCGCCTGCGGCGGCGGCTGCTCCGGGAGACGCCGGTCGTCTCGATCGAGCGCGCCAAGTACTACACCGAGCACTGGCGCTCGACGGAGGGGAGCGGCCTCGCCCCCGGGATCCGCGTGGCGCTCGCGATGAAGCACATCTACCAGCACATGCGCCACGCCCTCGACCCGGACGACCGCATCGCGGGCGCCTGGACCGAGAACCCGATCGGCATCCCCCTCGACATCGAGCGGGGGCTCTTCAACCGCGTCTTCGCCGTCGAGTGCGACCGGCCGTCGATGCTCCGGTTCCAGGTCAGGGCGCAGCTCAGGTTCTTCGCCTTCATGCTCCGCCGGGTGGGGCCGCTCGCCCTCTACCGGCGCCTCAAGCAGCTCAAGTCCTTCGGCACGGCGATGCCGAGCATCGGCCTCGAGACCATCGACAGGCGCAAGGTGAATCCCTATCGCATCGATCCCGGCGACCGCCGGGTGCTGCAGCGCGAGCTCCTCCGGTACTGGGAAGGCCGCACCATCGCCGACCTCCTCCCAAGGGCGCTGCAGGAGGCCGGCACCTACGGCCGCGACCTCCTGAGCTTCACGGCCTCGCTCCCGCCCACCAATTCGCGAAACGAGACCATCATCTCGACGGCAGCGGCGATGGGCACCTGGCAGGGCCACCTGGTGCTGGACCACGAGACACCGCTTCGCAAGGGGCTCCTGGCCATGCGCGCCGAGGTGCAGGCCGCGCTCGCCGGAGAGCCGCCGCCCGAGGCGGAGCAGCGCGACTTTCTCCGCTCGCTCGAGATCGCCCTCGACGGCGTCATCGTCTTCGCCGAGCGCCTCGCCGACCGCGTGCGCGAGGAGCTCGAGCGCACCAGGGATCCGGGCCGCCGCGGCGAGCTCGAGCGGATCCTCGAGGACTGCCGCGCCGTGCCGCTCCACCCCGCCCAGAGCTTCCGGCAGGCGGTCCAGTCCTACTGGACGGTCAAGACGGCGGTCGAGCTGGCCATGCCCTTCAACGTGCACGCGCCCGGCCGGCTGGACCAGCTCTTCGGCTCCTACTACCAGGGCGACCTGGCGGCGGGCCGCATCACCCGCGAGGAGGCCTGCGAGCTCCTCGAGGAGCTCTTCCTCAAGGTGATGAGCCACAACATGCGCCCCTACTCGAACTACAACGGCGCCTTCGCCCAGCGATTCGAGGGCTCCGAGCCCGTCACCCTGGCGGGTCAGACGCCCTCCGGTGCGGACGCTACCAACGAGCTCACCTACCTGATGCTGGAGGCGGCCGACCGCTCGCGGGCGGCGCTCAACTTCGTGGTCCGCACCCACGCGGGCTCGCCCGAGGCGCTCTTCGACGCGGTGGCGGCGGTCCACGCCCGCGGCTGCTCGAGCGTCTCGATCATGAACGACGCCGTCGCCATCCAGGCCATGCAGCGGCGCGGGTTCAGCGAGACCGACGCCCGCGACTACGCGATCACCGGCTGCGTGGACATGTGCGCGCCCGGCAAGACCGGCGGCGAGGGATTCTCCGCGCTCCTCCTCTGCCGGGTGCTCGATCTCGCGCTCCGCAACGGCGATTCGCAGACGCTGATCGGCACGGTTCGAGAGGTGGGGCCGCGGACCGGCGATCCGGACGGCTTCACCTCCTTCGACCAGCTGATGGGCGCCTTCATCGCCCAGGCGGAGCACGCGGTCGAGCAGATCGTCAAGGCCTCCCGGATCCGGGACGCGCTCTACGCCGAGCGGCTGCCCGCGCCGCTGATCTCCGCCTTCATGCAGGGCTGCCTGGAGCGGAAGCGCGACGTGACGCGGGGTGGCGCCTGGTACGACCTCGAGGGAATCCTGTTCATGAACAGCATCGCCAACCTGGTCGACTCGCTCCACGTGATCCGCACGCTCGTCTTCGAGCGGCGGCGGTGCACGTTCCGCGAGCTCGTGGGCGCGATCGATCACAACTTCGTCGGCCATGAGGAGCTGCACCGGGAGATTCGCGCGATCGAGAATCGATGGGGCAACGGCGATCCCGCCACCGACCGGCTCGCCCGGGAGGTCACCGACCGGCTCTTCGGCACCACCTACCGGCACCGCACCTACAAGGGCGGGCCGGTGGCGCCCTTCGTCAACAGCATGACCTCGCACACCTACGACGGGCGCATCTCGATCGCGACGCCCGACGGCCGCCGGGCCGGGGCTCCCCTGGCCGCGAGCTGCAACCCCTACAACGTCGAGAAGGCGGGGCCTACCGCGGTGCTGCGCTCGGTCGCGGCCCTCGACTTCCGCCACCTGCTCGGCTGCGCGGTCAACATCCGCGTCCACCCCTCCGCGATCGGCCGCAGCGCGGAGACGCGAAGGAAGTGGGCCGGCCTGATCCGCACCTACTTCCAGCTCGGCGGCGTGCAGCTCCAGCCGAGCATCGTCTCCACCGAGACGCTGCGCGCCGCGCAGCGCGATCCCGAGAGCTACGGCGACGTGATCGTCAAGGTGGGTGGCTACAGCGCCTATTTCGTGGACCTGGGCCACGAGGTACAGAATGAGCTCATCGCGCGCACCGAACACCGAGCCGCCTGAGCCGGATGCCCGCGGCATCGTCTTTGACATCCAGCACTACGCCATCTACGACGGGCCGGGCATCCGGTCGGTGGTGTTCCTCAAGGGCTGCCCGCTGCGCTGCGCCTGGTGCCACAACCCGGAGTCGTGGACGCGCGGTCCGGTGCTCGCCTACGACGCGGAGCGCTGCGTTCGCTGCGGATCCTGCGTCGCCGTCTGCCCGAATGGCGCGCTCTCGCTCGCCGGCGGCGCGGTCTCGCGAGACGCCACCGCGTGCACGCTCTGCGGGCGCTGCGCCGCGGTCTGCGAGGCGCACGCCCGCGAGCTGATCGGCCGGGAGCGAACCGCCGCCGAGGTGGCGGAGCTGCTGCTGCGCGACAAGCCCTTCTACGACGGCACCGGAGGCGGCGTGACCGTCTCCGGCGGCGAGCCCACCGTCCAGCATCGGTTCCTGCTCGAGCTGCTCGCGCTCTTGAAGGAGCGCGGCGTGCACACCGCGCTCGAGACCTGCGGCTACTTCGACCCCGGCCTGATCCCCGAGCTCGCCGCGGTGGTGGATCTCTTCCTGTACGACGTGAAGCACACCAGCGGCGAGCTGCACCGCGCCCTCACCGGGGTCGAGAGCGAGCGGATCCTCTCGAACTTCCGCGCGCTCCTCGCGCGGGTGGGCGGGGATCGCATCATCCCGCGCATCCCGCTGATCCCCGGCTTCAATACCGGCGCAGATGCCCTGGGCTGCATCCTGGCCTTCCTGCTCGAGGCCGGATACCGAGGGGCCGTGCATCTCATGCCCTACAACGCGATGTCCCGCACCAAGTACCGCAAGATCGGCGAGGCCGAGAGATATCGCGAGATGGGCGTCCTGGACGAGGAGGCGCTGGCGCGCTGCGTGGGCGCCGTCGAGGCCCGCGGCCTCCGCGCGCTCTGCAACCACTGAGCCCGGCAAGGCGGGGGCGTGGTAGACTCGGGATGGTGGCGGCGCTCGGCCAGCGGCGGAAGTCGAGGGGTCGAGGGGGATCTCGAGAAGGGGCAGACCTGAAGGAACTCACTCGGGCGGAGCGGCTCCTGCTGATGCGATTCGTCTGCTCCTTCGCGTGGGCGGACCTCGAGGTGAGGCCGCAGGAGCGCGAGCTGGTGGCGCGGATGATCCGCCGGCTCGGGCTCGACGAGGAGGAGGAGCAGCAGGTCCACGAGTGGCTGGAGTCGCCTCCCCCGCTCGGATCGGTGGACCCCATGCTGGTGCCGAAGGCGCACCGCATGAAGTTCCTGAGGGCGGTCGAGTCCACCGTCGCGGTGGACGGCGAGGTCACTCCGGAGGAGCGGGAGACCCTGCTCGTCTTCGCGAAGCTGATTCGCTAGCCCCCCGCTTCGCGGCAAGCGGATGGAGCGAGCTCGGATCGCGCCGCGCTCTCCGCCCGGTCTCGTCGCGGCTTGGGTCGCCCGAGAGCGCCGAGCCTTTGACGGATCGGGGTGAGCGAGCCATCATGGGCAATCTCCTCGACCGAGGTGCCGATGGCCGACACGCCTCTCGGGAACCGCCAGCACGCGCTCGAGGACGCCTTCTACCGCGAGGACACCGAGACCTACCGCGCCAAGCTCGAGCTTCGCGAGCAGGAGGAGAGCGCCCTCGAAGACCTGGCCAGCGCGTCGGGGATCAGCGACGAGGCGCTCCTGCGCAGGCTGGCCGGGCTCGGCATCCGGGCCGACACCCTGGCGGCGCTCACCCTGATCCCGCTGATCGGGGTGGCCTGGGCCGACGGGAAGATGGACGCGAGCGAACGCGAGGCCGTGCTGTTCGGCGCCGAGTCGACCGGCATCCCCAGGGAGAGCCCGAGCCACGGTCTGCTCCAGATCTGGATCGAGGACCAGCCCGCCCCGGACCTGGTGGACGCGTGGAGCGAGTTCATCCGGACGCTCTGCCGCGAGCTCAGCGACGAGCAGAGGGGCCGCCTGGAGCGCAACATCCTGGACCGCGCCCGCGAGGTGGCCGAAGCCGCGGGGGGCTTCCTCGGCCTCGGCCCCAAGGTCTCGAAGCAGGAGCGGGCAGTGCTCGAGAGCCTCGCGCGCGCCTTCCAGCGCTGAGGCCGGCCCCGCGTCTCCCGCCGGGTCGCGCGGCGAGGGCGCGCGAGAGCGACCCGCCGGATCGCGATCTCAGTAGTGCGCCGACTCCTGGCTGATGTCCACCTTGCCCTTGAACGCCCAGTAGACCCAGCCGGTGTAGCCGATCACCAGGGGAATGCCGAAGAGCGCGATCACCAGCATGACTTGGAGGGTCGGATCGCCGGAGGAGGCGTTCGCGGCGGTGAGGCTCAGCTCGGGGGCGCCGAGAGCCGGCACCAGCCGGGGAAAGAGCCCTGCGCCAACCAGGCCCCAGATCGCGGCGATCGAGAGGCTCGAGCTCAGGAAGGCGCGACCGCTCTCTCCTCTGCGGTGAAGGACGATCGCCCCCGCGATCAACACCAGCACCAGAACGGGAATCGCCCACAGGACCGCGACCTCGCGGTAGTTCTCGAGCAGGTGCTCCTGCGTGACGATGGTGACGAGCGACGCGACCAGGAAGAGCGCGAGATACGCGTATCCGGCCGCTCGGGCCCAGCCCCTGGCGCGCCCTTCCAGGTCTCCGCTCCCCTTGATCACCACGTAGAGCGCGCCGTGGAAGGCGAGCATGGCGAGGCCGAGGACGCCGATCATCAGCGCATAGGGGTTGAGGAGCGTCCAGAAGCTGCCGGTGAAGTCGCCCGACGCGTTCAGGGGAACGCCGCGCAGGATGTTCCCGAGCGCAACGCCGAAGAGCAGGATCGCGACGGCGCTCGACACCGAGAAGATCGCGTCCCAGGCGCTTCGCCAGCGGGGCGACTCGACCTGGCTGCGGAACTCGAGCGAGACCGCCCGCGCCATCAGCACCAGGAGGACGAGCATCAACGCCAGGTAGAAGCCGCTGAAGACCGAGGCGTACACGGCGGGGAAGGCGCCGAAGAGAGCCCCGCCCGCGGTCAGCAGCCAGACCTCGTTGCCGTCCCAGACCGGCCCCACCGCGTTCAGCATGGTTCGCCGTTCGTCGTCTCCCCTGGCCCCCAGGTGCCAGAAGCCGACGCCCAGGTCGAAGCCATCGAGCACCGCGTAGCCGACGAAGAGCAGACCGAGGAGAAGGAACCAGATCACCTGAAGCGCGGTCATCCCACCACCTCCGCCCGATCTCCCCTCGCCGGGAGTGGCAACCCTCCTCCCAGCGGATCCGGTCCCTTTCCGAC
>Ga0214473_10008081_pt1 | contig 12462 bp, 6 predicted proteins | sample RVTome_7_FD_203509 | JGI IMG/M metagenome (GOLD analysis project Ga0214473, IMG submission 203509) | Soil microbial communities from uranium-contaminated site in the Upper Colorado River Basin, Wyoming, United States - RVT98D197 | ecosystem: Environmental > Terrestrial > Soil > Contaminated >... | reverse complement strand
CACCGTTCCCCCTCCCCGCGCCGCGGCCGCGTCTATGGCCTGTTGGATGGGGAGATTGGTGTCGCCCACGAAATCGCCGGTGGAGGGTCCGACCTTGACCACGATCATCACACTTCTCCTGAATGGGTAGAATAGCGTCAGCCCCGGTCCCGACCGGGTCGGGCAGGTGCACAACCTGCCTGGAACGTCCTGTCGCGGGCAGGAAGCAGCCGGGCCACGGGGAAATTGGTTCTCTCTGGGGTATTCCCAAACCTGCCGGGCCGCGAGCGCGTGGCCCGGAGGTCGCGCAGTTGAGGTGGATAATGTCACAGGTCACGATGGATGCCCGAACGGCCGCGCCTACGCCCGATCCGGCTGCGCTGGGCCGTTGGGCTCCACTCGTCTACGTCCTCTTCTTCCTCTCGGGACTGACCAGCCTCATCTACGAGGTGATCTGGGTTCGCCAGTTCGGTCTGGTGTTCGGGGTGACCACCTACGCGGTCAGCACTGTGCTGGCCGCGTTCTTCGCGGGACTCGCACTCGGGAGCTACGGGGCGGGGCGAGTCATTGACCGCGGCAAGCTCCAGCCGCTCTTCGTGTACGGCCTGATGGAGGGAGCGATCGGCGTCTATGCCCTGCTGCTTCCCTTCGTCCTGAGACTGGTCGAGACGGCCTACCCCGCGGTCTACTCGCAGTTGGGCGAAAGCTTCCGGCTGTTCACCCTCTTCCGGTTTGTGGTTTCATTCGCGGTGCTGGTAGTACCCACTACCCTGATGGGCGCGACGCTACCCGTGCTGAGCAAGCTAATGGTAGATCGCGAGAGCGACCTGGGCCTCAACGTCGGGCGGCTCTATGCGGTCAACACCTTCGGCGCGGTGGCCGGCAGCATCAGCGCCGGCTATTTTCTCATCGCCGCCTACGGCGTCCCCAACACCATCCTGATCGCGGCCTGCGGCAACTTCCTGCTGGCAACCGCGGCGGTGCTGATGAGCCGGTGCTCCGTGTTCCGTGCCTCGGCGCCCAGGATCGAGGCGCAGGAGAGAAAGCCGCTGACGCGGGCGGATCGCATCATCCTCGCCCTCGCCTTCACCTCCGGCCTCGCCATCTTGGCGCTGGAGGTGGTGTGGACGCGCAGCCTGGTGCTCGTCCTCGGCTCCACCACTTACGCCTTCGCCACCATGCTCACCGCGGTGCTGCTCGGAATCGCCCTCGGCAGCGCCATATTCGCCGGCGCGGCCGACGCGACGCACAATCGCGGCGCGCTGGTAGCCGCGCTGCTCTTCCTGGCCGGCCTCTGCGCGGCCGCCGGTCCGGCTATCATCAACCACCTGCCTTTCGTCTTCCTTCGCCTGTGGGACTGGACCTATGGGGTATTCGAGCTACTGATCGCCGCCCAGTTCATCGTCTGTTTTCTACTAGCGTTCATCCCTACCTTTCTCTCCGGCGCCAGCTTCCCCATCCTCGTCCGGATGCACTCCCGCGGCGTCGGGCAGGTCGGGAGCACGGTGGCCGACGTCTACTCCATCAACACCCTGGGCGGGATCGTAGGTTCCCTGCTCGGGGGATTCGTGCTGATCGAGTTCCTTGGACTGGCCACCTCCCTCATCGTCGCCGCGCTCTTCCTGATGGCCGTTGGCGGTCTACTCGCCATCTCCCTTGCGGCCTGGAATCGAAGGGTGCGAACCGCCCTCGGGGTGCTGATCGCGGCCGCGGTGATCCTGGTGGGCGCGTTCCCGCCGCGGTTCGATACCAAGCTCCTGTTCGGCGGCTGGGGACCCTTTGCCGGCGGCTGCTACATGGGCCGCGACCTCGGCAGCACCGTAGACATCACCGACCGGAACATGATGAAGATCATGTATCACCGGGAAGGCGTCTCCGCTTCCGTGGACGTGCTCGAGTCCGGCGACGGCATGCAGTTCATCTCCATCAACGCCCAACCCGTGGCCACCACCTACATGCCGGACATGCGCGCCCTCCAGATGCTCGGCCACTTGCCCGTGCTGCTCCACCCCGACCCCAGGCAGGTGCTCATCATCGGCCTGGGCGCGGGTGTGTCCAGCGGCATCATCGGCACCTATCCAGGGGTGGCGCAGGTGACGGTAGTCGAGTTGAGCGACGAAGTCCCGGACGGCGCGGCGAAGTTCGGGACGTGGAACTTCGACGTGCTTCACAACCCCAAGGTGACGATCACCATCAACGACGGCGCCAACTATGTGAAGGCGACCACGCGGCAGTACGACTTCATCAGCTCGGATCCCATCCACCCCTTCATCGCCGGCAATGGCACGCTCTACTCCCAGGATCACTGGAGAATCTGCCGTGACCGCCTCAAGGACGGCGGCGTGATCGCACAGTGGATTCCGCTCTACCAGCTTTCCCCCACCGACTGGGCGACCATCATCCACACCTTCACCAGCGTCTTCCCCAACTCCAGCCTGTGGTATTCCGGGATTGACGTGGTGCTGATTGGGTTCAAGGGCGAGGTCAAGATCGACCCCGACCGCATGGCCGAGAAGATGTCCGACCCAGCGGTCAGGCGCGATCTGCTCACCATGGGCGTGCGGAGTCCCGGCGATGTCTTCGGCTGGTTCATCGCCGGCGCGGACCAGCTTCAGGAAATGGGGGCGGCCGCCCCCATCAACCGCGTGGATCGGCCCGTGCTGGAGTACACCGCTCCCAAGGCGCTCTCTCTGCAGGGCGTGTCCTCCACCATGCCCGCCCTGCTCGCCGCGTTCGAACGCCTTTCCTCCGGCAACCCGCGGCAGCAACTCAACGCCCTGTGCACGCGCACCCTAACCTCTCAGGAACTCATGGACGCCTCCACCAACCAGATCGCCCAGCACTGGGTGATGCGCGCCATGATCCTCGACTCGGACGGCATGCCCGAGCGGTACATGCACGCCATGGAGCGCGCCCGCGCCCTGCGGCCCCACGACCAGTTCATCGCGCAGGCCCTCTCGGAGGCACAGGGCCGCTACGCCAACGTACTGTATGATGATGAGGACTATCGCGGCGCGTTGCAGCTCTACGAGCAGGCCTTTGCCAACGACCCCACCAACGTCGCCGCGATCGCGGGGGCCGCACAGGCCGCCTTTGACCTCGGCGACTACGCCTCGGCCCGCGCCGTTCTCGACGCCGTCCCCCCGAGGGAACGCGAGGTCTTCCTGGTGCTGATCTACCAGGCGATCCTAGCCATGAACGAGGCCGACTACGCGCGCGCACGCCGCTACTACGAGGCGGCTGCAGCACACGGGCAGGAGTCACCTCCCATGCACATCGGCCTCGGGATTCTCGATCTGCGCGCGGGCAACCGCGAAACCGCGCATCAGCACTTCGCGCGCGCGCTGCAAGTTGCAACCAATTATCTCGATGCCCTGTACAACGTCGTCAACACCTGCGCCGGGCACGGGATGAATGCCGACGCCCGCGAGTACGCCGCGGCACTGGTGAACGTCGCCACCGGAGCCATCGCCTCCAGTCCGACCGTCTCCGGCTATTACGACCAGCGCGCGCTCGCCTACGAGGTGCTGGGGGAGAAGGCCCTGGCGGACCGGGACAGGACCACGGCCCGCAGCCTGACCGGTTGGTGGGAGACTTCCCGGCCGACCCCATTCGCGCTGCCGGCCCCGTAGCGCGATGGTGACGCCGACCACGGGCGAGGTGAGTGTCAGGCGGGGCGTCGCCGCGCTCGCCCTCGGCCACGGCGTGAATGATCTCTACATGGGCTTCATGCCGGCAATTCTGCCGGCCCTGGTGCACAAGCTGCACCTGGACTACTCCGCCGCCGGCGGCCTCGTCACTATCATCACCCTCTGGTCGCACGTCTCCCAGCCGCTCCTCGGCTATGGCGCGGACCGAATCGGTCGCCGCCACCTCGTCATCCTGGGTCCGCTCATCACCGCGCTCGCGATGTCCATGCTGGGGCTGATGGACACCTACCAGGCGCTCTTGCTAGTGCTCTTGGTGGGCAGCTTCGGTAACGCGCTCTTCCATCCCCTCGGCGCGTCGCTCACCGGCACTGTCTCCCGCGGCAGCGGCCCGGCGATGGCCGTGTTTGCGGCCGGCGGCAACGTGGGCTACGGGCTGGGCTCGATGGTAATTGTGGTGGTCGTCGCGCACCTCGGTCTCGAGCGCAGTTGGGTGACAGTCGGCGCCGGCCTCGCCACCGCGCTGTTCATGCACTCCTCCCTACCGCACGGCGTGGACGTAACGGAGACTCCCCCCGCGGACCCCGAGGGTCGGCCTCGCCTTCACTGGGTGGGCCCGCTGGTCATCCTGTTTGTCGTGGTGATGCTGCGCGCCGCGCAGGGGACAACGTTCACCAACTTCATCCCGCTGCTCCTTAACGCGCGCGGCGCGTCGCTGCTGTTGGGCGGATACGCGATCCTTGGATTCAGCCTGGCCGGGGCGGTCGGCGGCCTGATCGGGGGCCCGGTTTCGCGGCGCGTTGGCAAGAAGTGGGTAACCGTGGTGAGTCTCGGTCTGGCCGGCCCGGCACTCTACCTTTTCCTCCACGCCGACGGCCTCGCCGCGGCCGCGCTGCTGATGCTCACCGGCGCCTGCCTCTTCGCCGCGCTGCCCATCAACATCGTGATGGCCCAGGAACTGCTCCCCCGCCACGCCTCCACCGCCTCCGGGCTGGTGATGGGCCTCGCCTGGGGGGTTGGCTCGTTCAGCGCCAAGCTTGTGGGCAACGCCGCCGACCGATTCGCCCTTACCCTCGGCCCCGCCCTCGGCCTGCAACGCGCCCTGGAGTACTCCGCGCTCATGCTGGTGGTGGCGACGGTGGTGGCACTGTTCCTGCCGGACACAAAGCAGAGGGGCGACGAAGCTTAGGGGCCACCGGACGGGCCGCCCCGGATTACCCTTTCGTATGCCTTGTGTCCTGTGTGGTGGGGCCGCTGCGGTCCTTCCCTTACAGGATCACCTCGCTGGCCAACAGCCGCCGGGCCCGCGGCATCCATGGGTACAGCTCCAGGGCCTGTTCCAGTACCTCCGCGGCTTCGCCCATCCTGCCCTGGGCCTTCAGGGCCATGCCGAGGAAAAACTTCCCCTGCACCTCGTCCAGGTTCGACTCCCCTTTCAACCTCTCGACTACCGCCGACAGCGCCTGCTCCGCCTCCTCCCCTCGGCCCAGCTTCTGCAAGGCCAGCGCGCGGTAGATGGTTAGGTCCGGCATATGCGTGCCGTAGAAATGGGCCAGCTCACCGGTGTACCGCGGCAACTCGACCGCCGCCTCCTCCCAGTGCCGTTGCGCCGCTTTCATATCGCCGAGCGCCTCGCAGGCCGCGCCGGCGCACCAATGAGAGCGCGCGTCCAGCCGCCGCGCGCGCCGGCCGATCCGCAGGTTCTTGGGGTACTCGAGCGCACGCTGGAAGTCCTCCAGGGCCCCGGCGTAATCCCCCTGATCGAAGCGCTCCGCAGCCTGGCCCAGGTTGACGTTCACCCAGATCCCCCGCATGCTGAAGTCCCCTTCCCAGCGGTGGAAGGTGTGGGTGTGCAACTCCTCCAGCGCGCGTTCCCACCGCGCCAGATCGGTGCACGCGTCTATCTGCGCGGCGGCGAGGGCGCCCCGGCGCTGCACATTGGGCACCGCGTCATCTAGTGCAGCCAGGCGTACCTCCGGCGACGTCCGTCTCGCGCGCAGTACCTCGTTCAGCTCCAGGTAGGGCCGCACGTCATTCGGTCGGAAGGCCACCGCACGCCGCAGCCACGATTCGGCCGCCTCCAGGTCCTGCTTCGCCTCGCGATGCCCCCACCCAAGGTTGCGGAAGAGGACATAGCTGTCCTCCCTCCCGGCCTGCACCGCGGCTTCCCACTCCGCCAAGGCCTCCTCTTGGCGCTCCTGGGCATAGAGGAGCGTGCCAAGGCAGTAGTGCGCGAGGGCGTCGCGCGACTCCGTCGCAAGCGCGTCCCGTAGCGCCGCCTCCAGCTCCCAGTGATACGGGAACACCCGTGCCGGAGAGAGCGACGCGGCGGTCTGACGATGCTCCGCCGCCTCCGCCTCCCGACCCAGTACCTTTGTCCAATAGGCGAGCGTGTAGTGGACGAGCGGGTTCGCGTTGACCGCTTTCACCCGCGCCGTGCCATCCAGGAGGACAGCCACGGCCTCCTCCATCAGGCCTGCGCCGGCGTAGTCCATCGCCAACTCCAGCCACGCGTCCGCGTCAGGCGGGAGCGTTCTGACCAGCGCGCGGAGCTGCAGAGACGCCAACCGCTCTTTGCCGAGCGCGAGCGCGCAGAAGCGCGTCTCCATCAACACCAGCCGATCAAGCGCGCCAACCGCGTTGAGCGCCTTGAGCACGTTCATCGCCTGCTCTCTCCGGCCGCGGCGCCGGAGCGCCGCCGCCAGCAGACAACGCGCCCGCAGATCCGCCGCCGGGCCGCCGTCCGCGGCCGAGAGAATATCGGCCGCCTGCTCCCAGGCGCCGCGCTGCATGGCGAGGCCGCCCAATTCCACCCGCGCCGCGTGCGCGAACGCGGGATCGTGCGCGCTCCTCCACAGCTCGGGCTCGGCCTCCTCCGCGCGCCCCGCACGCCGCAGTGCCACCCCGAGGTAGTAGGCCACCTCCGCGCGCTGCGGAGCCAGCGCCGTCGCCTCGGAAAGCAGGTTCACGGCCTCCTGGGGCCGCGCCACTGTCGCCATCCTCCCCAGCGCCACCCGGGCCTCCACGCAGGCTGGGTCCTTGTCCAACACCTGCTGGTAGAGCTGCCGCGCCTGCTTCGGGTCCCCGTGCTCCTCCGCGTGGAGGGCCTGGCGCAGCAGGTCTCCCGCGGTGGGTGGGTCGGCCGGCTTCGGAGTCTCCCGGATTGGGATCGTCCGCGGGAGCTGCTCCTCGCGGTAGCGGATGATCTCTCGTCCCGTCGCGTCCAGCACACTCGCCGTCACCGGCCGGCTCCACTCCGCCCGCACCGGCACCTTCAGTCTGAGCGGTCTGTCCGGATCGAGGTCGGCCTGCTGCTCGTGTACCACGTGCTCGCCGGCCAGCAGGCGTATCTTCGCACCCGGTCGCGGACGCGTTACCAGCACTCCGCACTGGGCCGCACCCTCCTTCACCTCCAGACGCAGGGCCGCCTCCGAGTTCGCCCACGCGAACCCGCCTGTGCCCTTTACCGCGTACCAGTACTCCGTCCACTGTACCGTGTGATGGGGCGGGAACATGCGGTACGTGCCCTGGTCCACGAACCGTCCGCTCTGGAGTTCGCAATAGGGGCCGTCGCCGTCGCTGAGGACCCCCGACCAGGCCCGGCCCTCCTCCGACGTGCCCCAGGTGAACATCTTCTTGCCGAACGCGTCATGCACGTTCGCCACGTGGCACACGCCGAAGTCCAGATCGGGATAGTACACCCCGAAGAAATCCTCCAGGCCGTTGATGGCGAAGACATCGCATTGGTGCTCGTACGCGTCATAGGTCGCCATGTCCCGGCCCTCATAGGTGGGCCAGTCGTAGTGCCCGCCCCAGGTACGCACCTTGGTGCAGGGATAGACCATCCGCATCCCGAAGCGCGCCGGCACGGCCGCGTTCGCCCAGAAATAGTAGGGGTGCGGGAGCGGAGTGCGGTTCGAGAGACGAACTTCGGTCTCGATCAGGCTCGAGCCAGGCCGAAGGCGAATGCCCACCGCCCAGGACATGCGGTAGCGCTTCTCCACATTCCCGATCCAGGCCGTCACGCCGCCGTCCCTATCCTTCACCAAGCGCCTGTCTATGGGAGTCACGGTGGTGACACTATGACCCTTGGGGAAGTTGAACTCGATCCCGCCGCTGATCCACGCCCCTCGCAACGCGATCAGGCCCGGCTTCACCACGTGGTTGCGGTAGAAGATCTCTCGCCCGGTCTGCTTGTCCTGGGCCGAGTACAGGTGGCCCCCCAATTCCGGCAGCACGATCACCTTCACGTACTCGTTCTCCAGCGTCAGCGCGCGGTACTTGGCGGCGCGCGCCTTCTCCCCGATGTCGTCCATCATGGTGTAAGGATAGACGTCCCAGTATCCACGGCGCTGAAACGGTGGATTCAAATCCTCGGGCCCCAGCAGGTAGGTCGGGATCTCGATCGTTTCCTGGTAACCCTGAACTGCCACTGACATTCCTCTCTAGAGCAAGCCCCTCAAGAAGGCGAGATTCCTGGCTGCGTTTCCACTCGGATCCTCCCCCGCCTCCGTCTCCAGGACCAAGTAGCCGTCGAAACCGACCTGCTTCAACGCCGCGATCAGGGCGGAGAAATCCAGTTTCCCTTCACCCATCTCCGCGCCGATCTCCTTCATATGCACCTGGCAGATCCGGTCGCCCAGCTTCGCGATCTCGCTCAGGTTGTCGAATCCCTGATAGGCCGCGTTGCCAACGTCGTAGTACACCCCGAGATGCGGTGAAGCCACGGCCTCTATCACCGCCAGCATCTGCTCCGCCGCGCGTCCCTTCCGCCCCACGCTCTCCATGCCGATGCGCGCCTTGCAGCCCGCGGTCTGAGCGAAGGCCGCCCTGAACCCGTCTCTCCAGAGGGCGAACGACTCCTCCTCGCTCTGTCCGAGGATCATGGGGAACAGGATGACGCCCGCACCCAGTTCGTCGCAGAACCGCCGCGCATCGGCCACCGCGGTCACGCCCTGCAGGTGCGTCTCCCGAGTCGTCATCAGCCCCGCCACATCGGCCAGGCACACCGACGCGACCTCCACGCCGGTGCGCCTACTGCGCACGAGAAGGGCCTGCCGGCCTGCTTCGCTCCACACCTCGGTCCCGAGATACGTAGCGGCCTTCACATCCAGCTCTACGCCGTCGAAGCCCAACCGCGCGGCCTCATCGAACAGCTCCATCCACGGCTTGGCCAGCACATTGTCCATTGCGCCGATCTTCATTGTCTACCTCCCACGAAGCAATCCTCGCCAGTTTCTGACCCCGCGACCCATCCCCTTCCGCTAGTGCGCGTAGACCCCAAACTCACGCGCCGCTTGCTGCATGGCCACGAAGTTCTCTGTCGGCACGCCCGCGTGCACGGCATTGGAGGAGCCGAAAATCAAGCCTCCGCCCGGCTTGCAGGCCGCCATCACGCGCTTCACCTCGTCTCGGACCATCTGCGGAGTGCCGAAGGTGAGCAGTTGGCCACAGCTCATCCCGCCCCACAAGGTGAGATGCGGATAGCGCCGCTTCACCTCCGGCAGGTCCATCCCCGCATCAATGTCTATCTCCCCATAGCCGTCAATATGCGAGTTCACGAACAGGTCCTCCGCGATGGACCAGACGTTGCCGTCGGTGCGAAAGAGATAGCGCAGCCCGTGCACGTGGGCGGCGTCGGCGATCTGTCGGACCCGCGGCAGCACAAATCGCCGGAACATCGCGAGCGAGTACAGCGGCCCCTTGGAGGAGGCCAGGTCGCCCCCCGCCCACAAGCACTCGACCCCGACCTGGCGCGCCACCGGGACTGCGAGCAGCGCGGCCCGCACGTGACAATCGAGATAGCGCTCGATCAGATCCGCTCGCGTCGCGCAAGCCTCCAACCACGCGGCGCCCGGCGGGATCATTACCGCCCCTTCGCCGGACCGCAGATACCGCTCTCCCCCGGCCCGCCTGGCCACCTGCAGCACTGCTTCGTAGCTCTCTGCCGATGGCGGCCTTGCGTCAGCCGCCTCCCGTTCCATGTGTTGCACCATCCGCTCGATCGCCGGTATCCCCTCCTGCCGGACGGCGGAGTCCACCTCGTCGTAGACATCGCTCGTCACATCATAGTGGTAGACCGTCCACCAGGAAGTGGAAGGGTCTTCGTACCGGAACGTACACTCGTCCAGCCTCGCGCTCGGCTTCCAGGAACAGCGCCAGGGGATACCCACGAGGTCGAAATCCAGCTCGCGAATCATGTCCCCCACGTCATCCAGCAACTGGGCCGCGTACTCCTGCCAGGCCTGCTCGCTCTCCCAACGGGCCGACGTCTCTTCGAATCGGATCAGCCCTCCCCCGGTCCGAACTCGCCGCCCCATGACATCGGAGGCGACGCGGGAGCACACCGTCTGGTCGTAGATCGGCACACGATCCGGCTCCCGGTGCTGGAAGGCAAGTCGCACGCGCTCGCGATGGGTCATCCCTGCTCTCCTTCAACCGACGCTGTCTTCTTACGCCTTCCCACGCTGCCGGTCCTGTTTCCGCCGAAAAGGACACTCCTCGCCGAAGCAGAACTCTCCTCAAAGAGCGCCCGGAGGTATGCGCATGGTGCGTCGTCATGTCTTGGCCCTGCTCTTGGTGATGGCGTCGGCCGGTACGGCTGCGGGTCAGTCCCGGACGGGTGAGCTTCGCGGTGTGTGGATGGGCAGCGGGTACGATCGCGACTGGCCCGCGATCATGCAGTCCCTGAAGAATGGCGGCTTCAACGCCATCTTCCCGAATCTGTGCACGGGCGGAGCTGCGCTTTATCCCAGCAAGGTCCTCCCGGTCGCGGAGGGCGCCAAGCCGGGCCGCGACGAGCTGGCCGAAGCGGCGAAGGCGGCCCGGCAGTACGGTATCGAACTGCACGTGTGGCGCATCAACTGGATGCTGGAGCGCGTGCCCGAGGAGGTGCTCAAGCGCTATGAGGCCGAGGGCCGGTTGATGCGCAACGTCGAGGGGCAGTTGGTCCGCGACGACCCCAACGACAGCCTGCGCATGGACTGGCTCTGCCCCTCCCACCCCGCCAACCGGAAGCTCGAGAAGGACACGATGCTGGAGCTGGTGCGCAGGTATGACATCGCCGGCATTCACTTCGACTACATGCGTTTCCCCGGTCCCACTTACTGCTACTGCCACCACTGCAGAGGTCAGTTCGAGAAGGATACCGGAAAGAAGCTCGAGCACTGGCCGGCCGACTGCGTGGGTGAGGGCGAGCACGCAAAGGAGTACGAGCGGTGGCGGCAGGGCCTCCAGACCTCTTTGGTCAAGGAGATCAGCCAGGCCGCCCATGCGCTGAAGCCCGACCTCTCTGTCTCCCTCGCGGCCTGGCCGGAGGTGGAGGTGGCCAGGCATCACGTGCTACAGGACTGGCCGGAGTGGGTGAAGCAGGGCGCGCTCGACTTCATCTGTTTCATGAACTATGCTACCGACACCGCGGCAGTGGCAAGCCAGCTAAAGTCAGGTCTGGACGTGGTGCAGGGCGCCCTCCCCGTCTACTCCGGCCTCGGCGCGTTCCTGCTCAAGGACGCCTCTGACCTAATCGCACAGGTGAAGGTGGTGCGGGAGACGGGGGCGGACGGCTTCGTGGCTTTCGCCTACTACAGTGGCGACCTTGACCAGTGGCTGCCCGCGTTGCGCGCGACCGTGACCGCCTCCGACCCCGACCCCATGCCCCATTGGGGCCCGCCTTCTGTGCTCAAGATCACCGGCCCGGCTGTGCTCTTGCCCGCGGCGGCGCGCGAGGTAGCGGCGGGGAGGTCTCTGACCATAGAGCTGAACCTGGGGATGCCGCCTCCCTCGCCCAACGCGGTGGCGGACGAGGGCGCGATGCAGGCCGCCAGCATCCTCCGCCGCGCCACCGAGGCGCGCTCGCCGGTGGGTGGCCCCGAACTATCGGAGGGCGGGTCGGGCGTGGCCGACGATACCTACCGCCTCTCCGGACGAGTGGTGGTGGAGACCCCCAGTGGCGACGCGCTCGCCGTCTTGGGCGCTTTCACCGCGGACTGGCAGTACGAGAGGAAACTCCCCCTCGCCGCTCCTTCCGGCCCCTTCCGTATCGCCATCTACGGCACGGAACGCCTGGGCGAGAGCCGCCGCGACTTCGTCATTCGCAGTCTCTTGCTCACCGGAGTCGAGGCCAAGGAGGCAGGGCCGCCTCCCCAGGCCGACGCCACCCATCCGCGGATCACCACCCTCCTGGCCGGCTTCCTCAAGACCGTCAAGCCCGAGGATATCGCCGGCCTTGACGCCGCGGTGCTGCTCCGCGTGGACGGGGACGGTGGAGGCGATTGGTGGGTGCGGGCCAAAGATGGCAAGTGCGAATCGGGCGAGGGGGAGACGGCTGGCCCCGACTTGGCCATCACGATTTCGGTCGCGGACCTGCTGGCCCTGTCCCGCGGCGAGGCCGATCCTTATGAACTGTGGAGCTCTGGGCGACTCTCGGCCACCGGAGACATGGTGCTGGTGAAGCGCCTCCTCCCGCTATTGTGGCGAGAGCGCGGCGCTTAGGCCGATGGCTCCGGAGAGACTGCGATGTGGACCAACCGATCCACTTGCCTACTCCTCATGGTGGTCGCGCTCGCTCTGGCGGGCGCCGTCGGCCAGGCGGCGATGGTGCGCCGACCAGTGAGACCTGGCGCCCGCACTACTGAGACCGTGCGCCAGTCCGCGGACACAGTGGGGCAGTACGAGAAACTGGAGCTTGCCGTCGCACTTCACTCGGCCTACGCGAATCCCTTTGACCCCGGCCAGATCGCGGTGGAGGGCCGGTTCGTCACCCCTGCCGGCCGCACGCTCGTGGTCCCCGGCTTCCACTACCAGGAGTGCGATCGCGCGCGGGAACTCGACGGCCGTG
>Ga0214473_10008080_pt1 | contig 12465 bp, 7 predicted proteins | sample RVTome_7_FD_203509 | JGI IMG/M metagenome (GOLD analysis project Ga0214473, IMG submission 203509) | Soil microbial communities from uranium-contaminated site in the Upper Colorado River Basin, Wyoming, United States - RVT98D197 | ecosystem: Environmental > Terrestrial > Soil > Contaminated >... | reverse complement strand
TGCTCTCCGCATCCGCGCTCCCGTCCCAGGCGGCCAGCACCCGGCGCGCCTCCTCCAGCAATGGGTCGTCGGGGAGCTCGGCGGCCAGCACCTCGGCCACGATCCGGGCGGCTTCGCTCTCCTCGGAGTAGCGCTTGTCGAACTTGTAGCGGCGGAACTCCTCCCGGCTGATGGAAGGATCGGCGCCGAAGAGCTCGAGCGCGCGCAGCGCCCGGTTGGTCATCCGCGTCTCGATGCCGAAGCTCGGGGGGTAGTCGGCGGGATCCGGGTTGTCGGCGCCGACGGTGGCGCGAAACGGCGTGTGGTTCGCGCTGGCCACGAATCCCGAGCGCGGGTTCACCACCTGGGGGAGCTCCGCGAAGGGCAGGATCTCGCTCCAGAGCGTCTCCGAGCGGTCGCCGGGGAGAAGCGCCCCCCAGTCGTATCCCTCGGCGCGCAGCGGGAGCTCGGCGTTGTAGAAGTAGGCGATGTTGCCCTCGCGGTCGGCGTAGACGTAGTTGATGCTGGGGAGCGCCTGCATGGCCATGGCGGCGCGCCACTCGCCGAAGCTTCGCGCCTTGCCCAGGCGGTAGTACTGCTCGAGCTGTCGGATCTCGTCCATGCCCGCGTAGCGCAGCGCGTAGCTGCCGTGGTCGCGACGGATCACCGGCCCGTGGACCGACCGCAGGAGCTCGCGCCTCACCGTCCAGCGCAGCCTGCCGAAGATCCTGACCCGGATCTCCGCCTCGCCGACCTCGAGATCGCGCCACTCGCCGTCGAAGCGGTACTGGTTCCGGTTCTCCGGGTTGATCTCGAGCCGGTAGACGTCGACCAGATCGGGCCGGTTCACCGTGCTCGCCCAGCCGAGGTCCCGGTTGTGTCCGTGGAGGATCACCGGCGAGCCCGGAAAGACGCCGCCGGCCATGTCCCATCCCTGGTTGCTCTTGAGCCGCGCCTCGTACCAGGCGACCGGACCCGTGTAGGGCTGGTGGGAGTTGACCAGCAGGCGGGTGGCGCCGTCGGCGGAGCGCGCGGGACCCACCGCGATGGCATTCGAGCCGAGGAGTCCGAGGGGGAAATCCGTCCCCGGAAGCGCCGCGAGGGCCCGCTTCCCCCGTCCGGTCGGATTCGGGCGCTCGTCCTCGAAGATCGCGCGCAGATCGCGGTCGAAGCCGTAGAACATCGGCGTCCGGAACGCGAAGCCCGCCACCACGTCCCTTCCGGTCGACGGGATCACGCCGGGGAGCACCTGCTCCGGGTGGAGGGCCGCGTAGTGGTTGAAGCCGGCGGCGTAGGCCTCGGCGATGGCGCGGGTCTCGGGGCGGAGGTCGGTCTGGTAGCGGGCCTCGACCCGCTCCTGGATTCCCATCAGCTGGACCATGTAGTCGATGGGAGCGGAGGCCAGGCCCTTCACGCTTGCCAGGCGCCCGCGCGTGGCCAGATGCACGGTCTGGATGGTCTCGAAGTCGTCCTCGGCGTGCGCGAAGGCGAGGCCGTAGGCGACGTCGGCATCGGTCTCGCCGTAGACGTGGGGAACGCCGAACTCGTCGCGCAGGATGCGCACCTGATAGCGGCGCGCCTCCTCCAGAAGGGGAGCCGGATCGAAGTCCGCCGGCTCGGGCATCACCGCCCAGATCGCCACCGCCCCGCCCATCGCGGCGAGGGCGAGGAGCGCCCCCGCGGCCACCCGCTTCCACCTGCTCGTCTTCAACGGCAACCCCGGTCCTGCGGCGACGGAGCTCAGGCCTCGGTGATCTCCCTGATCCGCTTGCGGAGAGCCTGTGCCTCTTGGCCGGGCGTCCCTGCCCCCTGGAGCTGCATCATCACCGAGATGTCGCCTTCGATCTTGACCTGTCCCGACATGAAGGCCTGGATGCCCGCCTGCTGAGTCTCGTCGAAGAAGATCGCCGTCGCCACCGGAAAGGGGACGGTGATCTTGGTGGGAGCGTCATCGAGCAGGCCGCGCGCGAAGTCGCCGCCCGCGACGTGCAGCCGCTTCTCGCCCTCGGGGTGCTCGGTCACGACGACGTTCAGCCGGATGCTCTTGAGCGCTCCGGGAACCGGGATCTCTCCCATCTCGGCGCGGATCCGCTCGACCTCCGAGAACCAACTCTCCGAAAGGAACTGGGGCACTCCTCGACTCCTCCGCTGTCTCCGGCAATTAAACCACCGATCGCGGGCCGCTGCACCCGGCGAGGCGGCGCAGGCGATTGACCTCGAGGTGGGCGGCGCGGACCGGCTCCGGGATCCGGCAGCGCGGCGCCAGTCGGAGCGCGGCGCGACGCGCGCTCTCGAGCGAGATCCTGTGTCCCACCGAGACGAAGACCGGCTTCACTCCCGATCGCGTGCGCACCGCTTCGCCGATCACCTCGCCCGCGTCGAGGAGCCGGGTGTGGGCTCCGCGGCGAGGCCCCGGCTCCCGATACTCGCCGATCAGCCGGCTCTTCGCGCAGCCCAGGGTGGGGAGATCGAGAAGCACGCCGAGGTGGCAGGCCAGGCCGAAGCGCCGCGGATGAGCTCTCCCCTGCCCGTCGCAGACGACCAGGTCCGGCACCGCCTCGAGCTTCGCGAACGCCTCGAGCAGCGGGGGGATCTCCCGGAAGGACAGATACCCGGGAACGTAGGGGAAGCGGGCCCTGCCCCGGACGGCGGCGACCTCCACCACCTCGAGGCTCTCCGCGTCGAGCACCACCACCGCGGCGTGAAGCTCCGGGCTGCTGCGGTCGAAGGAGACGTCGGCGCCGGCCACCAGCCGCGGCACCCGCCCGGTGTCGCTCTCGATCACCCGACCGCGAAGCCGCTCCTGGAGCGCCCGGGCCTCCGAGACCGCGAGATCCCAGTCGTGGCGGACGTCGTGGCAGATCTCTAGCCGCAGGACCCCAGCTTACAGCGACTGCGCGATCCGAGCGAGGATGGTGCGCACCTCGGTGGTGGTCTGACAGCGGTCGTCGGCGTTCTTGGCCATCAGGCGCAGGATCAGCTCGGCCATCGGATCGGGGAGATCCTTGGCATGGGTCCTCGGATCCGGCGGCGCGGTGTGGCGGTGGTGATAGATGACGTCGCCCTTGCCGAAGGGAACCCGCCCCGTCACCAGCTCGAAGAGCGTCACGCCGAAGGCGTAGAGATCGGCGCGGTGGTCGACGGAGTCGCCCGCGGCCTGCTCCGGCGCCATGTAGTAGGGGGTCCCCCCGATCACCGTCGTCGCGCGCCGCACCTCCTCCGTCATCTTCGCCAGACCGAAGTCCATGATCTTCACCGTCCGCTCCTTGGTGAAGTAGAGATTCGCCGTCTTGATGTCCCGGTGCACGATGTGCTGCTCGTGCGCGTACTGGAGGCCGGTCGCCACCTGCACCCCGAGCCGCGCCACGTCGCGGGCGATCAGCGCTCCGCGCTTCCTCAGGATCGCGTCGAAGGGAAGCCCCTCGAGGAGCTCCATGGTGATGTAGTAGTTGTCGTTCTCCTGGTCGGCGTCGAAGACAGTGACGATGTTCGGGTGGTTCAGGGCGGCGGCGGCGCGAGCCTCGCGGAGGAAGAGCTCCACGGCGGTGGGGTGATCCCTCAGGTTTTCCGGCAGCCGCTTGAGCGCCACCACCCGGCCGAGCCGGCGGTCGCGCGCCTTGTAGACGACCCCCATCCCCCCGCGGCCGATCTCCTCGAGGAGCTCGTAGCGACTCTCCTGAGGCGCCGCCGCCACCTGCGTGTCTCCCCCGCCGAAGGAGGTGGCGGCTCGGCTGCTCTTCCTCTGCTCGCTCAGCCGGGCTCGCAGGGACTCGATCTTCTCGCCCAGGTTCGGGTACTGGTAGTCCCGCTTGCGGATCAGCTCGAAGGTCTCGAGCGCCTCCTCCAGGCGGCCCAGTCTCTCGAGAAGGTTCCCCAGTTGCTCGTGGACCTCGAGGGGCGCGGCGTTCTCCCCGAAGACGGTCACCGCCTCCTCGGCCTTCCGGACCGCCAGCTCGAGCTCCCCGCGACGAGCGAAGAGCTCTGCCAGCGTGCGGCAGGCGTTTCCGTACTCCGAGTCGCGAATGTCGAGCAGCTGGAGATTGCGGATCGCGCGATCCTCGTCCTCGAGCTCGAGGGCGACCTCCGCCGCCTCGAAGTACAGCCCGGTCTTCTCGAGAAGCTCGATGACCTTCTCGAGGCGACCGGCCTTGCGATAGGCTTCGATGGCTCTGTGGTAGTCGTACGCGCTCTCGTAGGCCTCCGCCGCCTTCAGGTACTCGCCCACCTGTTCGTAGCGCTCGCCGGCCTTCCGGTAGTCTCCGGCCTGGAGGTAGAGGTTTGCCGAGTGGCCGGCGTACTCGTCGTCGACCAGCTCCGCCGCCTCCTGGAGACGGCCGGCGGCCTGCAGGTAGGCGGCTGCCTTCCCCTTCTCTCCGCGCCGCTTGTGGTACTCGCCCCGGATCAGGTTCGCGACCTCGGTCTGCCCCGAGCTCGCGAGCGCGAGGCTGGCGGCGTTGAAATCTCCGTGGAGGTAATGCTCCACCGCCTCCGGGCAGCCGCTGAAGAGCAGGCAGTCGTCCTGGTGGAGCGCGAAGGTGACGAAGACTCCCGTGAAGTCATCGATGGTGACCTGCTTCTCGAAGACCCGATCACCGCAGGCCACCACCACCGCGTGGGTCCCCTTGCCGACGTAGAGGAGCGCGCTCTCCTCCCTCACGTAGCGGAGCGTCTCGGGGCGCCCTCGCAGGGCGACGATCGCCTGGCCGAGAGCGCCCTCGCCTTCGGGTCGCTCCAGGCGCACCTCGAGCGACGTCTCGCTTCGCCGGAAGTCGAAGGTCACCACCTCGACTGAGCCGCGCTTGATCTGGACCTTCTTCTCCTCGACGTAGTTTCCGATCACCTCCTTGGTGAGCTCGTCCTGGAGAAGCCCGTGGACGCCGACGTAGTAGCTCCGGATCGGCAGCATCCGGAAGCGCGTCTCCCGGCCGGCCATGTGACGGGCGTAGCGGGACCAGGAGCGCACCTTGCGCTCGAAGACGAGCTCCTTGCTGCGCCCGCTCTTGGCTCTCTTGTCCTTCCTGGCCTTCTCGGGCTTGCTGGAGAGCTTGATGCTGAAGAATCCCTTGGTGCCCCTCGCCGACTCGTACTCGAGCCTGACGACCAGGGTGCCCCATCCCCGCAGCACCGGGAGCGAGAGCATCAGCAGCAGGAGGCCGTAGGGAGCGAGCGCCTTCCAGTTCCAGCGCACGAGGGGCACCGTATCGGGCAGCGCCTGCGCGTTGGCCAGGATGAAGACACCCTCTGAAGAGCGACCGCCGAGCAGGCGCAGCTCGAGGGTCATGCCGCTCCCGCCGCGCTCGGCGCTCTCACCCGAGCCGCGCGTCAGCCGGGCGAGGAAGGTCGCGTCCACGCCCAGCATGTCGTTCACCAGGGCGATCGTCTCGCTCTCGCTGGAGAGCGCGCGCAGGTCGTCGATGGGGCCTTCCAGCTCCGCCGAAATGCGAGGGGTCTCGATCAGCTCGAAGCGGCCGAGGAGGCTCTGGATCAGCAGGGACTCGATGGCATCGTGATCGGGCGTGCGGGGCAGGAGCCAGTCCTGGAGGCGCTCCTTCCAGTCGAGATCCTCGACCAGGCCGAGCAGGGCCACCGGGCCGAAGGGCTGGCGGGTCTTCGGGTTCCTGGTGGGGAAGCTCGCGACGAGAGCCTCGAAGTCCGTTGCCATCTCGGTCGGGCGGAGCTCGTCCTGCGGGCCCGTCCCCGCGAAGGGATCGTGCGAGCTCGCTTCCGCGCTCTCCCAGCCGAGGCTCGCCGCGAGCGCCCGCTGCTCCTCGGCGGCGTCGCGATCGCCCTTGGTCTGGTAGAGATCGGCCAGGGCGGCGCGCAGAGGAGGATCCTCGGGCTCGATCTCGATCGCCTGCTTCAGGATTCGCTCGGCTTCATCGACGCGACCCTCGGATGCCCGAATCAGGGACGCCTCCCGTAGCAGGGCCACCCGATCCGAGGGGGCGACGGCGTCGGGCGCGAGCGCCAGGAGCGCAGCCTCCGGGTTGCCGGCCGCTCGATGGGCCCGCGCCAGGCTCTGCCGGGAGCGGGCGTCGGAGGGATCCAGTGCGATCGCCTTCTCCAGGTAGGGAATCGCCTCCTTGGCGCGGCCGGAGTCCACGAGGAGACTCCCCAGAGCCTCGAGCGCTCCCTGATGCCCAGGGCGAAGCTTGAGCGCCGCGAGCAGCGTCTGCTCGGCGCCGGCGTGATCCCCAAGGTCGCGGCGCGCCCGACCGAGGCCGGTCAGAGCCTCGACATCGCCGGAGTCGAGCGAGACGGCCTCCTGGTAGGCGAGCAGCGCATCGCCGTGGTTCCCCATCCTCTCGTGCAGACCGGCCACCTTGCCGTGGGTCGAGGCGGCCACGGCGGCGTCGAGCTCGAGCGCTTCCCGGTAGGCGCGCTCGGCGCGATCCGACTCGAGGCGTTCGGCACGAAGATCGCCGGCCCGGAGCAGGAGCCGGGCCCGCTCCTGCGGCGAGATCTCGGGGAGGCGGCCGAGCTTCTCGTAGAGCTCGGGATTCTCGGGCGAGAGCTCGATGCCGAGGCGGTACGCCGGGACCGCCTCGGCGCTCCGCCCGGCGGCGGTGAGGATCTCAGCGCGACCCACCTGGGCATCGCGGTTTCGCGGATCCAGCCGGGCGGCCTGGCTGTAGAGCTCGAGGGCGCGATCGGGTCGCGCCCGGCTGAGCGCCGAGTCCGCCCCGGCCACCAGCATGACCGGATCGCTACCGGCGACCAGCGCCTCCCTCACCTTGAGCCAGTCGTGGTCCCTGGCTCCACGGAGCGTGGAGAGACGCGAGCGCTCCGATGGCGGCACGTCATCCGGGGCGGCGGCGATCCGCTCGATCTCCCCCCGGAGCACCTCGGCGGTGCGGCCCGGAACCCCCTCCAGCTCGCGCCATGCTCGAACCAGCTCCAGGGCCTCGATGGCATCGAGCGCCCGCCCGTAGGACCCGAGCTCGGCCAGGCTCGGCGCCGGCTCCGCGGCAACCGAGTCGGAGGGAAAGTCGATCGAATCCAGCAGGCCGACTGCCGCGGTCCGGAGCAGGACCCCGAGCTCGCCGGCGCTCCCCCGGTTCAGGGTGGCGGATACCAGCGACCCGTCCACCCCGTCGTGAAGGCGGAGGCGGACTTCCGCCTGCCCGGCCCGATAGTGGAGCTCGCTCATCAGGATCAGCGCGGCACCGGTTGCTCCGGCGAGCGCCGGCGCGTCGGACCCCCGCAGCGCCCCTCGCTCACCCGCGAGCACGCGCTCCGAGGCGGCCCGGACACGGCTGCGCTCGACCGTCTCCACGCCCGCGGTGGCGATCACCGCGGCGAGCCACTCCTGGGTTCCGTCCGCCAGGGGGGCGAAGAATCCCTCCGCCCTGGGACGGGCGACGGCGAGCCCGTGCCGCGGCGACGCCGCGGAGTCGGCCGGTGGGCTCGAGTGAGCCGAGGGGGCGAGCAGGAGCTGGGCAAGCAGAAGCCCGACCAGGCAGAGGGGTGAGATCCGGAGGGCAGCCGCAGCTCGCCCTCCCCAGCCTCTACCCCATCGGTATCGGACGCCAGACCTGGCTCGGCGATGGAAGGTCACGACCGGGCTCTTCGACCCGTCGCTTCCGCCAGTTAAGGGGAAAACCCGAGGCAGCCGGTCCCGAGAAGGGGACTCCCCTGGGAGCGGGGACCCGGGAGATCCTCGCGCCTGGGTTAAGCTGTCCGGATGGACTCCCTCGTCCGTTTCGATGACGCCCTCCGCGAGCGCATCCGCCGTCACCTGGAAGCCCACGAACGCAGGCAAACCGATCTCGGAGAGCGCGGGCACGCGGCAGTCGCGGTGACGCTGGTGGCGGACGATCTCGACCGCCCCTGCTTCGTGCTGACCCGCCGCAATCGGCGGCTCCGCCGTCACGCCGGTCAGTGGGCGCTTCCCGGCGGACGCATCGATCCCGGGGAGTCGGCGGAGGAGGCGGCGCTGCGCGAGCTCGCCGAGGAGCTCGGACTCGCCCTCTCCGACCGCTCGGTGCTCGGCTGCCTGGACGACTATCCGACCCGGTCGGGCTTCGTGATCACCCCGGTGGTGGTCTGGGGCGGCCCGGCGGGGACGCTCGACCCCAACCCGGATGAGGTGGCGGAAGTCCACCGGATCCCCGTCGCCGAGCTCGACCGCCCGGGAGTCCCACAGCTCCGCAGCATCCCGGAGAGCGACCGCCCGGTGATCTCGATCCCCTTGCTGGGCTCGAGGATCCACGCTCCCACCGCTGCGATCCTCTATCAGCTGCGGGAGGTGGCGATCTGGGGGCGCGAGACGCGGGTGGCGCACTTCGAGCAGCCGGTCTTCGCGTGGCGCTGACCGCTACTGCGCCGGGGGAGGCGAGCTCGGGCGCGGGGTGCGGACCGATCGCGGAAGCTCACGGCGAGCGAAGGCGGGGAGCTGCCTTCCGGCGACCTCCTCGGCGATGCGGCGGAAGCGCTCACCGCTGACGGCGCCGCCCTCGGCGCAGAGCCGTCTCATCACATCGTCCAGGCTCGCTGCACCACCGGTCGCCGCCTCGATCTGCAGGCCGATCTCGCGCAGCAGGACCACCGCTCGCGCCGTGACGGCGCCGCTCGCATCCTCGCTCGCGAGGCTCATCACGCCCCGGCTCTTCTCCTCGATGCGACGCAGGGCCTTCGCGTGGCGTCGCCGGCTCACCGTCTTGGAGCGCACCAGGAGCTCGAGCGAGTAGAGCTCGGCCAGGCCCTCCACCACCCAGTCACCGTCGGCGCCGGACCGGGCACTCATCACCGTATGCATGAGCTCGTGGAGGATTGGGCTGCTGAGGTCCGGCGAGATCAAGGGACGATCCGCGTGGACGAAGACCGACTTCGGCCCGGAGAGCCCCCCTCGCCACATTGGGTCGCCGGCGCTCACCACCTGGATGCGGTCGGGGAGCTCGCCGACGATCTTGCGCAGGGTGGGGAGGGTCCAGCGCAGCAGGGCGAGGATGTCCTGGCGGCGCAGGTTCTGCCCCACCGGGCCGGCGACCGCCACCCGCGTCTTGGCGACGTGCTCGCGGAGCACGCCGATCTTTCCCACCACCACCCAGCCCTTCGGACGGTCGAAGCGGCGATCGGGATCGTGGATCGCGAAGGTTCCGTCGGGGAGGAGCTGATGCGGCGCGGCTGCCGACCAGCCCTCGGGCACCCGGAGCCGTAGGCTCGAGCTCGAGGAGGCCCCCACCACGGTGCGCACGCGCACCGGCGGGACCAGGTCGTCTCCGCGGAACAGCGCCCAGTTCTCGGCACAGCGCGCGTCGTAGCTCGAGTGGTTGCGGAGGTGATCGATCCAGAAGGAGTAGCGCAGGACGCCGCCCGTTCGGGGCGGCTCCCAGAGCACCGATTCCCCGTCGACCTGGACCCTGCCGTCTCCACGAAACTCGAAGTGCCGCACCGGATCGATCGCGAAGCGCAGCCAGCGGACGCGATCGGCCCCCCGACCGAGGTGGATCGCGACCCTGGCGACGCGCTCGGTGGGGACGACCCGCGCGTCGAAGCGCACCGAGTACTTCTTCTCGGGCGGCGCCTCCTGGCCGGCTGCAGGGGGCGGCGTGAGCAGCGCGGCCGCGAGGGCGGCGAGCCACAGGGGGGCGGCGCGGACGCTCACCACGGATCCGCGATCCACAGCGACTTCCCGAGCTCCCGGCCCTGTGCGGCGCCGCGCTTCACCGAGAGGGCGATCTCCTGGCCGAGCGCCACCCTTTCCGCCACCGGGAGGCGCTGCTCCTGATCCCGCTGCGGCCCGCCCAGCCGGGCGTTCACGGCATCCAGGCGCGGCCGCAGGCCGGCGAGGTTGACCAGCTGGATGGTCAGACCGGGCCGGGCGTTCAGCTCCAGGATCACCGGCCCGCTCCGGGCGTCGATCACCACGTCGGCGCCGAGGTAGCCGAGCCCGGTCTCGTCCGCGGCGGCGACGGCGATCTCCAGCACCCGCGCCAGGGCCTGGATTTTCCTCTCGAGAAGCCCTTGGCCGCTATCCGGATTCTCCCGGATCGGGGTCCCGCGCATCACCGCGTGGTGGGTCATGCCCGTGACCAGGTCGACCCCCACTCCGATGGCGCCCTGGTGGAGATTCGCGCGCCCCCCGGAGGCGCGGGTCGGAACCCGCATCATCGCCATCACCGGGACCCCGCGGTAGACGATCACCCGGATGTCGGGGACGCCGGCGGGTGCCAGCCTGGCGAGCGAGAGCTCGACCTGCAGGCGCTCCTCCACCATCGCCGCATCCTCTCGGCCGGCCAGGGAGTAGAGGCCGGAGATGATGCCCGAGGCGTGGTACAGAAACTCCGCGCTCGAGTACTCGCGGCCGGCCGAGGTCTGGAAGCGGTCCCCCTCGCGCCCCACCACCACCAGGACCCCGTTGCCCATGGCGCCGCGGGCCGGCTTGAGGACGAAGGAGTCGCGATCCCCCAGCGCCGGAAGCAGGCCGCGCAACTCGAAGTGGTGGCGGGCGACGGCCAGCAGGCGCGGGACGGGAATGCCCGCCTTCTCGCACAGGCGCTTGGTGGCGATCTTGTCGTCCACCAGCGGGTAGTGGCGCCGGTGGTTCCACTTGAGCGTGTAGGAGATGTTGCGGCGGTTGATCCCGAGGACCCCGAAGCGGCGGAGAGCGTCGAGCATCACCTGTCCCCCGCGCCCAGCGTCTGCTGGGCGAACCCGCGGAAGCGGAGAAGATCGGAGACGCGGTATCCCGTGTAGCCGCCGATCAGCACGAGAACCCCGATCACCCCGATCACCAGCTCGGGAAAGGTGAACATCAGGTACTCGGCTCGCTCGCTTCGGAAGACCGGATAGATGGCCACGGCGACCAGGACCGAGAAGCCGGCGGGCACCAGCGCTTGTCGGAGCCCCTCCTCGGCGATGGTGATCGAGAAGCGCTCGACGAGCATGGTGAGGATCACGATGGGGAAGACGAGGCCGGCGAAGAACTCGCGGTTCTCGCTCTCCCGGCCGACCAGGGCGAGCGCCACCACGGTGAGAACCACCACGCAGAGCAGGATCGAGAGGCGGGGCACCATCAGCAGCCGCAGCCGCTCCAGGGCGAGGCGCGCGAGCACGCCGAGGAAGAGCACGAAGGCCACCAGCGCGAGGCCGACTCCCAGGGAGAAGCCGCGCAGGGCGAGCGCGATCAGGACGGGCATGAAGGTCCCGTAGGTGGGGACCCCGACCACGTTGCGAAAGAGGGCGACGAAGAGCGCCCCGATCGGGAGCAGCAGCAGCACGCGGAGCGCCGTCTGGGAGGGAACGGGCAGCCGGTAGAGGGAAAGCCAGGCGAGGGCCGGGTTGTCGGGGGAGAGCATGTCGGCGATCTCTTCGGGGCGGAGATACTCGCGCGCGGAGCGGTAGCGGTGGCCGACGGCGCGAACCCCGGTCGCCTCCACCAGCGGGCTCGCGGCGTCGCCCAGAACCAGCAGGTTCGGCGGGGGCACCGCGAAGAAGTCGTCCACGCTCGACATCGGAAGCCAGACGTCCCCCACGTAGGCCTCGCTCCAGATTCGCTCCTCGGGATCGGTGCCTTCGCGCAGCTCGAGGCCGCGGATGCTGCGGGCGGGAATTCCCGCGGCGCGGAGCAGGGTCACCAGCAGCCGCTCCTTGCCCTCGGGGCTTCCCTCCCGCTTGGCGAGGGTGAGGAGCGCGTCCTTCCCAGCGGTGGGCACCGTGGCGATCTCGTGGCTCACGTAGGAGTAGAGGGTTCGAACCCGCGCCAACAGGTCCGAGGGGGCGGGAGGACGAAGCCTCTCGAGGAGGCTCACCACCTCGGGCGCGCCGGAGGGAAAGTCCGGTGTCGGCTGGCCGTACTTGCGGCGAACCGACTCGGGCGGCGGCGGAAGCTCGCCCTCGGGAGGAGGGGGGGGCCGCCCGTAGATCTGGACCCGGAAGTCGTAGTCGATCTCGTGGATGTCCTCGAGCCGCCCGGTCCAGACGCCGATCCGGGCCTCCTCGGTGCTGCGGATCGAGAAGTCCAGCCGATCCGAGGAAGAGCGCTCGTCGAAGACCGCCTGCCCATCTGCGGACGCGGGGAGAAGCGCCCGGACGCTTCCCCGCCGGCCTTCGCCGCGGATCTTGATGCTCAACTCCACCTGCCACGAGCCGATGCTCCGCGTCGGTGCCAGCGGGAGCTCGTAGATCAGGATCTTGGCGAGAAAGACCGCCAACCCGAGCACGACCAGGACGGCTCCTGTCAACACTACGGAACGGCTCATCCGGATCCCCGCGTCAGTCGGGATGCTCTTCGGCTTCGGGCTCGCCGGGGGTGAGCGGCGCGCCCTCGCCATGGATCCCGGCCCTCATGCAGACGACCGGGCCGGACCCGGGACTTGCCGGTGGGGGGGGCGCTTCGACACGGCCGGAAGGCTAGCATCGTTTGCGTTCCTGCAACGGCCGTGTCGAGAGAAGCCTCTCGATCTCGGGGGAGCGTCGGACTAGAGCCCCGCGTTTCTCCCCAGGATCCGCTCCACCACGCCCACCAGGCCGTCCTCGTCGTGG
>Ga0214473_10008079_pt1 | contig 12465 bp, 8 predicted proteins | sample RVTome_7_FD_203509 | JGI IMG/M metagenome (GOLD analysis project Ga0214473, IMG submission 203509) | Soil microbial communities from uranium-contaminated site in the Upper Colorado River Basin, Wyoming, United States - RVT98D197 | ecosystem: Environmental > Terrestrial > Soil > Contaminated >... | reverse complement strand
TGGTAACGGTCTCCGATCGGTTGTTGTCGATGTTCTCGATGAAGACCGGCACCGTTCCTACGACCGGGAGGTCCGGGGTCGCAACCGGCGCCCAGGGGAAACCGCTCAGGACGCGTACCGTGCCCGCAAGGCCTAGCCCGTGACCCGCTTCGTACCGCGTCCCCGTCTTGAAGCTCCAGTACGTGCTGTCCTGGACGGCACTGACATCCCGGTTGTACTCGGGGTCCCACTTGTAGTCGATGGGATCGGTTGTGAGCGGGCTCGTCGATACGGCATTGGGCGAGCGCAGCTCGTGCCGCCACTGGTAGTCGAAGCTGGCGTTCGCGAAGAAGGCCTGACTGAATCGCCGGTTGAAAGCGAACTCGATCGTGTCGTAGTTGCCGTCGGTGTCGCCCGGCGCTTGCGCGATCTTGAGATCGTCGACCGGCACCCCTGGCGGAAGGGTTCGCAGGTGGAGAGTGCCTTCGCAGTCGGGGCAGGGGATGTCCACGTTCTGGGTCAGGCGATCCGTCGATCGTGCGAGGTTGGCCGCATAGTAATAGGCACCCCACATGCTGACCCAGCTCTTCCGAAGCTGCTTGCGCACGTAGGAAAGACGGAGCCCGGTATCCGCCTTGAGCTCGTGCTCTACCGAGAACGAGAACTCATCCACATACATGGGGTCGAAATTCGGATCGATGACCTGACCGGCGGCGCCGCCGCCCGCGGTGACGAACGCTCCGAGCTCCTGCGGTCCGTCATAGAGGCCGTTGTTATTGCGATCGTCGAACTTGTAGCGCTCGAACGAGTTCCCGACCGGGTTGACTCCAGAGCTAATTGACGTCGCGTTTGAGAAGTAGCGGCCGTAATAGCCCTTGAAGACGCTCTTCCCCTGGCCGGTCAAGTCGACCGTCGCACCCAGCCGAGGGGCCAATGTGTTGAAGATCTTGGCCGTCTGCCCCTCGACGGAGAGCGCCTCGAAGAAATCGGTGAGGATCGGTTCCGAGGAATCGGACTCGTAGTGCATGTTCTGCCGCCCGTAGCGTACGCCGAGAGTCAGCGTCAGGCGATCGTTCGGGGACCAGACATCCTGGGCGTAGATGTCCGTGTGCGTGTTCCGGTCGTCGGGGGACGTCGGCACGTTGTAAAACTGGAGCTCGTTCACACTTCCGAGCTGGCCGGCCGCGCAGGGGCTGCAGGGACCGAGGCCGCTCGAATCCCGGTAGCGAAGCGGGCCGGAGTTCGTGTTGGCCCCGAACTGATAGCTATCGATCACGTACTCATACCCGAACTTGAAGTCGTGGCTTCCCGCCGCGGAGGGCACGTAGTAGTTGAACTGACCGTTGCTCTGGGGCTTCCAGCGCGCGGAGTTGAAAGGCTGCCACCCGGCGCCTCTCCGCTGGTTGGTCGTGAGATCGATGCGCGGTGGATTCGTCGCCGGGTCCACTGCCGGCACCATCGGCCAAATCAAGCCGAAGTGACCGACGAGGATGTTGCTGAACAGGCGATCCGACCAAACCCTCTGCCATTCCGCCTTGTGGATGTAGCTCCAGCTATCCTGGGCGAGGATTGATTCCGCGGGAATCGTCGAGGAGAGACTGCGGAAGGGCTTCTCCTTGCGGCTCCAGTGGCTGAACCCGATGAACTGGTCTTTCTCGGAAATCTGCCAGTTGATCTTCGTTGTGTACTCGCTGAAAAGGCCGATATCGGTGGCGAGGTCGGGATCCCGGCCCGAGATGATCTTGTCGATCTTGAAGTAGTTGTACGCGCCGTAGAACCAGAACTTGTCCTTTACCACCGGTCCGCCGAGGTCGGTGTGGAACTCGTGGAATCCCCTGACCGGCGCCGAGCTTCCGGCGCGGTCCTCGAACTCCTGGTCGATGTTATCGGTGACCATGCCCTCGGTCTCGAAACCGAAATGAGTGAGGCTCGAGAACTCATTGCCACCGCTCTTGAAAGTCGCCACCACGTGAGATCCGGGGCTCGACATTTCGACGTCGGCGCCCTGGGCGCTGACCCGGTACTCATCGATGGCGTAGTAGTCGTAATAGCCGCCCGTCCAGCCTGCCCCTTCCGTATTGTTGACGCCTTCGTTTCTGATGATGTTCTGGTTCTTGACCCCGAAGCTGTCGTAGCCCGTCTGCTGGCTCTTGTGGGAGCCTCCCACGTCGAAGCCCTGCATCCGGATGCCCGGAGTCTGCGCCAGAACGGCCCACATGTCGGTGGCGCTCGGAACGTCCTGGAGCTCCTTGGTGTCGAACGTCGCCGAGACCCCGGTCTGTTTGACGTCGACGACCGGAGACTCGCCGGTCACGGTAATGGTCTCGGCCACCGTCGCGAGCTGGAGGTTGGCGTCGATGGTGAAGGTGACGCCGCTCGAGACGATGATGCCCTCGCGCCGGAACGTCTGGAAGCCCGAGAGCTCGAACGTGAGCTCGTAGCTGCCCGGGGGCAGCGCGAGAAAGCGGTAGCTCCCGTCGACGTCCGTGGTTGCGCTTTTCGCACCCATCACCGACGCGCCTGTCAACGTAACGGTGGCGCCGGGTAGCACGAGCCCTTGCGCGTCTTTGACTGTACCCTCGAGCCGACCCGCTCCTGCCTGGGGAAACGCAAGTGCGGCTGCGAGGAGAACGCTTAGTGTGAAATACGCGGTTTTACGCGTCATGCAGTTATTCCTCCTTGATTGACTCACTAGCGAAACGAAAGCCTGTCGCTGGAAAAGCAATGCGTGTGCCACTCCCCGGGCTCAAGGGCCGGCGGTGAAAAATACTCATTCTATGGGACTTAGCTTCCAGGTCCTATCGAGTGCTGGAACATTTAATCCGGAATTTTGTATTTTTGCTCCGGGCGTTTGGATAGTGCCCTCAAAAGACCGTCCGGCGGCTTCATCCCCATGCCCCGCGCCAGAAGAATGTGGCGTTCGGCCGCCTCGTCGTCGTGTCGCATCGCGTAGAGGGCGGCGAGCTCGAGATGGATATCGCCTCTTTCCGGCGCTCCCTCGAGAGCGCTCTGAAAGTGCTCGATAGCGTCATCGTTCGCACCTCGAGCCGCGAGCGCCCGCGCGAGAGCGTAGTGAGAGTCCGGTCGGTCGGGACCCGACTCGAGGGCCCGCTCGAAGAGTCGAACGGCTTCGTCCAGCCGCCCCTCTGCCGCGGCGACGTTGCCGAGACCGAGGAGAGCTCCCGCGTGAGCGGGCTCTCTTTCGATGGCCTTCTCGAAGAGCTGCCTCGCCTCGCCGAGCTTGCCATTCTGGGCCACGAGGATCCCGAGGTTCACGAGGGTAGCCGCGTGCCCGGCATCCAGCTTCAGCGCCTGACGATAAGATTCTTCGGCCTCTCGAAGCCGGCCCTGGCGTGAGCAGTGGTTGGCGAGGTTGTAGTGCAGACTGGCATCCAGGGGGCGAATCTCGATCGCGCGTCGGAGAAGGGCTTCTGCCCGCAACGGGTCCCCGGCCCGCTCCGCATCGACAGCCCGACTCTGGTATCCGGCGAGGGATACGGCCTCCTCCATCATCGATGCGAGGACCGGATCCCGGACGTCGATGTCAGGATGAAGCCTTCGGGCGAGGCGCGCCGCCTCGGCCGCCTCCTCCTCCCGGCCGAGGCGATGGTAGAGCTGAGAAAGCGTCGACTGAATCGAGCCCGCCTCCGGGTCGAGCACCGCGGCGCGCTCGAGGTGCGTAGCACTTTCTTCCAGATCGGCCTTCGCCAGAACGAGACGGCCGATGCCGAATTCCGCCGTGGCGGATCCGCGGTCTACCGAAAGCGCGCGGCGGTAGGAATCGATCGCACCCTCGGAATCGCCCCTGGTCTCGAAGAGGGCGGCGGCGAGGAGGTGAAGAGGAGCGAAATCGGGTTTCAGGCGGCGGGCTTCGTCCAGCACCTCGAGCGCGCGCCCCGGATCCTGCGACTTGAGGATCCGCGCCAGAAGATAGGGCCAGCGAAAATCGTCGGGGTCGAGCCGGTGCGCCTCGGAATAGCACGGCGCCGCTTCGGATTCGAGATAGTGAGCGTGAAACACCATGCCGAGATGACCCCAGGCCTCGGCCGAAGCCGGGTTATCTGCGACCGCTACCCGAGCCGAGGCTACCTTCTCCGCGACCTGACGCTCCATGGCGTCTGTTGTCGGATCGGGAATCGGTGGATATTTGATTGCACTCTTCGAAACGAGCGCGAGGGCGACGAGAGCGGCCGCGCCTATCGCGCCTACCGAGATTGCCCATCTTCTGGTCATGGCAAGCGTCATCGATCGAAGGCGAGGATAGTGCGCCGGAGGAAGGTGTAGCAACGGGGAGCCGGGCGCCTCCGCTCGAGCATCGTGCTATCCTTCACAACGAATGGAGACGATGAAGCGCGCTTTCTTTCTCCTGGGAATGCTGAGCCTGGCTGCGGGCTCCTGGGGCGCTCCCGCTTCCGACGAGCGCGAAAAAAAGCTCCCCGAGTCCCATCGCAAATGGCTCAAGGAAGAAGTCACTTACATCATTACCGAAGTCGAAAGAGAAACGTTTCTCTCTTTGGGCACGGAAGCCGAGAGGCAGGCTTTCCTCGAAGCTTTCTGGCGTAAGCGGGATTCGAACCCGAGCACTTCGGAGAACGAGTACAAGACCGAACACTACGAGAGGCTTGCCTACGCGAACGAGTTTTTCGGTCGAGACACGTTCCGCCCGGGCTGGCAGACCGACCGAGGGCGGTACTACATCCTGCTCGGAAAGCCGAACACCCGACGTCCTCTCGAGGCAACCGACGCGATTTACCCTTCAGAGCTCTGGTTCTACAACGACCCCGAGCTCAAGTACGTGGGGCTGCCTCCTTTCTTCCATCTGCTCTTCTTCCGGCGGCAGGGATCGGGAGAGCTCAAGCTCTACAGCCCCCTTTCCGATGGGCCAAACGCCTTGCTCACCGGCTTTCAGGCGCCGGTGAACGACTTCCGCGACGACGTCGAACGGTCTTACGAGAAGCTTTTCGCCATCGACGTCGAGCTGGCGCAAGCCTCTCTGTCGTTCCGAACCGACGAGGGCGATAACGCGCAGTTTCAGAATCCGTCGTTCGGAACGCTCGCCCTTCTGGACGACATCGCGAAAGCTCCCTACTACGGGCTCGACACGAGCTACGCCGAGCGGCTCGACTTCGAGCGCGGAAACGTGGAGAGCGACTACCTCTTTACCTATGTGCCGAGCTTCGGCCTCGTCCACGTCCTGCCTGGGCCCGAGCGCGCCCACTACCTTCACTGGGTCGTCGAGCTCGACCCCGAGAACGTGGGATTCGTGTGGGACGAGGACCAGGGGAACTACGCCTCGGTGTTCGTCGCCTCGCTCGAGGTCACCCCTATCGACGACGAGAACCGGCTCGTCGTCGATCAGCGGAAAGAGTCTTTCCTGACTCTCACGGAAGGGCAGGCCAAGACGTCCCTCAAGTTGCCTTTCTCCTATTCGGGCATGACGCCGCTCATACCGGGCGCCTACAAGGCGAGAGTCATTCTCCGCAACCGGGCATGCCCGAGCCGGGAGGAGTCCGACTGCTTCAAGAGTTACACTTTCTTCGAATCGAACCTGAACGTTCCCGAATGGCAGGAAGAGCGGCCCGAGCTTTCGGAGCTCATTCTCGTGTATGGCACCGAGATCCTCGGGGGGGCGTCCGTGTATCGGCCCTTCCGCTTCGGCAAGGTCGAGGTCTTTCCCAACCCTCGCGGCGTCTACGCCATCGGCGACAATCTCGTCGTCGCCGTCGAGCCGCGGAACGCCCCGCCCGGCGCCCGCGTGCGCTTCGAGGTCGTGGGTGGAGAGCCTTCGGGAAGGACCTGGGTCGAGAAGACGGTGGAAGCCGTCGGATTGGACAGCGGACCGATGGTCCACGAGCTTTCGCTCGCGGGTATCGAGGGCGGGCGATTCGAGCTGGTGGCGACCCTCTTCGATGCTGAAGGCATGGAGCGCGATCGAAAAACCGCGGCGTTCACGGTCTCACCGCGGACTTCGATCGTTCGTCCCGCTGTGCGCGGTTCGATAGCCCCCCCCCGGCCCGAAGTCCCGGGGGTCGTGGCGATGATTCTCGGAGAGCAGTACCTGAGGATGGACGAGAAGGAGAAGGCGCGCGCCCAACTGGAGCGCGCCATTCGCGAGAACCCTCAGCTCGGCCCCGCTCGCGAGTTATTGGCGGGCTTGCTCCTGGATGTCGGCGAGATCGATGGCGTATTCGCGGTTCTCGAGCCATTGGTGCAGAACGCTCCCGACCGGTTCGAGATTCTCTCCATCCTCGGTCAGGCTTATTTCCATCAGAAGCAGTTTGCGAAATCGATCGAGCTTCTCGAGAAAGCCATCACCCTACGGCGGCCGGAGCCCCAGCTTTTGAACGTTCTGGCGCTGGCGCATCACGAGCTTGGCAACGATGCGCGAGCCACGGAGATTCTCGAACGTTCGCTCGCCCTGAACCCGGAGCAACCGCCGGTCAAGGATTTGCTCGAGAAGCTGAAGGCGGGGACGACCGGTCCCCGATGAGACTCGGCCGCCTCGTCGTCGTTCTGCTCGCTCTTTCAAGCTGCTCTTCGCCTCCAGAGCGTCGAAACGTGATTCTCGTGAGTGTCGACACTCTCCGCGCCGATTACCTCTCCTGCTATGGAAGCGAGAAGACCTCGACACCGGGCTTCGACCGCATCGCTCGCGAGGGACTGCTGTTCGAGAACGCGGCGAGCGTAGCGCCGACGACCCTTCCCGCCCATGCTTCGCTTCTGACGGGAACCTCTCCCTTCGAGCACCGGGTCCACGACAACGTGGGATTTCGTTTGCGCCAGGACCTCCCGACCCTCGCCTCGACGTTGAAGGCCCGGGGCTACCGCACCGGGGGCTTCGTCGGCTCCTTCATCCTCGATAGAAAGTTCGGCCTCGCTCAGGGCTTCGATCTCTATTCGGATGAAACCCCCGAGACCGACCGGGGGCTTCGCGAGAGGCGGGGGGAGAAAGTCCTCGAGGAAGCGCTCGAGTGGATCGGGTCGGATAACGAGGCGCCGTTCTTCGCGTTCCTGCACTTCTTCGATCCTCACCGTCCCTACGAGCCACCCCCTCCGTTCGCTCCCCAGGTGGGCAACCTCGAAGGGCTCGAGGCGGCCTATCGAGGCGAGGTATCCTATGTGGACTCTCTCCTTCAGCGGCTCCTCGCCTTTCTCGACGCCCGGGACATTTCTGAATCGACCGTTCTGGTCGTGACCGCAGACCACGGGGAGTCGCTGGGCGAGCACGGCGAGGACACCCACGGGTTCTTCCTCTATCAGTCTACGCTCCATGTGCCGCTTCTCATTCGAGCGCCCGGGATTCGCCAGGGGCAGCGTGCCTCTGCCCTCGTGCGCACCATCGACATCGCGCCCACGGCGCTGGCGCTCCTGGGAGTCGAGGCGCCTTCCAGCTTCGAAGGAGTGAGCTTCGTGTCCGCCACGGGCGAGGTCAAGACCCGAGACGTCGAGGCGTACGCCGAGACCTTCGTTCCCCGACTGCACTACGGCTGGAGCGAGTTGAGAAGCCTCAGGCGTGGGAACTGGAAGCTGGTCCTGGCACCACGGAGCGAGCTCTACGACCTCGATTCCGACCCCGGGGAAGAACGAAACCGAATCGACGAAGAGGAGAACGGGGCACGGAGTCTTCTTTCGAGGCTCGAGGAGCTGCCGGGTCCCGAGAACGTTCAACCGGAGAGCCTGGACCCAGGCACTCTCGCCTCGCTCCACGCCCTCGGCTACCTGGGAGGGTCCGCCCCGTTGCCCGCGCCGGAGCGCTCCTTCACCGAGCTTTCCGACCCCAAGGACAAGCTCTCGGTGTACAAGGAGCTGAACGAGCTCTCCGCCCTCTCGGACCCGACCCCCGCTGACGTCGAAAGACTCGCTCTCGTCCTCGAGCAGGAGCCTCGAAGCACAAAGGCGCTTTCGATGTACGGGAGCTTCTTGCTCGATCTACGCCGGCCGGGAGACGCGCGAAAGGCTTTCGAGCGGCTCCTCGAGATCCAGCCGGAGAGCTACGATGGAGATTACGGGCTCGGTCGAGCGCTCGCGAGCCTCGGGGAGAGCGATTCCGCCCGCGCCAGCTTCGAAAGGGCCCGGGCTCTCGATCCGAGGAGCGCGTTGGTCTACTCCAAGCTCTCGGCGCTCGAGAAATCACAGGAGAACCTCGAGGCCTCCGAACGGTGGCTGCGCGAGGGCATCGCCATGGCGCCCAGTCGTCTCCTTTATCAAGACCTCGCCGACCTCCTGCTGTCTTCCGGTCGCGGTGCAGATGTTCTCCCGATGGCGAACGAGTGGAGCGGGCCGGGCGCGGCGGCCGCGGCAGCCTACGCCCGTGGACAGCTCCTCGCCTCGCAGCAAAATGCCGAAGGCGCTCTCATCGAGCTCGAGCGCGCCGTTCGCCTCGCCCCCGAGGACGACAACGTCGAACAGGCGCTTGCGAATACCCTGAGTGGTCTTGGACGCTTCGATGAAGCGAAGCTTCACTATGAGGCGATCCGCAACCGTTCCCCCTGCTACCTCGGCGCGCTCACGAACCTAGGCGCGGTCTACGAAAGACAAGGGAACGTTGAGGAGGGCATCCACTTCTACGAGCGGGCGATCGGGTGCGACCCCGAATACGCGAACGCCTATCGGAATCTCGGCGCGGCGCTCGCGCGCAAAGGAGAGCTTCGACGTGCCCTCGAGGTGCTGCGAAAAGCGAAACGCCTCGCTCCCGGGGATCCGGAGCTCGACGCCGCCATCGCCGAGCTCGAGAGCGTCACGCGTTGATCATCTTGGGCTCTCGGTGTTTGCGGCGGACGACGAGCCGCATCCACAAGCGAAAGAGCTGGACGTACGAGCGCAGAACGCCCCGGATGGTGAAGTACTGGCTCCGACCGTAGACCCGGGGATAGTGAGAGACCGGCGCCTGGGCGAAGCGGCAGCCGGAATCCTCGAGCTTTTTCAGGAGCTCGATGCACATCGACCCGTCGCTCTCCTCGAGCTCGAGCTGCTCGAGGACAGGGCGCCGGAACAATCGGAAGTCGCAGTCGATGTCTCGTAGGGAGAGGCCAAACACGGACCGCACGATGAGGTGGTAGGGATTGCCCACCAGGACCCGCAGCGGCGGATCGGCGCGCCTCTTACGGTAACCGCTGACATAGTCGACCCCTGGCGTCAGGCGTTCGACGAGACGGGGGAGCTCCCGCGGGTCGAACTGCGCGTCTCCGTCCGTATAGAAGACGAGCTCTTTCGTCGCTGCATCGAAACCCGTTCGCAGCGCCGCCCCATAGCCGCGGTTCTCTCCGTGCCGCAGCACGCGAAGCTCGGGCACCAACGCTTCGAGCTCATCGAGGATAGAGGCCGTGGCGTCACGGCTTCCGTCGTCCACGACGAGGATCTCGTAGTCGTCCGTGAGCTTCCGCGCCGTCCGTCGGGCGCTTACGATCATGCTGGCGATGGTGCCGGCGTCGTTATATGCGGGGAAGACGATCGATAGCGAGTGGATAAGACCTCCTGAAGGGCGGCGCATCGTCGCACAGGGGAAAGCGGCACGTCAATTCGGGGAGGGCCGAAGGATCTCGCGGACCTTGTCCACCGTCGAGGGAGGGCTCCGGTATACGGCGATGTCGTCGTAGTCGGCGGCGGCGAGGCCCCCGGTGCTGTTGGCGTCGGAGAGGAGGCCGATTCCGAGCGGCCGGTCACCGGGATCCTTCCCGAACGTCTTCCGGTAGACGTCTTCGGTGCGAAACACGAAAGTCCGCCAGGACCCGTCGGGCTCGCCGCTTCCGGCGACGACCGTCCAGGGCATTCCGATTCCCGGCCTCCGGAAGGCGGAGCCGGCGGCGAGGGAGCCGCTCCATACGAACTTGACGGACTCGGGCACGATCCCGAGCTTGCGGCGGTAGGAAAGATAGAGCCCGGCGGCGCTGTCAGCCTTGTCCTCGAATCGCTCGTTCGCGCCCTCGGGAACGGCACGGATTCGCCACCGGAAGCTCAAATAAGGATACTCTCGCGCGTTCCACCGGACCTCCTTATAGAGCATCACGTTCTCGCCGCGGTCTTCGGCGCGAAGGAAGCGATTTCCGTTCTCTTCCTCAATCCAGTACGGGGCCTTTTCGCCGTGCTCGAATCCGCGAGCTTTCCACCCAGTGGGTAACCCCTTCACCGGACTCTCTTCGAAGTCCTCGAGGACCAGCGTGTCTCGGCCGGGGAAAGCGAGAATGGCGGTCGCCGCGAGCGAAGCCAAGATGAAGGCTTTCATGAGCCTGCTATGCTGCTCCACCGATGGAACGGCTCACGCTCGACCGGTTCTCTTCTCCCTGGCTCCGAAACCAGCACCTCGCGCGATACCGATGGGCCGCGGCCTTCGCTCCGGGACTCCGGGTCCTCGACGCGGCCTGCGGCACGGGTTACGGCTCGCGGATTCTGTCGGAGGCGGGAGCGCGTCGGGTCACCTCGATGGACGTCTCCGGCGACGCGTCGGGGCTGGACTTCGTTCGCGCCGACGCGACCCGGCTTCCGGCCAAGAAAGGCGCCTTCGATCTCTACGTCAGCTTCGAAACCATCGAGCACGTCGAAGACGACGTCGCGCTTCTTCGTGAGGCGCTCCGGGTTCTCGAGCCCCGAGGCACGTTTGTCTGCTCCACTCCAAACCGCGACTTCCTGAGTCCGGGACTCACGCTCCGCGATCGCCCACGGAACCCGTATCACGTCCGCGAGTACTCGATTGCGGAGTTCGAAGCGCTCCTCCGGAGAGTCTTCCCCAGGGTGGGGCTCTTCGGACAGACGTGGTTCTCGGAGCGGCACCAGAAGCTCCTCGCCCGCGCCGGCCAAAGGTCGAACCTTCTGTCGGTACGGCTCCATCAGCTCTCGAACCTCGCGCACCTTCCCTGGGAGAGCGAAAAGCGTCACATGCCCGCTCCTCTCGTGCGAGAGGGCTTTCCGGAAGTGGTAATCGGTGTCTGCGAGGTCTAGTTTAAGATTCGGACGCTCTCGATGACCACCGGGTCCAGGGGAACGTCGTCTTGTCCATCGCGGCTTCCGGTCGAGACCTTCTTGATCGCGTCCAGCGTTTCGAGGCCTTCCACCACTTTTCCGAAGACGGCGTAGCCCCATCCCCGGACGCTCTCGTCCTGGAAATCGAGAAACGGGTTGTCGACGGTATTGATGAAAAACTGCGAGCTCGCGCTATGGGGGTCTCCGGTGCGCGCCATGGCGAGGGACCCACGAACGTTCTTGAGCCCGTTCGAAGCCTCGTTCTCGATCGGGGCGCGCGTTTCCTTCTCCGACATGTCGGGGGTGAAGCCGCCGCCTTGAATCATGAAGCCCGAGATGACGCGGTGAAAAACCGTCCCGTCGTAAAACCCTTCCCGCGCGTACTGGAGGAAGTTCTCGGCCGTCTTGGGCGCTTTGTCCGGATAGAGCTCGACCTTCATCGTCCCCAGGCTGGTGCGCATCTCGACCATCGGGTTCGTCCCCGTGGATGTCGGCGCGGGCGGGGCGGGGGATTTTTCCTCAGCAGGCGCGGGCTCCTCGGCCGGAGGTGGAGAGCCGCCTCCACACCCCATCGTCATCATGAGCCCCAGCGCCGCGAACATCCATTTCGATCGCATAAGCCTCCTTGAGAAAGACGTATTCTAGAACAACCGCATCTGCACCGCAGGTGCGGGCAGGATTCCCTCGAGCGCCAGAAAGCGGCTCTTGAGAGCGAGACCGCCGCCGTAGCCCGTGAGAGAGCCGTCGGATCCGATCACCCGGTGGCAGGGAATCACGATGGGGATGGGATTTGCTCCATTCGCGGCGCCGACCGCGCGGCTCGCCTTCGGTTTCCCAATCAAGTGGGCGATCTCACCGTAGGACGCGGTCTGGCCGTACGGGATGTGCGAGACCGCCCCCCAGACTTCTTTTTGGAAATCGCTTCCCTCGAGGCGCAACGGGAGATCGAACACCCGCCGCTTTCCCTCGAGGTACTCGATCAGTTGCCGCTCGAAGTCCCGATGCCGCGTGCCGGCGGGCTCCGCCCCGGTCCGTTCCCCGGCCTTGAGATCGATCGCCACGATCGCCTCTTGACGGGAGTAAATGGCGAACGGGAAGCCCCGGCAATCGAGGCGGGAGTAGTAGAGCACGCGGCTCAGTGTAGACTGTTCTTGACGTGAAGGGCATCGTCAAGACAGTTCTCTTCGACTGGGACGGGACTCTTCTCGATTCCTTCCCCGCGGGCTACCACTCCTCGGTTACCGTGCTCCGGCACTTCGGAATCGAAGTCGACCGCAGGCGTTTTCTCGAGACCTACAGCCCCAACTGGTACGAGTCCTATCGCCTTCTGGGTGTCCCCGAGACCGAGTGGAGCAACGCCGACCAGCTCTGGCGAAAGACGTACCATCAGCAGACGTCGGAGCTCTTCCCCTTCGCCGCTGCCGTGCTCGAGCGCTTGCGGCAGGCGGGATTGAGCCTCGGGCTCGTGACCAGCGGAAACCGGGAGCGCGTGCTGCACGAATTGGAGCGCTTTCAACTACGAGGACTCTT